>Ga0126307_10000442_pt1 | contig 26600 bp, 27 predicted proteins | sample Plot28_FD_89955 | JGI IMG/M metagenome (GOLD analysis project Ga0126307, IMG submission 89955) | Serpentine soil microbial communities from UC McLaughlin Reserve, CA, USA - Plot28 | ecosystem: Environmental > Terrestrial > Soil > Grasslands | place: USA: UC McLaughlin Reserve, Lake County... | reverse complement strand
GTCGGCAATCCCGACGAGCGGGTGGCGCTGCCCGGCTACGGCGCCGACCTCGCGGCGCCGATCTGGCACGACTACATGATGGTCGCGGCAAGCCAACCCTGCGACGAGTTCCCGGAGCCGGAGAACCCGGCGGAGCTCTCGCCGTACTACAGCGAGCACACCTCCTCCTCCTCGTCGAGCTCCGACTCGAGCGACTACGACTCCTCCTACGACACCACCACGACGACGCCGACGACCACCACCTACGACGCGCCGACCGACGGCACTGCGGACGACGGCAACTACGACCCGGATCTCTACGCGCCCGGCGCGGGACAGGAGCCGCTGCCGGCCGCAGGCGGCGGGAACGGGCAAGGACCGCCCGCCGCACCACCGGGGAACGCGGGCGGCGTCGACACCAACTAGCGGCCGGCTGGTGCTCTCGGAGTTCGAGCTGATCGCGGCGATACGCGAGCGGCTCGCGCTGGCCGGGGCGCCCAGGGTGGTGCCCGGCCTCATCATCGGCTCCGGCGACGACGCTGCAGCAAGCGACCGCGCCGGCGCCACGGTCGTGAGCGTCGACGCGCTCGTCGAGGGGGTGCACTTCCGGATGCCGCCGTTCGAGCCGCGCGACGTCGGCCACAAGGCGCTCGCCGTGGCGCTCTCCGACCTCGCCGCGATGGCCGCCGAGCCGCGGGAGGCCTACGTGCAGCTCGGCGTGCCGGAGGACCTTCCGGACGAGGGCGTGCTCGAGGTCGCGGACGGCGTCGGGGCGCTCGCCGGCGCCTGCGGGATCGCGGTCGCCGGCGGCGACGTGAGCCGCGCCGCGCAGCTCTTCCTGGCCGTGACCGTCGTCGGCGAGGCCGCCTCGGCGGACTCGCTCGTGCGCCGCGCCGGCGCCCGCGCCGGCGATCTCGTCGCCGTCACCGGCGAGCTCGGCGGTGCTGCGGCAGCGCTCTTGACGCTCGAGCGCCCGGAGCTCGTGCGCGCGCTCGACCCGGTCGTCGCCGAGCGCCTGCGTCGCCGCCAGCTCGACCCCCAGCCCCGACTCGAGGCGGCGCTCGCGCTCCAGCGCACCGGCGCGCGCGCGATGATCGACCTGAGCGACGGGCTCGGTGCCGATGCGGCGCATCTGGCCGCCGCTAGCTCCGTCGCCGTGCGGATCGAGCTCGAGGCGCTGCCGCTCCAGGACGGCGTGCGGGAGGTCGCGGCCGCCGCGGGCCTCGACCCGGTCGACCTCGCGGCGGCGGGGGGCGAGGATTACGAGCTGCTCGTCGCCCTGCCGCCCGAGCGCGAGGAGCAGGCGCGGGCCGCGGTGGAGCGGCTCGGCCTCGAGCTGACGGTGATCGGCGCCGCCGACGCGGGCGCCGGCGCCGAGCTCAGGTCCGCCGAGGGGGTTCGCCCGCCGGCCGGCTTTGATCAGATGCGCCGCAGGGTTCGTCGCAGCTCCGAGTAGCTGCGAAACGCCTAGTCGGCAGCAGGGCGATGGCGGGCGGCGGCGGTCGCGCGCGCGACGCTTCCGAGCAGCGCCCCGCCGATGAAGCAGGCGGCGAGGCTGACGGCGAGCCCGATCTGCCCGTCGGCGACCATGAGCGTGAACGTCCATGGGGCGTCCGCGCCGAGCCCGAGCGCCCGCGTCACGGCGACGACGGCCGCGGCGAGCGGCAGGCAGGCGAGCACCGCGCCCGCCGCGACGGCCGCCGCGCGGCCCGGGCTCGGATCACCCGCGCCGAGCAGCCACGCGTGAGCGGTCGGAGCGAGCAGCAGCGCCAGGTAGGGGTTGGCAAGCCAGGCGAGCAGACAGCCCAGGGCGGCGACGACGCCGAGCCCCGCCAGGGCCGCGGCCGGCGCGGCGGCGCCCGTCACCCGCTGCGCGCGCAGGGCCCAGGCGCTCGCGCCGGCGCCGAGCAGGATCAGCGCGAGCACCGCGAGCCCCCGCCCGCCGAGCTCGAAGAGCCGGGGATCGAACGGAAACGGCGGCCGCGGCACGAGGCCGACGAGGGCGAGCGCGTAGAGCATCCCGAGGGCGCCGACGAACGGCAGCGAGCGCGCCGCCGCCCAACCGATCCCGCTGAGCGGACCTGCGCCGCCGCGCGCGGCGCGGGCGCACGCGTCGACGGCCGCCAGCGCCGCCGGCAGGATGAGCGCCAATGCCAGGGCCGCCACCGCCCAGCCCGGGATCAGGTTCCCGGAGATCTCGATGTGGGCGCCGGGGTCCTCCTCGAGCGCCTCGGGGTGCAGGTCGATGGCGCTGATCGTCGACTGTACCGCGCGGCCGAACGCGTCGATGGATTCGCCGGAGAGCGAGTCGGCGCTGTCGTCGGCGGGCGGGAGCGGCCGCTCGCCGGCCGCGGAGATCGCGACCGCGTCGAGTCCGTCGGCGATCAGCGGCGCCTGGGCCCCGATCCCCGATGGCAGGGCGAGTCGCGAGAGCTGGGTGAACGGCGACTCCGAGCCGTCGGAGCGAAGCGCCTGGCTCCTCACGGCGAGCTCCGCGGTGCGCACGAGCTGGACCGGCGCGCTCGCCTCGCCGGTCGCCGTCGCCACGACGTATGGCGGTCGCGGCGCGACGGGGCCGGGCTGTGAGATCACGACCACCGCCTCGATCGACCCCCGCTGGGGCAGCGCCTCGATCAGCGCGCTCGCGCCGGCCGCCCCCCAAGCATCGCCGCTCGTCGAGGCGAGCACGTACGTGCGGTCGTGGTCACGCTCGCCGAGCGTGTCGGCGAGCTCGAGCAGCACGCCCGTCGCGGCGGCGCTCGAGGCCGCGCCGGGACCCTCGGGCGAGTCGCGCCCGGCGAGCACCACCACCGTGCGATCGCTGACGCCCGGGAGCGTCAGGATGACGTTGCGCAGGTCGGTCGTGTCGCCGTCGACCTCGGCCTCGAAGCTCTGCTCGGTGGTGGCGCCGGCGCCGATCTCGCCGAAGCGCTGGCCAACCAGGTCGGCGATGCGCGCGTCGTCGTCGCTGCCCGCGTCGGGCTCCGGCGCCAGGGCGACGATCTCGCGCGCCAGCGACGTCGCGCGGTCGCCCTCGAAGCTGCCGACGAGCGGCCCGGGCTCGATCGCGCGCGGCGCGCCCTCGAGCGAGAACATCACGGCGACGAACGCCAGCGCGGCCGGCAGGAAGGCGAGGCGGTAGAGGCGGAAGTCGATCACGGGTCTCTCGCGGGGCGGGCTCTGCATACTGCCGACCGGTCGCCGGGCCATGACCGGTCTACGCTTCCGTGCATGGCCCCGGCCACGGCCGATGGATCGGCTCGAATCCTGCTCGTCGACGACGAGGACTCAGTTCAGACGCTGCTCGCGTATCCGCTTCGCAAGGACGGCTACCAGGTCGTGGCAGCGATCGATGGACGCGAGGCCCTCGACCGGTTCGCCGAGCAGCGCTTCGACCTCGTCGTACTCGACATCATGCTGCCGCGCCTCGACGGGATCGAGGTCTGCCGCCGGCTGCGCAGCCGCAGCCAGGTGCCGATCATCATGCTGACCGCGAAGGACGACGAGATCGACAAGGTCCTCGGCCTCGAGATGGGCGCGGACGACTACATCACGAAGCCGTTCTCGGTCCGCGAGTTCCGCAGCCGCGTGAAGGCGGCGCTCCGCCGCTCGGAGATGCTCCAGGGCCGCCGCACGACAGGCGAGCCGATCGTCTCGGGCGAGCTCGAGGTCGACCCGGGCCGCCGCACCGTCACCGTCCGCGGCGAGGAGGTCCGGCTGACCTACGTCGAGTTCGAGATCCTCACCACGCTCGGCTCGACACCCGGTCAGGTGATGACCCGGGAGACGCTGCTCGAGCAGGTCTGGGGCGATTCCGCCTACCGCGACCCGAGGACGATCGACGTCCACATCCGCCACCTGCGGGAGAAGCTCGAGCGCGACCCGCGGCGGCCGGAGTACCTGCTCACGGTCCGCGGCGTGGGCTACAGGTTCCGCGACCAGGAGTGAGCCGATGAACTCCGTTCGCAACCGGCTCGCGCTGCTCTTCTTCGCGATCACGCTGGCGGCGGTCGGCTTCATCTACCTGTACGTCGTGCCGCAGCTCAACTCGAGCCTCACCGCGGAGAAGGTGCGCCGGCTCGAGCAGACCGCGGCCGGCCAGAGCGCGCGCCTCGAGGCCGCGATGCGCTCCGGCGCCTCGCAGGCCGAGCTCAGGCGGCTGGTCTCCGAGGTCGACCAGCGCACCGGCTCGCGCGTGACGCTGCTCGCGCTGCGCGAGGGGCCGACGGGGCCGGAGCCTGCGTTCGTGGTCGCCGACTCGGAGCTCGAGCGAACCGCCGTGCTGGCCGACTATCCGGCGGCGGCCGGCGCCGCGCTGACCGGGCCGACGGCGAGCGCGATCGAGTCGGTCGACGGCGAGCGGCTCGGGGAGACCGCGGTGGCGCTGCCGCGCGAGGGAAGACCGCGATGGGTCGCGGTGTTCTCGACCGACCTCGGCGATGTCCAGGACAACGTCGCGCTGATCCGCCGCCAGATCCTGATCGCCGGCGCGATCGCGCTCCTCGCGGCGCTCTGCGCCGGTTGGCTGGTCGCCCGCGCGCACGCGCGCCGCCTGCGCCGGCTCGAGGACGCCGCGGAGAAGGTCGCCGACGGCGACTTCTCGACCCGAATCCCGGTCGACTCGAACGACGAGGTGGGTCAGCTCGCGATCACCTTCAACGAGATGCAGAAGCGGCTCGAGCGCCTCGATAGCGCCAGGAAGGAGTTCATCGCCAACGCCTCGCACGAGCTGCGGACGCCGATCTTCTCGCTCTCGGGGTTCGTGGAGCTGCTCGACGACGACGATCCCGACCCCGAGGCGAGGGCGGAGTTCCTGCGCACGATGCGGGCCCAGGTGGAGCGGCTGACGAAGCTCACGGTCGACCTGCTCGACCTCTCCAAGCTCGACGCCGACGCGCTCGAGATTCGGCGCGAGCCGGTGGCGCTGGACGAGCTCGCGCGGCGAGTGGCGGAGGAGTTCGCCCCGGTCGCGGAGCGCCACTCCTCGCCGATCACGGTCGAGGACGGCGCGGCCGCGGCCGCTCGCGCCGATCCGGACAGGGTGGCGCAGATCATGCGTATCCTGATCGACAACGCGCTCACGCACACGCCGAAGGGAACCGCGATCAAGGTAGGGGCCGCACTGTCCAATGGATCCGCGCGGCTGGTCGTCGCCGACGACGGGCCTGGGATCGAACATCGCTCCCGCGATCGCGTCTTCGAGCGCTTCTACACCGGCGACGAGGTGAGCGGGTCGGGGCTCGGCCTCGCGATCGCCCGCGAGCTCGCGTTGCGCATGGACGGCGCCCTCGAGTTGCGCTCGCGGCGCGGGCGAACGGAGTTCGAGCTCCAGCTCCCGCCGGCCGCGGCCAACGAGCGATGAGCGCCATGGCCGCTCGGGCGAGCGCCCTTCTCCTCGTGCTCGGCGCCCTCGTGCTGGGCGCCTGCGCCGACGACGACGACGCGACCACGACGGTGGTCGGACCCGGCACGACGACGACCGCGACGACCAGCTCCGCGGGCGACTCGAGGCAGCTCGCCGCCGAGGCCGGTGGCGGGGCCTTCGACGCCCGCGCGATCTACGAGCGCGCGGCGCCGGGGGTCGTCACCGTGATCTCCTATCTGGACGGCTCGACGCCGTCGGTCTTCGGCGGGGGCGGCGGCGAGGGCCAGGGCTCGGGGTTCGTGATCTCCGACGACGGCGAGATCATGACCAACGCGCACGTGGTCACCGACGCCGCGACCACGGGGCGCCAGACGGCCCCGCTCCACGAGGCGAAGCAGATCTTCGTGCAGTTCGCGGACCAGAACCAGGTCGAGGCGGAGATCGTCGGCTTCGACCCGTTCGCCGACGTCGCCCTGCTCAAGGTCGAGCCCGACGGGCTCGACCTGCACCCACTCACGCTCGGTTCCGAAAAGGACGTCGCGGTCGGCGAGCCGGTGGCCGCGATCGGGAGCCCGTTCGGCCAGAACCAGTCGCTCTCGGTCGGCGTCGTCTCCGCAACCGATCGCTCGATTCAGTCGCTCACCGACTTCCAGATCGACGGCGCGCTGCAGACCGACGCCTCGATCAACCCCGGCAACTCCGGCGGGCCGCTGCTCGACTCGGACGGGCACGTGATCGGGATCGACCAGCAGATCAACTCGACCTCGGGCGGCAACGAGGGCGTCGGCTTCGCGGTCCCGATCGATCTCGCCGAGCGGGCCGTGAACCAGCTTCGCGACCACGGGGACGTGAGCTACGCCTACGCCGGCGTCACCACGGAGCCGCTCTACCCGCAGCTCGCCGACCGGCTCGATATCGACGCCGAGACCGGCGCCATCGTCACCCAGGTGGTCGACGGGGGCCCCGCCGACGAGGCCGGCCTGCGCGGCAGCGATTCGACGATCAGCTTCCAGGGCCGCAACATCCGCGTCGGCGGCGACGTGATCACCGCCGTGAACGGCGAGCCCCTCGTCTCGAACTCAGACCTGCCGCGCATCATCTCCCTGCTCGACCCGGGCGACGTGGTCACGCTCGACATCGTCCGCGACGGCGACGAACAGCAGATCGACATCGAGCTCGGCGAGCGCCCGGACCAAGTCCAGCGCTGATGGCGAAGGACGTGCGCGCGCTGGCGCGCGAGCCGGCGCTCGCGCTGCGCGAGCGGATCGTCCCGGAGCTCGGTAGCCACGCGGGCCGCGCCCACTCCGGGGTGGGCCCCGGCGGCGACGTCACCTTCGCGATCGACGCGGAGGCCGAGTCGTTCCTCGAGGAGTTCCTCGCCGCCCGGTCCCCCCGGGTCGCGTTCTATTCGGAGGACCGGGGGCTGGTCGAACCGGACGGCGGCGCGCGCTGGGTGCTCGTCGTCGACCCGATCGACGGCACCCGCCCGGCGATGGCGGGGTTCGAGTCGGCCTGCGTCTCGGTCGCGGTCGCGTCGCTCGACCGCGGTGAGCCGACGATGGGCGACGTCGTCGCGGGGGCGGTCGTCGAGATCAAGTCAGGCCGCGGCTTCGTCGCCGAGCGCGGCGCGGGGATCGAGCCGGCGCCCTCGCTGTCTCGGAACGAGGACCTGCGGCGCCTCTTCCTCGCCTACGGGCTGCGCGGCCGCCCGATGCGCACGATGGCGGAGGTCCTCGGCGAGCTGATCGACGGCGCGTCGGTCGGCGGCGGCACCTTCGACCTCGGCTCGGCGAGCTACGACATGACCAGGATCGTCACCGGCCAGCTCGACGCCTACGTCGAGCCGGGCCCGCGGATCGTCGCCGATGTCCCGGGGATGCGGGAGCGGTTCGAGCTCGTCGGCGGCGGCGCCGTGCTCAACAACAGCCCGTACGACCTCGCCGCGGCCGCCCTCTGCCTCGAGGAGGCCGGCGCGGTCGTCACCGATGCCTACGGGGCGCCGATTCGTGACCGGCCGCTGCTCGGCTCGGGAGCGGACTTCCAGATCTCATGCGTGTGCGCCGCGAACCGCCCGCTTCACGAGCTCATCCTCGGCGAGCTCGAGCGCGGGATCGAGCGGCTCGCCGCGCGGGCGTAGCGGCGAAAAGCGGAGGCGCGCTAGCTTTCCGCGTCGTGCTTCAGGAGGTCGGCCTAGGCCAGAAGTCGCTCGCGGACTATCGCCACATAGCCGGCCGGGGCGTGATCGACCGGATCCACGAGCTCGCGGGGCCTCTCAGGGGGAAGTCGATCCTGCACGTGAGCGCGACGGCGTTCGGCGGCGGGGTCTCGGAGATCCTCTACACCCTGGTGCCGCTGATGCGCGACGTGGGCCTCGACGCCCACTGGCAGGTGATCCTCGGGCGCGAGGACTTCTTCAACGTCACCAAGCTCATGCACAACTCCCTCCAGGGAGACGCGCAGGAGATCTCCGACCAGCAGTGGGAGGTGTTCGAGGCCTACAACGTGATGAACGCGCAGAGCCTCGAGGGCGAGTGGGACGTAATCATCATCCACGACCCGCAGCCCACGGCGCTGAAGCGCGTCGCCCCCGACCGCGGCCGGCGCTGGGTCTGGCGCTGTCACATCGACCTCTCGACGCCGAATCCCTCGACGATCGAGCGCATGCTGCCGCTGATCTCCGAGTACGACGCGACCGTCTGGCACCGCGAGGAGTACGTGCCCGCCGGCCTCGACGGCGGGATCCGCAAGATCTGCCCGCCGGCGATCGATCCGCTGTCGCCGAAGAACATGGCGCTCTCGCCGGAGGACGCGGCGTTCGTCTGCGAGCAGTTCGGGATCGACACGGACCGGCCGCTGGTCTGCCAGGTGTCGCGGTTCGATCCCTGGAAGGACCCGATCGGGGTGATCGACGCGTACCGGATCGTGCGCGAGCGCGTTCCGGACGCGCAGCTGGCCCTGGTCGGCTCGATGGCGACCGACGACCCCGAGGGGTGGGAGTTCTTTCACCAGACCTTCAGCCATGCCGACGGCGACCCCGACATCAAGATCCTCAACAACCTGAACAACGTCGGCGCGATCGAGGTGAACGCGTTCCAGTCTCAGGCGGACGTCTGCATGCAGAAGTCGATCCGTGAGGGATTCGGCCTCACCGTCACCGAGGCGCAGTGGAAGGGGCGCCCGATGGTGGGTGGGGATGTGGGAGGGATCCCGCTGCAGATCGAGAACGGCGTCTCCGGGTTTCTCGTCTCGACCGCCGAGGAGGCCGCGGGGCGAACGATCGAGATCCTCGAGGACCCGGAGCTCGCGAAGCAGATCGGGCGCGCGGGCAAGGAGCACGCCCGCGAGCACTTCCTCACGCCGCGCCTTTTGCGCGACTGGCTCGACCTTCTCAGCGAGCTTCAGCCCTGAATCCGATACAAGCTGGTGTATGGACGACCAGCGTTTGAGCGACGAGCCGCTGGTGATCGTCTCGAACCGCGGGCCCGCGCAGTTCGAGCGGGAGGCTCAGGGAGAGCGGACCGTGCGCCGCGGCGGCGGCGGTCTGGTGACGGCGCTTCAGGGCCTCGTCGCCCACCATGGCGCGCTCTGGATCGCCTCGGCGATGACCGACGAGGACCTCGCGGTGGCGCGCGAGGCCGGGGGGCGACCGACTGCGGTCGAGCTCGACGGGGTCGACTACGACGTGCTGATGGTCGAGTCGGCGGCCGACGCCTACGACAGCTTCTACAACGTGATCGCGAACCCGATCCTGTGGTTCATCCAGCACTACCTATGGGACCTCTCGAACGCGCCGGACATCCGCCGGGAGGAGATCGACGCGTGGGATCGCGGCTACACGGTCGTGAACCAGGACATCGCCGAGGTCGTCGTCCGGACGATCGCCGACCAGGACGCGCCCCTCGTCCTGTTCCACGACTACCACCTCTACACGTGCCCGGCCGTCGTCCGTGCCCAGCGGCCCGACGCGTTCCTGCAGCACTTCGTCCACATCCCGTGGTCGCAGCCGGACTCGTGGCGGATCCTCCCCGTGCGGATGCGCGAGGCGATCTACAGGGGGCTGCTCGCCAACGACATCATCGGCTTCCATACCACGGCCTACTGCCGCAACTTCCTGCACTGCTGCCGCGAGCTGATGGAGCTCGAGGTGGACCACGAGCGAGGCGCCGTCCTGCATGAGGGGCGCGAGACGTGGGTGCGCGCATATCCGCTCGGCATCGACGCGAAGCGGCTCGAGCGCGCGGCCGAGTCCGACGAGGTGCTCGCCTATGAGTCCGAGCTCCTGCGCCGGCGCCGCGACTGCCTGATCATCCGCGTCGACCGCGCCGACCTCTCGAAGAACGTGCTGCGCGGCTTCACCGCCTTCGACACGTTCCTCCAGCAGCACCCCGAGTTCCGCGAGAGGGTCACGTTCATCGCCCACCTCCAGCCCTCGCGCCAGGACGTCCCTGAGTACGCCGAGTACCTGGAGCGCATCGAGGCGCTGGTCGCGGTCGTCAACCACCGCCACGGCACGACCGACTGGATGCCCATTGACCTGCGGATGTACGAGAACTTCCCGGAGGCCGTCGCGCGCTACAAGCAGTTCGACCTCCTGATGGTGAACTCGATCTTTGACGGCATGAACCTGGTCGCCAAGGAGGCACCGGCGGTCAACACCCGCGACGGCGTCGTGATGCTCTCCGAGAACACCGGCTCCCACGAGGAGCTCGGCGACTGCACCCTGACGGTGAACCCGTTCGACATCCAGGAGCAGGCGGACACGATCTTCCGCGCGCTCACGATGGAGGCCGAGGAGCGCCGCCTGCGCGCCGCGCGGCTGCGCGAGATCGTCCGCGAGCGCGACCCCGGCGTCTGGATCTCCGAGCAGCTCGAGGACATCCGCGCCAAGCGCACCGCGATCGGCCAGGCGTGAGCTCCAGCTCGACCTTGACTTCCGTATAGGACGCCGATCGCGCATCAGACGCCGGCTCAGGGCTCGAAGCCGAATTCCTCCTCGACGGTGGCGGGCTCGGCGGGTGCGGGTTCCGGTGGGGGTGGCGGATCTGGCGCGGGTGGCGGCGCCGGCGCGGGTGGCGGTGAAGGAGCGGGTGCGGGCGGCGGCGCGGGCGGCGGCGGTGGCGTCGGAGGCGCCGGCGTCGACGCAGCGGTCGGGGCGTCGTGCTGCGGCCGCGACCGTTGTTCGGGCCTGGGCCTCTCAGGTCCACTCGCCTCACCGCCCTCACGCTCGCGTTCCGGCAGCCGCCGGGGCTTGCGCGCCTTCGGCCTGGGCTCCCGCCGTTCTCGCTCCGGCACCTCGACCCGCGCCCCGCTCGGCCCGCTCGCCAGCTTGAGATCCGCCGGCAGTGGTTCGGGCGGTGGTGGCTCGAGCAGGCTCGGGCCGAAGCCGATCGCGAGCGTCGCGACGCCCACTCCGCCGGCCATCAGGCCGGCTTTCGTCCAGCGGATCCGCGTGCGGCTCATCCGCGCACTACAAGCCCGCTGCTCGCCCGGACGACCCAACCTCGATCGCTATAGTCGTCGGCCGCCTCATGAGCGCCGAATACGAACTTGTCCTGATGCTCGATCCGGAGACCCCGGACGAGCGACGCGATCAGATCACCGCGGAGGCCCGCGGCCGGATCGAGTCGAACGGCACCCTCAAGGCCGAACGGGCGTGGGGGATGCGAAAGCTCGCCTACGAGATCGAGCAGCGCACCGAGGCCGACTACCGCTTCTTCAGGTTCGAGAGCGACTCCGACGTGCTCGGCGACCTCGACCACAACCTGAAGATCACCGACGGCGTGCTGCGCTTCCGGATCTTCAAGGTCGACCCCCGTTCGTCGGTGGTCGAGCCGCCGCCCCCGGTCGCGCTGGCAAGCTCCTCATCGCGGGCGCCCGGCGGACGCGGGCGCGGGCGCCGCGAGGATGCGGAGGAGCAGGCACCCCCGCAGCCGCCGCCCGCCGAGCCCGCCGCCGCGCCCCAGCCGGCCGGCGAGTAACGCCGCTCCTTGCGTCTTTCGCACTCGGCCGGGGGGAGAGAACGCGCCGATCGCGGTCTTAGACTGGACGACGTAAGAACGACTTCGAGAGAGGGCTGATTTCAGTGGCAGCGACGAACGTGAATGTGGTGGTGATCACGGGCAACCTGACCCGCGACCCGGAGCTCCGCAACACCCAGAGCGGGATGGCGGTGTGCGAGCTGCGCGTGGCGGTGAACTCGCGACGCAAGGACGAGAGCGGCAACTGGGCCGACAAGCCGAACTACTTCGATGTCACGGTGTTCGGCGCCCAGGGCGAGAACTGCGCGACCTACCTCTCGAAGGGCCGCCCGGTGGCGGTGGAGGGGCGTCTCGATTGGCGCGAGTGGGAGGCGAAGGACGGCTCCGGCAAGCGCCAGAAGGTCTCGATCATCGCCAACTCCGTTCAGTTCCTCGGCAGCCGCGACGGGCAGGCGAGCGGCGGCGCGATCCAGGCGCAGTCCGACGTCCCCGCCGACACCTCGGACTTCGAGAGCGGCCCGGCGCCCGCGGCGGTTGGCGCGGCCGACGACGACATCCCGTTCTAGGCCATATGCGGCGCGGTTGCGCGCCGCGATTGCACTGAAACTTCCCAAGCCGCTTGCGGCAGTTCGCGCTGCCTTGCCGGCAGGTAGGTTCTACCCCGATATGCGGCACGGGAGCCACGGGCAGCTCCTGCCGCCACAGCCGGACGTGAAAGGAGTCACCCGTAATGAACTCGATGCTCTTGGTCGCGGACTATCCGTTCCTCGAGGTCTTCTGGACGATGATCCTGTTCTTCGCCTGGCTGGCGTGGATCTGGATCGCGATCAGCATCTTCGCCGACATCTTCCGGCGCCACGACATCGGCGGTTGGCACAAGGCCGCGTGGGTCGTGTTCATCATCGTCGTGCCGTTCCTCGGCGTCCTGGTGTATTTGATCGCCCAGCACGACGGAATGCGGGACCGCACGATCGAGCGGGCGCAGGCGCAGCAGGCGGCCATGGACCGGTACGTGCGCGAGGCGGCGGGCGGTTCGGCTGCCGAGATCGCCAAGGCCAAGGAGCTGCTCGACGCGGGGACGATCTCCCAGGCGGAGTTCGACGCGATCAAGGCCAAGGCCGTCGGCTGAGCACGCTCGCGCGTTCGAATCCGCCGCGCGCCAACTAGCTACAATCCGCGACTCGCGCCGCCGGTTGCGGCGCGTTCGCGCGATATGAGCGAGTACGCACAGACATCCGGAGCGTGGGGCTGATGGCCCGCAAGCAGCGCGCCCAGACCCAGCCGACCAGCGGGCGCCGTCGCGGCCGGCTCGGCGATCGCTACCGGCCTCGGAAGTACACGCGGATCAACGTCGAGAACATCGATTACAAGGATCTGAGCACGCTGCGGCGGTTCATCTCCGACCGCGGCAAGGTCCGCTCGCGCCGCGTCACGGGGCTCTCCCGGCGCCACCAGCAGCAGCTCGGCCTTGCGATCCGCCGCGCCCGCGAGCTCGCCCTGCTCCCCTACGTCGGCGAGAGGTAGGCCGGCTCACGATGGCGCAGGCGATCCTGCTAAAGGACGTCGAGGACCTCGGGACGGCCGGCGACGCGGTCGATGTCTCGCCCGGCTACCTGCGCAACTACCTCGTCCCGCGCAGGTTGGCCCAGCCGGCTACCGATCGCTCGCTCGAGGACGCACGGCGTCGCCGCGAGGCCGCCGAGCGCGCCGCCCAGGAAGCCGCGGATCGCGCGGAGGAGACGGCGGCTCTGCTCTCCAAGACCGTGCTCACGATCCAGCACAGGGCCGGCGAGGACGGAAAGCTCTACGGCTCGGTGACCAGCGCCGAGATCTCCGACGCGATCCAGGAGGCGCGCGGCCTGCGCGTCGATCGCAAGAAGATCCGCTTGGCCGACCCCATCCGAGAGATCGGCACCTACATGGTCGAGGTCGAGCTCGCGGGTGGCGCGGTGGCGAAGGTCAAGACGATCGTCGCCGAGCAGAAGTAAGCGACGCAAAACCGGCGTTCGCGTCTCACGCGAGGCGGCCGCCTGTGGTTTGCTCGAAGCCGGGCCTGCGAGGGGCGACTTGGCCGCCGACCGAGGCTCTCTAATAGACGAGCGATGGCAACGGCAGAGGCACAGGTCCCGCCCCAGAACCTCGAGGCCGAGGAGTCGGTGCTCGGCGCGCTGATGGTCTCCGAGGCGGCGATGAACCCGGTGATCCTCGACGTCCGGCTCACCGAGGAGGACTTCTACCGCGAGCGCCACCGGATCATCTTCAAGGCGATCAAGCGCCTCTATGAGCGCTCAGAGCCGATCGACGCCCTCACCGTCTCCGAGCTCCTCGCCCAGCAGGGCGAGCTCGAGGAGGCGGGGGGCAGGGACGGGGTCTCCCATCTGGCCTCGACCGTTCCCGTCCCCGGCAACGCACGCCACTACGCGCGGATCGTCCAGCAGAACGCGCTGCTACGCCGGCTGCTCGAGGCCTCGCACAGGATCCAGCGCTCGGTCTACGACCACGAGGGCGAGCCCCAGCAGCTCGCCGAGCAGGCCGAGCGGATGCTCTTCAACGTCGCGCACGAGGAGCAGGTCGAGGACTTCCACGTCCTCATGGACATCCTCTCCCGCGAGGTCGACCGCCTCGAGGAGCTCGCCACCGGCAACGCGGAGGTCACCGGGACGCCCTCCGGGTTCGCCGAGTTCGACGCGATCACCGGCGGCTTTCAGCCCGGCAACCTGATCATCGTGGCCGCCCGCCCGGGCATGGGGAAGTCCGGCTTCGTCGCGAACATCGCCGAGCACGTCTCGATCAAGCAGGGCCGCCCGGTCGCCTTCTTCTCGCTCGAGATGTCCGACGCGGAGCTCGCCCAGCGGCTGATCGCGAAGCGCTCCCGCATCCCGTCGGACAAGCTTCGCAAGGGCAAGGTCGGCGAGCGCGACTGGGCGAGGGTGCTGCGGGTCTGCAACGAGATCGAGTCGGCGCCGCTCTGGATCGACGAGTCCTCCGACCTGGGCCTGCTCGACCTGCGCGCGAAGGCACGGCGGCTGCACGCGCAGGAGAGGAGCGCCGGCAACGGCGGCCTGGCGCTGATCATCATCGACTACATCCAGCTCATGCGAGCCGAGGACCCGCGCGCCAACCGCGTGGAGCAGGTCGGTCAGATGAGCCGCGGCCTCAAGATCCTCGCCCGCGAGCTCAAGGTGCCCGTGATCGCCCTGTCGCAGCTCTCCCGAGCCCCGGAGCAGCGCACCGGCCGCGACAAGCGCCCGATCCTCTCGGACCTGCGGGAGTCCGGGAACCTCGAGCAGGACGCGGACCTCGTCGCGTTCATCTACCGCGAGGACTACTACAAGAACTTCGACGACGACGTGGACGCGGCCGAGCGCGAGGAGCTCAAGGGGATCGCCGAGCTGATCGTCCGCAAGAACCGAAACGGCCCGATCGACACGATCAAGCTCGTGTTCAAGGAGCAGTTCGCGTCCTTCGCCGACCTCGCGTACACCGACCGCGTGCCGCGCACGGCGCCCTCCGACGACGACGCGATCGCGAGCGTCGCCGGGGACGATTGATGGCCGGAAACGTCGAGCGTCTCCAGCCCGCCTGCCCGCTCGGCCTCTGCGACGGCAGCGGATGGATCGTCGACTCCAACGATGTCGCGCGGCCGTGCGAGTGCCGCGAGCGCCGCATTCAGCAGGCGCGGACGCGCGGCGTGCGCAGCGTGCTGCCCACCAAGTACCAGGGCGTGAGCTTTGACCGTCCGCCGATCGCGGACATGGCGCGCGATGCGCGCACGCGCGCGGTCGTCGCGGAGGTGCGCCGCTACGTCGAGGACCTTCCGGACCGGATCGCCACCGGACGCGGCCTCTGGCTGGAGGGCAACGTCGGCACCGGCAAGACGACGCTCGCGATGCTGGTCTCGAAGCAGGCGATCGAGGCCGGCCACAGCGTCGCGATCTACTCGCTGCCGCGACTCCTCGCCCGCATCCGGCGGACCTACGACGCCGACGCCGGCGAGCTCTCCTACCTCGGCTTCTTCAACCGCCTGACATCCGTCGACCTGCTCCACGTCGACGACCTCGGGGCCGAGAAGCGAAGCGACTGGGTGCTCGAGCAGCTCTACGCGATCGTGGACGAGCGCTACGCGACGAACCGTTCGATGCTCGTGACCACCAACATGGGCGTCACGGATCTCGAGGCACAGATCGGCGAGCGCACCGTCTCGCGGCTCGCGGAGATGTGCGAGACGCTGCTCATGTACGGGGACGATCACCGCTACGCCGCCTGAGCGCTGACCGGCGCTGCGCGGCGAGCGGCCATAATTCCCCCGCTATGCCGGGCATCGTGATCATCGGGACCCAGTGGGGCGACGAGGGCAAGGGCAAGGTCGTCGACCTGCTCGCCGAGCGCGCCGCGATGGTCGTCCGGTTCCAGGGCGGCAACAACGCCGGCCACACGATCGTCCGTGACGGCGAGGAGTTCAAGTTCCACCTGGTCCCCTCGGGGATCCTCTACTCGGGCAAGCTCTGCGTGATCGGAAACGGCGTCGTGATCGATCCGGCGGTGCTCACCTCGGAGCTCGACGGGCTGCGACGCCGCGGAGTCGACGTGAGCGGGCTGCGGATCTCCGCCAACGCCCACCTGATCATGCCCTACCACGTGATGCTCGACACCGCGGGCGAGGCGAAGCTGGGGAAGCTCGAGATCGGCACCACGAAGCGCGGCATCGGCCCCTGCTACGCGGACAAGTCGGCGCGGCTCGGGATCCGGGTCCAGGACCTCCTCGACGCGAAGATCCTGCGGAAGAAGATCATGGCGGCGCTGGAGCCCAAGCAGCAGCTCCTGCGTCCGTTCGCGCGCGACCCGAAGCTCGACCTGCACACGATGACCGAGGAGTACCTGCGCTACGGGCATCGCCTCGAGCCGTACATCGCGGACACCTCGCGTCTCTGCTGGGACGCGCTCGACTCCGGCGAGACGGTGATCTTCGAGGGCGCGCAGGCGGCCCTGCTCGACCTCGACCACGGCACCTATCCGTTCGTCACGTCCTCGAACCCGATCGCGGGAGCCGCCTGCGTCGGCGCCGGTGTCGGGCCGGCCGACATCGACGAGGTCTGGGGGGTCTGCAAGGCCTACACGACGCGGGTCGGGGCGGGGCCGTTTCCGAGCGAGCTCGACGACGAGATCGGCACGCACCTGCGCGAACGCGGGCACGAGTACGGGACGACGACCGGGCGCGAGCGCCGCTGCGGCTGGCTGGACCTCGTGGCGCTTCGCTACGCGACGAGGCTCAACCGCCTCTCGGCGCTCGCGATCACGAAGCTCGACGTCCTCTCTGGCCTCGACTCCCTCCGGATCGCCGTCCGCTACCGGGGTAGGGAGGGCGCCGTGTTCGACGAGTTCCCGTACCACCAGTCGATCCTCCACACGGCGACCGCCGAATACGAGGAGCTGCCCGGCTGGGGCGAGGACATCAGTGGCGCGCGGTCGGAGGCCGACCTGCCGCCGGAGGCGCGCAATTACCTCGAGGCGATCTCCGATTCCGCCGGCGTCCCGATCAGGCTGGTCGGCGTCGGCCCGGGGCGCGACCAGGTGATCTCGACCGGCGCTGCGAAGCTTCGCGCCGCGTAGGAGCCCGCCCGAGGTTTCTCAGCCGCCGGCACGCGAGCCACGGCCGCGGCGACGATCCGAGACGGCGATCGCGATCACGCCGGCGATCACGATCAGCGGCGCCGCAGCAAACCCGAGGCCGACGAGCCAGTGGCCGGCATGAGCAAGGGGAACCATCACACCGGCACCGCCCTGCGGTACGTCCGCCGTGTCGGCTCGCCGCTCGTCCGCCGCTCGTCCGGCCTCGCGATCCGCGTGAGCACCCACCCCAGCAGGGCGATGAGGGCGGCGACGATGGCCGCGACGGCCGCGTACGCGAGCGCCGCGAGGTAGCCCGGGACGCCCGGCTGCTGCTCGCGCTGCAGGATCTCGGTCTCATCCACGAACGAGCGCGTGAAGTGCGGCTTCGCCGGGACGGCGGGCGCCGGGATCGCGCTGTCCTCGGGCATGTAGATCGGGACGCCGGCGACGTAGTTGTCGCGGTGGAGCCGGACCAACGTCTTCCAGGTCCCGTACGCGGGGAGCGGCTCGGTGGTGCGGTAGACGCCGGAGCCGACCTCCTCCAGGCGGTCGACGACCAGGTCGCCGCCCTGCCACGAGATCGCGTTCACCCAGTAGGCCTCGTCGGCGATCGCGGGCGGGTCGAGGCGGATCGTCACGTCCACGGTGCGCTGCGGGCCGCCGCTCGCGTTGCGCAGATCGACGCTCGCGCGCCAGCCGCTCGGCGTCTGGTCGCCGACGTTGAGCGCGACGGCGGCGACGATCGCGGCGAGGCCGGCGGCGGCGGGCGCGAGCGCCGGCGCGGGTCGGCGGCCGCGGCCGCGGCCGGCCTCCAGCGAGGCGCCGAGGAAGGCGCCGAGGAGCCCGGCGCCGATCCCAGCGAAGAGCACCGCGACGATCGCCTCGGCGATCAGGCTCTCGGGCCAGGGAACCGGCATCCAGACGTGTGACCAGCCGTACTCCGCGGCGAAGCCGACGGTGGCGATCAAGGCGCCGGAGAGCGCGCCGAAGAGATAGGTCCGGCGGGTGCTGACGACGATTGCGAGCCCCTCGACGCAGAGGGCCTCGGCGAGGTAGAGCGGCAGGTGCGGGGTCGCCTCGCCGAAGACCTGCCCGACGATCAGCGCCACGATCCCGCGGACGCATACGAAGAAGATGGCGGCACCGAGGGCGGCGCCCGGGCCGATCCAGACGCGCGCCGCGACGAGCGCGATGCCGGCCGCGAACGCGAGCATGATCGGCTCGAGGACGAGCTGGAATTGCGGCACGCCGAAGTCGAACTCGGCCTGGAAGGTCGAGAGCCCGATCAAAAGACCACCGACCGCGAACGCGCCGCGATACCTGAACGCGAAGTTGACGGCGCGCCCGACGCTCGCGGGGGCGCCACCCCCCGCAGAGCCAGGGGCCGGCTCGGAGCGGCCCTCGACGATCAGGATCGCGCTGCCGATCAGCGTCAGCCCCGCCCCTCCGATCAGCATCAAGTGGGTCGGTCCCCAGAGAGTCACGTCCTGACCGAAGATCCGGTGCCAGATGTCGTCGAGCGGGAAGCCGATCAGCGCGAATGCAGCCGCGGCGATCATCGCGATCCCGCCGAGCGGCGCGTACCAGTCGCCGGAGATCCGTACGGCACGCGAACTGGGCTTGCCCTCGGGGAGCACGATCGCCAGGAAGCCGGCAGCGAAGATGCCGAAGAGGCCGATCAGGATCAGGTAGTGCGCCGGATTGGCGAGCGGCCCTGAGTCGCGCCCCTCGTCGATGTGCAGGGAGATGTCCCAGTACATGCCGAGCAGCGCGACGAGGAGCGCCCCCATCGCGACGACCGACGGCAGCGCCGCCCAAGGCGCGAACCGCGTGTCGCGGGCGGCCAGCGCCGTCAGCCGGCGAAGCAGGTCGGACCTCCCGGTGCGATGTGCCCAGCCGAGGTAAAGCAGGACGGCTGTTGCGATCAGGGCACCTCCGGTGGCGGCGATCACCTCACCGACGGCAGCTCCTCCAGCGGGTGCACTATCGACCGTCTTCATGCGCCTCCTTCGATCGCTTCAAAAGTCCTACCCATCGTTAGGCAGGCCATTCACGACATTACCCAGTGTTACACCGATTTATGTAAAGGTTTCAGCAGATCGAGATCACGCCTGACGCGAGGGCCGGGTTATCCTCCCGCGCCAATGTTCGAGAAGGTCCTGGTCGCGAACCGGGGTGAGATCGCGGTCCGGGTCATGCGGACGCTGAAGGAGATGGGGATCGCCTCCGTCGGCGTGTACAGCGAGGCCGATCGCGAGACGCCGCACGTCCGCGAGGCGGACGAGGCCTTCCTGCTCGGCCCGCCGGTCCCGGCGGAGAGCTACCTGAACGTCGAGAAGATGATCGCGATCGCGACGGAGGCGGGCGCCGAGGCGGTGCATCCGGGCTACGGCTTCCTCGCCGAGAACGCCGCGTTCGCCACCGCGCTCGCCGATGCCGAGCTCGTGTTCATAGGCCCGCCGGCGAGCGCGATCGAGGCGATGGGCTCGAAGACGCGAGCGCGCGAGATCATGAAGGAGGCCGGGGTGCCGATCGTGCCGGGGTCGACCGAGCCGTCGCCCGATGTCGAGTCGGCCCGCAAGACCGCGGAGGAGATCGGCTACCCGATCGCCTGCAAGGCGGCCGGCGGCGGCGGTGGCAAGGGCTTCCGGGTCGCCCGCACGCCCGACGAGCTCGAGGCGGCCTTCGAGGGCGCCGCTCGCGAAGGCGAGAAGTTCTTCTCCGACGACCGCGTCTACCTCGAGCGCTACCTCGACGACCCGCGTCACGTCGAGGTCCAGGTGCTCGCGGACTCCCACGGCAACGTGATCCACCTCGGCGAGCGCGACTGCTCGATCCAGCGACGCCACCAGAAGCTGATCGAGGAGGCGCCCGGGCCGCACGTCGACGAGGAGATGCGCGACCGGATCGGCAAGATCGCAATCGCGGCGGCGCGCGCGGTCGACTACCGCGGCGCCGGCACGGTCGAGGGGATGCAGGTGGGCGAGGACTACTTCTTCCTGGAGATGAACACCCGCGTCCAGGTCGAGCACTGCGTCACGGAGATGGTGACGGGCATCGACATCGTTCGCGAGCAGATCCTCGTCGCGGCCGGGGAGCCGCTCTCCGTCCCACAGGGGGACGTCGACTTCCGCGGGCACGCGATCGAGTGCCGGATCAACGCCGAGGCAGCGCACAAGAACTTCGCTCCCGCGCCGGGGAAGATCGAGCGCTACATCGAGCCGGCGGGCCCCGGCGTGCGGGTCGACTCCGGGCTCGAGGCCGGATCGGAGGTGACGCCGCTCTATGACCCGATGGTCGCGAAGCTGATCGTCTGGGACGTCGACCGCTCCAAAGCGACGCGGCGGATGCTGCGCGCGCTCGACGAGTACATCATCGAGCCGCTGACGACGCTGATCCCCTTCCACAGGGCCATCCTCGCCACCGAGCAGTGGGCGAACGGCGAGACCTGCCGTGACCTGACAGAGAGCAAGGAATGGCTCAAATCGCTCGCACCGGAGCCGGCGGCCCAAGCCTCGGCCGACGACGAAGAGGCCGAGAAGACCGAACGGACGTATTCGGTCGAGGTGAACGGCAAGCTCCACGAGGTGCGGGTGATCGGCGCCGCGCTCTCCGCGAACGGGCCGGCGCCCGCGGCGACCGCAGCTCGCCGGCCGCCGCGTCGGGAGCGCGGCGGGGGCGCCCGCGGCGGGGGCGCGGGGGGGCCGGCGCTGCCATCGCCGCTCCAGGGCACGGTGCTCAAGGTCGCGGTCTCCCAGGGGGCTGAGGTCCAGGAGGGCGACCTGATCTGCGTGATCGAGGCGATGAAGATGGAGAACGAGATCACCGCCCACCGCGCCGGCAAGGTCGTCGAGTTGGGCGTCTCCGCGGGCGCGGCGATCAACTCAGGCGACCAGATCTGCGTGATCGAATAGCGGCGATGGCGATCGAGGGGCTTCCCTGGCGCGGCCCTGGCCCCGGAAGGCCGGACCTGCCGCTGCCGCCGGGGCGCGTCCCGATCCGGCGCCGCGGCTCATGGCGAAAACGCTGGCGCTACGTCGGCGCCTTCTCCGAGGAGCTGATGCTGTGCGCCGCGCGGGTCCAGGTCGGACCGTTCGGGCAGACGTTCTGGGCGATCTGGGACCGCGAGCAGCGCGAGCTCCACGAGCGTACGCGGGCGCTCCCGCCGCTGATCGCGCGCGGCGAGGTCTGGACCGAGTCCGTCGATGGGGATGACACCGGCCGCATCGATTGGGCGCCCGAGCGCGGCGGGACGCTCGTCCGCATAGAGGCCGAGGCGAGCGGCGAAGAGCCGCATGTGCGGGGCTTCCTGCGAGCCGGGGAGGGCCGCTGGGTCGAGGCGGTCTGTCCCACTGGCGAGGGCCAGGGCTATGTCTGGACGCGAAAGAGGATCGTCAGTGTGGAGTGCGACGTGCGGATTGGCGAGCGTCGCCTGCACGCCAAGGCGCGTGGGATCGAGGACGAGTCGTGCGGCTATCACCCCTCGCGAACGGTCTGGGACTGGTGCGCGGGCGTGGGGCGCGCCGCCGATGGACGCGCGGTGGGTTGGAACCTGGTCAGCGGCGTCAACGACCCGCCGAGCCGCTCGGAGCGCGCGATCTGGGTCGACGGCGAGTCGTTGGAGCCCTCGCCGGTGGCGTTCGAGGACCTGAGCGCGGTGACGCTCGAGGGCGCCCGGCTCGCGTTCGAGGCGGAGGCGGAGCGCTCGCGCAGCGAGAGCAAGCCGTTCGTCCACTACTCCTACCGCCAGCCGTTCGGCACCTTCAGCGGCACGCTGCCCGGTGGGATCGAGCTCGCCGAGGGCATGGGGGTGATGGAGCATCACGAGGCGAGCTGGTAGGCGGCCCAGCCCTCACGGGTAGACAGACTCCACCTGCCAGCGCCACGGCGGCTCCTCCCCGGAGGCGAAGTCGTACTGGTTGCGGCCACCGAGGGTCTCCAGGGGGACCAGCGCCGGGATCGCGGCGTCGAGGAGCGGGGTCGGCGCGAGCTCGGCGACCTCCGCCGCGTTCGCCCGCCGCACGATCGGCTCCCAGCCCGCCGTCGGGCGGTAACCCCAGTACGTGATCGCCACAGGGCCGCCGGAGCGGCGCTCGTCCTCGACCGCGACGAACATGGTCACCCGCCGGTTCGAGGCCGTGAGTCCGGGGCGGCTCCCGGGCAGCGCGCAGCTTGCCGAGCGACAGGTGCGGAAGTCGACCGGAAGGAGGCCGCCGTCAGCCGCCTCGGGCAGCGGGGCGAGCGCCCGCACGGCGCCGGCGAGCGGTCGGCCGTATGCCTCGGTGAGCGGGTCGCGCCAGCACGGACCAGCGCCTACGGCGCCGCAGCGGAGCTTGCGCGAGAGGGTGAAGCCGAGCTCGCGGCCGCTCTCGTTCGCGCCCGCGGCGAGCGCCGCGATCGCAGCTGCGAGCAGCAGGGCGACGAGCAGCGAGACCCCGGCGTGCTCGACCGTCGCTGAACCCGTCTGCGCGTGCGCCCTCACGCGCGGCGACGCTACGCGGCAGCGACCCGCGCGGGGCGCGCGCCGTGTGCCGGATCAGCTACTGGACGGTTAGGAGAGGCCCTCGCGCGCCTCGCGCACGAGGGTGACCGACTCCGGGAACACGACCCGGATCGCGTCGCGCACCTGCATCGCCTGCTCGTCGCTTGAGCCGTGGAGCTCGAGTCGCGCGATCGCGGCCACCGTCATGTCGACGGCGAGCTTGATCGCATTGTCGGCCCAGGCGACGCGCTGGGCGCCCTGCATCTGCTCGGCCATCTCCCCGAGCCGCGCCCGCAGCTCGTCGGGGTCACCGAAGAGTCCGAATGGATCAGAGCCTTCCATCGCCACCGACTATAGAGAGGCGCCGGGCCCGGCCGGCTGTACTAGCGTAGGCCGCGTGGCCCTGCCACCCCCGAGCGACACCTCGACCGCGTTGATCACGGGCGCCTCATCCGGAATCGGGGAGGCGATCGCGCGCGAGCTCGCCGGACGCGGGCACGGCGTGACGCTCGTCGCGCGCCGGGTCGAGCGGCTCCGCGAGCTGGCCGGTGAGATCGCTGACGCCCACGGCGTCCGCGCCGAGGCGGTCGGCGCCGATCTCGGCGACGCGCCCGGCCGCGACGCGCTCGCGGCCCGCCTCGATGAGCTCGGGGTGACGGTCGAGGTCCTCGTCAACAATGCGGGCTTCGGCGACTCGGGCGAGGTCTCGCGCACCGACCGCGAGCGCATCGTCTCGATGGTCGAGCTCAACTGCGTCGCGCTGCTCGACCTGCAAGCCCGCCACTCGCGCGGGATGGCGGACCGCGGACGCGGTGCGATCATCAACGTCGCCTCCACAGCCGCCTTCCAGCCGATCCCCGGCACCGCCACCTACGCCGCGACGAAGGCGTTCGTCCTCAGTCTCAGCGAGGCGACGCACTCCGAGCTCCAGGGCAACGGGGTGACGGTCACGGCGCTCTGCCCAGGCCCGGTGAAGACCGAGTTCGTTGAGGTCGCCGAGATCGGAGGCGCGGAGGAGCGGCTGCCGGAGATCTTCTGGACCGAGGTCGAGGATGTCGCCCGCGCGGCGGTGGACGGCGCCGATCGCGGCAAGCGGGTGGTCGTCCCGGGCCTCATGAACCGCGCCGGTGCCCTCTCGGGGCAGCACTCGCCCCGGATGTTCGTGCTGCCGCTTGCGAAGCGGCTCTGGCATCAGGGCACGAGCGGCTAGCCGCTTCGCGGATCCGCCCTCATCACGCCGCCGCGGCCCACGAGCGCCGCGACCAGCTCGAGCGGCACGGAGAGCAGGGCGACCAGCGGAGCCCCGAGTACGGTCACAACCACGTCGGCGGCGAAGCGCAGCGTCCCGCGGGAGGTCCGCGGACGCAGCCGGCCGGCGCGCACCTCCCGCGCGAAGTTCGGGTGGAAGGTGAGTCCGTTGAGGAGCGTCTGCCACATCCACGCCTGTCCGCGGCGGCTCACCGGGGTCCGGACGCGGCCCGGGGCCTCGCCGTTTCGCTCGGCGAGGAGCTCGAGACTCGCCGGGCTGAGCAGCAGACGCCCGGGCGAGCGGTCGAACCCGGCCCAGCCCTCCACCCCGATCCACGCCTGCAGGCTGGCGCGGTTCGGCGTTCCGAGGGCGTCGCCCGCCGCCGCGCCGGCCGCCCGCCACTCCGCGGCGAGATCGATCTCTGCGCCCCGCTCCACGGCGACGCCGCAGTTCTCGCAGCGATCGACGACCCGCTCTTGCTCCGAAAGGCCGTTCATGGGCATCCCGACGCTCGGCTCGGCGCTGGCGGGCGGCAGCACGACCCAGCCGTATAGCGGCCTCCCGCAGAGCGGGCAGGGTCCGGGATCGGCGGCGTCGGCGTTCATCGACGGCGGATCGTATTCGTGGGCCGGATATCGTTCGCGCGTGCAACTTCGCGAGGTCATGACCGCCGGGGTGCTAACCGCCGGGCCCGAGGCGGCCGTGCTCGAGGTGGCGCGGCTGATGCGCGATCACGCCGTGGGCTCGGTCGTGATCTGCGACCACGAGGGAGCTCCCGCCGCCATGGTCACCGACCGTGACCTCACCGTGCGCGCCCTCGCGGAGGAGCGGGATCCCGCCGAGCCGGCCGCCGACCACGCGAGCCGGCCGCTGATCAGCGCCGACCCCGAGATGGACCTCGAGGAGGCCGCCGCGCTCATGGTCAGCCACCGCGTCCGTCGCCTGCCCGTGGTCGAGGGCGAGCGCCTGATCGGCATCGTGACCCTCGACGACATCGCCGTTCGGACGGGCGACCTCGAGGTCGCGCAGCGAATGACCCAAGAGGTCATCGAGGGGGCGCTCCCCGGCTTCTTCTTCCACGAGCGCGGCTGAGCCGGTGTCGCCGTCCACGCCAGAGCACGTCCGCAGGCGCGCCGGCTTCGAGCGGCTGATTGCGTTGATGGCGCCGTTCCTCGACCTGACGCTCGCCGTCGGCGAGCGGGTCTCACGGCTGGCAGGGGACGAGGACGACTACGTGCCGATCCGACCGGCGACCGAGCGCGTCGAGCTCGGCGGCTCGACGCGGCGCGCGCTCCAGGGCGAGGCCGACTGATGGTCGCTCCGACCCGCGCCGCGATCCTCGAGCGCGAGCGCCGGTTCGCGCCCGTGGCCGCCGCGTGCGCGCTGCTGGCGCCGGTGCTCATCATCGGCTCGCTGATCGGCGCCGGGCGGCTCGACCTGCCGGCGTCCGGCGTCGCGACCGAGCAGCTCAGGGCTTTCGACGCCAACGAGGGAGCGCTTCTCGTGGTCGTGATCGTGCGCTCGCTCGGCTACCTGCTGCTGATCCCGCCGATGATCCACCTGTACCAGGCGACGCGCGCCCGGCGTCCGGAGCTCCCCGGCGCGATGCTCGGCTTCGCGATTATCGGGCCGGTCCTGTTCGCGATCCAGACGATGCTCGGTTACTTCAGCCAGGCCGACATCGCCTCCGACTTCGTCGCGCGCTACGCCGCCGGCGGCGACATCTACTCGCTGCTCGACGATCTCACCGACGACTCCTCGATCGCCACCGCCGCCAGCAGCCTGATCCTGCCCGCGATCCTCGGGCTCGGCGTGGCGATGATCTACTACCCGCTCCAGGCGATGCGCGCCGGCCTTTTGACCCGCTTCTTCGCCACGCTGGGCATGGCTCTCGGCGCGGCGACGGTGCTGTTCGCGACCCTGACCCTGCTCCCGGACACTCTCTGGTTCGCCTGGCTGGGCCTGATCTTCATCGGCCGCACGCCGCAGCCGCGCCCGCCGGCCTGGGACGCGGCTGAGGCGATCCCGTGGCCGCGCCCCGGCGAGGAGCCCCAGAAGCCCGCGGCAGCCCCCGCGGGCGCTGTCGAGGGCGATGCCACGGAGATCCTCGCGGGCGACGCCGCCGACGAGAGCGATCACTCGGCACGCCGCGAGCGGGCGCGAAAGCGAAAGCGCAAGCGCCGCCGATGAGCCGCAGTCGCGCGCTGCGCTGGGGCGCGGAGCCGCCGAGCCGCGCCGAGACGGAGGGCATGCTCGAGCCGGCCACCCGGCTCGTGCTCGAGGCGGGCGAGCGGAATCCCGGGCTTGCGGCGCTCGACCTCGACGGGGCGCTCGGCCGGGTCGAGCACGAGTGGGCGCCGCATCAGGGGCTGCGCATACACCTCGAGCGCCACGAGGTCGATCCCGCGGCGCCGACGGTCGTCGTCGCGCCGGGGCTCGGCGACCATGCGCGGCGCCAGCTCGGACTCGCCGCGGGCCTCGCCGAGCTCGGGATGAACTCGATGATCGTCGATCGCCGCGGGCACGGGCTGTCCGAGGGTCGGCGCGGCGACGCGCCGCTCGAGGTCGACCTCGACGTGCTCGAGCTGGCGATCGGCATCGCCCGCGCGCGCTCAGGGGGCCCCGTGGTCCTGCTCGGCGATTCGCTCGGCGGCATCCTGAGCTGGTACCTGCTGACGCGCGAGCCCGACGTCGACGCCGCCGTGTGCCATTGCATCTCCCATCCGGACGTCGACCTGGGCCCGTCCTACCGCTTCAAGGCGCCGCTCATGCGGGCGCTCGGGCTCGTCCTCCCGTACGCACCGATCCCGGTCGAGCGGATCGCGGACTACGGCCACGTCGCGCTCGACCCGCTCACGCGTCGCTACTTCGACGAGCGGGTGGACCCGCTCTTCAACTTCACGGTCACGGCCCGCTCGGCCGCGAGCTACCTGAGGT
>Ga0126307_10000441_pt1 | contig 26604 bp, 23 predicted proteins | sample Plot28_FD_89955 | JGI IMG/M metagenome (GOLD analysis project Ga0126307, IMG submission 89955) | Serpentine soil microbial communities from UC McLaughlin Reserve, CA, USA - Plot28 | ecosystem: Environmental > Terrestrial > Soil > Grasslands | place: USA: UC McLaughlin Reserve, Lake County... | reverse complement strand
CTCGCGCTCGGCGACCTGATCCAGGAGGGCATGCTCGGCCTGATCCGCGCCGTCGAGAAGTTCGACTGGCGCAAGGGCTTCCGCTTCTCGACCTACGCGACGCTGTGGATCCGCCAGGCGATCCAGCGCGGCCTGGAGAACACCAGCCGCACGATTCGCCTGCCCGTCCACGTGGCGCAGCGGTCGCGCAAGGTGGGCCGGATCGAGCGCGAGCTGACGACCAAGCTGGGCCACGAGCCGACCGACGAGGAGATCGCCGAGGCGGCCGACCTGCCGCTGGCCGACGTGATCGAGATCCGCAAGGCGGATCGCGCGGTCGTGTCGCTCGACAAGCCGGTCGGCGACGACGGCGACACCTCGTTCGGCGACCTGCTGGCGATCGAGACCGCGCCGGTCGACGAGGAGGTCCAGGAGAAGCTCAAGTCCGAGACGCTCCTGACCGCGATCGCCGAGCTGCCCGAGCCCGAGCGCAACGTGATCGAGATGCGCTTCGGTGCCGGCGACCAGGAGCCGCAGACGCTGTCGCAGGCCGGCAAGAAGCTCGGGGTCTCGACCGAGCGCGCCCGCCAGCTGGAGGAGCGCGCGCTGCGCAAGCTCAGCCAGCGGCCGGAGCTGATCGCGCTCCGCGAAGCCGCCTGAATCGACCGCACAGCGACGTAGCGCAGCGACCCGGGTTCCGCCCGGGTCGCGGCCGTTAACGGCCGAGCCAGGCCGCGACGCGGTCCACCAGCGGGTCGGCGAACGACTCGTCCCAGTCGCGGCTCCAGCGCACGCGGCTGCCGCGCACGCGGCGCTCGACGTCGTCGACGGCGGCCGCCGCCTCGCACAATGCGGCGGCGATCGCGTCGATTCCCGGCTCGGCGGCGATCAGGTTCGGCGAGATCGCGGACAGCGCCGCGGCGGTCTTGTTCTCGAACGTGTTCGTCACGGTCAGCATGCCCGCCGACGCCATCTCGATCGGCACGAGACTCGGGTGCGGCGTGTACATCAGGGCCAGCCCGACGTCGTGGCGGCCGAGCACGTCCGCGTAGGCGTCCTGGTCGGCGCGGGGGAGGAGCTCGAGCGCCGCGCCGCCGCCCACGTCCAGCCGGCGGCCGGCGGCGACGGTGCCGATCCCGTGCAGCGTCCAGCCGCGGCCGAACGCGCCGCGCTCGAGCGCGCGACTCAGCGCGAGCATGCCGAGCTCGAACATGTTGCGCGCGGCGTGGGGCTCCGGCCGGGCGTAGAAGAGCAGCCGGCGCGGCTGCCGCCGCGCGAGCTCCGCCACCGTCGGCGACGCCACCGCCGTGATCGCGTTCTCGAACGCGGCCGAGCCGGCGTCGCCCGCCTCCGTCCCCGCCGCGAAGACGCCGATGCCGCGGCGACGGAAGTAGTCGCGCAGCAGCTCGGTCGAGAACAGCGCGGCGTGCGGGAAGCCGTAGGACTCCCCCGCGAGGGCCGCGTAGCTGCCCATCGGGAACGTGAACGGCTCGTGCTCCTGGATCAGGTAGAGGAAGCGCTCGCCGCCCAGCTCCACCGTTGCCCGGTGCGCGACGTGGGCCGTCCACCAGGTCGTCGCGACGAACCGGTCGTCGCGGCTGACCTCGAGCCCCTGCGACTCGCGTCCGAAGGCAACCTCGACGCGCTCGAGCAGCCTGGCCAGCCCGCTGTAGGAAGCCAGGTCCGCGCGCCACGAGGGCGGCAGCGGCCCGACCGGATCGACGGTGACGATGCGCACCCGCAGGCCGCGCTCGGCGAGCCGGCGGGCGAGGTTGAGCTTCGCGATGTAGCCGCCGAAGAAGTGCCGCAGGTCGATCGTCGGGATCAGCAGGTTGACCCGTCGCGGGGCGTCCTCGCGCACCGCGAGGCGCAGCGGCGCGATCTTCTCGGCCACGGCCCGCGGCGCGGGCTCGGCGGGCGTGCGCGCAGTCGGTCGCGGGTCGAGCGTCGGCGGCGGCACCGCGTCGAGGCGGACGCCGCGCTGGGGGCGATCGCGGACGCTCGCTCCCAATAGCCGGCGCCACGCGAACGCGTGCAGCAGCAGCCACTCGGCGCCGAGCGTCTCCGGCCGGCGCGCGACCAGCTCGCGCGCGCCGCGCAGCCCGAGCGGGACGAGCGGCAGCAGCGAGCGGTCGGCCGCCTCGAAGCGGTCGAGCACGCGCCGCTTGTTCGCGTCTACGCGGTCGCCCAGCCGCATCCGCAGCACGGCCGTGAACTGCAGGAGCCGGCAGGCGTCGACGAAGTAGTGCATCCGCCACATGCGGACGCGCTCGCGCGGATCGCGCCGCAGCGCGCCGGCCCGATCGCGCAGCGTCGGCATCCGGTTCGCGCCCGCGTGCCCGAGCGTGGCGTCCGCGTGCTGGACGTAGTCGTACAGCGGGCGGTCGACGAAGCGGATCTCGCCCAGCGCCAGGGCGCAGAGCGCGAGCCAGTGGTCGTGGAAGTGGGCGAACTGCGCGGGCGGAAACGGCAGCGCGTCGTCGAGGAGCGCGCGCGGGAACAGCGACGCGGCGCCCGTGACCGAGTTCGCGACGAGCAGCGACAGGAGGTCCGAGTGATTGTTGCGGCGCGTGCTCCAGTACGTGTTCGAGCGCAGTTCGCCGTCCGTGCCGATGATCCGGGCGTCGCTGTAGACGAGCCGCGCGCCGCCGAGCTCCGCGAGCAGCGTCGCGACCTTGTCGGGATGCCAGACGTCGTCCTGGTCGGCCAGCGCCACGTGGCGCGCCGCGGCGGGCGCGAGCGCGAGCGCGCGCTCGAAGTTGCGGTAGAAGCCGAGCCGGCGCGGCGAGCGCGACAGCAGGAAGCGCGGGTCGCCGCCGACGGCCACCTCGATCGCCGCGTAGGCGCGCGGATGCGAGCAGTCGTCGGAGATCACGCAGATCCAGTCGCGGTGGGTCTGCGCGCGGATCGAGTCGAGCTGGCGCCGGAACAGCTCGAGCGGCGGCTCGTGGGTCGCCATGCAGATCGCGACCGCGGGCGGCGCGCCCGGTGCGGACAGCGGGTCGGGCAGCTCCGCGGGCGCGATCCGACCCAGCCCGGCGATCTCCTCGCGGCCGTCCGGCAGGCGGGCGCGGAGGCCCAGCGCGCACGCCGCCCCGGGCGCGATCCGAGCCAGGCCCCAGAAGCCGCTGCGGTAGCTGGTCGGCGCGCCGAGCGCGCGCAGGTGGTCGAGCCGCGGCATGCCGTGCGCCAGCAGCGGCTGCTCGACCCCGTCGACGAGCAGCGCGAGCTCAGCGATCGGCGCGTCCGGCGCGAAGCAGGTGCCGGCCACGAACAGCGCGGTGCCGCGGCCGACCGCGAGCTCGGCGGGAAGCGGCGCGTCGAGCTGGACGTTGAGGCCGGCGGCCAAGGCGCGCATGAGGGTAGCCTGCCGCGCGATGGCGAACGCTCGCAGCCGGCGCGCCCGTGCCGCCGCCGCCCGGCCGTTGCGCGCGCTCCGCCGCAGGGCGCGCGGTCTGCTCGCTCCGGACCGGCCGGCGCCCGCCGCGGCCGGCGAGCGCTACGACGCCTGGCTGACGCACTTCCACGGCGCCGAGCTCGCGCGCCTCGAAGCGCGCTGCGCCGGCGGCGGGACGGAGTGCCTCGCGCACTTCCGCGCCCTCGACGCGGATCTGTGGGCGCTGCTGCTGACGCAGCAGTACGAGGCCTTCCCCGGCATCCGCGCGGTGCTCCCGCAGGCCCCGGACCCGGCGCTGCAGGAGCGCTGGAACGGTGCGAGCGGCGCGCGGCTGGCCGCTCAGGGGGCCGCCTTCTACCGGCGTGTGCGCGAGGAGTTCGCGCGCCACGGCCCGCGTCCGCTGGAGGACGCCGCGGTGCTCGACTTCGGCTGCGGCTGGGGCCGGCTCACGCGTATGTTCGCGCGCGAGGTGCCGCCCGAGCGGCTGTTCGGCTGCGACCCGTCGGAGCCGATCCTCGAGGTCTGCCGCGCGAACGGCGTGCCGGCGCAACTCGCGCGCAGCGAGTTCGTGCCGGAGCGGCTGCCGTTCGAGGGCCCGTTCGAGCTCGCGTTCGCGTTCTCGGTCTTCACGCACCTGTCGGAGCCGGCGCACGAGCGCTGCCTGTGCGCCCTGTACCGCGCGCTGGCGCCCGGAGGGCTGCTGCTCGTCACCCTCCGCCCGCCGGCCTACCTGGACCTGTGCGAGCTCATGCACCCCGTCCGCGTGCCGCTCGCGCCCGCCGACGCGCGCTACCTGTTCGTCCCGCACGCCGCCGATCCCAGCCACCCGCAGTATGGCGGGGGCGAGATGATCTACGGCGAGACCGTCGTCACGCTCGCCTACGTGCGCGAACGCTGGTCGGAGATGTTCGAGCTGCTCGCCGCCGGGATCTTGCTCGACGACCTGTTCCAGGTCGTGCTGACGCTGCGGCGGCGGTGAATGCCGCCGTAGCCGAGCAGGAGCGTCCCCAGGCCGACGAGCGTCACCGGCACGAAGAACGCGAAGCGCGCGAGCAGCAGCGCGCCGACGGCGTCGCCGCCCTCCACGCCGGCGGCGTGGAGACCGAGCAGCATCCCGGCGTCGAACGTGCCGACGTAGCCCGGCGCCGCCGGGATCGCCGCGGCGAGCGACGCGAGCACGATCACGCCGAGGGCGGGGAACAGGCCGAGCTCGGTGCCGGCCGAGCGCGTGAGGCAGAGGAACGTGATCCCGTCGATCCACCAGATGCCGAGCGTCAGGAGCGCGACCGGGACGCCCTGCGACCGGGCTAGCATCCGCGACGCTCCGGCGACTGGGCGGATCGTCGCGGCGAAGCGCTCGAACCGGCCAGCGCGCCGCAGCCGCAGGTAGAGCGCCAGCGCCGCCGCGGCCGCGATCAGCGCGGCGGCCGCCGCCGTGGCCCCGCTGCGACCGCCAGGCGCGCCCTCGAGCCCGGCCCAGGTCATGACGGCGAAGAGCACAAGCAGGACGCCGGCGTCGAGCAGGCGCTCGACCAGCACCGTGCCGAGCACCTCGCGCCGCCGCGCGCTGGTGCGCGCGCCGAGCAGCCCGATCTTCATCAGCTCGCCGCCGCGCGCCGGGAGCACGTTGTTGCCCATGTAGCCGACGAGCGTCAGGCCGAAGGCGTCGCGGCGTCGGTGCTCGACGCCGGCCAGGCGCATGATCCGGTGCCAGCGCCAGCCGCGCAGGGCGAAGTTGCCCGCGATCAGCAGCAGCGAGCCCGCGAGCCAGGCGAAGCCGCCGCCCGAGCCGGGTAGCCGCGGCGAGTCCTGATGCGCGATCCACCATGCGACGGCCGCGAGCGCGATCGCAGAGACGACCGCGCCGACCAGCGTCGAGGCGCGCGCTCGCCCCGTCAGAAGCCGGCGCCTGTCGACGTGGAGCGTACGCACGACGCGCGCACCCTACACCCGTTCGGCCGCCGAGTCGCGCGCTTCCCGCGCCACGCCGCGGAGCCGACCGCGCGTGCCCAAGAGGGTCCCACGGCTTCAGACCGCGCGCCCACTAGGGTGCCGCGCGTGGCCGCGCCCGGGAATGACCGTGACGCGCAGCGCGCCTTCTGGCGTGCGCTGCGCGCGCGCCATCCGCGGCTGCGCGAGGCGCTCGTCGCCGACGCACGGATCACGGCGCGACTGCGCGGCGAGCGGGCCGAGTTCCGCTCGCGCCTCGACGTCGCCGCCCAGCTCGCGCGGCTCGCCTGGGTCAGCGACGCCTTCATGGCGCAGGCGCTGTACCGGCTCAAGGCGCGCCTGCAGGCGCTCGGCGTGCCGGTGCTGCCGCGGCTCGCGCACCGGCTCGCGATGGCGTCGGCGCAGGTCTCGATCGGCGATCCGGTCGTCGTGCGCCCCGGTGTCTACCTGATGCACGGCCAGGTCGTGATCGACGGGCTGGTCGAGATCGGCGAGGGCGCCGTGATCGGGCCGTTCGTGACGATCGGGCTGCGGGCGCGCGACGTCCGCGGGCCGACGATCGAGCCGGGCGTCAGCATCGGAACCGGCGCGAAGGTGATCGGGTCCGTGCGGATCGGCGCCGGTGCGACCGTCGGCGCCAACGCCGTCGTGGTCGCCGACGTCCCCGCCGGCGCGACGGTGGTCGGCGCGCCGGCGCGGCCCGTCGGCGCCGGTCGTGCTACCGCCGGCTGACGGCTCCGATACCGTGGCGCGCATGTGGCGGCTGCGGCGCAGGAGGAACGACGACGCGGGCGGCCGCACGGCGGTCGCGGAGCCACCCGCCGAGGCGAGCGAGGACTACCCCGGCAGCACGAGCGAGCTGCTCGCCGAGATCGAGCGGCTGACCGCGGCCAATCGCGGCCAGCGCGATCCCGAGCTCGAGCGACGGCTCCTGCGGCTGCGCCACATCGCCGGCACGCGGCTGCTCGACGGGGCGCGCGGCGACGCGCAGCACCCGGAGCCCGACCGCGACGCGCTACCCGCCGACGCGGGGCTGCCCGAGCTGGCGCCCGAGCAGCTGAGCCCGGCGCTGCTGCGCGCGGGGATCCTGCGCGACGGCTGCGTGCTCGTGCGCGGGCTCGTGCCGCGCGCCGACGCGCTCGCGTTCGCGCAGCGGATCGAGCGCGCCTTCGCCGAGCGCGAGCGCCGCGACGCGGGCGGCGCCGCGGCCCCGGGCTACTACGACGAGTTCGCCCCGCACCCACGCTTCAACCCCGTCACCGAGCGGCCGTGGATCAAGGAGGGCGGCGGCGTGCTCGCCGCCGACTCGCCGCTGCTCGCGTTCGAGATGCTCGAGCTGTTCGGACGAGCCGGCGTCCCGGAGCTCGTCGAGGGCTACCTCGGCGAGCCTGGGCTGATCTCCGTGCAGAAGACGACGCTGCGCAAGGCGGAGCCCGCCGTCGGCGGCGCCTGGCACCAGGACGGCGCCTTCATGGGCCGCGTGCGCTCGCTCAACCTGTGGCTCTCGCTGTCGCGCTGCGGCGACGAGGCGCCCGGCCTTGACCTCGTCCCGCGCCGCCTCGACGGGCTCGTGGCCACGCAGACGGACGAGGCGGTGCTGTCGTACCAGGTCTCGCACCGCAAGGCCGAGGAGGCGGCGGGCGACATGTCGATCATCCGGCCGATCTTCGAGCCGGGCGACGCCCTGTTCTTCGACGAGCTGTTCCTGCACCAGACCGGCTCGGATCCCACGATGCCGAACCCGCGCTACGCGATCGAGAACTGGTTCTTCGGGCCCTCGGGCTTCCCGCGCGAGTTCGCCCCGCTGGCGGTCTGACGCGTGACGCGACCCCGCACGCGCTTCGATCCCTACCTCAGCGACCCCGATCGCTGGGGCACCTCGCTCGCGCAGTCGGCGGAGATCATGCTGCCGTGCCTCGACGCCGCGGGCGTCCGCACGATCGCCGAGGTCGGCGCGTTCGCGGGCGACCTGACGCGCGTGCTCGTCGACTGGGCGGCCGGCGCGGGCGCGCGCGTGGCCGCGATCGACCCCGCGCCGCAGCCGGGCCTGTTGGCGCTCGAGCGCGAGCACCCGGAGCTCGAGCTGATCCGCGACACCAGCCTCGCGGCGCTGCCGCGGATCGCCCTGCCGGACGCGATCGTCCTCGACGGCGACCACAACTACTGGACGGTCGGCGAGGAGCTGCGGCTGATCGACGAGCGGGCGCCCGGCGCCGACATGCCGCTGCTGCTGTTCCACGACGCGTGCTGGCCGCACGGCCGGCGCGACGACTACTTCGCCCCTGAGCAGATCCCCGCCGAGCACCGCCATCCCGTCGCCGGCGACGGCGGCGGCCTGATGCCCGGCGAGCCGGGGCTCACGCCCGGCGCGCTCCCGTATCCGCGCTCGGCCGCCCGCGAGGGCGGGCCGCGCAACGGGGTCCTGACGGCGGTCGAGGACTTCGTCGCCGCGCGGCCGGGCCTGCGGCTCGCCGTCGTGCCGGTGTTCTTCGGCTTCGGCGCCGTCTGGCACGCCGACGCGCCGTGGGTGGACGAGGTCGCGCGCATCCTCGATCCGCTCGACCGCCATCCCGTGCTGGAGCGGCTCGAGGCGAACCGGGTCTTCCACCTCGCCCGGTCGCACGTGCGGCTCTCCGAGCTGTGCGAGGAGCAGCAGCGCCGCGCGCGCCAGGAGACGCTCCTGCGCCGGCTGCTCGAGTCGAGCGCGTTCGCCGTCGCCGAGCGGCTCTCCAAGCTGCGCGTGCGCGCCGGCATCGCGCCGTCGCAGTCCGTCGTGTCGAAGGACGAGATCCGCCGCGCGCTGGACGAGTAGGCCGTCAGGCGCGGCGTCGCAGCAGCCGGTTGAGTCGGCGCAGCGGCGCCGTCGCGCGCCAGGAGCGGCTCGCCGTCATCGCGGCGAGCTCGCGCTCGAGCGGCTGGACGCGTGCGTCGACCCGGGTGGCGCTCGAGTACGCCAGCGTCCGGGCCGCCTCGCGCTCGGCCTCGGCCCGGCGCGCGCGCGCCTTCCAGTCCACCTCAGCGGGTGGCGCGCCGGCGGTCCGGCCGTCCCACTTCTCCGCCATCCGGATGTGGGCCTCGACCCAGAGCTCCCGGCCGACCACGAGGTCGAGCTTGTGGTGGTGGATCGCGCGCACGTCTGCGGTCACGACCTTGCGCCCGGCCTCGCGCACGCGCATGCAGAAGTCGAGGTCGTAGCCGACGCCGAGGCTGAGTTCCTCGTCGAAGCGCAGGTTCCGGACGGCCCAGGGCGACAGCGCCATCAACCGGCCGTCGACGGTGTCGACCTCGCGCGGGGCCGAATCGACCTCGGTCCACGACCAGGCCGGCAGCTCGCCGCCGCCGTGCTCGTCGTACTGCTGGACGACGGGGCCGCAGCTGATGCGCCCCTCCCACCACGCGATGCTGCGCACCCCGGTGGCGCCCATCCAGCCCACGACCGCGACCGCGGGGTCGCTGAACGCGGCCCGGACCTTCTCGCACAGCGCCGGTTCGGCCAGCTCCACGTGCTCCTCGACGAGCACCAGCGCCTCGAGGTCGTCGCGCGCCGCCGCCACGTCGAGCAGCAGGTTGTAGCTGCGGCAGACGGTCCCGATCGCCTCGAACGCGAACACCTTCGCCGCCGGCTCGGCCGCCGCCTGGATGCCCGGCCGCGCATAGCGCATGTACGCCGCCGGGTCGATGATCGCGGACGCGAACGCGATCAAGCCGGCGACCGCGCGATCCGCCGGAACGGGGCCGTGATGCGCCACGAGACGCTGCCGCGCGTCTGGGCGAGCGCCCGCTCGGTCGCGCGCGTCCGGGCCTGCAGCTCGAGCTCCTTCCCGTGGGCGATCGCCCACGCGAGGTCGCACTCAGCCTCGGCGCGCATCGCCCGGTCGCGCCAGCTGCCGGGCTCGGTGCCGATCCGCGGCATGCGGCCGTCCCACTTCTCCGCGACGGCGATGTGCGCCGCCACCCAGGGCTCGGGGTCGGGGATCATCTCCAGCGGCCGGTGGTGGATCGCGCGGAAGTCGGCGGTCACGACCTTGCGCCCGGCCTCGCGGACCTGGAGGCAGAAGTCGAGGTCGTACCCGTGGAACTCGCCCAGCGACTCGTCGAAGCGGATGTTGCGTACGACCCACGGGGAGGCGACGAGCAGGAAGCCGTCGAGCGTCTCGACCTCGCCGGTGTGGGCGTACGGCGGAGCGTCGTCCCACGCCCACGAGAACGAGTGCAGGTCGCCGCCGCCGTGCTCCTCGTAGCGGTTGATGAACGACGCCAGCGTCACGGACGCCTCCCACCATGCGATGCTGCGCACGCCGATCGCCCCGACGCAGCCGACCAGCCCGACGTCCGGATCGGCGAGCGCGTCGCGGATCTTGTGGCACAGGTCCGCGTCGACGATCTCCGTGTCCTGGTGCACGAGCACGAGCGCCTCGAGCTGCGCGATCGCCGCCGCCTGGTCGAGCAGGGCGTTGTAGCTGCGGAAGATCGAGCCGACCGCGGGCAGCGCGAGCACCTCCGAGTCGCGCTCAGCGGCTCGGCGGATGCCCGGCTCCGCGCAGCGGCGGAACAGCTCGGGCCTGGTGATGGACGTGCCGAACGCGATCATCGTCGACGGCGGACGAGTGTAATTGCCTAGCATCCCGCGCCTCGCATGTGGAACGGCAAGGACGTATCCGTCGTGCTCATGACCTACGCGGAGCGCGACTCCATCCGCGAGGTGATCGACGGCTTCTTCTCCACCGGCGTCGTCGACGAGGTCGTCGTGGTGGACAACAACGCCGTGCCCGGGACGGCCGAGGAGGTCGCGCGGACGCGCGCGCGGCTCGTCCACGAGTCGCTCCAGGGCTACGGGCACGCCACGCGCCGCGGCCTGGAGACGGCAACCGGCGAGCTGGTCGTGATCTCCGAGCCCGACGGCACCTTCCTGCCGTCCGACATCGTCAAGCTGCTCGTCTACAGCGGCGAGTGCGACGTGGTCTTCGGGACCCGGACCACGCGCGAGCTGATCTGGGCCGACGCGAACATGGACTGGGTGCTGCGCTGGGGCAACTGGGCGGTCGCGAAGCTGATCGAGGTGCTGTTCAACACGAACCACCTGTCCGACGTCGGTTGCACGTACCGGGTCCTGCGCCGGCCGCTCGCGCAGCACGTCGCGCGCAACATGCGCGTCGGCGGCAGCCACGCGGGCGTCGAGGTGATGCTGCTGGCGATCACGGCGGGCGCCCGCTCGGTCGAGGTGCCGCTCAACTACCTGCCGCGGGTCGGGGCCTCGTCCGTGACGGGGAAGCGGCTCGTCGCGATCAAGGTCGGGCTGCAGATGATCGGGGTGATCCTGCGCTTTCGCTGGGCCGCGCCGCGCCGGCCCGCGCGGCCGCCGGCGTTCGTGGCGGAGCGCCCCCCGCGCGGCGACGAGGCGCGTGAGCAGCTCCCACTTTGACGCGATCGCGACCGTCTACGACGAGTCGCTGCCCGCCCACGTCGTCGAGCACTACCTGCGCAAGCGGACGCGCTACGTGCTCGCGCACTGCCGCCGCGGCCGGGCGCTCGACGTCGGCTGCGGGACGGGCGCGCTCGCGGCGCGGCTGGCGGCCGCGGGCTACGCGATGGCGGGGATCGACCCCTCCGACGGCATGCTCGAGGTGCTGCGGGCGCGCGCGCCGGAGGTCGAGGCGGTGCGGGCATCCGGGACCGCGCTGCCGTTCGACGACGGCAGCTTCGACCTCGTCCTGAGCGTCGCGACGCTGCACCACGTCGCCGCCGCGGCCGACGTGCGGCGGACGCTCGCCGAGATGGTGCGCGTCGCGAAGCCGGGCGGGCACGTGCTCGTGTGGGACCACAACCCGCGCAACCCGTACTGGAAGCGGCTGATGGCGAAGGTCCCCCAGGACACCGGCGACGAGCGGCTCATCCCGGAGCACGAGGTCCTCGGCGGCCTCCGCGCGGGCGGGGCGCGGATCGTGCGCGCGGAGCAGCTCGGCATGGTCCCGGACTTCACGCCGCGCCCGGCGCTGCCGGTCGCGGCGGCGCTGGAGCGCCTGGTCGAGCGGTCGCCGCTCGTGCGCCGGGTCGGCGCCCACAACGTCGTCCTTGCGACCAAGCCCGCCTGAGGCGGGTACGATCGCCGCCCATGGGCCTCTTCAAGCGCAGGGCGACGCCGGACGTGGCGGTCGCGGACCCGCCGGCCGACGCGTCGGCCAGCCTCGAGGCGCTGCTGGAGGAGATCGCGCGGCTGACCGAGCGCAATCGCGCCGCCGCCGACCGCGCAGCGGAGCGGCGGCTGCTGCGGCTCCGCCATCTCGCCGGGCTGCGGCGGCTCGAGGCCGCCGGGAGCGCGCCGACGCACGCTGAGCCGGACCCGGCGCGGCTGCCCGCGCCGGGCGCGCTGCCCGAGTTCGCGCCGTCCGACCTCGATCCCGCGCTGCTGCGCGCCGGCATCCTGCGCGACGGCTGCGTGCTCGTGCGCGGCCTCGTCGACCGCGATGCGGCGCGCGCGCTCGCCGCCGGGATCGACCGCGCGTTCGCCGAGCGCGCCGCGCAGGAGGCCGGCCGTGGCGGCGAGCCCGGCTACTACGAGGCGTTCCAGCCCGAGCCGCCGTTCGAGCTGGCGGCCGTGCGGCCGTGGATCAAGGAGGGCGGCGGCATCCTCGCCGCCGACTCGCCGCTGCTGAGCTTCCAGATGCTCGAGCTGTTCGAGTCGGCCGGGCTCCCGCGCCTCGTCGGCGGCTACCTGGGGGAGCCGCCGCTCCTGTCGGTGCACAAGACGACGCTGCGCAAGGCCGACCCGTCCGTCGGCGGCTCATGGCACCAGGACGGTGCATTCATGGGCGGCGCGCGCCCGATCAACCTGTGGCTCTCGCTGTCGCGCTGCGGCGACGAGGCACCGGGCCTCGACATAGTCCCGCGCCGGCTCGACGAGATCGTGATCGAGCACGGGGCGATGCTGGACGTGGAGCTGACCCGGCGCAAGGCGCACGCGGCCGCCGGCGACGTGCCGATCCTGCGGCCGATCTTCGAGCCCGGCGACGCGCTCTTCTTCGACGAGCTGTTCCTGCACCAGACCGGGTCAGACACGTCGATGACGAAGCCGCGCTTCGCGATCGAGAGCTGGTTCTTCGGCGGCTCGGCGTTCCCGAGCGACTACGCGCCGCTCGCGGTCTGAGCGCGCGACGATCACCTGGATCCGGTTGATGCCGGGGTACGTGCGCGCCGGCACCGCCCGGTAGCGGTCGGGCAAGGCGGCGAGCGCCGTGCGGGTCGACCGGGCGTGCGGCGACACGACGAGAAACAGCTTGCGGCCACCCGCCGCCGCGACGGCGCGCGCGACCACCTGCTCGATCGACGGCGCCAGCGCCACGATCCGGAACGGGTCGTAGCGGACCGTGTCGCGGCCGAGCGGGAACACGCGCAGGCGCCCGGCGAAGGCGAGGTCGATCGTCGTCGGCACTCCGGCAGGGCTAAGGCTCACACCGTCGACGACGACGTCGCCGGCCGCCGCGGACCGCTCGACTAACGCGGCTGCGCCGCGATAGTCCGGGCGCTGGAAGTCGCGGTCGAGCAGCTTCAGCCCGCCGACCGCGAACGCGCCGATCGCGAGCGCCGCCGCCGCGAGCCCGAGGCGCGGCCCGGCGGCGAGGAGGAACGCCGCGAGGCAGAGCGCGAACGCCGGCCACGAGGCCGCCAGGTTGCGCGTGCCGAACAGGTTGGAGCCGAGCGCGCTGGCGATCGCCGTCCCGACCGGCACCGACGCCGCGAGCACGATCACGAGCGCCAGGTCGCGATCGGGTCGGCGCAGCGTCCGCAGACGCCGGGCGATGCCGGCCGCCGCGAGCGCGAGGGCCAGCGCCAGGGCGGCGAGCGCCGGCACGCCGGGCAGGTCCGCGACCGCGGTCCCGGCGGTCGCGTACGGGAAGCCGATCGCCCAGTGCGCGACGCTCGTGCGCACGTACGTCGGCGTGAACGGCTGCAGCGCGGACAGGATGTCGGTGGTGGGCGACTCGAGGTCGCCCTGGAGTCCGGACAGCCACGGCAGGAACGCGACCGCCGCGCCTGCGCTGGCGGCGAGCGCGGGACGGCGCGCCTCGGGATGGGCCCACAGCAGCCAGCCGAGCTGGCCCGCCAGCGCGAACACGGCGGTGTAGTGCGTGTAGACCGCGGCGCATGCGCATGCCGCGTACGCGATCCACCAGCGCGCGCCCCCGCGGTCGACCGCGGCGAGCATGCACAGCGTCGAGCCGAGCACCAGCGCGACCATGAGCGCGTAGCCGCGCGCCTCGGCCGCGTAGTAGGCCATGAACGGCGAGCACGTCGTCAGCGCCGCCGTGACCAGGGCCGCCCGCCGGCCGACGGTGCGCGCGCCGAGCAGGTACACCAGCGGGATCGTCGCCGCGCCGGCCAGCAGGGACGGCGCCCGCAAGAGCTCCGGCGCCAGGTCGATGCGCGTGGTCAGCCAGCTGGCCACGAAGAAGAGCGGCGGCGTGATCTCGGCGTCGGTGTGGACGACGGAGATCACGTCGCCCAGCCCGCGCCCCGCGACGATCCAGTGCGTCGACAGCTCGTCGGCGAACAGCGACTGGCGCGCGAGCGCGAGACGCAGCGCCACGCCCGCCGCCGCCAGCGCGGCCACGATCAGCATGGGCTGGCACCCTACTTGCGGCCGGGCTGGCAAGCTGCCGGCCGTGAAGATCACGGGTGAGCGGGTCTCGACTCCCGCTGGAGGGTTCAAACCGACCTGGCAGCGCCACGTCGCCGCCTACTCGCTTGCCGAGCCGATGCTCCCGTCCGGCCGGGTGCTCGACCTCGGCTGCGGCGTCGGCCACAGCTTCCACCTGCTGGCTCCGCGCGAGACCGTCGGCGTCGACCTCGACCCCGCGGCCCTCGCCGGCCAGGACCGCGAGACGGTGGTGGCCGACATGCGCGCGCTGCCGTTCCCGGACCGCAGCTTCGCGTCCGTGCTGTCCGTGCAGTCGCTCGAGCACGTGCCGGACACCGAGCGCGTGCTCGCGGAGGCGGCGCGCGTGCTGGAGACCGGCGGCGTGGCGGTGTTCGTCACGCCGAACCGGCTGACGCTCGGGCGTCCCGACGAGATCATCGACCCCTACCACCACGTCGAGCTCGACGCCGACGAGCTGCGCGCGCTGTGCCGGCGCCGGTTCGACGCGGTGGAGCTGCGCGGCCTGTTCGGGTCGGCGCGCTACATGGAGCTGTTCGACGCGGAGCGGCGCACGCTCGACCGGCTGCTCCGGCTCGATCCGCTGCGGCTCCGGCGCGCGGTCCCGCTCGTCGTGCGCAAGCGCCTGTACGACCTGATGCTGCGCCGCTTCCGGCGCGCGGACGACCCGCGCGCGGCCGCGATCGAGCCGGACGACTTCGAGCTGCGCGACGGCCCACTCGACGCCGCCCTGGACCTGTGCGCGATCTGCACCGAGCCGAAGCGGCCATGACCGACGTGTGCGCGTGGTGCGGCGCTCCGCTGGGGGCGACCGCGATCCGGCTGACCGGCCGCACGCGCTGCAGCGTCTGCGGCGCGGCGACGATCGATCCCTGGCCGACGCAGGAGCAGCTGAGCGCCGCCTACGGCGACTGGTACCGCCCGACCTCCGGACGCCGCTTCGGCGTCGCGGGCGACCGGCTGCTGCGCCGCACGCGCGGCATGCTCGCGGGGCGCCTCGACGCGATCGCCCCGCCCGGACCCGTGCTCGACGTCGGCGCAGGCGACGGGACGCTGATCGACGCACTCGCCCGGCGCGGGCGCGCCGCGGTCGGTCTCGAGCGCGACGCGGGCCGTCCGGGGATCGTCGACGAGCCGCTGGAGGCGATCGGCGGCGAGTGGGCCGCCGTCGTCTTCTGGCATTCGCTCGAGCACCTGCCGCAGGCCGGCGCCGCGATCCGCCACGCGGCGCGGCTGCTCGCCCCGGGCGGCATAGTCGTCGTCGCGGTCCCGAACGCCGCGAGCCTGCAGGCCCGGGCGTTCGGCGACCGCTGGCTGCACCTGGACCCGCCGCGCCACCTCGTCCACCTCACGGCGGCGGCGCTGCGCGCCGGGCTCGAGCGCTGGGGACTGCGCGTCGAGCGCGTCTCGCACGTGCGCGGCGGTCAGATCGCGATCGGCTGGCTCGACGGGCTCGTCGGCTCGCTGCCGGGCGGCCTCGACCTGTACCAGGCGCTGCGCCGCGCGGACGCGCGCAGCCGGCCGCTGGGCCGCGGCCAGTGGGCCGCCTCGCTGGCGGTCGGCGCGGCGCTGGCCCCGGTGGCGCTGGCCTGCTCCGCGGTCGAGGTCGCGTTGCGGCGCTCGGGCACCGTCTACGTCGAGGCGCGCGGTGGCTGAGCCGTCCCGCCCGCGGGTCGTCGTCGTGATGCCGGCGCGCCAGGCCGCCGCGACGCTGGAGCGGACGTTCGCAGCGATTCCCCAGGATGCCGTCGACGAGGTCATCCTGGTCGACGACTCGTCGACCGACGAGACCGTGCAGCTCGCCCGCCGGCTCCCGATCCACCTGGTCTGGCACCCGCACCAGGTCGGCTACGGCGGCAACCAGAAGACGTGCTACCTCGAGGCGCTCCAGCACAACGCCGACGTCGTCGTCATGCTCCACCCCGACGGGCAGTACGAGCCCGAGCTGATCCCGCGCATGATCGAGCCGATAGTGCGCGGCGAGGCGGACCTCGTGCTCGGCTCGCGGCTGCTGCTCCCGGGCGCCGCGCTCGCCGCCGGGATGCCGCGCTGGAAGTACGTCGCCAACCGCTTCCTGACGGCGATCGAGAACGGCATCATGGGCACCTCGCTGTCGGAGGCGCACACGGGCTACCGCGCCTACAGCCGCCGGCTGCTGCTGACGGTGCCGTTCCTGCGCAACTCGCACGACTTCGTGTTCGACTCGGAGCTGCTGATGCAGGCGGCGCACTTCGGCTTGACGATCCGCGAGGTGCCGGCGCGCTGCCGCTACTTCGAGGAGGCGTCGTCCGTCGGGTTCAAGGCGGGCGCCGTCTACGGCGCCAAGACGCTCTGGGCGGGCGTCCGGCTCGTGCTGCACCGGCGCGGGATCGTACGCTCGCGCAAGTTCAGCCGCGGGGGACAAGCTCCACCACGGTGAAGCCGTCGGACGCCGGCGCGACGGGACGCAAGCGGAAGCGATCGTCGATGCGCGCGAGCGCCCACTGCTGGAGCAGCGCGAGCCCTCCGACGACGTCCTCGAGCGGGTCGAGCGACGGGCGCGCGCGTAGCTTGTGCAGCGTGTCCCGCGCGGTCGTGTCGAGCAGCATTCGCGTGCCGGGCCGGAGCGCGTCGACGGCGGCGCGCAGGCCGGGGAGCTCCTCGTCGCCGACGAAGCTCGCCTCCCATGGATCGCCGAGCGCGAGCGCGTCGGCACGACCGCTGCGCAGCAGGATCTCCGTCCCCAGGTCGGGTGCGACGATCACCACGCTCGCGCGCTCACCGGGCATGTGGCGTTCCAGCGCGCGCTCGCCCGCGGGCGCCGCGGGCGCCAGCGGCGGCAGGTGCCAGAGACGCTCGAGCGCCGCGCGCAGCGATCTGCCGCCGGGCGCCGCGTAAGCGAGCGCCGAGCGTTCGAGGCGGTCGTCGACCGACGACCATGCGACGGCGACCACGAGCGCCGCTACGGCCAGGGCGAACGCGAGCCCGGCGCGGCGCGCCGCGTCCGACGCGGCGTCCCAGCGCAGCAGCAGGCCCAGCCAGAGCGTCCCCGTGAGCAACGCCGGCAGCGCCACGTAGATCAGGATGTGGTCCTGCGACCGGTCGACGTAGTAGCTCAACAGCGCGATCCCGTAGGTGGTGAGGCCGCAGAGCGCAACCAGCGCCGGGCGCTCGCGCTCGACCGCCGCCGGGCGGCGGCGCGCCAGCTCGGCGAGCGCCGCGGCCGACGCGACGTAGCCCGCTCCGACGGGGAGCGCCGGCGTCCAGCGGGCGACGTCGTATGTGAGCTCGCCGATCTCGCCAGCCAGGAACTCGCGCAGGTAGGCGAGGTACTCGCCCCACGCCGGCAGCTCGCCCGCGGCCGCGAGCGTCGCGCTGGCGAAGACGGCTTGCGCGAGCACGCACGCAGCGGCGGCGGCCAGCGCCTGCCCGATCAACTGCCGTAGCCGCCCGGGCGGCGGCGCGAGCCACGCCTGCGCCGCGGCGACGGCGGCGAAGACGACCGCGCTGTAGGCGAACGTCTCCAGCGACCACACGGAGGCGAGGCCCACGATCGCCGCCGCCGCCAGCGCGGTGAGCCGCGCGTGGCGGGGGAAGCGCGCGCCCGCCACGGCCGCGAGCACCACCGCCATCGGCATCCCGAACCGCAACGGGCCGGACTGGGGCAGCGCGCCGACGGGATAGAGGAGGTTGAAGACGAGCGCCACGACGGCGACGGCCAGCGCCGCGCTCGTGAGCAGGCGCGGCGTGCCCGCGAGCCGCAGGATCGCGTAGCCCGCCCCGAACCAGAGCGACGTCAGCAGTGCCGTCAGGAGCCCGAGGGTGCCGTAGCCGATCGGCGCCAGCTGGAACCAGCCCGCAAGCAGGTAGATGCTCGTGACCCCGTACTGCGACGCCGTGCCGGCGAGCATGGCGCGCCCGTCGAGGACCTCCTTGGCCGGTCCGAGCAGGAAGTCGTGGTGGAACTGGATGATCCCCGTCTCGATCGCCGCCGCCAGGTCGCCGGCGGCCGCCTGCTCGGGGCGCACGATCACGAGGTCCGGCACCAGCGCGAGCACGACCAGCAGCGCGAGCGCGTCGACCGCGAGCCCCAGCGCCCGCGGTGGCCGCGCGCTCGCGATGCGCCGGTGCGCCGCGCAGGCGGCGCCGGCCGCGAGCGCGCCGAGCGCGAGCGCCGCCAGGCTGATCGAGCCGAGCTGCGCGAAGCACAGGAGCGCGACGAGCAGGGCCACGGCGGCCAGCCCCCAGATCGCGCTGCTCCACCGCTCGAGCGCGAGCAGCGAGCGCCACGGGCGCGCCCGCGCGGCGCGCGCGAGCACGGGCAGGGTGGCGAGCCACCAGGCGATCGCCGCGGCCAGGACCACACCGACGCCGTCGCGCTGCTCGAACCGCCCCGACGCCTTCACCGCGACGATCGCGGCCGCGAGCGCCCCGGCGAGGATCCCGACCAGCGCAGGCAGCGCGGCGGCGTTGGGCCCGCGCCAGACCCGGTCCGCCGCGCGCCGGCCCGCGAGCACGGCGAGCGGGAGCAGCACCAGGTACGCCAGCAGGTACGAGAGCGTCTCGGCGCGCTGGTTCTGCGGCGGGAACGGATCCGGCAACACGTGCGGCCGGATCGCGATCAGCGCGAGCGGCATGACGACCGCGAAGCCGGCGACGGCGAGCGTCACGCTCAGGGCGACCGTGGCGCCGAAGGGAGCGCGCTGGACGGGCCGCTGACTCGCCATTGGGCGGCAACCCTATAGTTGCCCGAGTCGCCGCCGTGCGACGACTCAGGCATGGGAAGCCCAACCACAGCGGACGACGTCATGGCTGCGGCGCCCGCCGGCGCGGAGCGCCCGGTCGTGATCGAGGCGCGCGGCGTCGACAAGGCGTTCCGGATCCCCGAGCACCGCGTCGACTCGCTGCGCGAGCGCGCCACACACCCGTTCAGGCGGATCGCCTACCGCGAGCACCGGGCGCTGCGCGGCGTCTCGTTCGACATCCGCCAGGGTGAGTTCTTCGGCATCGTCGGCCGCAACGGGTCCGGCAAGAGCACGCTGCTGAAGATCCTCGCCAGCATCTACCGCGCCGACGCGGGCCGTGTCCGCACGGCCGGGCGGGTGGCGCCGTTCATCGAGCTGGGCGTCGGCTTCAACCCCGAGCTGACCGCGCGCGAGAACGGCGTCCTCAACGGGGTGCTGATGGGACTCTCGCTGCGCCAGGCCCGGCGCAGCCTCGACGCGGTGATGGAGTTCGCCGAGCTCGACGACTTCTTCGATCTCGAGCTCAAGAACTACTCGTCGGGCATGCTCGTGCGGTTCGCGTTCGCGGTCATGGTCCAGGCCGACGCCGACATCATGCTGATCGATGAGGTGCTCGCCGTCGGCGACGCCGCGTTCGCCAGCAAGTGCATGGACGTGTTCCACGAGAAGCGCCGCGCGGGCAAGACGATCGTGCTCGTCACGCACGACATGACCACGGTGCAGACCCTCTGCCACCGGGCGATGCTGCTCCACGACGGCGAGCTGCGCTACATCGGCGAGCCCGAGGACGCGGCGCTGCGCTACTACCGGCTGAACTTCGCGCACGTCGAGGCGCAGCTGCCCCCGGTCAGCGCGGGCGAGAAGGTCGTCGACGTCAACGCGCGCGTGCTGCGCGCCGCGCTCGGCGGCGCGCGCGGCGACGTCGTGGACCGGGGCGAGCCGATCGTGCTCGACGTCGCGCTGGAGGCGGCGCGCGACCTCGCGCGCCCGACGTTCAACTTCCACGTCCGGACCGAGGACGGCCGCGCGGTCTTCGAGCTGATGCGCAAGCTCGAGGTCACTGTGGCCGCCGGGCAGTGCGTCGAGCTGGCCGGCCCGGTCGACAACCCGCTCGTGCCCGGGCGCTACACGCTCGACCTGTACATCCGCGAGGACGCCGACACGGGGGCCATGACGGTCCAGGGCCTGCGCCTGCTGCACTTCCAGGTGCGCGGCGCGGCCGGGTCGCACGGCGTCGTGACGGTCGCGGCCGACGTCGAGCCCGTGGTGCGGGAGCGTCCCGCGTGAGCGACGCGCCGGCGCCGCTGCGCGACGTGCCGGGGCCGTCGGCGCTCGGCGGCGGCCGGCGCCGCGCGCTCGAGCTGCTCTACCTGATCGCCGCGATCGACTTCAAGAAGCACTACTTCGGCACGGTCCTCGGCTACGTGTGGTCGATCGCCCGCCCGCTGCTGCTGTTCGGCGTGCTGCTCGCGGTCTTCACGCAGGTGTTCCGGCTCGGCTCGGAGGTGAATCACTATCCGGTCCTGCTGTTGATGAACATCGTGCTGTTCTCGTTCTTCCAGGAGGCGACCGGCGTTGCCGTGACCTCGATCGCGGGCCAGGAGGGCGTCGTCCGCAAGACGCAGTTCCCGCGCCTCGTGATCCCCCTCGCGGTCGTCCTGACGAGCCTCTTCAACCTCGGGCTCAACCTCGTCGTCGTGTTCGTCTTCCTGCTCGCGTTCGGCGTGACGCCGGTGTGGACGTGGCTGCTGCTGCCGGTCCTGCTCCTGGTGCTGATCCTGATCACAACCGCCGTCGCGATGATCGTCTCGTCGCTGTACCCGCGCTTCCGCGACCTGGCGATCATCTGGACCGTGCTCTCGACCGTGCTGTTCTACGCGAGCCCGGTGCTGTACCCGCTCGAGAAAGTGCCCGGGACGCTGCGCGACGTCTTGATGCTGAACCCGCTCGCGTCGCTGCTCGAGCTCGCGCGCAAGTGGATCATCGACCCGGAGGCGCCGGGGCCGGCTGCGCTCGCCGGCGGCTACGCCGCGCTGCTGCCGGCGCTGGCGATCATGATCGGCGCGTGCGTCGTCGCGGTCTGGGTCTTCAGGCGCGAGGCGCCCCGGATCGCCGAGGCCCTGTGAGACGCGCGGGTGCCCGCATCGGCGTCGCGCTGCTCGCCGTGCTCGTGCTGGGCTGGCTGGCGGTGATGGAGCGCGACCGGCGCCTCGCCGAGCGCGGCGCGCAAGCGCTCCGGCCGGGCAGCAGCGCCGCTGCGCTCGCGCAGGCGGAGGCCGACCTCCGCGGCGCCCGGCTGCTGAACCCCGACACGCGGCCGGACATCGACCTCGCGCTGCTGCAGCGCGCGCGCGGCGATGTGCGCGGCGCCTCGGCGCGGATCGCGGCCGTCGTGCGGCGCGAGCCCGACAACCTCGTCGCCTGGGCCGTCGTGGCGGTGCTCGCGCGCGGCAACGACCCGGAGGCGTTCGCCCGCGCGCAGGCCGCCCGGCGGCGGCTGGATCCGCTCAACGCGCGCGCGCGCTGACGCCGGGCTCCGGCTCCGCCAGCACCACGAGCGCGCCGCACAGCACGAGCGCCGGCAGCGCGACGGCCGGGAGCTGCCAATCCCAGTCGATCGACGCGTGCAGCAGCCAGGCGAGAGCGGCCGCGCACGGCCCGGCGGCCGCCGCGCGCGCGCGCCGCAGGGCCGCGACGGCCGCCGTGATCGCCCCGGCGAGCAGCGCGAGGAGGGCGGCCAGACCGACGAGACCCAGCTCCGCGGCCGCCTCGAGCTCGAGCGAGTGGACGTCCCGGACGCCCTCGGGGATCGAGCGCTCCTGCAGCCAGCGCACGCGGAAGCCGCCGGCGCCGAGCCCGCCCAGCGGGTGATCGGTGAAGCTGGCGAGCCCGACGCGCCAGTACTCGTAGCGGTTCGAGCTGACGCTGGCGAGCCGCTTAGCCTGCGCCCCGGCGGCGAGCTGCGCCGCGCTCGGACGCTCGCTCAGGCCGCCGACGACGAGGCCGAGCGCGACGGCCGCGACGATCGCGGCCGCGACGCTGCCCAGCCGGCCCGCCCACGGGAGCGTGTCCGGGCCGGGCGTGAGCCGCAGCCGGCGCGCCGTCACGAGCGCCGCGGCGGCCGCGATCAGCGCGAGCAGGACCAGCGCGATCGCGCCCTCGCGCTCGCGCTCGCCGAGCGCGCCCTCGAGCGAGGCGACGCCGGGAAACGCCGCGCAGGCTGCGCACGCCAGCGCGCCACCGATCAGTGCGACGACCGCCGCGCGCAGCTGGGCGCGGGAGCGGGCGACGGCCACGAGCATCACCAGGCCCAGCACTGCCACCGCCAGCGCGCCGCGCGAGTAGGTCAGATAGATGCCGGCGCCCAGGGGCGCCGTGGCGGCCGCGGCCGCCGCCCGCAGGGCGACCGGGCGCGTGGCATCGCCCGCCACGCGGGCGCACAGGATGAATCCCACGGCCGCGAGCGCGCCCTCCCCGTTCCAGTACGTGATCGGCTGTTCGAGGCGCCCGCCGGCGCTGCGCGAGCGGTCGAGCTCCACGAGGCCCGGCAGGAGGCGGCCTGAGAGGCCGTAGGCGATCACCAGCGCGGCGCCGCCGCCAAGGGCCGGCTCGACCGCGCGCAGCGCCCGCCGCCCGCGCAGCGCGGCGACGGCGATCAGCAGCGCGCCCACGTAGAGCACGAGCCGCAGCACGCTCTCGATCGCCGGGCCTCCGAGCGGCGCCCACGCCAGCGACACCGCGCTCCAGCCGGCGAGGGCGGCGAGCCCGCCCAGCACGAGCCGGCCCGGTGTGCCGCGCGGGAGCGGAGCGGGTCCCGCCAGCGCGAGCGCGAGCACGAGCGCCCACGCGACGAGCGCCGCGATCAGCCGCGGGCCCGCGTAGTAGCCGCCCGAGAAGAACGCGAGCACGGTCGGGCCGCCGAGCAGGCAGGCCGCGGCGACCGTCGGCACGGCGCGACGCATGGCGCGCGAGGCTACAGTCCCCGAGCCACGCGGAAGGCAAGGCGAATCGCAGCGCTCGGCGCGCTGGCGCTGGCGATTCCCGCCCGGGCCCGTTCAGGGTCCGGATCCCCCCGAGGGGACGCTGCCGCTCGACACGCGGCACTCGCGACCGGTCATGGTCCGGGTCGGCTGACGCGCTCGACCAGTGCGGCGAAGCGGCGGGCAGCCGCGGCGCCGTCGAACGCGGCGGCGCGCGCCCTGGCGGCGGCCGGCGCGCCCGGGTCGGCAAGCGCGGCGCGCAGCGCGGCCGCGCCCGCTGCGGCGTCGCCGGGCCGGTAGAGCCGGCCGCACGTGGCCGTCACGATCTCGAGCGGTCCACCGGCCGCCGGCGCGACCACCGGCCGGCCGGCGGCGAGCGCCTCGACCAGCGCGAGGCCGAACGGCTCGCGGTCGGCGCAGTGCAGCAGGCAGTGGGACTGCGCGAGCGCCGTGCGTGGGTCCGCGACCGCGCCGAGGAACCGGACGCGGCCGGACAGATCGGGCCGCGCGACGCGCTCGTCCAGGCGGGCGACGAAATCCAACGGGACGCCCGGCAGCGGCGCCCCGGCGAGGTCGAGCCGCAGCTCGGGCACGCGTGCCGCGATCTCCAGCGCCACGTCGGCGCGCTTCCACGGAACCAGCGCGCCGAGGCACAGCGCCCGCGGCGGGCCGGGCGGCGGGTCCGGCAGCGACCACGATCCGGCCTCGACGCCCGGGTGGATGACGTGCGTGCGGCCGAGCCGCCGGCCCGCGGGATCGAGCGAGCGCGCGATCGCGCCCGAGGTGGCGACGATCGCCGCGCAGCGCGCCGCCGCGGCGCGCAGGAGCACGCCGGTCGCCCGATCGGGCGGCAGGTCGTGCTGGAGCGCGAGCAGCGGCGCACCGCGCAGCGGTGTGAACGCGGCCGCCAGCAGCGGTCTCTGGCCCGAGGCGACGACGACGGCGGGCCGGTGCCGGCGCGCGAGCCGCGCGACGTCGGCGGCCAGCGCGCCGAGCTCGAACGCGGCCCGCCCGGACCGCCCGCGCCGGCGCAACGGACGCTCGGCCAGCGGCGCGACGCCGATCCCGGCGCTCGCCGCGGCCGCGGCGAGCGGCCCGGGCGGGCATGCGAGAAGCTCCGGTCGCTCGAGCGCGCCCGCCCAGTCGAGCAGCACCCGCTCGGCTCCGCCGAGGACGCCCGCGGCGGCGACGAGCAACACCGGTGCGCCGGACGTCGCCGCCCGCGTCATCGCCGCTCGGAGTGCGGTCGTCGCGGTGGCGTCATCGTCTTGTCGGGCGCGCCGGCTCCGATCGCCGCGCGCGGATGAGCGCGGCCAGCTGGCGCCGCGGTCGCCGCGCGTCTCCGCCCAGCAACGCGTGGCCGGCGGCGCGCGAGCCGAACGTGATGCCCTGCGCGAGGTCGTCGAGGCCCGCCGCGCGCGGACCGCGCGCGGCTGCGACGACGGCGCGCCGCCGGCGTGCGAGCAGGTCGAACGGCTCGCCGCCGCGGAGCGTGGCGTGGCCTCCCGAGTGACGCACGCGCAGCTGGGGGTGGAGCACCGTCGGCATCCCCGCCTTGCGCGCCCGCAGGCAGAGGTCCATGTCCTCCGCGAACAGGTGCGCGGCCGGATCGAACGGGCCGAGCGAGCGCAACGCAGCCGTTTCGCCGGCCAGGCACGCCGCGGTCGCCCAGCCGACCGTGCGCGCGCGCTCGGCGCGGAACGGCTCGAGCCGCTCGCGCAGCGGGCCGGGCAGCAGCGGCGGGTGCAGCGCCGCGCCCGCGACCGTGCCGAGCGTGCCCGGCAGCGGGTGAGCGGAGCGCTGGACGCTGCCGTCGGCGTTGAGCAGCCGCGCCGCGTGCAGCGCGTGCGGATGCACGCGGGCGAGCTTGGCAAGCGCGGTGAGCGAGCCGTCCAGCAGCTCGCAGTCGGGGTTCAGCAGCACGCAGACGTCGTGGCGCGCCCGCTCGACTCCGGCGTTGCTCGACGCGCCGAAGCCCGGGTTGTCGGGCAGTTCGAGCACCTCGGCGCCCCACTCGGCGGCAAGCGCCGCGCCGCCGTCGCGCGACCCGCTGTCGACCGCGACGAGCTGTGGACGAGCGTCGAGATGCGCGTCGATCGAGCGCAGCAGGACGGCCAGCTCGGCGGCTGAGTCGTGCAGCACGACGACGACCGTGAAGGGCACGGCGCGCCACCGTAGTGGATAGCGTCGCGGCGGTGGACGTCGCCGTCGTGATCCCGAATTACAACGGCGAGCGCTGGCTGCCCGGGGTGCTGGAGAGCGTCGCGGCCCAGTCGATCGCTCCGGCCGAGGTGCTGGTCGTGGACGACGGCTCGGTCGACGGCTCGCTCGCGCTGCTCGCGCAGCGCTTCCCGCGCGTGCGCGTGCTGGCCCTGGGCCGCAACGGCGGCTTCGCGCGGGCGGCGAACGCCGGCATCGTGGCGGTGGCGGCGGAGGCCGTCGCCCTCGTCAACACCGACGTGCGGCTGGCGCCCGACTGGATCGAGCGATCGGCGGCGGCGCTGGCCGCCGCCCCGGCGGCGGCGTCGGTCGCGACCAAGCTGGTCGATCTCGACGACCCGGCGCTGATCTACGACGCCGGCGACGTGCTGCGGCGCGACGGCGCGTGCGAGCAGCGGGGCCGGTTCGAGCGCGACGGCGGCCGCTACGACGCCCCGGGCGACGTGTTCTCGGCGTGCGCCGGCGCCGCGCTGTACCGCCGCTCGGCGGTGCTGGCGGTCGGCGGGTTCGAGGAGCGCTTCGGCACCTACCTCGAGGACGTCGACCTCGGGCTGCGGCTGCGGCTCGCGGGCTGGACCTGCCGCTGGGAGCCGCGCGCGGTCGCGCGCCATGCGGGCGGCGGATCCACCGGCACGCTCGCGCACGGGCCCGGCGCGTGGGTCGAGCGCAACACGCTCCTGCTCGTGGCGCGCGCGTTCAGGCCGCGCTGGCTGCCGCTGGTGGCGTATCGCCAGCTCGCCTGGGCGTGGCACGCGGCCCGCACGGGCGCGCTGGCGGACCACCTGGCGGGCGTGCGGATGGCGCTCCCGCTGCTGCCGGCGATGCTGCGCGAGCGCCGGACGCTGCGCGCGGCCGCCGTCGTCGCGATCGACGACGCGATCCCGGCGCGCCCGATCCGCGGACCGCGGGCCGGCGGCCACCGATCGCACCACGCGCGACCCTGAGGAGCGCCGGCCGCCTCTTCACGCTCACCGGGGCGCGGCCGGGAGTGCGGTCGCTATCGTGCCGCCGATGCCGTTGTCCCGCAGCCGCGCCGCCGCGCTTGCCGCCACGGCGGTGCTCGCCGCGCCCGCTTCCGCGCTGGCTCAGAGCGCCGGCGACGACCAGTACGAGGATCCGTTCGCAGGCGAGGACCAGGGCCAGTCGGGGGGCGGCGGCGGAGGCGGAAGCGGCGGATCCGGGCAGACCCCCGCGCCGCCCGCGTCGAGCACGCCGGCGCCCACCGCACCCACCGCGCCCGCGCCCGCGGCGCCCACCGACCCGACGGCCGCGACGACCACCGCGCAGCCGCAGCTCCCGCGCAGCGGCGCCGACGCCGGCACCATCCTGCTGGCCGGCTCGATCATGCTGGCCGGCGGGGTCGCCCTGCGCGTCCGCCTGCGTGAGCGCTAGCGAGAGCGACGGGCCCGCCGCGACCGAGCGCGCCGGCGCGCGGCTCGCGGCGCAGCTGCGGCCGGGCGACGTCGTGCTCGTCTCCGGCGAGCTCGGCGCCGGCAAGACGACCTACGTCCGCGGCGCGCTCCGCGCGCTCGGCGTGACCGAGGCGGTGACGAGCCCGACGTTCGTCGTCGGCGTCCTCTACGACGGCGACTCCGGACCGCTCGCCCACCTCGACCTGTACCGGCTCGCCGGGCTCGAGGCCGAGGACCCCGGCCTGCTCGACCCGTACTTCGGCCCGGACACGATCACGTTCGTGGAGTG
>Ga0126307_10000440_pt1 | contig 26639 bp, 28 predicted proteins | sample Plot28_FD_89955 | JGI IMG/M metagenome (GOLD analysis project Ga0126307, IMG submission 89955) | Serpentine soil microbial communities from UC McLaughlin Reserve, CA, USA - Plot28 | ecosystem: Environmental > Terrestrial > Soil > Grasslands | place: USA: UC McLaughlin Reserve, Lake County... | reverse complement strand
TCAGGGCGAGGGTCCTCGGAATCGGCGTCGCCGTCATGTGGAGCGTGTGTGGCCTGCGGCCGGCCTTGATCGCCGCCCGTTGCTCGACTCCGAAGCGGTGCTGCTCATCCACGACGGCCACGGCCAAGTCGCCGAGGTCGACGCCTTCCTGGATCAGCGCATGCGTCCCGACCACGAGCGCCGCCTGCGCAACGTCGTGCTTGACGGAGCGCGTCAGCAGCGCACACGGGACGCCGAGCTCGAGGCAGATCGGCTCGATCGTCAGGAAGTGCTGCTCCGCCAGCGTCTCCGTCGGCGCCATCAGGGCGCCGCGATGGCCGGCCTCCACGGCCCGCAGGAGTGCGTAGAGCGCGACCACGGTCTTGCCGGAGCCCACGTCGCCCTGGAGCAGTCGCTCCATGGGCAGCTCTCGAGCGAGGTCGGCGTCGATCTCGCCGATCGCGCGCTCCTGGTCTGTCGTCAGTCGGAAGGGCAGGACCGTCCGGTAGCGCTCGACAAGCTCGCCGGGAGCGCCGAGCGCGGTCGCGCGCTCCTCCTCCCTGCCCTCGCGGCGCCTCGCGAGTCCGAGCTGGAGCACGAGCAGCTCGTCGAAGGCCAGGCGGCGCCGCGCATGCTCGCCGTCGCCTTCCCGGCGAGGGCGATGGAGCGCGACGACGGCGTCGGCGCGATCGGGCAGAGCCGCCGCGGCTGTGAGCGCCGCCGGCAGGGGGTCGACCACGTCGCGCGCGTAGTCGAGCGCGCCCACGACGACCTCGCGCAGCTTCTTGACGCTCACCTCCTCCGTCGCGGGGTAGACCGGCGCGAAGTCCGCAGTCGACGCGACGCCGTCGAGATCGTAGGAGCGCACGGCGAACTCCCGCCCGCGCAGCGACCCACGCAGCCGCACCTGCATCCCCGGGACGAGGCGGTCGGCGAGCCAGGCCTGGTTGAACCAGACGGCCGTGATCTCACCCGTCGCGTCGGCCACACGCGCCTTGACGAGCTTCAGGCGCCGAGCCCATTGGAGCCGCGTGCTGCGCACCTCTCCGGCGATCACGGCCTCGTCCTCGCCGAAGAGCTCCGTGATCCGCCGCTCGGGCGCGGCCGGCTCGTAGCGGTGAGGCCGGTAGGCGAGCGCATCCCCGATCGTCCGCAGCCCGAGCTTCGCGAGCTTCTTCTTCACCGTGGGGCCGACACCGGCCAGAACGTCGATTGGGAGGTCGAGCCGCTCGGGCCGTGGCGTTCCCGGAAGTACCGGCCATGTCGAGGGCAGATCGGCCCCCGCGAAGCTCCGCAAGTGTGTCAGGCGGACTCCGCCTGAGCGGCCTTCTCGGTTGAGAGGAACTCGACTTCCAGCTTTTCGATCCGCGTGCCCTCTACCTCGATCACGCCGAACCTGAGCCCGTTCCAGGTCACCTCGTCCCCGGCTTCGGGGGCGCGGCCCAGCTGGCCGAAGACGAAACCTGCGAGCGTGTGGTAGTCCTCGTCGGGCATCGAGACTTTGAATTGCTCGTTGAAGTCGTCGATCGGATAGGTGCCGTGGACGCGGATCGTCCGCTCGTCGATGCGTTCGAGCGACTCGTCGGGCAAGTCGTACTCGTCCTCGATCTCGCCGACGATCTCCTCCAGCAGGTCCTCGAGCGTGACGATCCCCTGCATCGAGCCGTACTCATCGATAACGATTGCCATATGCTGGTTTTGCGCCCGGAACTCGCTGAGCAGAGCTGCGAGATCCTTTGTCTCAGGGACGAAGTACGGCTTGCGCAGCAGATCCGCGATTACGACATTGTCGATGCCACGTTCATAGAGCGCCTTGAACAGGTCGCGAACGTGCAGGATGCCGACGACCTGATCGAGCGACTCCTTGTATGCCGGATAGCGCGTGTACGGCGAATCGACCACGGCGGCGAGGCACTCGCGGGCGGGGAGGTCGACCGAGATCATTACGACCTCGGGCCTCGGGACCATCACCTCGTGGACCTCCTTGTCTGCGAAGTCGAAGGCCTTGTAGATGAGCTCCTGCTCGACCTCTTCGACGACACCGGTCTCACCGGCCGCCGCAACGATCATTCGGATGTCCTCCTCGGTGTGGGCGACCACACCGGCCGGTGCGGGTTCGATGCCGAAGAGGCCCGTGAATCGGTTCGCAGACTCCTGGAGAAACCAGACCACCGGGTACGTTGCGAAGTAGACGGCCTCGACCGGCAGCGCTACCCAGAGCGCCGTCGACTCGTTCTTCGTCAGCGCGATTGCCTTGGGCACGAGCTCACCGAGCGTCACGTGCAGATAGGTGACGATCGCGAAGGCGAGCAGGAAGGCGACCGTCGTTGCGAGGACGGGATCGAGGAAATGCTCGACGAGCGGCTCGCCGATCGCTCCGAGCGCAATCGAGAACGCAGTGATCCCGAGCTGTACCGTGCCGATGAAGCGCACCGGGCTGTCCATGATGCGTAACGCGATGCGCGCTCGACGACTGCCCGCGACGGCCATCTCGCGTAGGTGCGATCGCCGCGCAGTCACGAGCGCGTACTCGGCCGCGACGAAAAACGCGTTCCCCAGCACGAGCAGGAGAACCACGATGATGCGCAGGAGTTCGCTCATGCCCCGCTCTCCGGGGCCCGGATACTGGGCGGTCGGTCGTCGTCCAAAGGAAGTCTTCGGATTATAGGAACGAGCTCGACGACACCGGAGCGAACGTATGTTCTAGACTAGCGTCATGCGGGTCGAGTACCGCGAAGAGCCCTGCCGCAATGCGTTGAACCGCGTCAAGGGGATGGCCTTCGGCTGGTCGCTGAACCCGTACATGGGGTGCGTCCATCGCTGCACGTTCTGCTACGTCCGCGCCTTCGAGCAGCGGGCCGACCGCCCCTCGGACGACCGTTACGGCACCTCCATCCGGGTCAAGGTAAACGTCGTCGCGGTTCTGCGGCGGGAGCTCGCCCGGAGCTCGTGGGAGGGCGAGACCGTCGCCGTCGGCGCCGCGACAGACCCCTACCAGCCCGCCGAGGGCAGGTATCGCCTCACGCGCGGCTGCCTGGAGGCGTTTACCGAGGCGTCCAATCCCTTCAGCCTGATCACACGCGGTCCCATGATCGTCCGCGATCTCGACGTGCTCTCGGAAGCGGCGCGGCGCGCAAAAGTCTCGATCACCTTCTCGATCCCGACCCTCGACGAGGAGGTCTGGAGCAAGACGGAGCCGAGCACCGCCCACCCGCGGCAGCGCCTGCGCGCGGTCAAGGAGCTCGTCGGCGCCGGGATCAAGGTAGGGGTCGGGATGGCGCCGATCCTCCCGGGGATCTCGGACCGGCCGGAGCAGCTCCGCGAGGTCGTCAAGGCGGCGCGCGAGGCGGGCGCGACCGGCGTCTGGACGAATCTGCTCTTCCTCCGGCGGGGAACACGCGAGCACTTCCTCGAGCACCTCGCCGAGGACTGGCCCGAGCAGCTCCCCCGCTACCTCGGGCTGTACGAGGGGCGGGCGTATCTCGGCGGCGAGGAGGCGAAGCCGCTGCGGCAGCAGGTCGCGGCACTGACGCGTGAGTACGGCGTCAAGGACCGTCGCAAGCAGCCGCTCGACGGGACGCAGCACGACGAGCAGCTGGCGCTTGCGGTCTGACGGGCAATCCGCGTACCCCCCTAGAATCCGTCTCGCGTGGCACAGGACCCCAGCGCCGACGGCGGCAGCGAGATCACCTGTCTGATCGTGGACGACCACGAGGTCGTCCGCGAGGGGCTCCGCCTGTCGCTCTCGCGCGCGCCGCACATCCGCGTCATCGGCGAGGCATCCGACGGCGCGTCCGCCGTCTCTCTCGCGGAGCGCCGGAAGCCCAACGTCGTGATCATGGACGTCCGCATGCCTGGCATGGACGGCCTGGAGGCGACGAAGCATCTGACGGCGAAAGTCCCCGAGACCTCGGTCCTGATCTTCACGGCCTACAGCGAACGCAGCCTCCTGAGCCGCGGGCTCGAATCCGGCGCGAAGGGCTACATCCTGAAGGAGGCGCCGCACCAGACGCTCGTCAGGGCGATCGAGAAGATCGCCGCCGGCGACGGCTACGTCGACCCGGCGTTGATGCCCGCCTTCCTCCCCGGCGACCGGGACGACATGCTGACGCCGCGCGAGCGGGAGATCCTGCAGCTGCTCGCCGACGGGATGTCGAACGCGGACGTCGCGGCGCGGCTGTTCATCAGTCAGGAGACCGTGAAGAGCCACGTTCGCCACATCCTCACGAAGCTCGAGGCGGATACGCGGACGCACGCGGTGGCGATTGCGCTTCGCGAAGCGATCATCGACTAGTGCCTCGAGGCACTGCACGCGCCGCGGTGTTGGTGGCGGCCGTGGCCGCGGCTGCGCTCGCAGCGCTCCTCGGCATCGCGCTCGACTCGGCCCTGCTCGCGTTCGCAGCTCTGGCCGCCGCGATCCTCGCGGCCGCCCTTCTTTCGATCTACCTTCTCCGCGCGCAGGAGCGTGAAGCAGAGCGCGCACGTGTCTCCGACCAGCTGATCGCGGGGGAGCAGGACGAGCGCCGCCGCCTCGCACTGTTCCTCCATGACGTGCCTGTCCAGGCCATGTCAGGCATCGCGCTGATGCTCGACGGCGTCGTCGACGCGATCGACCGGGGCGCGACCGAGGACGCGAAGCAGATCCTCCGCTCGGCGGTGGAGCGGCAGCGCCAGACGATCCGCGAGCTTCGCGACCTCTCGTTCGCGCTCGAGCCGGTGGTCCTGCGCGATCAAGGCTTCGGCCCAGCCGTCAGTGCCCTGGCCGATCAGCTGGAGACGTCCCATCGCATCCGCGTCGACCTGGACATCGCGGCGGCGGAGTCGCTCGCCGAGCGCGCCCAGGTCGTCCTCTACCAGATCATCCGCGAGTCGCTCGACTCGGCGATCCGGCGCGGTCCCCCGACGAAGATCTCGGTCAAGATCTCGCAGGCGAGCGGCGGCGGCGTCGAAGCGGTGATCACCGACGACGGCTCCGGCGAGCGCCGGCGCCGGACGTTCGAGGCGCTCGAGGAGCGGGCACACGCGCTGCAGGGGCGCGTCGACGTCGATAGCAACCCGGACGGCATCGGAACGGCGGTACGAATCACATTGCCGCCGTACACGGCTCAGCGCTAGGATCGCCGCGCGTGAAGTACCTCCTCTTCATCTCGGGCCCGACCGGCTACGAGCTGCGCGAGCGCGACGGCGACGTGCCGTCGGTCGGCTCGATCGTCGACGAGGTGGAAGGGCGGATGGTCGTGACGCGGATCGGACCGTCGCCGCTGCCGCGCGACGACCGCCGCTGCGCGTACCTGCAGGCGGCCTAGCGGAGCGCCGACTCCGCCGCGACGAGACCGAGGACGAGGGCCGTCGCGAGACCGCTCGACCAGCCGCCGGTGGAGATGCCGCCGGCGTCGGCGCCGGCGACGAAAAGGCCGTCGGCGGCTCGCGCGGAGGCGTCCACGCGGATCCCGCCGAGCGTCTGCGTCACCGCCGCACGTATGAGCACCGAGATGCGGCCGTTCTCCTCGCGCACCGGCGCTCCGACAGCGCGCGCGGCGTCGATCATCTCCCTCACCGTGCGCTCGCGGACGCGCGCGTCGAGCAGGGCCTCGTCCACGGTGTACCACGCGCGGCCTCGCGGCCAGCGCGCGATCTCCTGGACGAGGTCGATCTCGGACCAGCTCGGCTCGCCCTCGAAGCGGCGCCTTCCATCTTCCGACGTGACCGCGGCGTGGCGGCCGTACAGCTGGGCCAGGCGAACGAAGTCGGCCTCACCGAGCTCGTCCACGGCCGGCATCGCCCGACCGTAGAACTCGTCGAGGTCCCCCGCCGTCTGCGCGCCGCGCTCGAGCGCCAGGTCGAGCCCGTCGCCCTCGCTCCAGCGGTTGGCGCGAAGCAGCAGGCCTCGCTCGCGCGCGAGGCGGACGGGGAACCCGCCGGTGGCCAGGATCGTCGGGTCGTCCGTCGCCTCGCCGAGGCGGATGTCGCGCGCGAGCGCGTCGACGAGCTGGCGCGGATCGAACCGCGCCCCGACCGTCAGCGGGTTTCCCGTCTCGCGCGTCAGCAGCTCGACACCCATGGCCTCCAGCCAGTCGAGCGCGTCGTCGAAGCGCTCGACGATCAGCCGCTGGAGCGCCGGCTCGCCACCGGGACATTGCTCACGGAAGAGCTCGTACGACCGATAGCGCCAGACGAAGCCGCTCGAAAGGAGCATCGAGCCGCCCGGCCGGGAGCCCTTCTCGTAGACCACGGGCTGAGCGCCGAGCTCGCGCGCTCTGGCGGCGGCGCACAGGCCGGCCATGCCGGCGCCGGCGATGTTTATCTGAGTGCGAACGTCGGCTTGTGCTCGACGTACTCGAGCCGGACGTGCTCCGGAAGCCAGACGAACACGGCAAGGGTGTTCGGGGCATCGACGAAGTCTTGGACCTCGATGTCGCGCTGCTCGGCCTCGGCGCGGTGCTCTTCGGCCGAGTCGACGAGCACCGCGAGGTGGTTCAGCAGCGGACGCTCGGGCTCGCCCGGCTCGCCCTGGTGGAACTCGACGAAGGCGCGGGCGATCTCGACGCGCGGCGCGCCCGACGGTGCCGGCGAGGTGGCCTCGAACCCGTAATCGCGGTACTTCGCGGCGGTGCCTGCGGGGTCGGCCGAGAAGAGCGCGAGGTGGTCGAGGTCGTATTCGGTGTCGGTCTCGGCCTGGACGAGCCCGATTCGGACATCGTCACCCACGTCCAGCAACGCTGTCCCGTTCTCCCGCGCCACCGAGAAGTCCGCGGGGAGCTCCGAGAGCGCCGCGTCGAGGTCGTTGACGCGCAGCGCCACGTGCTTCAGCGCCCCCCGTTCGCGCGGTCCTTCCGCCTCGAAGAGCGTCATCTTGCCCTTGAGCGCGTCGCGGCCGACGAGCGTGAAGCGGTCGGTGCGCTCGATCGCGTGCATGCCGAGGTGCTCCGTGAGGAAGTCCGCGATCCGGTCGCGGTCGGGGAGCCAGTAGGCGATGTGATCGAGAGTCTTCGGGCGCACGGAGCCGGGAAGGATAGTTACCCGACTCCGTGTCCCAGAACAGGCAGTTCTTACTTGCGCCGATCGACGGCGCGCTGAAGCTGCTGCTTCGACATCTTCGAGCGGCCGGAGATGTTCATTTTCTTGGCCTCGTTGTACAGCTGCTCCTTCGTGCGGCCCTTCGGGCGGTTCGTGCCCGACCGCAGGCCGCCGCGGCGACCTGACGAGATGTCGCGTTTCGATGTGCGCGACGACGTCTGCGCCTCACCGCTGCGGGCGCGCTCCTTGTTCACCGTGCGCGCGGCGATCTCCTTCGCTCGCTTCGTCGAGGCGCCGCGCTCCTTTGCGCTGTCCTTGACGTGCTCGTACTGACGTTCGCGCTTGTTGCTCCACGCTTGCTGAGGCATATGAACCCTCCTTGTTCGTTCCCATAAGGGTTCCCGGGTCGGGGCGAAGTTATTCCAGCGGAGGGTTCTGGACGTTGTGCTCGGTGGCGTACTCGTCCGTGAGCCGGTTGACGACCTCGGCGCCGTCGCCGTAGGCGTAGTTGATCTTGATGAACGGCTCCCACTTATCCGGAAGCGCGTCCTCGGGGAAGATCGCCTCGACGGGACATTCCGGCTCGCATGCCCCGCAATCGATGCACTCCTCGGGATCGATGATCAGGATCCGCTCGAACTCGTGGATGCAGTCGACCGGGCAGACGTCGACGCACGAGCGGTCTTTGATGTCGATGCAGGGCTCCGCGATGATGTACGTCACGGGCGGACCTTACCTAGGCGATCAGCTGATCGACGAGCTCTTTCGCCCGCTCGGACATCGCTGATTTGGCCACGACCTGGTCGAAGCCGGCTTCGTGCGCGCGCCTGAGGCCCGACGTGTCCGAGTGGTTCGAGAACCCGAGAATGGGGACCTCCGGGTAGGCGTCGGCGACCTCGTCCGGATCGATCCTGGCGATGTCTGCGATCACGAGATCCGGCGGGTCGACGCCTTCCGTGCTGATGAAGCGATGGCCGACGAGCGCTGCCTCGAGCTTGCCACGGAAGAAGAGGTCGACCCCCGCCAGCAGGATCGTCGCCATCCTGGATCGAGCGTAACACTTCGTGTCGTGGACGAGAACCTGCGCCGCGGCCTCGAGGAGATTGGCCGCGGCGAGTACTTCGCGGCGCACGAGACGCTCGAGGACGTCTGGCGGGCGGCCGAGCCCGGGGAGAAGGACTTCTTCCAGGGCCTCGTCCATGTGGCCGTCGCCTGGTACCAGGCGGGACGCGGGAACCGCGTCGGCTGCGAGCGGCAGCTCGAGAAGGCGGCTCGACGACTGGCGCCCTTCGCGCCGGCGCACCGCGGTGTTGCAGTCGAGTTGCTCCTCCTCTCGGTCGAGCAGGCTCGCCGAAGCGTGCAAGAAGGCTCACTCGAACTCTCGCCTCCGTTCGTGGCTTCCGGGGAGCAGCCCTTCGGCTGTTCTGTCGTCGTCTGGCGCGAAGGCCGCCGGGGTCGCGAGTACCTGATCCTTCACAGGCGCACGCCGCTTGGTCCCGACTACGAAGGCGAGTGGGCATGGACGCCGCCTTCCGGAGCTCGCACCCCGGGGGAGAATCCGCACGACGCCGCAGCGCGCGAGCTTCTTGAGGAGACCGGACTCCAGCTCGAAGTCGCGCCGGCCAGTGTCGGCGGCGACCAATGGGCGGTCTACGTCGCAGAGGCCCCGACCGCGGCAGAAATCGTCCTTGACGACGAGCACGACCGCTTCCGCTGGGTGACCGCCGCAGAGGCCGAGCGGCTCTGCCTGCCGGCGACCGTCGGCAACAGCATCAGCGCGGTCGAGAGGGGGCTCGCGCTAACCCCTGGTCCCGACTCCTGATGTTCGGCGCATGTCGGATCGCAGACATTCGCCGCCGGAGCCGGGCTTCGCCCGGCGGGAGGCTCCCTGCGGCGGATCGATCTGCTGAGGCCGAAGGAGAGGCGCGTCGGGGAACCATGGGTTCCCCGACGGCTTCTAGAACGTGCCTAGGCCGACGAGCTCGAGGAGACGGTTGAGGCCGACGCGGAGCCAGCCGTCGCGGTGGAAGAAGAGCAGCAGGCCGAGGACGACGAGGGCCGCCCCGCTCACCATTCGGATCACCTGGTACTGGTCGCGGAGCCAGCGGAAGGCGCTCATCGCCCGCACGAAGGCGACCGACGCGAGCACGAACGCGATCCCGAGGCCGGCGGAATAGGCGGCGAGCAGCACCGACCCCTTCAGCGCGGTCTCGGTGTTGCCGGCAAGCACGAGCACCGACGCCAGGACGGTGCCGATGCACGGCGCCGCGCAGACAGCGAAGGCGGCGCCGAGCAGCGCGCCGGAGCCGCGACGCCGCGCACCGGTCAGGAGACCCGGCGCGACGAGCCGCTCCGGCCAGGGCAGGAGCCCGAGGAAGGCGAGGCCGAGCACGATGAGGACGAAGCCGGCCAGCTCCGAGCGGCGGTTGAGGTCGAGGAGGCCGCCGAGCGCGGCCGCGGCGGCGCCGAGGGCGACGAAGACAACCGTGAAGCCGAGGACGAAGGGGATGCTGGCCGCGGCCACGCGACGGCCGACACCCGGCTCCCCGAGCCGGTTCGCCTCCACTGCGGAGACGGCGGAGAGATAGCCGGGGACGAGCGGAAGCACGCACGGCGTGATGATCGACAGCACGCCGGCGGCGAACGCGACGGGGATCTCAGCCACTAGCCGTCGAAGCGCGCCAGCTCCTGGTCGAGCCGGCGTTCGACCTCCGGATCGAGCGGCAGGCGCCCGTTCGACTCCGCGGCCGCGTCCGCCGTGCGTACCCGGCTCCAGCGCCAGACGAGCAGGGACACCACGAGCGCCGCAGCGAGGAGCCCGGCGAGGGGCAGGATCCAGGCGAGCCAGTGGAAGCCCTGTCTCGGCGGCGCCGCGAGCACGGCGGGCCCGAACTGCGCGACCAGCTCGTCCTTGATCTGCTGCTCGGACGCACACTCCGCGACGCGCTGTCGGATCAGGCTCTTGATCCGGCGCGCGGCGGGTGCATCGGATTGGTCGAGCGTGGTCTTGCACGTCGGGCAGATGAGCTCGCCTTCGAGGTCGGCGGCGTTCGGACACGCGGCGGCGACGGGCGCCAGAACCAAAGCGGCCGCGACCGCCAGCACGAGCCTCACGCGCCCAGCACCTCCTCCACGCACTCCTGGAACCGATCCTTGTTGCCCTCGAGATGGACGCCCGCCTGCAGCCGCTCGCAGACGAGCTTGCCCGAGCGGGCGACGAAGAACGTCTCGGGGACGCCCGTCAGGCCGTACGTCGTCGTCGTGTTGCCCGGCCCGTCGTAGACGAGTGGGTAGCTCATCTTGTTCTGACGCGCGAAGCGGCGCGCGTCGCCCCGCAGGTCGTTGATGTCGACCCCGAGGACGACGAGACCCCGCTCGCGGTACCGCCGCCAGACCGACTCGAGGAGCGGCGCCTCCTCCTTGCACGGCACGCACCACGAGGCCCAGAAGTTGAGGACGACGGGCCGCCCGCGGTACGAGGCGAGCGAGAGCTTGCCGGGCTGGTCGAGCCGGTCGAGGCGGAAGGCCGGCGCCGGCGGCGTCTCGCCTCGGCCGAGCTTGGGCGCGGCGCCCTCCTCTTGCGTCGCCACCTTCCAGACGAGCAGCGCCAGGAGCCCCGCCACCAGGGCGAGTGCCAGCACCTGGGCCGCACCCTTCAGCCGCCCCGTCACGGCATCAAGACTAGGCCCGGACGATGAACACCGGCGTCCCGACCCGGACGCGGCTGAAGAGCCACTCAGCCTCGGAGATCCGCATCCGGATGCATCCGTGCGAGGCGGAGTAGCCGATCGACGCGGAGTCGGGCGTCCCGTGGATGCCGACGCCGGGTGCGCTGAGACCCATCCACCGCGTCCCGAGCGGGTTCCCGGGGCCCGGCGGGATCGGCTCTTCGCCCTCGGCCCAGTCGGAGTCCGGCGGGTACCACCAGGGGTGCCGCTGCATCGTCACGATCGAGTAGTGGCCGACCGGAGTCGGGTACGAGGACTGGCCCGTGGCGACCCCGAGGCGCTTCCAGAGCCGCATGCCACGGTAGAGGTTCAGCGACTTCGACTCGCGGCGGATGACGATGATCGGGCCGAAGCGCGCGCGCGTGACGCGGGGCTCGACGCGCTCGGCGCGAATCCGCACCGTCCGCTCGTGCGTCCGCAGCGCGGCGACGATGCGCCGCACGGCGTTCCGCTGCTTCAGCACCTTGCCGGAGCGCTCCTTCGTGATCCAGGGGCGAAAGCCACGCAGCCCGGCGAGCTGCGCGTCGCGGGCCGGAGAGTCGAAGCGGCGGGCGAGCATCCGGACGTAGCGACTGACGCCGCCGGGCCGCAGCGTCACGAACAGCGGGATGTGCGCGTTCGGCGCTGCGCGGCGCGCCTGGTCGATCGCGAGCCGGATTCGGGCCGCCGCGCCAAGCTTCCGCGGCGCGATCGACGATGTCTTCGGGCCCAACCTGACGACGAGCGAGTCGTCGAACTTCCCCTGGACAATCGCGCGCGCCTCGCCGGGCGTCATCCCGCCGACGTCGGTCTTGCCGACCGACACGCCCAGCGCGATGTAGAACGCCTGCTGCTCGCGGGTCGTCGTCGCCGTGGTCGTAGTCCCCGTCGTCGTCGTCAGCGTCGTCGACGGGAGCGTGATCGTCGTCACCTCCGCGAGCCCGAGTGGCCCGTTCGCGGCGAGGACCGCAGCGCTGAAGAGGCCTGCGAGCACGCAAACGAGCGCAGCCAAGCCGATCAGCGCCCCACGCCTCATCGCGCCGCAGTGTAGAGACAGCGTCTGTCAAGGCAACGTCGGCAGCGGGTCCTCCTCGAACCGGCCGCCCTCCGCCGCGAACTCGACGATCATCCGGTCGGTGATCCACTCGACGGGGGCGCGGTCGTCCGTCCACGGATCGTCGGAGGGCCGCACCGGCCGGAGGTGCCGCGCGAGGTCATTCGTGAGCGGCGTGACTACCCCGGTGTGGAAGCGCTGCCGCCCCCGGACCGGCCGCTTCCGGGCGATCACGATCCGGTTGAAGCGGAGTGGCTGCCAGGCAGAGGTGGCCGGAATGACCGCGGCAAGAGTGCCGGCGATCTCCTCTGCGAGGCGATGGTCGTCCGGCGTCGTCGCGACGTTCAAGGCCACGACCCCGCCCGGGTTGAGGTGGTCGCGAACGAGCTCGAAGAACTCGCGCGTGGCTAGGTAGAACGGCACGTACGGCGGGCGGTACGCGTCCACGATGATCAGGTCGTAGCGCCGATCGGTTCGGCGGAGGTACGCGCGAGCGTCCAGGTCGTGAACCTCGAGCCCCGGCGTCTTCCCCATCTCGAAGAACCGGCGACCGGCGGCGCTGACGGCAGGATCCAGCTCGACGCCGTCGATGCGGACGCCGGGATAGAAACGGGCGAAGGCGCGGGCCGCCGTCCCGGCGGCATTCCCGAGCATCACCACGCGCTGGAGCCGCGGCGGAAGCGTCGCGACGGCGAGGTACGTGTCCCAGACGCCGCCGGTGAGGACTGTGTCGCGGCGCCAGACCGAATGCGTCGCCAGGCCCTCGTCGAGGTAGAGACGCCGCACGCCGTCACGCTCGACAACCTGGATGAACTGGTAGCGGGACTCGTCCTCGTAGAGCAGGCCGGCCTGGGCCTTCACCGCCCCGGGAGGGATCAGCAGCAGCGCCGCGAGCGCCGCCGCGAGCACGAGCCAGCGCGTTCCGAGCAGCAAAGCGCCGCCTGCACCGATCAGCGTCGCCGCGGCGAGGAGCGTCCGCTGCGTTCCGATTGCCGGGATCAGCACGAGCGCCGACAGGAACGTCCCCAGGAGGCTGCCGATCGTCGAGACGGCGTAGAGCCTTCCGGCGACGGTGCCGGCACTCGCGACATCCGTCAGCGCCAGCCTGATCGCGAACGGCGCGACCATCCCGAGCAGGACCACCGGCGGCACGAAGAGGACGAGCACACCGAAGAAGGAGCCGATCGCGGCGCCGGCGGAGACTCGGTCGAGCCCCTCGACCGAGAGATCGAGCAGCGGGCGCGCGACGAAGGGGATGACCGCGATCAGGCAGGCAGCGGCAACGACGAGGACGCCCAGCGCGCGCGGCGACGGACGCCGGTCGGCGAACCGGCCACCGAGCCAGTAGCCGAGGGAGAGCGAGGCGAGGATCAGCCCGATGACGTTGGCCCAGACGATCGTCGAGTTGCCAAAGTACGGAGCGAGCAGGCGCGATGCGGCGATCTCCGTCGCCAGCGATCCGACTCCCGCGGCGAAGACGACGCCGATGAGCGCGGCCTGGAACCTGTCGCTCAAGGCGCTCGCTTGCGACGCCGTCAAGAGGCCGCGCCGGCTTCGCGGGCGCGGCCGACCTCAGCGCGCTTGACGACGACGACGGCCGAATCGTCGGCGAGTCCGCCGCCGGCGAACGAACGGGCGTCGTCGACCACAGCGCGCGCGAGCTCCGCGGCGCCGAGCTCGCGGTGCTCGTAGAGCGAGCGATCGAGCCGGCCGTAGCCGTACAGCTCGCCGTCACGGCGGGCCTCGATCACGCCGTCGGTGAAAAGGACGACGGCGCTGCCCGGGTCGAGTTCCTCGAGGGCCTCCCCGTACTCCTGACCGGGCGAGATCCCGAGCGCGAGGCCCGTGCCGGCGAGCTCCAGCACCCTGCCGTCTTCGCACACGAGCCGCGGGACCGGGTGGCCGGCACTCGAGCACGCGACGGCGCCGGTCTCCGGATCCAGCGTCAGGTAGACGAGCGTGACGAACTTCCCCTCCTGCACCTCGTCGACGACGACCTCGTTTGCCGCGCGGAGGAAGTCGGCTGGATCCGGGTGGTCGCGCGCGAGCGAACGGAAGACGAACTTCGTCATCGCCATGTCGGCCGCGGCATCGATCCCCTTCCCCGTGACGTCCCCCACCACGACGGCAAGGCGGCCGTCGGGCAGGGTCATGTAGTCGTAGACATCGCCGCCGACGTCGAGGCGCGCGGAGGACTCGTACACGCTGCCGACGTCCAGGCCCGGGACCACCGGCGGAGCCGCGGGGAGGAGTGAGCGCTGCATCGCGTCCGTGAAGCCGGCCTGCTGCTGGTAGAGCCGGGCGTTGTCGATCGCGAACGCCGCCTGCGCCGCGAGCGAGCGGAGCGCCTCGACGGTCTCGGCGTCGACGACCTGCGCCGGGTCGAGTGCGACGACCGTCAAGGACGCGATCACCTCCCCCGATGCGGGCGCAACGACCGGAACGACGACCGCGCTCGACCCGCGGTCGAGAAACGGCACGAGCAGCTCGTGGCCGCCGCCGAGGCGCTCCGCCGTCACCGGCTCGAGGACGAGAGCGCGGCGCGCGGCGCCGAGCCCGAGCCCGCTGAGGCGGGCGACTGGCTGCGGCCGGCTGAGGATCGGCCGGAGCGCAGGGGCGAGTCGCGGGTCGGGGATGTAGACGGAGCGCGCGACGAGGTCCTCGCCGCGCCCCTCGGGCATGCGCAGGACTGCCGCATCGAGGTCCAGGAGCTCCACCGCCGTCCGCGTCACCGCCTCCACCGTCTGGTCGAGCTCCATGCTCTCGGAGAAGGAGCGCGAGATCTCGAAGAACGCCTCGAGCCGCCGTGCGGCCCTGCGCTCCGAGCTCAGTGCCTCCTCCCTGTCGTTCGCGAGGCGCGCGGTCTCCTCGTGCAGACCGGCGTTCTGGACGGCGACGGCGAGCTGGCCGGCGAGCGCCGCGAGAAGCGCGGACTCGTTCGCCTGCAGACGCCTTCCGCTCGGGAGGTAGGCCACGAGCAGGCCGATCAGCTCACCACCCGCCCGCAGCGGCACCGCGGCGATCGCGTCGATGCCGGCCTCCATCACCGCCTCACGGACCGACACGAGCGCCGGGTCGCTCGCAGCGTCGGAGATGTCGACCACCGGTCTGGGCCGCAGGCGCCCGAGCGCCAGCCCGAGCAACGCCTTCGCGACTCGTTGGTGCGGTCCAGCCAGGCCGCGCTCCGCCGCCGCCTCCAGCTGTCGTCCGCGGCGGAGGTAGACCGCGACACGCTGCGTCCCGAGCAGCTCGGCCACGCGATCGACCGCCGTGTCGAGCGTGTGCGAGAGCGAGAGCTCGGCGATCGCCTGACCCACGACCGCGAGGAGCGCGCGACTCTGCTCGAGCTCCTGCGAGAGCATCGTCGTCCGCTCGCCGGCACGCAGCGCGTGCGCGGCGCGGGTGCCGAAGCTCGCGAGCCGTTCGAGCTCCTCCGGCGCCGGCGACCGCCCGGTGAAGACGAGCCGCAGACCCCCGAGCGGCGGGTCGCCGAGTCGTACGAGCGCGACCTTCCCGGCCTGCTCGTCCCTCGTCACGAGTGTCCGGCCCGCGAGCTCGCTCTCCCCCCTTCTCGCGAGCGCGGCGGCATCCTGGACGGCGCCCACCGCAGCGAGCGGCTGCACCCCGCCGTCGTCGACCCGCCAGAGCAACGAGGACGCAGCCTCCGTCACCTCGGCCGCGAGGCGCGCGATGCGGTCGGCGCTGCGGGCCTCTTCGCTCCCGGCGGTCAGTGCTCGACCTGCGAGCTCGAGCGCCGCGGCAACCGCCGTCGCGCCTTTGCCGGACCCGTTCTCCGGCCCAAGCGCACGGACGAGCAGGCCCGCCTGGTGAGACGCGATCTCGGCGAGCATCTGCTCCGAAGCCGAGAAATGCCTGCCCGGGCGGATGAGCTCGAGGGTCGCGAGCGTCCGACCCTCGGCCGACGCCGGGACGAAGAGGACGCCGCTCGCTCCGGTCCGCTCGGCGAGCCGCGCGACGGTGGGCGGAACCGTCTGCGCTTCCGTCTCCTCGACGAGCAGGCGCGACCCCTCCAGCTCCGCGCCCAGCGCCGGCGAGCTCGACCAGACACCGCGCGCGGGCAACGCGCCGGCGCCGTCGGGGACGCGGATGACGGCCACCGTCGCTCCCGTGGCGGTGGCGGCCGCGCGGGCGAGCGCCGCGAGCGCCTCGTCCAGGTCGTCGGCGTCGGCGAGTTCGCGCCCCGCCGCAGCGAGACTCTCCAGCTGAGCCGCCGTCGCCGTCATCTGTGGCATTTATAGTGCCCGCATGGCCGAGCCGGCCCGGCGCCATCGTGCCGTCGAGGACCCGCCGCCAATCGATCCCACGGCGATCGATCGCGCGTACCGGTTCCATCGAGCCCGTCGCCGCGCCCGCGAGGATCGGGTGCGGGAGCGCAGTCTTGCCCGCTTACGCTTCCTGGCCGTCACGCTGACGCTGCTCGTGCTCGCCGCGTACCTCGCACTCGTCGTCTGGCGCCAGGTCGAGCAGCTCTTCGGGTTGTAGGCGCGGGGATTTCGGATACTTCCGCCCGTGCAGACGCCAGAGCCGTTTCCGCAGGAAGAGCCCTACGCCGAGCCGCGCGATCGCTTCTCGCCCGACGTCGCGTGGGTCTGGGGCGCCGGCGAGCGCCTGACCTGGCTGTCAGGGCTCGTCCTGAGTCTCTCGACACTGATGGGCTGGTACGTCGGCGTCGGCGAGGAGCCCACGATCGCGGTGATCGGCTGGCACACGGGTGCGATCGCGAAGATCGTCCTCGTCATCGGTCTCGCCGTGATCGCGCTCCACCTCCTCCAGCAAGCGGGGATCGAGCTCCCGGCGACGATTACCGTGAGCCTGATCGTGATCGTGCTCGGCTCGCTCGCGACGATCCTCGTGCTGATCCGCGTGATCACGATTCCCGAGGAGTTCCAGCCGGCGAGCCGCGGGATCGGGGTCTGGATCAGCCTCGTCGCGGCGCTGCTGGTGATCGTCGCCGGCCTGCTGCGCGCTTCGGAGGAACTGTAGGTCGCCGCGGAAGCGGCTTCGCCCGTTCCGCCGCTACGGCTCGTCGAGAAGGAAGTTTCGGAGAGCTCATGGGCCGCGCGGCGCGAAGCGCAGGCGGCTTCATACGATCGCTGAGAGTCGTGAGACTTGCGGCGAAAGCTACGTTAGCTGCCGAGGAGGTCCTTGGCCCGCGTGACGAGCTCCTGCGGGTTGAAGGGCTTGCCTACGAACGCCTGCGCCCCGCCGGCCTCGGCCTGATCGGTCGCGCTGTCGTCGACCTGGCCGCTGAACATGATCACCTGAATCGAGTCGACTCCGTGCCGCTCGCGCACGCGCTGGAGCATCTCCCAGCCGTCGACTCGGGGCATCGTCACGTCGAGGAGGATCAGGTCCGGCGGCTCGGCCTCGAGCGCAGCCAGGCCCTCGTCGGCGCTGCCGGCCTCGCGCACCGCGAAGCCCTCCATCTCGAGGTTGACGCGCACGAACTCGCGGATGCGCGGGTCGTCGTCCACGATCAGGACGATCGGCGCCGGCCGCGTCCGCGCCGGCGCCGCGGCGCCGGCGGACGAGCCCGCGACGAAGGCGTCGAGGTCCCGTTGTCGGTAGCGGCGGTGGCCGCCGGGCGTGTAGAAGGCGGGCAGCCTGCCCTGATCCGACCACTTGCGGATCGTGCTCTGGGCGACGCCGAGATAGCGCGCCGCTTGGCCCAGCGTGAGCCAGTCAGCCGCGCCGTTCTGAGGCGACTGCCGCCGCGCTCTGCGCCCGGTTTCGTCCATGCTCGGAGAATCTAAGCAAACCTTCACATTTTTTGGCGGGCAACTGTGAGCGATCTAAAGTGGGCTCTACCGCTGCTCCGTCTGAGTCCAAGGCCGGATCGTGGTGACGTTCGTGACCGGCTTGCCCGGCCGCGGGCGGTCCTCGATCGCCTGGCCGACGGCCACGCCGAGCCCGAAGACGAGCAGGAGCCCGGCGAGCCAGAGCGCCCAGCGCAGCACCGGGCGCCGGCGACGCCGCCGCCTCGGGCGCGACCTGAGCGGTGACGGCGCGATCGTCACGGCGAGTAGTCCGTCGCACCGCGTGCGTAGTTGTGGAACGCGGCGTCCTGGACGAGCGAGAGCCGGCGCTCCCAACCCGGAGCGTTGACCCTGTCCTCGACCGCTTCGCGCAGCCAGTGATCCGACGCGCCGTACGCGTCCGCCAACTGCGCCAGCGTGAACGTCTCGCCGATCCGCTTGCGCAGCTCCTCCGTCACGACCTGCAATTGGTCGAGCAACGGGGGATAGAGGTCGGGATCGGAGGAATGCGCCTCGAACCGCCGATTGCCGTCCTCCCACTGCTGGCGCGCAGCGTCGATCGTGCTCATCAGCCGAGCGCGCAGCAGCGGTCCGGCCAGAGCGGGTCCAGCTCGCCGACGATCCGGTCGCCGAGCGCGTAGCCGGGCCTGGCCAAGGCGAACGCGACGTGGGCGTGCAGGCACTTGAGCTTCTCCGGGCGGGCGGCGCCGCCGATCCCGAGCTCGAGTGAGCCGCCGCCTTCGCGCCCGACCACGCCCTCGGCGAGCTCACGGCGGACCGCCCGCTGCTCCCTCGTGGCGGCCGCGAGACTGGCGGCGAGCTCGGGATCGTCGCTCGCAGCGGCGCTCCAGCGCTCGATGCCGCCGGCAGCCTCTAGCCGCGAGACGGCGGCGACGAGGTGCCGACAGGTCAGGTAGAAGGTGGTCGGGAAGGGCTCACCGGCGCTGTCGTACGGCGATTGGATCGTGACCGCCGGCGCACCGAAGGGGCAACGGACGGCGACGCGCAGGAACGCGCGCGGCGCCCGGCCCAGCTGGCGCTCGACGACAGCGCGGTCATCCATCCCTCCCTAGCCTAGCCTTGGCCTTCCGGCGCCATTCCTCGATTCCCTTGACGATGAAGAGCTGCTCGCCGGGCTTGACGAGGCCGAGCTTGCGGGCCCGACGAGCGAGGGCCTCCGGCGTGTCGGAGTCCTCGAGGCGGCGCGCGAGCTCGTTGCGTTTCGCCCGCAGCTCGCGCACCTCGGCGTGCCGCTCGTGGAGAGCGCTCCGCGTCTCGACATAGCTCTTCAGGGGGCGGTAGTAGAGCAGCGCGACGACGACCAGCGTCGCGAGCGCGAGCCAGCGCAGGACCGGAACGCGTCGGCGGGGACGCGCAGCTCGCCGCTGGGACTTCGGCATGCGCGTCCCTTCGGGACGTGCCTGCCGGCTCCTGCCGCGGCTCAGACGTACGCCAGTTTGATCATGTCTGTCGTGCCCGGGATGTTGACGGCGGTGCCCGCCGTGAGGACGACGAGGTCGCCCGCGTCCAGGAGCCCCGTCCGGCGTCCGCCCTCGAGCGAGCTCGTCCAGAGCTCCTCCACGTCCGCGGCCTCCGGCATCTTCACCGGCGTCACGCCCCACTCCAGCGCCATGTGCTGGAGGGCGTGCTGGTGGTGCGAGAGGCCGATCACGGGGCGGCGCGGACGCAGCCGCGCGACCACGGACGCGGTCCGGCCCGTGAACGTCGGCACCAGGATCGCGCGCGCGCCGAGCGTCTCGGCGAGGTCGCACGCTGCATTCGACATCGCCTGGTTGACGGTCGGCTCGTCACCGGGCTGCGGGAACTGGTGGCGGTACTCGATGCTCGGTTCGATCGCGAGCGCGATCCGGTTCATCGTCCGGACCGTGTCGAGCGGATGCTCGCCGATCGCGGTCTCCTCCGAGAGCATCAGCGCCGACGTGCCGTCGAGGATCGCGTTCGCGATGTCGCTCGCCTCGGCTCGCGTCGGCTCCTGCTGGTGGACCATCGTCTCGAGCATCTGGGTCGCCGTGATCACGGGCTTCCCGCGGTCCAGCGCCGCCTTGATGATCCGCTTCTGCAGCAGCGGGACGACCTCCGGTCCGATCTCGACCCCGAGGTCGCCGCGCGCGACCATGACCGCGTCGCTCTCCTCGAGGATCGGGACGAGCGCGTCGACGGCCTCGGCCTTCTCGATCTTCGCGATCACGTGAGCCGGCGAGCGCGCCTGGTCGATCAGCGCCTTCAGGTCGCGAACGTCCGCCGCCGAGCGCACGAAGGACAGCGCGACGAAGTCGACGTCGAGGCTGAGCGCAAATTCGAGGTCCTCGGCGTCCTTTCGCGTCAGCGCCGGGATCGGCACCGGGACGCCCGGGACGTTCACGCCCTTGTGCGCCGACACGGGCCCGCCGACGACGACGACGCAGCGGGCAGCGCCACGTTCGACCGCCTCCACCCGCAGACGCACGAGCCCGTCGTCGATCAGGACGTCGTGCCCCGGTTGGAGGACCTGCCCGATGACCGCCGGCCGCACCGGGAGCTGGCCGTCGCTCGGCGTGTCGCCGGTGACGACGATCTCCTCGCCCTCTCCGAGGATGATCGGGTGCGCGAGCTCGCCGATTCGGAGCTTCGGCCCCTGGAGGTCGGCGATCAGCGCGATCGGACGCCCGAGCTCCTCCTGCGCGGCACGGACGAGCCGCGCGTACTCCGCGTGCTGCTCGTGCGAGCCGTGCGAGAAGTTGAGCCGCGCCCCGTCCATGCCGGCCCGGGCGAGCCCGGTGACGTACTCGGGCGTGGCGGATGCGGGCCCCAGCGTTGCGACGATCTTGGTGCGGCGGGGCAGGGTCAGCGCCACGCTCGGAGCGTACCCCCTCCGCCCGAGGTCACTCGAGCCGTAGCGGGATCTCCGACTCGTTGATGCGGGAGCCGTCTTCGGCGGACAGCTCGAAGACGACGAGCCGCCCCTGCTGTGGGTGGTCGATCTCGTAGGGGACCGTGAACTCGAAGGTCCCGCGGGTGCCGCTGCCCGACGTTGCCGTGACGAAGTTCTTCCGCAGCACTTTCCCCACGGCGTCTCGGAGCTCGTAGTTGAACGTCGCCTCGAACGTGTTCGCGGTGCCCTTGACCTCGAACCCGGGCTCGACCTGCTCGTTCGGGAGCGGGGACTCCACGAGGATCGCCGGCGTCTGTGGTTCGAAGGCCTTGCGCCCGACGGGACTGCCGCCACCGAAGGAAACGCGCTTGACGTTCGGGACGGCCGTAAGGGTGTAGACCACCTGCGCCCGAGCCGTTCGATCCTTCGGCTCGGGCGTGAGCTGGACGGTCGCGAGGTCGCCGTTGACCTCGACCGAGCCCGGCGTCGTGGCGTCGGGGATCGCCGTGTCCAGCGCCGCCTCGCCCTCCGGGCCCGCGACGAGCTCCTCGACTGCCGCGGTCGCGAGATCGGATTCGGAGCCGGCGACAACGCCCCGTGACACCGGCGCGAGCTTCCCGTCGCGAAGGAAGTAGAGCGCCACCGTCGTCGCGGACTCGTCCGCGGTCGTCGAGGTCGCCACTTCGGTCACCGTCCGCTCGACAGTCACGGTCTTGGTGTCGCTTCCGCTGCACGCCGCGAAGACGACGACGGCCGCCAGCGCGCTAGGAACGACGAGGAAACGCATCCCAGCCGGGATACTCCGCATCGGCACCCAATTCCTCTTCGATCCGCAGCAGCTGGTTGTACTTGGCGGTGCGGTCGGACCGCGACGGCGCGCCGGTCTTGATCTGACCCGCGTTCGTGGCCACCGCGAGATCGGCGATCGTCGTGTCCTCCGTCTCGCCCGAGCGGTGTGAGATCACGGACGAGTATCCGGACGACCGCGCGAGCGCGATCGTCTCGAGCGTCTCGGTCAGCGTCCCGATCTGGTTGACCTTGATCAGGATCGAGTTCGCCACGCCCTCCTCGATCCCCCGCCGCAGCCGCTCGTGGTTCGTGACGAAGAGGTCGTCGCCGACGAGCTGCGTCTGCTCGCCTAGCTGTTCCGTGAGCGCCTGCCACGCAGCCCAGTCCTCTTCCGCTGCGCCGTCTTCGATCGAGACGATCGGGAAGCGGTCGAGGAGGCTGGCCCAGAAATCGGAGAGCTCGTCAGGCGTCGCAGTGCGGCCCTCGAACCTGTACGTGCCGTCCTCGCCGACGAGCTCCGTCATCGCAGGATCGAGCGCGATGGCGATCCGCTCGCGGTGGCCGGCGCGCTCTGCGGCCTCGAGGATCAGCTCGATCGCTTCCTCGCTCCCCCCGAGATCTGGCGCGAAGCCGCCCTCGTCGCCGACCGCCGTCGCCAGCCCGCGCTCGTCGAGGAGCTTCTTCAGCGTGTGGAAGACCTCGTCGGCGATGCGCAGACCCTCGGAGAACGTCTCGGCGCCGCCCGGAACGACCATGAACTCCTGGAGGTCGAGCGAGTTGCGGGCGTGGGCACCGCCGTTGACGACGTTGAGCATCGGCACGGGCAGCACGTGCGTGTCGGCGCCGCCGATCCAGCGGTAGAGCGGAACGTCGGCGTCCGCGGCGGCCGCCTTCGCCGCCGCCAGTGACGCGCCGAGGACGGCGTTCGCCCCGAGCCGCGCCTTGTTCTCCGTCCCGTCGAGCATCACGAGCGCCGAGTCGATCCCCGCCTGATCGTCGGGGTCCATCCCGCACAGTGCCTGCGCAATCTCCGTTCGAACGTTCTCGACGGCGCGCGAGACGCCTTTGCCGAGGTATGCGTCGCCGCCGTCCCGCAGCTCCACCGCCTCGAACTGCCCGGTCGACGCGCCCGACGGCACCGCCGCTCGGCCGAGGGCACCGGACTGCAGCCCGACCTCGACCTCGACGGTCGGGTTCCCGCGCGAGTCGAGGATCTGACGGGCATGGACCGCGGCGATCGGGCTGCTCACGTGCGGCTCTCCTCCTTCGCGGCGTCGAAGTATCGGTCCTTCTCGTCGAGCGAGAGCTGCATGAACCGGCGGCCCTCCGCCGCCGCGAGCTCCTCCGCCCGTTCGACGCGGTCGGCAAAGCGCCGGGCCATCGCGCGCAAAGCGAGCTCCGGGTCGACGTTCAGTCGCCGCGCCACGTTGACGGCGGCGAAGAGGACATCGCCCAGCTCCTCGAACAGACGCTCGTTCGGCTCCTCCTCGGGAGCGGGCTCGCCGACTTCCGCGAGCGCCTCCTTGAGCTCGCGGAGCTCGTCGTCGAGATCGGCCAGGGCGCCGGCCGCGTCGGGATACTCGAACTCGATCGCGGCGGCGCGGCGCTGCAGCTTTCGCGCGTAGAGCAGCGCGGGGAGCGTCTTCGGGACGTGGTGGAAAATCTCCTCACGCCCGCCTTCCTGCTCGCGCTTCAGATCCTCCCAGCGCCTTTTCACCTCGCCCGGAGAGCGCAGCTCTCCCGGCGACGCAAAGACGTGCGGATGCCGGGCGACGAGCTTCTCGTGGATCCGCCGCGCCACGGACGCAAGACCGCCGCCGCCCTGCTCCTCGAGCAGCAGCGCGAGAAAATACGTCTGGAAGAGGAGGTCGCCGAGCTCGTCCTCGAGCTTGGCCGCGTCGCCCACGAAGGCGGCGTCTGCAACCTCGTACGCTTCCTCGACCGTGTGCGGGACGATCGTCCGCACCGTTTGCTCGCGATCCCAGGGACACTCGCGCCGTAGGCGCTCGGTCAGCTGCTGCAGCTCGAGGAGCGTGTCCGCGAGCTCGTTCCGCTCGGGGCTCAGCCGGTCGCGGCGCTCTGAGGGGCGGTCGGCTTGTAGCCGACCTGGTACGCCGTGTCGTTCTCGAGGTCCTTGCGCATGTCGGCGGCCCACTTCTCCATCTTCTTGCTCTTCTGCTCCTGGAGCAGCTGCTGGCGGATCGCTTCCTTGACCTGCTTGAAGGGCGTCGTCGCGCCCTTCTTGATCGGCGCCAGCGCCTGGATGACGTGCCAGCCGGCCTGCGTCTTCACCGGCTTCGCGACCTGATTGGTCTCGATGCTGAACGCGACCTGCTCGAACTGGGGCAGGAGCTGGCCCTTCGTCGCGTTGTAGCGCCCGCCCTTGTTCTTCGAGCCCGGATCCTGCGAATAGCGCTTCGCGATCGCAGTCCAATCGGCGCCCTTGTCCTTGAGCTGCTGGTACAGCTGGTCTGCCTGCGCCTTGTTCTTGACGAGCACGTGGCGGACGAGACGGGTCTCGGGCGTCGCGTACTGCGCCTTGTTCTTGTCGTAGTAGCTCCGGATGTCTTCGTCCGAGACCTTTACGTCCGAGGTGACCTTGTTGTAGATCGCCTCCTGGATCAGGTTCGCGCGGATGATCTCGCGCGCCTGGTCCTCGGTCAGGCCCTGCGCCTTGAGCTCATCCCCGAACTTTTCCTTGCTCCCCTTGTGGCGCTCCTTGATGTACTCGTCGATCCGCTTGTCGACGGCGGCGTCGCTGACGTCGATGTCGAGGTCGTCGGCCTTGACCTCGAACTGCGCGCGCTGGACGAGGAAGCGCACCGCCTGATCCTGGATCTGCTTGTACTCCTGCGTGCCCGTCTTCGGGAACGGCTTCTTCTGCGCGGAGTAGCTGTGCTTCGCGTAGCTGACGAGGTCGTCGAACTCGGACTTCTTGATCGTCTTGTCGCCGACGACCGCGACCGAGTCCGCGGGGACGTCGCCCGCATCGTCGCTCGAGGTACCGCAGCCCACCGCGAAGACGGCCGCGAACACGATCAAAAGGCCTGCAAAAAGGCTTCGTTTCATAGAAAAAGCGCCGTTCATGCCGCCTGGCGCGTTTCCAGGATAGCATCGACCAGCCGAAGGGCTCCCGGCAGGTCCTCTTCTCGCAGCGAGACCTCCTTCCGTGCCGTTGCGTAGACGGCGGTGTCCACCTTTCGACGCAACTCCCGCAGCTCGCCGGAGCCGAGCACGAGCGGGCCGACCGTCGCCTTCCCCTGCCGGAAGACCAGGTAGTCGGCTCCGAGGCGCGACAGCTTGATGCGCGCTTCCTGGATCCCGAAGAGGTTCTCGACCGGCCCCGGAAGCGGCCCGAACCGGTCGACGGTCGCGGCCTCCAGCTCTCGCAGCTCGTCCTCGGTCTCCACGAGCGCCAGGCGCCGGTGGAGATCGATCCGCAAGGCCTCGGAGTCGATGTACGCGTTCGGCACGTACGCGTCCACGCGCGCGTCCACGCGCACGGGGCGAGCGGCGACGCGGCGCTCCCCCGAGAGCTCGGCCACAGCCTCGGCGAGCAGCTCGACGTAGAGCTCGAACCCGAGCGCCGCGACGTGGCCCGACTGCTCCGCGCCGAGCAGGTCTCCCGCGCCGCGGATCTCGAGATCGCGCATCGCGATTGCGAAGCCGGCGCCGAGCTCGGTGTGGTCGGCCAGCGTCGCGAGGCGCGCCCTCGCCTCGATCGTGAGCTCCGCTGCGTCGGGATAGAAGAGGTACGCGTGGGCGAGCTCGTCCGAGCGGCCGACGCGTCCGCGGATCTGGTACAGCTGGGCGAGCCCGAGCGCATCGGCCCGCTCGACGATCAGCGTGTTGGCCTGGGGGATGTCGAGCCCCGACTCGATGATCGTCGTCGAGACGAGCACGTCGGCGTCACCGCGTAGGAACGACAGCATGTGGTCCTCGAGCTCCTTCTCTCGCATCTGTCCGTGTGCGACGAGGAAGCGCAGCTCCGGCGCGAGCCCCTCGAGGAACGCCGCTCGCTCGTCGATCGTCTCGACGCGGTTGTGCAGGAAGAAGGCCTGGCCGCCGCGGGCGGCCTCGCGCTCGAGCGCCTGCTTCACGAGCTCTTCGTCGAACTCGCCGACGTAGGTTCGGATCGGGCGGCGGCCCTCCGGCGGCGTCTCGATCACGGAGATGTCGCGCAGGCCGGAGAGCGACATGTGGAGCGTCCGCGGGATGGGTGTCGCCGTCAGCGCCAGGACGTCGACCTCGAGCCGCAGCTGGCGCAGGAGCTCCTTCTGCGCGACGCCGAAGCGCTGCTCCTCGTCGACGATCACGAGACCGAGGTTCTTCGGGATCACGTCGCGCGAGAGCACCCTGTGCGTCCCGATCAGCACGTCGACCTTGCCGTCGGCGAAGTCGGCAAGCACCTGCTTCGTGTCCTTGGCGCTGCGGAAGCGGGAGACCATCTCGACGGTCACCGGGAAGTCGCGGTAGCGCTCGCGGAAGGTGTTCCAGTGCTGCTGCGCGAGCACGGTCGTGGGAACGAGCATCAGCGTCTGCTTGCCGTTCAGCGCGGCGGCGAACGCCGCGCGGACGGCGATCTCCGTCTTCCCGAAGCCGACATCGCCGCAGACGAGCCGGTCCATCGGCCGCGGCGCCTCGAGGTCCTCCTTGACCGCCTCGATCGCGGCCCGTTGGTCGTCGGTTTCGCGGTACGGGAAGTCCCCTTCCAGCTGCTCGAGGTACTCGTGGCGGAGGTCGTATGCGAAGCCGGGCGCCTGCTGGCGCTGCGCGTAGAGGCGGAGCAGCTCCGCCGCGAGCTCGCGGATCCCCTCGCGTGCGCGGCTCTTCAGCAGCTGCCACGCCTTGCCGCCGAGCCTGGAGAGTGCCGGCGCCCCGTTCATTCCGACGTAGCGCGAGACCTTGCCGAGCTGCTCGTGCGGCACGTAGAGGCGATCGTCGCCGCGGAAGGCGAGCAGCAGGTAGTCGCGCGTGACGCCCGCGACCTCCCTCGTCTCGAAGCCGAGCAGCTTGCCGACGCCGTGGTCCTCGTGGACGACGTGGTCGCCCGTGCGCAGGTCGGCGAACGACTGGAGGGAGCGGCCGACGCGGGCGGCGGCGCGCGGCTTCCGGCGGAACACCTGGGTATCGGGCAGGACGGCGATCCCGAGGTCGCGCCAGACGAAGCCCCGGCGGGCCGGCGAGACTGCGTAGAGGAGCTCGGCTTCTTTCGGGAGCTCGTCTCCAGCCTCGTACAGGCGCGACTCGACGCGCCGGAGCAGGTTCTGGTTCCGCCGTGCCTCGCCCTCGTGCGCGAAGGCGACGACGACGCGCAGGCCTGCGCGGACGAGAGCCCCGAGCTCGTTCTCGGCCTCGGCGAGCCCGCGGGCCGCGATCGCGGGACGCTGGGCCTCGAACGAGAACGGCTGGCCGCTCGGGAACGGGTCCAGCTCGGCCGCTCC
>Ga0126307_10000439_pt1 | contig 26685 bp, 20 predicted proteins | sample Plot28_FD_89955 | JGI IMG/M metagenome (GOLD analysis project Ga0126307, IMG submission 89955) | Serpentine soil microbial communities from UC McLaughlin Reserve, CA, USA - Plot28 | ecosystem: Environmental > Terrestrial > Soil > Grasslands | place: USA: UC McLaughlin Reserve, Lake County... | reverse complement strand
GTCGGTCGGCGTCATCCGCATCTTCCACAATGAGAAGGGCCGGGCGTCCGGAGCTCACCCCCCGGGCGCCCGGCCCTCTTGCGGTCAGATGCCGCAGGAGCCGCGACCTTGCGAAGTGCCTCGCTCGTTGGCCGGCGGCGCGTAGAGGAGCTCTGGAGCGGCCGATACTCCTTCGCAAGCCCCGGCTACGAGGTGGCCTCAGCCCGATCGGACGCCCGATCCCGTCGAGGCCGGCTCCTCGGTCGCGGCCACAGCAGCGCCAGAATCCCTAGCGGGACGAGAACGAGATCGAGCCTGCGGGCGACGCGCGCCAAACGCTCAGGGCGGTATTCGATCGTGAGCTCGTAGGAGCCGGACCATGGGACACGCCAGCCGTTCGCATAGCCGTTCACGCGAACGTGAGCAGCTTCGCCGGGTCGGTCCGCGGGGCCGTCAAGGCGCCAGCCGCGAGCGAATGTTTCGGTCATCGCGAGCAGGAACGGCCGACGAGCCCCTCGTACGTGAACTCGGAATTTGCTTGGCGAGACGCGCTGGTACGACACGTGCGGAAGGCGCATGAGCGGTGCAACGGCGACACCGATCGTCGGGATCGGTCGTGCGACGGTGGCAGCGGCATATTCCGTCACGGTGGGCCGACCTCCCGCATCCGCGTAAAGGAAGAGGTGGAGCGCTTGCGTGCCAGTCGCGACTGGAATCACTTCATCGAGTTCATGCCAGCCGCCAACGGCGCTCAGCGTCGGATGCGGTGCGCACCCGTTCGGTCCCGTCTGCCAGATGCAGACACGTGCTGGGTTCCCGCGCACGGTGCGGTAGCTCAGCCGCAGGCGGATCGCGCCGGGGACGGGCGAACGACCGATCGGCAGCGAAATGCATGCAGAGTGCGCTCTCGCGCGGAGTCGAAGCGCCGCTCGTCCGCGCCGGGCGACAACACGCGCAGCGATCCCGGCCTCGCGCAGCGTACGCTCGTCGGTCTTGTGGCAATCCCCAACGCGGCGCGCGAGCGCCGGCGTGAACGGAACCGCCACCGGCGCGAGGAACCCCCGGCGAAGCGGCACGCGCGTCGGAGCGGCCAGCAGTGGGCGCAGCTGCTTCGGAGCACGCTTGACGACGAACCGGTCGGAACCGACGAGCAGCCGGTATGGCGGCGACGGCGCCGGTATCGACACATCCCGGCGCGTGCGTCTCCGGAGTACCGGATTCGGGCTTTGGAAGCGAATGCGGGTCTCGCCGATGTCAGCGACGACTCCGGGCCCGAACGGAACGGCCGAAACCAATCCAACGGCTCCCGTCGGGACGTCCGCAAGCAAACGCTGGGCCGCCGGCTGCACAACTGCAGCATCCGCTCCAATGTCGACGCCCGCGTGGAGCGTTGCGGTGGCGGCGCCGGCGCCGGCGATCAGAGGAACTACGGGATACACCTCGGGTCTGCGACGAACAGTCGTGACCTCGAAGAGATCGGCAACGCCGAAGGACCGGATGAGGCGGACGTCACGCCGCCGTTCCAGTTTCGCGGCGAGGCGGTCGGGCGAAGCGAACGATCTGCCGAGGAACCCCGGCGCTAGGTCGCGCCTGAGGAGTATGTAGCGGGAGCCGAGGGCTTGGAGGAGTGTCGCCAGAGTTGCGTTCCGGCTCAGGATTCGACGTTCCAGCTGTGCCAACAGCTCAGGCACTACAGGGTCGCGGTAATAACCCCCCGGCAGAGGAGCGTCGATGACCGGCCGGCTGATCAGCTGATGGAGAAACGTCGCGCCGTAGTAGCCCCAGGTGGTCGCCGCCTGGTAGTAGTCGAGGCGGGGCAGGACGACGATCTTCCCCGACGCCGCGTTCGAATCGACGAACGTCGCGGCCTGACTCCAACCGTCCGGAATCCGCACGTGAGCCGATGGGAGCAGCGGACGGTTCGTCGGAACGACTCCCCCGGACAGGAGCGCGTGCGCGTAGACGCCGGCACTCCCGACAACGGCGGCGGCCACGCCGTAGCCCAACCGACGTGACGACATAACGAGCCGAGCGACGCCGAGCGCGGCAAGCAGTGCGTACGACAACGTGAGCAGGAGGCCGGCCTTTGTCGGCTCACGCAGGAGCCAGAAGCCGGGGAAATGGTCGTAAAACCATTTGTTCGTGCCGCTCAGCGGTGGATGCAAGCCCTTCATGACCCATGCGGTAATGACGGCAGCGGCGGCGAGCACGAGAGCGACCGCTGAGGCGCCGCGCCGCGCCAACGCAAGGCCGAGCGCGGCGGCGGCGAAGGGGACGTACTGGAGGACCGTGAACGGAAACCGCTCCAACTCCGTCGAAAACGGAAAGTACTCCGGACGCCCCCACGCCCAACTCGACGTGAGTGCGATGACGTTGAGCGGATCGGCACGCGCGTGCGTCCACGCCCACTCGTCGACTCCGGCGGCCGCGAACCGCGAGTGGAAGAGCGGGTTCGCGATCGCGAGCATCGCCGGGACGATCCACCAGAGGTTGAACAGGATCGCGGTGGGGACGGCAACGAGCAGGAACCGCCCGAGTCGCGCGGCGCCCGGACGGCCATGGACGGCCAACGCAATAGCGGCGCATACTCCAACCCACGCGAGGACGAGGGCGAGATGGGGTGGATTCAAAAAGACGAACGCGCAACCAGTCGAGGCGAGTGCGAACACAAGCGGACGTGGGCCTCGCTCACGGCCGGCCCTGATCACGAGGCCGCCGAGAATCGCGGCCTCGATCATCGCGACGAGCGCGACCGAATCGAACGCCGCTGTCAGCCGGTACGCGTTGAACATCGCCAAGAAACCGGCGACTCCCACCGCAAGCGCCGACGATACGACACCGCGGGCAAGGAAGACGACGGCTGCGGCGGCGCCGGCTGCCAGCAGCGTCAGCCACACGCGTTGAGAGCTCGGCTCGCTGAGACCGAGCCGGGCGAAGAGCCGCAGCGCTTCGAAGTACGGCAGCGAAACGATTTGAAAGCTCGGCGCTCCTGCCCCGGTATCGAATTGATTCCAGTGCGACCGGTAGTCCGTCCCGGGCGGGACCGGCGGCGTCAGATCGCCGCTCGCGAGTACGCCGCCGTTACGGAACCACATCTGGACGGCGACGGCGGCTACGACCGCAGGCAGCGCGTAGGCGAGCGCGATCGGCGGTACAGCGGGCAGATGCTCGAGCACACCCGCCGGGACGAGCCGCTTCGCCTGCGGCGCCCGAGCGACCTCGCTCACGAGGCGCGGCCGGTGACGCGCGGCTGCGGGGTGAACTCCAGCCGTTGCGCTGCGCGCGCGTGCGCGATCTCCAGCAGCTCTGCCGCTGTCGCGTCCCATGAAAACGTCTGCGCCCAGGCGATCGCCGCCCGTCGTACCGCCGAATACTGGTGCGGATCTTCGACCAGCTTCACCGCCTCGCGCGCAAGCGCGTCAGGATCGCCTGCGCGGGCGAGGACGCCGGTTCGTCCTGCACGGATCGAATCGCGCAGGCCTGGTATGTCATAGCCGACTGCGGGCGTCCCGACCGCATTCGCTTCGATCACGACCAGCCCCCACCCCTCTCGAACCGAGGGGACGAGCAAGCAGTGGGCACGCGCCATCCGCCGGTAGACCTCGTCGCGCGGCAAGCGGCCGAGTAGCTCCGCGCCGGCGGGGAGCATCAAGCGAAGCTCGGCCTCCATGGGCCCGACGCCGATGAGCCAGAGCTGTGCGTCCGGAAGCTGCTGCCGGATCGCCGCGAACGCGCGGACCGCGTGGTCGGGGCGCTTGTTGGTTGCCAGCCTGCCGACGAACACGAACGCGGGAGCAGGCTCCTTGGCCACGTCCTGGACGTCGGGCGGGTCGTCGCGGCCGTACGCGAGTGTGGTGACATTCGTAAAGCCCAACCGCCGGAGGTCGTCCCGCGTCGACGCCGATGGGACGACCACCGGCGCGTCGCGATAGAGACCGAGCAGAGCAAGCTCGACCTTCCGGCCGATGCGCGCCAGCGGCCGAGGGAGCTCGGCGTCCCAGACATCGACCGCCAACTGATGGATGACGGTAATCGTGCGGGGCAACCTGAAGCTCCACAGCGGCGTCAGGAAGGGGATTGTGTTGACAGTCTCGACAACGAGGTCGAACCCTCGCAGCCTTGCAAGCTCCCGCTGTACCGCGAGGTGGAACGTGCCTGTTCGGAGGCGGCCCAACCTCCGAATGCGGACACCGTCAATGATTTCGCTCCGCGCCCCACCGACGAATCCGGAAGTCAACTGCGTCACGTCGTGCCCCTGCTCGACCCACCGCCTGGCGATCTCATGCGCGAAACTCTCGGCCCCGCCGGCCTCTGGGTGCTTGACGTCACGCCAGTTGATCAGCAGCACTCGCGCGCGCTGCTTCGGGAGCGGACGGCCGACGCTTGCGTTCGCGATTCGCGCGTCTCGGCTCCGGTAGGTGTTCAAGATGTAATGCCGATAGAAGATGGCGGCGGTGTCGAGGCCGATCCCGAGTGTCGCGCGCGCATTGACCTGGCTCGTGAAGCGGTACTCGATCTTCACCGGCGCCTCGAGGACGCGGCTGTAGCCGAGGCTTCGCGCGATGACGAGGAACTCGAGGTCGAACGCGTACCGCTTCTCGAGCATCTTGGGCAGCACGGCAGCGAGGACGTCGCGCCGGATCAGCTTGAAGCCCGTCTGCGTGTCGCTGACGTTGACGCGGAAGAGCAGCCGCACCAGCTTGTGGTACGTCCAGCTCAGGAGCCTGCGCAACGGCGGGTAGTAGACCTCGGACAGAGCGTGCCGTTTCGAGCCGATCACGACATCCGGCTCGTAGAGACCCATGAGCGCGAGGAACGGCTGCAAAGCCTCCGGCGCGATGTCACCGTCCGCGTCGCAAAAGGCGACATACGCGCCACGCGCTTCGCGGAGGCCGACACGGAGCGCATGACCCTTGCCTTCACGGGTCGGGTACTCGATGACTCGGACGACATCGGAGCTCATTGAGCGCGCGATTTCACCTGTCGCGTCGGTGCTCCCGTCGGAGACGACCACGATCTCGTAGGTTCCGATCTGCTCCAGCTGTTGCATCAGGCGCTCCAGCACCGTGCGCAATCCGCTGGCGGCGTTGTGACACGGGACGACCACCGACAGCTGCAGCTCGGGCGGCCGATGGAGCGGCGCGTCCTGCTCCATCCCCGCCATGCTTCGCGGTCGCCAGCGGCAGATGGAAGCCGCAGCCTGGTAGTGGAAGAAGGCGACGACCGCAGCGACGACGGCGGTTGCGAGCGCGACCTGCTGCGCGGTGTCGTGGAACGCCGCGATCGCCAGCGCCTCGATCATGACGCCCCCGAGGGAGATCAAGTACGCGCGAGACGCCATCGCGATGTGGAAGTAGACGAGGACGTTGACGACCCCCAGCCATCCCATCGCAACTGCAAGGATCGGGAGAATGGTGACCGCCGGCTCGTACTGACTCCCGAACGCGACCGTCATCAGCGGCTCGCGGACGAGAATGAGCACCGCCAAGCCGACGAGCGCGAGCGCGCCGACGCCCGCGACGCTCGCCCGAAGCCACCGCATCCTCTCGATGTCGTGGGCACGAGACGCGACGAAGCGAGGAAAGGCAACGATGCCGACTGCGGCGGGCAAAAAGAGGAGCGCGCGGGCGACGATTCCTGCACTCGAGTAATAACCCGACACTTCGGAAGGCAAGAAGTGTCGGGCGAGCGCGAGGTCCGCTTCTACCAGGACCCAGAATGTGGACAGGCCGAGAAGCGCCGTACCCAGATCACCACGCACCGAAGCGAGCGTTCGCTTCGCCCGCAACCACGTCGTCCGGCCGACGCCGACGAGCCGAAGCGCCATCGGCACCGCCAGCGACGTAGAGACTGCCGTCGCGAGCAGAGCGCCGGGTACGCCCAGGCCCATCCACACGAATGTCACACCTGTGACAAGCCGAAGGATTGTCGTCGCGATCTGCAGGCCGGCTAGTCCGTGGAAGCGATGGGCCCCCTGAAGGACCCCTTGAGCAACGCTCGCCGGAATCGATGCGACGACGTAGGGTGCAAGCAGGAGGGACGAGACGATGTCGACGTGGAGGAAGCCGCTGAGTAACGGTGCCAGCAGAGCGACGGCGGCACCTGCGGCAACGGCAAACGGAGCGGTCGTCTTGACCGCGCTCGCTGCCAGGTCGCGCACGTCGTGCGACCGACCGCTCGAGTGAAGCGTCGCGGTCTTGTCGGCGATCGCCGTCTGAATCACGCTGAAGGGGATCGAGAGGACGAGGACGACTGCGAGGAGCGCCGCAAGCGCGCCGTAATTGCCGGGGCCGAGCATCCGGCTCATGACGATGTGGAACGCGTAGTTGGATAAATTGACCAACGCGAGCGCGAACAGCAGCACCATCGTCTGGTGCCAGAACGAACGCAGCGTCGACGACGAGAGCGCCGCCCTCAGCGCCCCACGCGACCGTCTCACCCCGGCAATGCTCAAGACACCGATCCTTCCCCACAGGCGGCGCGGCTATTCAGCTTCCGGCCGGCTGGCAGACTAGCGAGCCTGCGAGGTGATAGAAGGTGAAACGCCAGCCTGACGACCGAGCAGTCGCCGGTTGACACCCCTGCGGCTCCGCGCGACGACGAATCCTCGCGCGCTCGCAGCTCGTACGGCGGCTGGGCGCTCGCAATCGCACTGCCGCTGACGGTCACAGCCGCCTGCTTGCGCTCGTTCGCGCAGCCCGGGTATCTCCTCCAGGTCGACATCGTGTTCGGGCCTCGCGCGGCCCCAGTGGAAGCCGGGTTCGGGGCGCCCTTGGCACTCGTGCAGAGCGCAGCCGTCGACCTGCTCGGCGGGGACGTCGCCGGCCGCCTCTATGCGGGCGGCGCCCTGTTCCTTACGGGGTTTGGTCCCATGGTTTTGCTCCGCCGTGCCGTCTGGTACGCACGCTGCCTCGCCGGCTTGATCGGCGTGCTGAACCCATGGGTCTACGATCGGATGGTCGAGGGCCAATGGACTGTCGTCGCCGGCGGCGCGGGCCTCTTCCTGTGGGTCGCTGCGTGGGAAAGCCTGCAGGAGCGCCCCGGACCCCGCGCGGCGATCGTGCTGGCGCTCGCGGGCGCAGGTACGGCCGTCGTTTCACCGCACATGCTCGGGCCTATCGGAGTGCTGACGATTCTCGGCGCCTGTTGGCATCGAATCTGGCGCGATCGCGATCGTCTGCGGTGGGCGCTCGCGTCGATCGCGATGCTCGGCGTGCTGCTGTCGTACGCAATCGTCTCCTTCTTCATCAGCGACGCCGATCGTGCGTACCAGAGCGTCACGCAATACACCGAGGCCGACTTCGCGTTCTTTCGCTCGACGTCGAGCGAGGACTACGGGCTCATCGTCAACCTTTTCGGGCTCTATGGGTACTGGGGCGAGCGGCTAGGGCGGTTCCCGCTCGCAAGCGGCGGCGCACTGTGGTGGCCGGCGACGACGGCACTGCTCGTCTGCGCCGCCGTTGCGGGTGCGTTCTTGCAACGCGCGCGCGCATGGCTCTTGCCGTCGGGCCTGGTGGGACTGGTGATCAGCGCCAGTACTGCTTTTCCTGCCACTCGCGACGCAGTGGTGTGGGCTGCTCACCACGTCCCGCTCCTCCGCGCCTACCGTGAGCCGGAGAAGTGGAGCGCGCTCTGGTTGCTCGCGATCGTCACGCTCGCCGCAGGAGCGGTAGACCATCTCGCGCGGGCTCCGTCGCAGAGACTCGGTCGACGTCGCGTGATCGCGCCCACACTCGCGTACACGCTCGCGGTCGCGACGCTCTTCCCGTCCGGACTCACGCAGATCCGCGCGATCGTTCCGATCGTGAAGCCGCTCACGTATCCCTCCTACTGGTATCGGACGCGCGACTACCTCGCCGGCACCGTGCCGGAGACCGAGCCTGTGGTCGTCTTGCCGTGGCACCTGTATCAGCCCTTCGCGATGAGCGAGGGTCGACTCGTCGCAAACCCGGCGCGGGTGTTCTTCCCGGGGCGGATCGTCCTCCCCCGGAATCTGGAGATCCCGGGCCGTGCGACGGACATCGTCACGCCGTATGACCGCATCAGCCTCGTGAACGCCCGGGAGGGTCACGCTACGTGCTCGCTCGCGCGCGAGATCCGCCGCCTCGGCGTCCACTGGGTACTCGTGCTTGACGCGCCTGAAGGCCGCGAAGCGGCACGTACGATCCACCGCTGCGGATTCACGCTCGTCCAGGGCCACCCCGGTCGCACGGCGCTGTTCCGCTCGTGACGGTCCGAGGTTTACCGCTGCCGCCCGCGGATAGTCTGGTAAGCTCGCGACCCGGTTGACAGTGGATCAGCCGTAGCCATTTGGGGGTGAGCTGAATGGGTACGAAGCTCGTAGGAGTTCTCGCGGCAGCGAGCATCGCTGGAAGCGCAGCGTGGGCGGCAACGACGAGTCCGCTGAGGGCGAACCAGGTCGAGGGGCCCGGATATGGGTACGCAGGGCGGGTGACGATCTGCCACCACACCGGCTCTAAACAGCACCCGTTCCACACGATCACCGTCAACGCGCACGCGCTGAAGGCGCACCTCGGGCAGCACGGCGACACGATCGGCCCCTGCCCGTAGGTCTCCCAGGCGTCGCTCGAATCGAGACATCTGCCGGAATCGCCAACTAGGCGTCAGCCCATGCGGTCCGCGCACCGCGAGGGCGTCGCCGAAGTGCGCTCGTTACGGATCGCGGCCGCGAATCGCGGCCGCTCTCTGACCGCCTTCGCCGATGACGCGTTCCGGACGCGAGCGGCGTTCAAGAACTCGCTCGCGGTCGGAGCGGTCGCGGGTGTCGTGCTTCCCAGCCGGATTCCTCCGCGGCACGGATCGCCGCGGCTGATGGAACGTCGGATGGCGTTCCGAACCCGACTCGGGCCGGTGCTCGAGACGGAGATCGGGAACGCATGGCCAATCGTGAAGATCTTCCGCAACTGGCACTTCGACCTGCCGATCGATTGGTCCACGATTCGCGGCGTGGTCGAAATAGGCGGGCACGTCGGCGCGTTCGCCATCTGGGCAGCGTTGCGCGCGCCGCACGCCCAGATCGTGACATTCGAGCCGGAGCCGAGGAACTTCCGCGACCTCGAACAGAACGTCGACCGAAGCGGGCTCGCTGACCGCATCGTGGCAATCAACGCGGCGGTCGCCGCCGAGAACGGCCGACGAGCGCTCGACGTCCCGACGCAGCGCAATCGCGCATCGATCGTGGCGCAGCCGACTGCTCGCGCGGACGCAACGGAAGTCGAGTGCGTGGGGCTCGAGGGATACTTCCAAAGGAAATCGGGTTCGCAAGCGGATGTCTTGAAGCTCGATTGCGAGGGTGCGGAATGGGAGATCCTGCCGTCGCTTCGCCACGAGACACTGTCGCGATTCCGCCACATCCTCGTCGGCTGCCACGCACGAGAACAACTAGAGCTGGACGAGATGCAAGAGCTGCTGGCACGCGAGGGCTTTAGCTTGCGCGTCGTGGAGACGGGCTCCGACCCTGAGTACCGATTTCTCGCGACTTTCTGGGCGGAACGGACCTGACCGAGGGCGGCCGCACGCTCGCACCCGGCCACGGGAGCGTCTCGGCGATCGTCATCAACTACGAGAGCGGCGGCACCCTGACCGAGTTGCTCGAATCGCTCGTCGATCAGCCCGATCTGCTCGAGACGATCGTCGTGGATAACGGCTCCACCGACGGGTCAGTCGCTTCGACGCGGCGGAGGTTCCCAGGCCTCATCGTGGTCGACCCCCCGCGCAACCTCGGGTTCGCGGCCGGCGCGAACGCCGGCGCGCGCATCGCGCGCGGCGAGCTCCTGCTGTTCCTGAACCCGGATGTTCGCGTCGCGCCCCTGGCAGTCGCGGCGCTTGCAAGCGCATTCGGTTCGTCGGACGTCGGCGTGGCCGGTCCTCGGATCGAGCTCGATCATCTCGGGGAGGTGGAGTTCGGAAGCACGATCGACCCGCTCGGCTACCCCGTGTCTCTCTCGGTACCGAGCCGCCCGCTGTACATCAGCGGCTGCGCGCTGATGACGACTAGAGAGGCCTTTGAGACCCTGAGCGGGTTCGACGAGCGCTACTTCATGTTCGCCGAGGACGTTGACTACTGCTGGCGGGCCTTCCTCCGAGGTTGGGACGTGCAGGTTGTGCCAGACGCCGCCGTCGCCCACTACGGCGGCGCCTCAGCCCCCGGCGGCTACCCCACCGAGAGCGGCCTCGCGACTACAGAGTTTCGTGTCGTCCTCCGCGAGCGAAACACGCTCGCCGCGCTACTGAAGTGCTATCGGCTTCCGATGCTTGCGGCGGTCGTGCCGTCGTACCTCCTCCAGTCATTCGCTACCGCGGCCGCTCTCGCGGCTGCCGGGCGGCCACGGACGGCCGCCGGAGTTGTCGGCGGCCTGTGGTGGAACGCACGCGAGCTGCCACGGACGCTCGAGTTGCGGCGCGCGGCTCAACATGCGAGGCGGCGGAACGAGCGCGGCGTCCTCCGCCGGATGCACCCCGGCCTCCAGAAGCTCACACTGCTGCGGAAGTTCGGCGTGCCGCGGGTCGACGAATCCCGCCACGTCCATGTCGCCGCGCCACGGTCCTGACGAAAACCACGGTTCGAGGGTCGCGTCTAATACGCGTTGATCCGAGCGGAACCCCCCCGTGCAGGACATTTCGAACTAGGGTGGCCGAGATGGCGGCGACAGCGCGGAGTGTCCAGTTGCGCTCGATCGCGCAGGAGGTCGCGGATGCGTTCCCGACGACGGTCGAGGAAGTGGTGCTGACGGGCAGTGTCTCGCGCGGCGTCGCGGACGACGTCTCCGACATCGAGATGCTGATCGTGACGCCGGACGAGCTCGACCTTACGGACGGCTTCGCGCTCGCCGCCGCTTGTGGGCTGACCGATCTCGGAACATGGGGCCGGCAGGGCATGCCGACGAAGCGTGTCTCGGGCTACCGCGACGGCGCTCGGATCGAGCTGATCTGGTGGTCGCGCGCGCACGCCGAGACGGCGGTCGATGTCATCTTCGCGGACGATCTCTCCGTGACCGCCGACGCGATCGCGAACGGGGTCGCCTTACGAACGTCGGGGCTGCTGGCCCAGTGGCAGGCGCGACTACGCCACTACCCGGACGAGCTCGCCAGCGCACAGATCGAGGAGGCAGCCCTCACCTGGGGCGGTTTCACGCCTGCAGGTCTCTTGACGCTCCTCCGCCGCGGAGACCGGCTCGCGCTTCTCGAGCGCATGGTTGACGATGCGTCGCGCGTCGTCCGCATCGTTTTCGCGCTCAACCGTGTCTGGCAGCCGACACATAAGCGACTCGCAGATCGGGCTGCCCCGTTGGCCCACAAGCCTGAACGCCTGGCCGAGCGGATCGAGGACGCACTTTCAGACTCGGATCCCCACCGCGCGGTGCTCGCCCTGACCGAGCTCCAAAGCGAGACGGTCGCGCTCGCGCCGGACGGGCCGAACATCAACCGGGCGCGGAAGTGGCTCAGCGACGCGCACGAGATCCTGGTTCAGCAGACGCGACAGCAGTGAAATCTGACGCGACGCCCAGGTGCCGAGCGCGCCGGCGCTCGGGTACACGTCGCCGGCAACAGCAGCGGCGGCATCGTCCTGACGACGCTGCTGGTGCTCGGGCTCGCGAGCCGCGCACAGATGGTCGAGGGGCGCGCGGCTCGTGCAGTACGCTCGGCCTCGTGACTCGCCCGAGTTCGGCGCGCCGCGTGAAGGCTCGCCTCCTCTCGACGGCGCTCCTGCACGCGCGCCCGCCGCGCGATCGCAGGCGCGACGAGCGCGGCGCCTGTTCGGTCTGCGGCCGGCACGGCCGGCTCGCGTTCAACTCATGGGTGATCCCGCGCGACGGCTGGAGCGAGGAGTACGCGCGGCGCGAGAGCCTTTTCTGCGCCCACTGTCGGTCGTCGCAACGCGTGCGCCGGCTGGCCGACGTGCTCGTCGCCTACTACGCCGACGCTGCGCGCTCCGTCGCCGCGCTCGTGGAAGAGCACGGCTTTCGCGCGCTCCAAGCCGCCGAGATCAACGCCGCCGGCCCGCTCCACCGCGTGCTCGCCCGGCATCCCGGCCTCACCTACTCGGAGTACCCGGACGAGGATCTGACGCGCCTCTCGTACGCGGACGGCTCGTTCGATCTCGTCGTCCACGCGGAGACCCTCGAGCACGTCCCGGACCCCGAGGCCGCGCTCCGAGAGCTTCGTCGCGTCCTGCGGCGCGGCGGCCGGACCGTCTTCACGACGCCGGTCGACCTCGAACGGGAGCGCTCGGCACCGCCGGCCGCAGCCGTCTATCACGGCCGCGGTTCCGGGCTGTTCGCGCTGGCGCGTCGGCGTGAGGACCATCTCGTGCGGACGGAGTTCGGGCGCGACCTCCTCAACCGCATGGAGCGCGCCGGCCTTGAGCCGGAGACGCACTTCGACGGCGGCGAGCTCGTGCTCGCGGGCGCAGCGCGTTAACGCCGCAGGCCTTACGCGGAGGAGCCCGAGCTTTGCTCGCGCTCTTCCCTCAGCCAGCAGCAAGGTAAGTAACTGGAGCCGCAGGCGCGGTCCGTCGACGACAGGAGGGGCGGCCCCTTCGGACCACCCCTCCATGAGAAGAAGCTCAGGCCGGTGCTGCGCCGCCCGCAAGCGAGCAGAGCAAGCTGCCCAGAAGCCCTCCTTCCGAGTCGGCCGTGATCACCAGATGAACCGTGTCGAGGTGGACCATCAACCCGAGCAGGTTGAGGTCGAGCGGCCCGAGCGTCAGCTCGAGCACGTCGCAGATGACGTTTGGCGTCATTGCGTTCGGGGTCGCGTTTCCGCCACCAGCACCCGCAACAACCGGCTGCAACGTCACGACGGCCCCGATGCCGTTCGTCGCCAGACCGCTTCTCGTCACCGCCCAGGTGAGCTGCTGCGTTATGGCCGTGAGGCGATTGTTCGACAGACCGCACAGAAGGCTTCCGAGCACTCCACCGCTCGAGTCAGCCGTGATGGTCAGATGAACCCGGTCGAGGTGGATCATCAAGCCGAGCAGGTTGAGATCCAACGGCGCGAGCGTCAGGTCGAGAATCGGACAGATTCGCTGCGCCGCACTCGGCACTGCGTTGCCCTTCACCAGCCGCTGTCCACGTACCGCAACCTTCGCCGTGAACGCCTGCCGAGACGTTTTCACCGCACCCGAAGGGGCCGCATAACGCGCGATCGCCGTGCCCTGCGCAACGACTCGATTCCCCTGCCGGACGAACTTCTTGATCTGGTATCTCACACTGACCTTGACGGGCGACGCCGCCGCAGACTTCAACGTCTGCTTTGCCGTCGTAGCGGGACTCGCAGTCGAAGCACCAAACGCGAGAGCCGCAGTTGCCGCCAAGAGAGCCAGATACGCAGTGCGCCGAAGACGCATTCAGCCTCCCTTGTTGGTGAACATGATGGAGCGGTGGTTACCCGGGGCTTGGATCCAAAAACCCGGGAACCGTCGCCCTAGGGCTTTCGAAGGGCGTCGACGCCCGCGGTGGCGACAATCCCTGTCACCCGGCGCGCCAGTTCCGCGTTCAGCGTGACGAACGCGTCTGCCTGCAACTGCGTGAGCGCAACGTACTCGGCGTCGTAAGTCTCGGCCCAGCCGAGCTCGTCGGCGATCCGCCACGCCGTACGCCGGAGCACGGCGTCGCCGAGGAGGCGGATCCGCATCGCCCCGACACGCGCGAGGCGGTCGCGGGCGGCATCCGCCGGGATGTCGCCCCGGTACGCCGCTTCGTGCAGGGCCGACAACGTCTGGGAGCGCAGGAGGGTCGGCGCGAGAAGCTCGTGCTCGTCCGGGACCTCGATTCCCTCACTCGCCAGGTGGAGGACGACGCCGCAGTCGACGACGAATCTCGTCATGGGCGTCTCTACGCTACCGCAGCGACGGATCAGGTCTTGCCGAGACAACGGAACACCTCACCCGGTCCGCTGTTAGTGGTTTACCTCTACCGTCCGAACACGAGCCAAAAAGGGAGACCATGACCACAATCGAGAACCGGCCGAACACCGCGCTCCTCGTCGTCGACGTGCAGACAGGCGTCGTCGACGGCGCTCACGAGCGCGACGCGGTCGTCGCGAACGTCGGCAGCCTGGTCGAGAAGGCGCGGCGCGAAGGGATCCCCATCGTCTGGGTCCAGCACTCCGACGGGCAGCTCGAGAGGGGGAGCGACGAATGGCGGATCGTCCCCGAGCTGGCTCGGCGCGACATCGAGCCGCTCGTCGAGAAGAGCTACGGCGACCCGTTCGAGGACACGAACCTCGAGACGGTGCTGGCGAGCCTTGGAGTCGGGCGGCTCGTGGTCGTCGGCGCACAGACCGATGAATGCGTCCGGTCGACGCTCCACGGTGCGTTCGTGAGGGGTACGACACGACCCTCGTCAGCGACGCGCATACGACGGAGGACCAGACGGCATGGGGCGCGCCACGTCCGGACCAGGTCATCGCGCACACGAACCTCTACTGGAGCTATCAGACGGTGCCGGGGCGCACGGCTGGGACAGTCGAGACCGAGGAGGTCGAGTTCGGCGGCACGTCGTGAGCCTTCTTTCGCGTCAAGGGCCGCTGTGGTCGATGCGGCGCCGGGCGCTGCCGGCTGGGCTGCGAACGCTCAGGCATCGCGCGCGTACAGACGATTCTCGAGGAGGGCGAGCGCGTCGGCCGTGCTCGTCGCTTCGTCCGGGACGACGGCGACCGCGACGCGCGCCGGCGCCTCTGGGACCGCGGCGGCGAGCTTCCGGGCGACCGCATTGCTCATCGAGCGTGCGACGTCGGCATCCCCTCCGCGAAGCACGTAGAACTCCCCCTCCTCCAGGCGATAAAGGCGTGCGGTCTCGACCTCGGCGGCTCCGGCGATTGCGCCGGCCGCGCGAACGAGAAGCGCGTCACGCGCCGGCCGCCCGTGCTCCCGCGCATAGACCGTCAAGCCGCTGAGCTCGCAGAGCACGATCGCCGAGGCGGAGCCGGGGCGGCAGGCCCGCGCGAGGTCGCGATCGAGCGCGTGGCGGTTCGCGACGCCTGTGAGACTGTCGGTGACGATCAAGCGCCGGGCGCTTCGCGGCTGCAGCACGATCTTGGACAGGAGCAACGCCTGCGCCGTGATCAGGAAGGCACGCGCAGCGACGTAGCCGGTCGCAAGGAAGCCGACGAGCGCTCCAACCTGGATCACCACGCCGATCGACCACACCGCTCCGGGCAGAATCGCAGTCCGCCAGTCGTCCGACCGCACGCGCGGCGGCTCGCCGCGGGGCATCAAGGCGGCGTAGCCGATGAGCAGATGGGCAGCCGGCCAGCCCGCGTCGATTGCCGCGCCGCCCGAATAGGTGCCGTGAATCGACTGGATCGAGTAGATGGCGTCGGTGGCTGCGAAAACCGCCAGGCCGGCGCCGAGGACGAGCCAGAAACTTCCGGGCCGGAAGCCGCTGAGCGCGAAGACGCCGAGCACGGAGCCGAACACGACGACATCCCCGAGCGGGTACGCGAGGAGGACGGCGATCTCGGCTCCGCTGCCGCTCGTGCTCGCGAGCACCGGGTAGAAGAGCGCCATCAGGCCGAGCGCGCTGACGACTAACGCCGCCTGTAGCCCTTCGATCCAGCGCGCGATATCAGGGCGCGGAAAGCGATCGCGAACGAGCAACGCGAGCCCGATACCCGCGAACGGCAGGAACGCGAGCCAGAACGCATCGCAAATGCTCGGTGTCGGCGGGTCGTTGTCGAACGCGGCGAGCGCGATCGTGTCGCCGGCCGCGGAGGCCGCCGTCGCAGCGCCGATCAGAAGCCATGCACCGCGCTCGCGCGTGAAGAACGCAGCGCGCGCGAAGCAGAGCACGGAGCCAAGTGCCATCAGTCCGCAGTGAAAGACGTAATCCGCCACGACGTTCGCCGCGCCCGATGAAGGGCGAACGGCGCCGTAAACGAAGAGCGCGATGCTTGCAACGGCAAACGGCGCCCACAGGCGCGGCCCCGGCGCCGCGATCGGCGCGTCCGCACGCACGCGGACAAACGCCAGGCGGTCGGGAGCAGCCGTCGCTGTCGGCGTCACGGCGACCGCGAGTTAGCAACCACGGCCGTCGCCGCCGCCGTAGCCGCCGCCCTCGAACGACGCGAGGACGGATTGATATGCGTCCGGCGTCACCTTGACATCGCCGGAAAAAGGATGGTCGAGCGCCAGGATCATGAACAGGATGAACGCGAGTAACCCCGCCACGGACCCGATCATGAGGTGCTGCAGCCACGGCACCGGGATCGCAAACAGATAGAGGTACCCGATCGTGAGAACGGCGCCGACGACCAGCAGGATCCACATCACCGACGGGATGGACGCCGCGCTGCTGATGAGCCGGAGGCGACGGCTTTCCCCGAGCTCGTTGAGCTTGCCGAGGGACTCGCTGTAGAAGTCGTGCTGATGGTCCGTCTGTGGGCGGAAGCGGTAGTAGCCGGCCCAGACCTGCCGGTACTTCACGCCCGTGACCGGGCTCGACGCGCCGTCGGCCATCGTCTCCCACTCGTCGTCCACGACCGAGCGGGTGTACGCGATCAGTCGGCACTGGATGTCGTCGCGGTCCTGCCGCGGGAACACCACGGCATCGCGGAGGAGATTGCTGATCTTCGTCGACTCCGTCTCCGTCCGCTCCTGCGCGGCGTTGAACTGCTCCCACACGAGCACGACGAGGAAGGCGAGCAGCACCGTGTAGAGGACGCCGACAGCGGAGAACATCACCGAAACGGCGTCCTGGCTCTGCTCGATCGGCTCGCGCGGGATGCGGCGGCGGGCGACGACCGACACCGCTATCGCAACAATCAGGGTTCCGGCCACGATCACCACGCCGAGGGCCGCCGTCGAGATCGCCAGCGGTTGCACGGCAGTTACCGCCCCCTCACCGGCTTGCGGCCCAGCTATAAGCGGGTGCGCCTGACGCGCAGGAAGCACCTGGACTTGACCCGTGCCTGGTCCTGTGCTGAGGTCCATATGCATTACAAATCGCCGCCGCAACAATTTGACGATCGATCGACCCGCACACGTGGCCGAGGCGCCGCGGGCGAAGTTCCGGCTTCCGGAGCCGCAAGCGCTCGCGCGCCACCGACTGCTGGAGCTCGCGCCGGAGCTCTGGCGCCGGCGCGTCGTGCTCGTCGTGGCGCCGGCCGGCTGCGGGAAGACGACGCTGCTCGCACAGTTCGCGCACGCGGCACGGGCGCCGGCAGCCTATTACTGGGCTGAGCCGGAGGATGCCGATCCAGGCCGTTTCCTCGCGCACCTCGGCGCTGCGCTGGCCGACGCCGTTCCGCGCGTCGACGGCGACTGGACGGACCCCGCCGGCGCAGCACTCGCGCTCGAGCAGGGGCTCCGCGAGCGGACGCTGCTGCTCGTCGACGACCTGCACGCGGTGGCTGGAAGCGCGGCCGAGTCCGACCTCGAGCGGCTTCTTCACTACGCGCCGCCGGAGCTCGCGATCGTGATCGCATCGCGCTCTCGCCCTCGCCTCAACTGGTCGCGGCTGCTGGTCGCGGACGAGCTGCTCGAGATCGGCGGCGACGACCTGCGCTTCCGCTCCTGGGAGGTCGAGCGACTCTTCCGTGACCTCTACGACGAGCCGCTGCCGCCGGAAGACCTCGCCGAGCTCGCCCGCCGCACCGAAGGCTGGGCAGCGGGGCTCAAGCTGTTCCACCTCGCGACGCGAGGGCAGCCGCCGAGCATGCGCCGCCGCGTGCTCGACTCGCTCGGGACGCGCTGGACGCTTGGTCGCGAGTACCTCGCCCGAAACGTGCTCGACAGCCTCGACGACGAGCTGCGGACGTTCCTGCTCGACACGTGCGTCCTCACCCGCCTCACCGGGCGACTGTGCGATGTGCTGCGCGGCGGCGACGACGCGGCTGCCCGCCTGCGCGAGCTCGAGCAGCGCCAGATCTTCACCTCCGAGGTCGGCGGGGGCTGGTACCGATACCACGAGGCGCTGCGCTCCCAGCTCGAGGCGATGCTCGTCGAGCGCGTGGGTGAGCGCGAGGCCCGTCGTCGATTCCGCTCCGCAGGCGAGCTGCTCGAGGCCGAGGGAGCCTACGGTGACGCGCTCCGCGCGTACTGCCGCGGCGGCGCATGGGATGTCGTCGAGCGCCTGCTGGGTAACGGCGACCAACGAATCGGAAACGGGCGCTCGGACTGGCTCGACGTCCTGCCCCGGAGCCTCGTGGCGGACGACGCTTGGATCGCGCTCGCGCTTGCCCGGCGCGAGTCCGCGGCGGGGCGCTTCGATCGCGCGCTCGCAGCCTACGCCGCGGCGACCGAGCGGTTCGCCGGCTCGGCGGCCGGCGATGAGTGTGCGCGCGAGCGGATGGCGCTCGCGGAGTGGCTCGAGCCGACGCGGCCGCTGCGGGGCGATGCGCTCGGCCTCCTCCGTTGTGCAACCTTCGGTGATCCGGCCGACGCCCGGCGGAACGCACTGCGCCTCGGAAGCGCGGAGGGTGATGCGGTCGCCGGCCTCGCCGCGCTCGCCGCCGGCGACTGCGCCGGCGCCGTGCCGGCGTTGCGACGTGCGCTCGACGCGCTCGAGCCGGGCTCGGCGTTCGCGGCCGGGGCGCAGGTCGGCCTCGCGACGGCGCTGCTCCTCGCCCGTGACAGCACCGGCGCGGCTGCGGCGGATGCGGCCGCCGACGCGGCCGAGTATGCCGCCTGGGCATGGCTCGCGCGGATCGCGCGCGCCTCGCTCGCGCTCGCGCCGGAGCCGCGCGACGGCGCGCTCGAGGCGAGCTTCGCCCGCAGCGCGAGCGAGCACGAGGGCGACGTGTGGGGCGCTGCGCTGGCGGCGCTGCTCGGCGCGCTGGGAGAGCTGCGCTCCGGCGGAGCGCCAGAGACGGCGTGCGAGGAGGCCGCCGACGCGTTCCGCGCCCTCGGCGCCGGGACGCTCGAGGTGTGGGCGCGCGCCGGGCTCGCGCTCGCACGTGCGCGTGCGGACGCTCCGGAGGCCCGGCAGGACGCTCTGGAGGCGGAGAACCTTGCCCGATTGGCAGGGGTACCGGGCGCGCAGGTGCTCGCGTACCGAGCGCTCGCCCGCACCTCCGACGCGCCCGGCGAGTTCGATGCCCTCGCGCTCTCGCTCGCCGGCGAGCTCGGCTTCGGCGCCCCCGCTCCAGCCGATGCGACCGCACCACCGCTCACCCTCCGCTGCTTCGGTGGGCTGCGCCTCGAGCTCGCCGGCCGCCCATTCGACGTGACGGCCGTCAAGCCGCGGGCAAGGAGCCTGCTGCGGCTGCTCGCCCTCCACGCAGGCCGGCTCGTCCACCGGGAGGCTCTGATGGTGGCGCTGTGGCCGGACGCAGGCCCGGAGGCGGCGGCGCGGAACCTCCACGTGCTCCTCTCGAGCCTGCGTCACGCGCACGAGCCCGCTGCGGGCCGTGCGCGATCGTCGCTGATCGCGCGCGAAGGCGACGCGTACAGGCTCGTCCTGCCCGAGGGGGCGGTCGCCGACCTCCCCGAGTTCGACGAGGCGCTTACAGCGGGTCGCGCCGCCCGGGCCGCTGGAGACGACGACGCCGCGCTCGCCGCCTTCTCTCGCGCGCTTGCCCTCCACGACGGTGTCCTCTTTCCGGAGGAGGGGCCTGCCGAGTGGGTGGTGCACGAGCGGGATGTCCGGCGCGCCGGCGCCTGCGAGGCGGCGCGGGCAACCGGGGAGCTCCTGCTCGCACGGGGTGACGTGTCGGGCGCCGCGGCGGCGTGCGAGCGCGGGCTCGCGCTCGATCGTCTCGACACGGCGCTGTGGGAGCTCTGTCTCGAGGCGCACGAGGCGCGTGGCGACACCGCCGCCGTCGCCCGCACGCGCATCCGTTACCGCGACGCTCTGGCGACGATGGGGGTCCACGTAACCGTGTGAGTCAGCGCTTGTCGAAGAACTCGACCTCGGTCAGCGCCGCGGAGCGCGCTGGGCCCTCGTGGACCGAGCGGATCGTGACGACGACGCGGCGGACGCCGTCGACATTCAGCTTGCTTCGCTGGTAGCCCGGCTCGTTGAGCAGGTCCATCGGCCGGATCGCTATGAGGCGCCAGCACGGAGTACGCGCGCTGCGCCGCAAGGCTGCCGTCGACTGCCGCCGCCGTGACGTTGCGCCCGTTACGCGATCTCTCCTCTGGCACTGTCTCCACGGTGTCCCGCGGGTCGGCTGCATCCTCGGCGCCCACCGGTAAAACGCGAATTGGACGCGCTTCGGCACCAGCCGGGAGGCGGTGGGGTCACCCGCGAAGACGCCGACCTTGTCGATGTCGCTCGGCGGCTCGAGCCGCACGACCAGCCGCGCGCCGACAGCCTTGCCCGGCTTCGTGGCCCAGAAGGTGTTCCAATCCTTGTCGAACGCCTGCCGTGCGCGATGCCGAGGAGCGAACGTCGTCGCGTAACCGGTGCCCGCCGGGCGGATGGGGTCGTACTGCGGACAGATGATGTAGCGCGCCGACGTCATTGCGTCGCGGACGGCGCGCTCGACCCTGGAGTTCCATGACCAGAGAACGGCGATCACGAGCGCCACGATCGCGACGATGAGGAGGAGCACCTTGAGGACCGTTCGGGCCCAGTCGGCGGGTGTGCGTACGAGCCGACGCCGCCGACCGCCCCAACGGCGCTCGCCCGCGCCGAGCGGCTCCCGCCACCCTGCAAGGAAACGCCGCCACCACGGCGGTCTGATAACGGGCACGCCCGCGAGCGGGGTGGCGCAGCGCCGGCAGAAGCGGATGTGTGCGGGATTGCCTGCGGAGCACACGGGGCAAACGACCTGGCCGACCTCGGGCTCGAGCTCCTCCGCCTCGGTCTCGGGCGGCGGCGCCCACTCGACCGACGGCCGCACCGGCACAACCGACAGCGTGGTCGGCCGGGCGATGGCGACGGGCAGCTGTGCCCCCGTCCCCGCTTCGCCGTTGTCGCCGGCGAGCGCGGTGCTCGTTGCACCGGCGTCGTCCTCTCCCGCTCCCGCCGCCGCCTCCTCCTCGACCGGCGCGACGCGCGCACCCGCCCATTCGAGGAACGCGCCACAGCCCTCGTTGCGGCAGAACACCTCGTCGTTGTTGTTCTCGGTGCCGCAAAGGCGGCAGACGATCGTCATGCGAGCACCTCCTCCGCTGAGAGCACCTCGACCTCGGCGTGCACGTGCGCCGGACGGACGGATTCGACGAGCGCGCGCACGCGCCGCACGTCCACCGACGCGCCGGCGGGGGCGCGAACGCGCACGGTCACGCGTGGCTGCGCTTCCCCCGGAAGCGGGCTTTCCGGAGTCGTGGACCACGAGACGCCGCCGCTTTCCTCGATCTCCGGCTCGATCCCGGTATAGGTCCTGATCTGCTCGGCGAGGCCGGCGGCGGTACCGCGCAGCGCGTGCATCCGAAGCGCGTGCGCGACCAGCGCGCGCCGCCGCTCGAGCGGCCACGTCTCGTCCGGGGCTGCCGCGACCCAGCCGGCGAGGTAGTCGACGAAGTCGGCCGGCGCGAGCCACGGGTCGAGGTAGGCCGGGAGGTTGTCGAGCGTCGCGAAGACGGGCGCGATCACCCCGTCCAATCCTGTGACGAAACGCTCGACGAGCGAGGCGACGCTCGTCTCCGCCTGACGGTAGGGCGCCGGCAGCTCGTCGGCGAACGGGCGCGGGCTCCGGAGGTCCGGAATCGTGCCGCGCATCAGTCGGGCTCCGCGAGGATCCGGTGCTGGTACGAGAAGACGAGGGCGTGCGGCGGGAGCTCGAGGCGGTCAGTCGCCGCGCCGACTCGGTTGGTCGTCGGGTCGGCGGCGAACATACGGACGTCCTCGACCGTCTCGACGCCGCGAACCTTCTGGAGCAGCGAGTAGACCTCGCCCGAAAGAACAGGGCGGCCGAAGGGCCAGCCGTCGCCGTCCGGCCCGCCTAGGAGCGGGTCGAAGTACCCGTTGAGTGCGGCGAGCGCGTCGGCCTCCACCCGCGCCTTGTCCGCACCCAGCGCCATCCGGACGAGACCCGCGATCCTGAGCCCGACGTACAGCGGCGGCTCGACGACGACGCGGACGCCGAGCACGCGACGGGTGTCGAGGAACCGCCCGATCTTCGCAACCGTCTCAGGGTGTGGCTCGAGCTGCTCGAACCGGAGCCGCCCCTCTCGCCGCGGCACCGCAGGGACGACGAGCACCCGGAGGCCGCCGGCTTCGGCCTCGCCCTCCGCGCCGACGGCGGCCACACGTGCCACCTCCGGCGCCGCCTCCCGCGCGAGCTGTTCGTAGTCCGCCGCGGTCACCGCGCGGTCACCCGCACGGAGGGCGAGCGGCCCGCGCACCTTGACGTTCTCGATGGTTTCGCCTGCGACCCCGCCGACAGCCTGGCGGCGGTTCTCAACGGAGGCGACGTACGGGATCGGCTTGCGCAGGACGCTGAGCACGCCGCGGGTGACGTTGCCTCGCGGGCCGCCGCCGGTCAGGTACGAGCGAATACGCAGCATTGCGCCGTTCGGCGGTACGGCGCCATAGCGGCGGAGGGTCCCATCCGGCTCGCGCACCGCCGGCCCGAGCGTGATCTCGCCGCTCGCCGGGTCGAGCATGAAGTGCCGCGAGTCGGCGTCGCTCTCGGAGAAGCTGGGCACCTCCTCCCACTCCTCCCAGCCCTCGCCGGTCGTGACCTCGAGGATCGTCTGTAGGTCCTCCTCGAGGACGACCGGCGCCTGTTCGAGCTGGAAGCGCTGGCCGGGCACTCCCTCGGAGACGCCGAGGATCTCGCCGTTGATTTGCCGGGCGTGGGTCGCGTCGACGGTACCGCCGATGGTGAAGGCGGAGAGGCTGACGATCTCGGGCGAAGAGATGTAGAACGGCGCTCCCTCTTCCACGTCTCGCAGCCGACAGCGGAGCCAGCCGGCCATCTCGCTGGCGAGGATCGAGCGCACGTGGCCGCGCGGGACGTGGAGGAGGATGTCACCGGCGCGGTTCAGCCCGCCCGTCTCGTCACGCGCGACCTCGCACGCCTCCCAGTCGTCGCCCATCCACGCCTCCCACTCGAGCGGCGGGTTTGCAGGATCGACGCCGATGCCTTCGATCCGGGCATCGACCCGGAGAATGACGGCGCACGACGGAACCGCCGCCGAGAGCCCGACCAGAAAGGCCTCGCCGGGCTCGGGGAGGGCGCTGAAGGCGAACACCGCCGTCTCCGGCTCGGGCAGTGGGTGGCGCCGGGCGGTACCGCCGGCGTCCGTCGAGGCGAGTGCGGCGACCGAGCACGGAGGCATCGCGAGGTCGCGGTCCGTCGTGAAGACGACTGGGTCCTCGCCGTCCACGCGCCGGGTCGAGACTTCGGCGCGCGCGGGCACGCGTACGGTCTCGGGCCTCTGCGACGACAGCCAGAAGGTGAGGTCGGAGCGGGCGCCGGCGGGCGGGAACCGCCGGATCCCAAGGAGCTCGAGGAACTTGAGGTAGTTCAGGTCTGGAACGCGGTTCAGCCGGTAGAGGAGCTGGTCCGTCATCCAGGCGAAGACCTCGATCAGCGTCACGCCCGGGTCGGACACGTTGTGATCCGTCCACTCCGGACAGCGCTCCTGGACAAGCCGTTTCGCGTCGTCGACGAGGTCCTGGAAGCGGCGGTCGTCGAGGGAGGGCGTTGGCAGCGCCATGTCAGGCCTCCAGCGCGACGAGGACGCCCGCGGGCTGCGGCACGTCGCGCTCGTCTGGGATCACGTAGAACGGGAAGACGAGATTGCGCGGGTCGTTCGTGTGTCGGACGCTGTAGCGCACATCGATCCAGAGCAGGGAAGGACGATCCATGTCCGGCGCGACGAGCACCTCCTCGACGACGACGCGCGGCTCCCACCGGCGCAGCGCCGCGCGCACCTCGTGGGCGACGAGCCCGGCAGTCGCGTCGTCGGCGGGCGCAAAGACGAAGTCGTGAATGCGGCAGCCGAACTCCGGCCGGTGGGGCCGCTCGCCGGGCGCGGTCGCGAGCACGATCCGAATCGCCTCTTCGAGCTCGCGGTCGCCCGACACGAGCGCGAGGCCGCCCGTCGGGTCGACGCGCAGCGGAAACGCCAGGCCGCGACCGATGAACTCCTGACCCACCTCAGCCTCCGATCAGCACGGTCGGGAAGCCGAGGGCGACCGTGTCGGGCAGCGGCGACGCGCAGGTCGCCATGTCGCCCGTCAGGGCGGCCGGCTGGCCTGCGATCAGGACCGTCGGCATTCCGGGCCCTGTCAGCGGACCGCCGACGTGCGGGGTCGCGGCCGGATCGGCATTGACGAGCGGGCACACGTGCATGTCGCCCACGCGCGCGGCCGGCTGCCCTCCGATCAGCACGTTCGGCGCACCCATGACGATCGTCCCGCCGTGCGCTGTGGGGTCTCCGAGTCGTGCTGCCGGTGGCATCCGTTTCCCTCCTAGTTGATCTTCACGAGCGCGCCCTGGACTTGCGTGATCCCGGTCGAGACGACGTCGAGCATGCCCGTGCCCGTGAGCTTGGCTGTGCTCCCCTGGAGCTGGAGTTGTCCGGAGGACTGAACGTTGACCTCGGCGGAGCCGTCGAGCTTGATCGTCGGCGCCTTTAGCTCGAGCGACGTCGTCGCCTCGATCGACATCGTCGTGCCGGCCTTGATCGTCATCGTGCCGGCGTTCTTTGCCTCGATCGTGATGTTGCCGCTCGATTCGAGCGTGATCGTGTGCGCTACCGCATCGATGACGAGCTTCTCCTGTTGCTGCTCGTTGCCCGTCTTGATCGTGATCCCGCCGCCCGCCTCGGCGTCGTCGAACTCGAGCAGGTGCTTCTTACGTGTCTTCAGCTGACGCAGGGTCGTCTTGCCGTCTGCCGCCGAGACGAGCTCCGTCGACGGCGGCTGGTCCCCCGTGCTGTAGAGGCCGCCGAGGACGAACGGGCGCGCCAGGTCACCGCCGCCGAAGAGAACGAGCACCTCGTCGTCGACCTCGGGCACCAGGGCGAGGCCCCGCTCGATGCCGCCTCCTGGATAGACGACACGCGCCCAGTCCGTCTCGATGTCGTCGGCGAGCCACGGCACCTTGACCTTCACGCGTCCGAGGTTGTCCGGATCCTTGCTGTTCGTCACCAGCGCGGGAAACGGCCCGTCGAGGCGCGACGAGGGCGCCGCACCCGCGCCGTTGGTCGCGCCGACCGAGGCGAGCCCCAGCAGCGAGCGCTCTTGGCGGCCCGAGATCGAGAAGTACGTGACATACGCCTCCTGCTCGTCGAGCACGTGACGCACCTGAGTCAGCGAGTAGTCGCCGTCGAACGGGTCGCCCGCTCCGCTGATCTTGATCGGCGAGCCTGCGCGGAGCGTCGCGCGGCCGAGCACGCTGCCCTCGGCCTCGACGACCGTCGAAGTGAGGCGCTCGGCGAGCGCATCCGCGACGTCCTGGGCGGCGTCCGTCTGCGGAGCGAGAGGGTGAGTCGCGCGCGTGTACGTCGCGTCGCCCAACGCCCCAGTTGCGTCGGTATTGCCGAGGCCGACGGACGCAGTGTTCGTCGCCGCGGTCGCGGTCGCGACGACGGCGTCCTTCGTGTCGGGATCCCAGCCGCGTGTCTCGATCGAGCTGGGCTGGTTGACGGCGCTGATCCGCGGCCGGAACGAGAGCAGATCCTCGCGGAGGCTGAGCTCAGCCCCCGAAGACGGCGCCTTCGGCTTGCGAAACGTCAGCGTCCCGTCGACGAGCGCGAGCTCATGGCCCGTCATTCGCGCGCGCTCGCTGACGAACTCCCAATCCGTCTGTGCAGCCTGCGCGAGGTATGGGTGGACGACGCTCGTGGAGGAGACCTCCGCTGACACGCCGGCCGCGCCGAGGACGGCTTCGACCGCGTCGCTATCGGTCGAGTCGGTCCATGTTTGGGTCTTGCGCCCGCGGTGCAGCCGGTGCGCCTTGTGGTAGCCGCGCACGATGACGTGCGTTCCCGTCGCGTCGAATGACGCCTCGAGCGCCGTGATCTCGCCGTCGAAGAGCGTGTCGAGGCCTTGCTCGCCGCGGATGTCGACCTTGAGGGCCGCGCCAAGCGTGAACCCGCCATCCGTGATGAGGACATTGTCGGCGGCGGCGTCGCGGAACGTCAGCTCGCACATGGACGGGAGGAGGACGCTTTCGTCGACGACGACGCGCTCCAGCAGCGCCGCGTGCTCGTCCCGCAGCTCGCCTCCGTTGATCTTGACGATCGGCTCATGGAGGAACGTATCCGGCATGTCAGGAGAGGCGCTCCGCCTCCTCGCGCGGCGGTATGAGGAGCAGGGACCCAATCGAGACGCGCAGCGGATCGTCGATGCCATTCGAAGCCGCGATCCCGCGCCACAGGCGCGGGTGGCCGTACTCACGGAACGCGATCGAGTGCAAGCTGTCGCCGGCGGCGACGAGGGCCGTACGGTGACCCGGCCGGCCCCCGGAGGTCGGGTTCTGACGGCCCGGCTCGTTCGGCACCTCGACGAGCGTGACCGTCACGTTCGCCCGCAGCGGCTTTCCCTCAGGCGAGAACATCGTGTACTGAGCATCGACGGTCGCGAGATATGCGTCGAACGTCGCGTTCTGCCCCCACGTGAACGCCAGGATCGGCGGGCTCGGCTGGTCTTGCGCGATCGAGTTCGCCGACGGGTTCGTCCAGTCGATGAGCTGGTCGACATAGCTGGACACGTCGTCCGCGCCGACCGCCCAGGCGTCAAAGAGCAGCTTCATCCGCAGCGTGCGCGCCTTCGTGCCCACGAATTCGGGAGTCGGAGCGGTCGCGGCGCCTGCGACAGGCGTTGCGCGCCATTCCGCGCC
>Ga0126307_10000438_pt1 | contig 26709 bp, 28 predicted proteins | sample Plot28_FD_89955 | JGI IMG/M metagenome (GOLD analysis project Ga0126307, IMG submission 89955) | Serpentine soil microbial communities from UC McLaughlin Reserve, CA, USA - Plot28 | ecosystem: Environmental > Terrestrial > Soil > Grasslands | place: USA: UC McLaughlin Reserve, Lake County... | reverse complement strand
CGGGAGCGCGAGACGATCGCGATGCCCGCCGGGAGCCTCGTGGCCGCGCCACCGAACGTCATCCACACCTTCGTCAACGAGAGCGACGACGAGGTCCGGTTCCTCAACCTCCACGCGCCGGACGGCGGCTTCGCCGCGTTCATGCGCGCGCGCCGCGACGGCGACGAGGAGGCCACCTTCGACACCCACGACCCGCCGCCCGATGGAGGCCGGCCGCTCGCCGACGCGATCGTCTCGGGGCCGGGTGAGGGCGAGCGCCTCGTGGGCGAGAGTCGCTCCTGCCTGCTCAAGGCCGAACTCGAGGAGATGGCGTTCATCGAGTTCGAGATCGAGCCGGGCTACGACGGCCCCGATGTCCACGAGCACGAGAACGAGGTCGACGTCTTCTACGTCCTCGGCGGCGAGCTCGAGTTCACGGTGAACGGCTCGCGGCACCGATCGGGCGTCGGAACGCTCGCGTCAGTCCCGCCCGGTGTCGAGCACACCTTCGCGCCAGTGGGGGAGGGCGCGGCCCGGTTCCTGAACCTCCACACGCCGGACGCCGGCTTCGCCGAGTTCCTGCGCCGCGTCTCGCGTTAGGGGTGGAGGCGGCCGCCGTCACCGTTCGGGATGCGGCGCCGCGCGACTGGCCCGCGATCTGGCCGTTCTTCCGCGAGACACCTGCGGCGCGTCCCGCGCAAGCCCCGTCGGCCCTCACACGTCGTCGGCGCCGCCGCGAAAGCCTCAGCCCGGCCCGGGCGGTGCCGCTGGGCGCGCATCGCGGCGCCTCGCCGTTCCCGTATTTCTGCGGGATCCAGCCGCCCGGCTGAGCCGTCCGGCGCAACTTCAACCCCCCCGGCGGGTCGATAGTGCACAATGGCCGCCGTGCGTCGCTTCGTTCAGGGAGGAACACTTGTCGCTGCCTGCGCGGTCGCGCTGACGTTCGCCGCACCCGCAGGCGCCGCCAAGGAGCAGGTGCTCGGCGCCGCGAGCTACCCGGACATGACCACGTTTCGGTGCCACACGGACGCGATCCCCATCCACCCGGGGCAGAACCTGAACCTGTTCGGGGCGACGAAGACGTGCCCGAATGCTGAGAAGGTGCGCGGCCCCGGCGATGCGAGCGTCTTCGCTGCGGGTTCGACCGCGCAGGGATACGTCACGCGCTTCAAGCCGAGCATGGTCGAGATCCTCGGGGGCGGCAAGCTGGCGACGCCGAGCGTCTGGGACCTTCATCTGCACCACGTCGTGTGGCTCGCGCCCGGGGGCGGCCCGACCTTCGCCTCCGGTGAGGAGAAGACCGAGGCGAAGCTGCCGCAGGGCTATGGGATCAAGGTCGGCGCGGACGCCACGTGGGGTCTCAACTACATGATCCACAGCCTGAACGCATCCGAGGGTCGGCAGGTCTACATCACGTGGCAGATCGACTGGGTGCCGGAGACCGACCCCTCGATCCAGCCGGCGGATGTCCGCTGGCTGGACGTCGCCGGCGCTCCGCAGGTCTATCCCGTCTTCGACGCCGAGCGCGGCTTCGACACGAACGGAGATGGCCGCTACAGGTTCCCCGACGAGGTGCCGACCGACCCGTCGGCTCGAGGCTACGAGGAGCGCGAGAAGATCTCGAACTCCCGCCACTGGATCGTTCCGCCGACCGGGGCGACGCTCGTCTTCGGCAGCGGGCACCTGCACCCGGGTGGGAAGCATGTCGACCTCCAGGTCGCACGCGACGGACCGGACGCGGGCGAGGTCGATGGCGACGACCCCTCCGAGGTCAGGCGGCTCTTCCGCTCCGACGCCAAGTACTACGAACCGGCCGGTGCTGTGAGCTGGGACGTGAGCATGACCGTCACGCGGCCCGATTGGCGCGTGAAGCTGAAGGGCGGCGACACGGTCTCGATCAGCGTCACCTACGACGTCAAGAAGGCGTCCTGGTACGAGTCGATGGGGATCATGCCGCTCCTGTGGACGAGCGCAGACGATCCGGCGGCCAGGGATCCGTTCGATGACGACGCCGCGGTGAAGGCGATGTACGAGGAGGGCGGCATCCTCACCCACGGACGGCTGCCCGAGAACGTCGACAAGAAGGCGCGCAAGAACCTGAAGCTCCCCGACCCGCGCAAGGTGCGCAGCAAGGGCCGCCAGGTCCCGCGGGGCGGGCTCACGATCTCGAGCTTCCTCTACTCACGCGGCGGCTACTCGGCGTCGCGCGGCTTCCCCACCTCGGAGATGCGCCCGCCCCTCATCAGGCCGGGGCGCAGCGTGACCTTCACGAACCTCGACGCACCGCCGGGCACGCCGGACACCGATCAGATCTGGCACAGCATCACCTCGTGCCGGGCGCCGTGCAACAAGGGCGCAGGGATCGGCTACCCGCTCGCCAACGGGCCGATCAAGTTCGACTCGGGCCAGCTCGGCTACGGGACTGGCACGAGCAGCGAGGTGACGACGGGCTCGAACGTCTACACGACCCCGCCGCTCACCAAGCGGGGCAAGACCTACACGTACTTCTGCCGGATCCACCCGTTCATGCGCGGAGCGGTCCGAGTCCGCGGCAAGTCCGGGGGCAAGCAGCCCTCGCTCTAGCCGCGTGCGGTGGCGCCCCGGGCTCGAGGAGCGCTACCTGACGACCTTGACGATGCCGTCCATGTCCGGCTGGTGAATCGTGCACCGGTACTTGTAGGTGCCGAGCTTCTTGAAGACGTGGCTATAGCGGCCGCTCGTCTTCGTGCCGCTCTTGAAGCCCTTGGCGGTGACGTTGTGCTTGCCCTGCTTGAAGACCCAGGTCACCTTGTCGCCCTTGCGGATCTTCACCTTGCTCGGCCCAAACTCGAAGTCGACCACCCGGACCTTCGCCTTCGCCTTATCGGCTCCGGTCGCCGCGGGAGCCGCCGCGACGCCGGTCATCGCGGCGACACATGCCGCGAGGAGAACCACCCTGCGCTTCACACTCGGCAGGCTACTGGAGCCGCGCGAGATCGGTTGAGCGGCGGTCGATCGGTTGGCGCTTGCGGGCCGGGACGGGCTGTGAGAGGTTCCGGCCGTGAGGGGAAGGCGCGCGCTTTCGATCGGCCTGTCGGCGCTCGCGCTGCTCGCGGCCGCCTCGAGCGCGAGCGCCGGCGAGCCGCGGATCGTCGGCGGCGCGTCGACGACGATCGAGCAGGTTCCCTGGCAGGTCGCGCTGATCGACACCGCATCGGGACAGCAGTTCTGCGGGGGGACGCTCGTCGCGCCGGCGATCGTGGTCACTGCGGCGCATTGCATGTACCAGTTCGGACCCATCCCCAGCGCGTGTGCGCTCGGCGGCGGGTTCAACTTCTCGGCCGCCGACCAGTTCGTGGTCACCGGCCGTACCGCGCTCTCCTCGAGCCAGGGTCAGCAGATCCCGCTCGCCGAGGTCTACTACTTCGAGGATGACGGTCACGCGCAGGCGCAGTCGACCGGTGACGGGAACGGCCTCTTCAACTGCGAAACCAACGAATGGGACGTCGCCTTCCTCCAGCTCGCACAACCCTCGACGACCGGCACGCCGATCAAGCTCGCCGGTCCGGACGAGGCCTCGGCCTGGGCGCCTGGGCAGCCCGCGACGATCAGCGGCTGGGGAGATCTCAGCGAGGGCGCCAACACGGGCTCGGACCAGCTCCAGGCCGCCGAGGTGCAGATGATCGGCGACGCGACCTGCGGCTCGCCGAGCGTCTATGGGACCGATTTCTTCGCCGCGACGATGGTCTGCGCGGGGATCTTCCCGGCGGGCGGCAAGGACACCTGTCAGGGCGACAGCGGCGGGCCGCTCGTCGTGCGGCTCCCGACCCGGAACCTGCCGCGCCTCGTCGGCGACACGAGCTTCGGCGAGGGCTGCGCCAGGCCGAACTTCCCCGGCGTCTACGGCCGCGTTGCGGCTGACCCGATGCGCTCGGCGCTCCGCGCCGGGATCCTTGCGGTGGCGGGCGTGGACGTCGTCGGGGACTCGACCCCGCCCGTGGCCAAGATCGTCAAGCACCCGAGAAAGCGCGGGATGAAGCGAAGGGCGAGGTTCAAGTTCGTCGCCAACGAGCCGGCGACGTTCGAGTGCAAGATCGACCGCTCCCGGTTCAAGGCCTGCTCCTCGCCGTTCAGGCGCAACGTGGGCCGCCGGCGCCACAGGTTCAAGGTCCGCGCGGTAGACGCCCAGGACAACGTGGGCAAGGCCGACCGCTTCAAGTGGCGCGTGAAACGGCGTCGCTGAGGACGCCGTGCGTCCACAGATCGGCTTGATTTCAAGGCGCTCGAGGGCTATAGGTTCAGGCGAGCAGGTGATGGCGAAGACGGCGGGCGATCTGGGCGGGCAGCTCGGGGCGGGACGGGTGATCGACCCGCCCGGGGCGCTGCCGCAGCTCGCCACCCGCCTCGATCCGTCGGGGCCGGTGCGCCCGTTCGAGTTCGAGGTCGCCGTCGAGGAGCTCTGCCTCGAGCTGAACTCGCTGCGCGAGATCCGCGAGAGCGCCGGCGGCGATCGGCGGCGGATGTCGGCTCGGGTCGCCGACATCGTCGCCGCGCGCGGCAAGCTCCACAACCCCGAGACCGACTCGGGCGGCGTCCTGGTGGGGACGGTGACCGCGGTCGGCGAGCGCTTTCATGCCCCGCCCGAGCTCGGGGAGTGCATCATCACGCTCGGCTCGTTGACCGTGACGCCCCTGCGGCTCGAGACGGTCGCGCGGGTCGACCCGATCTCGCCGCTGGTCGAGGCCCGGGGCACCGCCTATGTCTTCGACCGCGCCGCCTGGGCGCCGGTTCCGGAGGACCTGCCGCTGACCGCCGCGCTCGAGATCTACGACGTTTGCGCGGGGGCTTCGCACGTGCGCGCGCTGGCGCCCCCGGACGGGACGATCTGCGTGCTGGGAGCGGGGCGGGCCGGCAAGCTGGCGATGGCGGCGGCGCGCGACTCGGCTCCGGCGGCGACCGTCGTCGCCGTCGACCTCGATCCCGACGCGATCGAGCTCGCGCGCGAGTTCGGGCTCTGCGACGTCGGCGTCACCGCAGACCTTCGTGACCCCGTCGCGACACTCGAAGCGGTGCGCGGCGCCGGGGCGGCGCCCGCGCGGCTGACCGTGTTCACGGCGAACGCGAGGCGCTGCGAGGCAACGGCGCTCCTGCTCACGGCCGACGACGGAACCGTCCTCTTCTTCTCCATGGCCGCCAGCTTCTCGGCCGCGGCTCTCGCCGCCGACGGGATCGGCTCGTGCGCGCGGATGGTGATCGGCAGCGACTACTCGTCCGACTGCGGCGCCTACGCGCTCGAGCTCGTGCGGACGTCGAAGCGGCTTCGCGGCGCGCTCGAGATCCCGGTTCCGGCGCCCTTCTGAGGTCGCCCCGGCGAGATGGCCCGATGAGCGGCTCGCGCGTCCTCGTCGCGCCCGACTCGTTCAAGGGCACGTTCACGGCGACGCGGGTCGCGGCGGCCGCCGCTGCCGGCCTGCGCTCCGCGGGCCTCGACCCGGACGGCTGCCCGGTTGCCGACGGCGGCGAGGGCACGCTCGACGCCGTCGCCGAGGCGGTCGAGGCCGAGTTCCGCCACGCGCTCGTACAGGACGCGATCGGCGAGCCGCGACAGGCGCGATTCGCCGTCCTCGACGGCGGCCTCACCGCTCTGGTCGAGGCGGCCGAGGTCGTCGGCTTCGACCTGATCGAGGTCGCGAGCCGCGACCCCGAGGCGGCCTCCACCGTCGGCGTCGGCGCGCTGATCGCCGCCGCGGTGGATGCGGGCGCGAAGCGGGTGATGCTGGCGGTCGGCGGCACCGTGACCAGCGACGGCGGCGCGGGCGCGGTTCGAGCGATCGAGGCCGCGGGTGGGCTCGGTGACGCGGAGCTGACGGTGCTGTGCGATGTCACGAACCGGTTCGAGGACGCGGCGTCGGTCTTCGCGCCGCAGAAGGGCGCCTCGCCGGACACGGTGGAGCGCATCGCGGCGCGGCTTCGGACCCTCGCCGCGGAATACCCACGCGATCCCCGCGCTGTTCCGCGCTCCGGCGCCGGCGGTGGGCTCGCCGGCGGACTGTGGGCGGCGCTTGGGGCGCGGCTCGAGTCGGGGGCCGCGCGCGTTCTCGAGCTCGTCGGGTTCGCGCCGCGCCTCGACGCGGTGCGGGCGGTCGTCGTCGGCGAGGGCAGGCTCGACGGGCAGACGGCGCATGGAAAGGCGATCGCCGAGATCGCGGCGCGCGCTCGCGAGCGACGCCTCCCGGTGCACGCGATCGTCGGCGCCAACGAGCTCGACGCGCACGCGGCGGCGCGCCTCGGCCTCGCAAGTGTCACCGAAGCGACCACGCTCGAGGAGATCGAGCGGTCGGCCGCCAGGCTGGGCCCATGGCTTCGCTGAACTCACGTTCCGCGGCAGCTCACCGTTCCATCCCATGATGGCGTCGATCTACGACACCTTCGGGTCCCCGGTCGGCGAGCTCCTCGTGGCGGGTGACGGCGTCGCCCTCACCGGTCTCTACATGCAGGAGGGCCCAGGCAGGGTGGAGCCTGACGCCGCCTGGAGGCGTGCCCGCCAGCCGTTCGCCGCCGTGCGCGAGCAGCTGGAGGAGTACTTCGCCGGCGGGCGGACCCGGTTCGAGCTGCGCCTCGCGCTGGCCGGGACGGAGTGGCAGCGCCGGGTCTGGGAAGCGCTCGAGCGAGTTCCATATGGCGAGCCGGTCAGCTACGGGGAGCTCGCGGGCCGGCTCGGCCGGCCGTCCGCGGCACGGGCGATGGGCGCCGCGAACGCGCTCAACCCGATCTCGATCGTCGTCCCGTGCCATCGCGTGGTCGGGGCGAACGGGGCGCTCACCGGCTACGCGGGCGGCGTCGAGCGCAAGCGATTCCTGCTCGCGCTCGAGGCGCGGGCGAAAGGGTGAGGATCCCGGCCGCCGTTACCGTGCTGGTGTGGAGCGCCATCGCGACGGCTACGCGATCTCCGACGATCGCGAGCGGCTCGACCTCGACGTCGTCTGGGGCTTCCTGCGCACGGCGTACTGGTCGCCGGGCGTGCCGCGGGACGTCGCCGCCGCCGCGATCGAGGGCTCCCGGCCGTTCGGGCTCTACGGCCCCGACGGCCGGCAGGCCGGGTTCGCCCGCGTCGTCAGCGACGGGGCGGTGTTCGCGTGGATCGCGGACCTTTTCGTCCTCGAGGAGCACCGCCGGCGCGGGCTCGGCGCCTGGCTAGTCGAGACGATCCTCTCCACGGATCCGATCGACCATGTTCGCGTCGTGCTGCTCGCCACCGACGACGCCCACGGGCTCTACGAGCGCTTCGGCTTCGTCCGCGCCGAGGAGGGCCGTTACCTCGCGCTGCGACGGTCGCCCGAGGTCGCCTATCCGGCTCGGCGGTGACGTAACCTGCCGCCGTGAGCGATCCGCCCGCAGCCGCGCCGTTCGAGGAGTGGCAGGCCCAGCTCCATGGCCACGAGGTCATCTACCGGATGGCGGGGAGTGGTCCGGTGGTCGTCCTCATCCACGGGATGGTCAACTCCTCGCGTCACTGGCGCGAGGTCGCGGAGCGGCTCGCCGACTCCTACACGGTGATCGCGCCGGACCTGATCGGGCACGGCGATTCCGCTACGCCGCGCGGCGACTACTCGCTCGGCGCCCATGCGGCGGCGATCCGAGACCTGCTCGCCGCGCTCGGCGTCCGCCACGCCTCGATCGTCGGCCACTCGCTGGGCGGGGGAGTGGCGATGCAGTTCTTCTGGCAGTTCCCGGAGCGGGTTGACCGGCTCGTTCTGGTCTCGAGTGGCGGACTCGGCCCACGAGTCAGCCCGCTGCTCAGGCTCGCGGCGCTGCCCGGTGCCTCGCCGGCGCTCGCGCTCGCGGCGCGGCCGCGGGTCGTCACCGGGATCGGCGCGCTCGCGGGCGCGCTCGAGCGCCGCGGCTCGCCGAAGGCCGTGTACCTGAATGCGATCGCGCGGGCGCTGCGGCCGCTGCAGGGAAGCGGCGCGCGCCGCGCCTTCCTGCAGACGCTCCGGGCGGTGATCGATGCCCGCGGCCAGCGCGTAAGCGCCGTCGACCGGCTCTACCTGCTCGGCCCGGTGCCGACGATGGTCGTCTGGGGCGAACGCGATCGCACGATCCCGCTCGCCGACGGCCGCGCCGCCCACGAGGCGATCCCGCACAGCCGCTTCGAGACGCTGCCGAAGGCGGCCCACTTCCCGCACCTGGAGGATCCGGAGGGCCTCGCCGCCGCGCTTCGCGACTTTCTCGAGACCACGGACCCCTACCGGCTCGACGCCGACGATTGGGAGGAGCTCGTCTCCTCGCGGATGGTCCGCCGCCGGCGCCTCCGCGTCGCGTAGCTACTCCTCCTCGCGCGCCTCCTCGGGCACGCCCGGGAGCGTCTCAGCCGCGTCCTCCTCGCTCGGCACCCCCTCCCGGCTGGGCGGCACCGACGGGTTCTTCTCGTCGAGGTCCTGGGTTGCCGTGTCCGGTTGGTCCTCGCGACGCTCGGGTTCTTCCATGACCGCGGCGTACCCGCGCCGGCGCGCGCTTACGCGGCAATCCGCTCGATCAGGTCGGCGGCCCGCTCGGTGCCGGGCGCGGAGCGAAGGCGCCTCGAGACCGCATCGAGATGATCGGCGAGCGCGGCGTCGGCGAGCAGCCGGTCGATCGCGGCGCGGAGATCCTGCGGCTCGTGCTCATACGTGGGGAGGCGAACCCCGAACCCGGTCTCGACGATCCGCTGCGCGTTGTCGTACTGGTCCCAGAAGAGCGGCAGGACGACCATCGGCTTGCCGAAGTGAAGGCTCTCGGTGACGGTGTTGTTGCCGCCGTGGGTCACCACCAGATCGACCTGCGGCAGGATCGACGTCTGGGGCAGGAACTCCTCGCCGGTCATGTTTGGCGCGAGCTCGAGCTCGGAATGCTGCGGGCCCATCGAGACGATCACGCGGTAGGGCGCTTCGGCGAGCGATGCGAGCAGCGACCGCATCAGCCCGACGTCCGCCGAGCCGAGCGAGCCGAGGCTGAGATAGACCAGCGGCCCGTCGGCGGAGGCGAGCGGCTCCGGCAGCTCCCAATGCGCGTCGGTCGCGCGGACGCTCGCCTCGAGGTTGTGCCAGCCGTCGCCGAGCGGGTTGCGTCGCGCGTAGTCGACCTCGTTCGGGTAGAGCCACATGTTGAGCCACGGCGACGTGTGGATGAACTCTCCTCGCGGCAGCTGCGGCGCTCCGCGCTCGCGGCAGAGCTCGTCGAAGCTCTCTTGCAGTGGCCCCAGGGCCCGCTCGTACTCGGCCCAGTAATCCGGCCAGGCGGATCGGTCGGCCGCCGGGTAGCCCGAGAACGGCGGGGGCACCTCGGGGTCCTTCACCTCCGCCGGGTTGCAGGAGACGATCCGCACCCAGGGGACGCCGCTCGCCGGCAGCGCCGGAAACGTGACCACGTTGTCCTCGACGATCGCATCCGGTCGAACCTCGTCGAGGATCTCGACGAGGCGCTTGTCGACGTACCGCGCTCCCTCGCAGAGCGCCTCGAACGTCGGCGCGATGAAGCCCTCGAGCTGGTCGATCGTCGGCTTGCCGAAGACGGGCGCCGTATCGCGGATGAAGTCCTTCCAGAACTGCCCCGCGTCCTCGGGCTCGTCGGCCGGCGGCGTGAGGCGCATCAGGCGCTCCTCGAACCCCTTCTCCGCGAGCGCGCCGGAGAACGACTCCTCGATGATGAACACGACGCGGTGGCCACGGCGGCGCAGGACGTCGCCGATGCCGACGCAGTTGTTGGTCGGTCCGTAGGCGCCCTCCGGGAAGAAGACGATCGTCCTGCGCTCCGCCATGGCCGGAGCGTATTTGACGGAAAGGCGCACTGGCAGCCGGCGATTGCTGCTAACACGTCGCTAATCATTTGCTAATGTACCGCGCGTCCAGCTGAGTCCCCGCCGCAAAAAGGCGGGGTACGGGGGACCCATCCAGGTCGGGGCGAATCGCGGCCGTCCGCCGCGTAGCGCAGAGCTCTCACTCACGCGCGAGCCCGTCAGCTAACCCCGGAAGCGAACGAGAGCGGAGCGTTTAACGGATGACTGAAAACCCCTTGCGTGTTGGCGCGATGCCGCAGCTTCTGGCGATCGCGCTCGCACTCCTCTTCGCGCTGGCCGGCCTGCTCTTCACGGCGGCGGGCGCCGGCGCCGCGGCCTCCGGCGGGATCAGCAACTACGAGCCCCCGGGCGACGGCGACGCCAACGTTAACCCGACCAAGTACGACCGGATCTGGGACGGCCTCGCGAGCCCGCAGCGGCGCTGGGCGCGCCGCACCAGCGAGTGCGAGTCGGGCGGCGACCCGGACGCGATCGGTGGCGGCGGCCTCTACCGCGGAGCCTTCCAGTTCATGCGCTCGACCTGGAAGAACGCGCCGAGGAGCCCGGGCGGCGATCCGATCGACTACTCCTATCGCACCCAGGCCGTCGTCGCGGTACTCCTCAAGCAGCGCGATGGCGCAAGTCACTGGCCGAACTGCGGCTGACCGCGCCGAGTGATCTAGTCGCCGCGGGTCAGGTCCGGCACCGGCAGCGGCTTGCAGTGACCGCCGCAATGGCGGCGCAGTGGCAGCCAGGAGCACGGCTGTTTTACCCATGCGCAGCACGATCGGCCAGCGTAGGCGTTTCGCCCAGGCGCGGCGCCGGTTCGACGGGGGCGCCGGATCGGTCCGATCGGCATGAATAGATTGGAGTCGATGGACTCGAGGGGGGTGGACGGCGGCGTGCCGCGGCGGGCGCTTTGCGCTGCGGCGGCGATTGCAGCGTGCGCGATCGCCCTGCCGCTCTCATCGGCCGCCGCACAGGAGGCGCCGGACTGCGTGAAGGGCGAGGAGCGGCTGGACGACGGGATCAACAAGTGGAACGGAAAGAACGGTCGCGACAGCGTCACCGGCCTCCGCGGCCGTGATCACCTGAACGGCCACGGCGGCGACGACCTGATCAACGGCGGGCGCGACAACGACGTGGTCGAGGGCGGCGACGGCAACGACCTGCTCTGCGGCGGGCGCGGCGGCGACGTCATCCGCGGCGGTCCCGGCGACGACGTCATCTACGGCGAGGAGGAGAACGACCGGATCATCCCCGGCCCGGGCAACGACAAGGTGCTCGGCAGCGCCGGCAACGACAGGATCTACGGCTGGGGCGAGAGCCACGGCGAGATCGTCGACGACGGCATCGACATCCTCGACGGCGGCTTCAACGACGACATCATCGAGGCGGGCGGCGCCGACACCCTCTACGGCTACACGCACAACGACATCCTCAGCACGAAGATGCCGTTGATCGCGCCGGCAGTCATGGACGGCGGCGGCAACGACGACATCGTCCACGGGTCCGAGGTCGACGACAACATCACCGGCGGCGAGCGGCTCTCGGGCCGCGACAAGCTCTACGGCGCGGGTGGCAACGACACGATGACCGGCGCCGGCAACGACGACGAGGTCTACGGCCAGCTCGGCGACGACGACCTGAGCGGGGCGGACGGCTTCGATTTCCTCGACGGCGGCCCGGGCGATGACCACTGCGACGGCGGCGACCTCCGGGACATGGGCCACGACTGCGAGGGCGAGTCGTCGATCGAGCGGCACGGCGGCTCCCCCCGCGCCATCCCCTACAGCTGGGGCTTCTAGGCCAGCGGCGCCGGCAACTCGCGCTCGCGCACCCGCATCGCCAGGCCGCCGTCGGGCGACAGCGTCGGCATCTGGCGGACGGTCACCCTCCGGCCCGGCAGCCGCTCGAGCCGCAGGCGCTGAAGCAGCATCGTGGCGACCAGCTTCACCTCGGTCTGCCCGAAGCGCTTGCCGATGCAGATCCGCGAGCCGCCGCCGAACGGCACGTAGGCGCCGCGCGGAAGCGCCGCTTTGCGCTCGCGCTCGAAACGCTCGGGGATGAACGCCTCCGGCTCCGGGAAGACCTCCGGCAACCGGTGGCTCGCCCACGAGCAGTAGTTCACGTGGGCGCCGGCCGGCACGGTCGCGCCCTCGAACTCGAAGTCGCGCACCGCGCGCCGCGGTCCGATCCACGCCGGCGGATAGAGGCGCAGGACCTCGTCGACGACCATCTCCAGGTACGGGAGCTCGCGTTCGAGCTGCGCGGGAGTCGGCGGCTCGCCCCCGAGGACACGATCCTGCTCGGCCTGGAGCTCGGCGAGCGCGCGTGGGTTCCTGGCCAGCTCGTAGAAGAGGAACGACAGCGTCGAGGTGGAGGTGTCGTGGCCCGCGAACATCAGCGTCATCAGCTGGTCGCGAACCTCCTCGTCCGAGAACCCGGAGCCGTCCGCGTCGCGGGCCGAGAGAAGGAGGCTGAGGATGTCGTGGCGATCGGAGTCCGCGGCGGCGCGGCGGCGAGCGATCTCCTCGCCGACGATCCGGTCGAGCGCCGCCCGCGAGCGCATCAGCCGCCGCCACGGGCTACGCGGCCCGCGCAGAAGCCGCAGGTGGTACTCCGTGCCGTAGAAGCCGAGCGCCCGCTCGAAGTGCGCGGCGGCCGCGGCGCCCTTGCCGGCCTCGTCGGGGTCGAGGCCGAGGAGCGCCCGCATCGCGATCCGCATCGCCAGGTTGCGCGCCCATGCGTAGATGTCGGCGACGCGGCCCGCCTCGAGGCGGCCAATCGCTGCCTGCGCCTCCGCGGTCATCGTCGCCACGGCGGCCTCGATCTGCTCGCGATGAAAGGCGGGCATCATGATCCGCCGAGCGCGATCGTGGTAGCCGCCGTCGATCGTCAGGAGGCCGTCGCCGAGGAGCGGGATCAGGTCGCCGAAGCTGCCCTCGCGCCAGTGGAAGTTCTGCGGATGGGTGACGGTGACGTAGCTGTTCGCCTCCGGCCCGATCATGAACACGACCTTCGCGTGCAGCATCCGGATCGAGAAGATCGGCCCGTAGCGCTCGTAGTGGTCGAGCAGGATCGGGAGGGGGTCGTGGGCCATCCGCTTGGTGAGCGCGAAGTCGAACCGTCCCGAACCGGGCGGGTACGGCACCCGGGCTCGCCGCTCGCTCAGGACGTCGTCGAGGACGCGGGCGAGCGGATTCCACGACGCCGGCCCCGGCCGCCGGTCGCTGTCCGGCGGGCCGTAGGCCGGTTCGGACGCGGCGGATGGAGCCTCGACGATCGTCACCTGCCCGGCAATTATGGCCCGGTAGGCTCCCGAAGCCCGCGCGAGCGGGCTGACCACTCGAAGAGGAGGAGCTCATGGCACGCGAACCGCGTTCACTTGTCGGCAAGGTCGTCGCGGTCACCGGCGGCGCCAGGGGGATCGGCGAGGCCACCGCCCGCGCGCTCGTCGCCAAGGGCGCCAGGGTGGCGATCGGCGACCTCGACCGCGAGCTCGCCGAGCGGACGGCGGCCGACATCGGCTCCGACACCCTCGCCCTCGAGCTCGACGTGACCCGCCGCGACTCCTTCGAGGGCTTCCTCGACCAGGTCGAGGAGCGCCTCGGCTCGCTCGACGTGCTGGTCAACAACGCCGGGATCATGCCGCTCGGCCGCTTCACCGAGGAGGACGACCTCACCGCGCAGCGGATGGTCGACATCAACGTCCACGGCGTGCTCTACGGGATGAAGCTCGCCCTGCCGCGAATGGAGCGCAGGGGCACCGGCCACGTCATCAACCTCGCCTCACAGGCGGGCAAGGCCGGCTTTCCGGGCGGCGCCACGTACTGCGGCACGAAGCACTTCGTCGTCGGCGTCTCCGAGGCGGTGCGCGCGGAGCTCCGCGGCACGGGCGTCGAGATCTCGGTGGTGATGCCCGCGGTCGTCAACACTGAACTCGGCTCCGGCCTTCCCGAGACGCGCGCGATCAAGAAGATCGAGCCCGAGGACGTGGCGAACGCGATCGTCGCCGCGCTCGAGCGTCCGAAGTTCGACGTCTGGGTGCCACGCGAGAGCGTCGGCGTCTACAAGCTCGCGCAGCTCCTGCCGCGCGGCGCGCGCGAGGGCTTCGCGAGGCTGATGAAGGCCGACAAGGTGCTCGCCGATGCGGACAGCGTCGCTCGCGCGAGCTACGAGGAGCGCGCCGCGCACTCCGAGCCCGGGCTCGAGGGCGAGCCCGAGGCCGTGGAGGCGTCTAAGCGATAGCGGTCAGGAACGCCGCCAGCGCGAAGCCGAGGACGGTGGCCAGGCCGACGGTCGCGGACTTGCCGCTCTCCTCGAACGCCTCCGGCATCATCTCGGTCGCCAGCATCGCGAGGATCGCGCCGCCGGCGAACGACTTCGTCGCCGCCTGGATGTCCTCGGAGCCGCCGCCGAGCCACTCGTAGCCGAGCGCGGCGGCAACCGCCGACGCCAGCGCGATCGCGACCCAGATCGCCAGGATCGAGCGGCGCCCGGCGCCGGCCCGCTCGAGCTCGCTCGAGGCGGAGATCGCCTCCGGCAGGTTCGAGAGGAACACGGCGGTCACGAAGGCGATGCTCACCGCGCCGCCACCGGTCAGGGTGATCCCGATCGCGGCCGACTCAGGCACTCCGTCGAGCAGGGCGCCGAGCGCGAGGCCGCGGCCGATCGCCTGCTCCTCGCCGCCGGCGCCGCGGCGATCGATCAGCGTACTGAGCCCCGCGTAGACGATCGCGCCGGCGGCAAGGCCGATCCCGACGGCATCGCCGCCGCCGAGATCGAACGCCTCCGCTGTGAGGTCGTACGCGACGGCGCTGATGAGGACCCCGGAGCCGAATGCCATCACGTAGGCGACGATCCGCCTCCGCGGCCGCGCAGCGAATTCAAGCCAGGCGCCGATCAGGAGCGCGATCCCTCCGACCAGCCCCCAGAAAGCCGCCTCCAGCACGCCGTGCAGTCTCCATCAGTCGGTGGTTGGTCGCTACTCACCCGGGTAGGGGACTTGTTTGAACGAAGAGGCGAAGGAGGAATGAGCGATGGCCGAGACGGTCAAGCAAGCGAAGCTCTCCCAGTACCTCAGCGAGGCGTACGCGAAGGAGAAGGAGCTCGAGACCGCGCTTCAGGCGCATATCGCCCTGACGACCCGGAAGCCGTACAAGAAGCGCCTCCAGGACCACCTCAAGGAGACCAAGGGTCACGCGCGCCAGCTGGAGCGCCGGATCAAGAAGGTCGGAGGCAGCGGCCCGGAGTTGTTCGACAGGCTCGTCGGCCAGGGATCCGCGAGGGCAAAGTCGCTCGCCAAGGGGCCGCTGCACGCGATTCGCGGTGTCGGCGAGGCCGAGAAGATGCTCAAGAACGCCAAGACCGAGTATTGGAACGAGCACGAGGAGATCGCCACGTACACGGCGATCGAGACGCTGGCCGACAGCGTCGGCGATCGCGAGACCGCGCAGCTCGCGCGCAGCATCAGGCGCGACGAGGAGCGGATGGCGAAGTTCCTCGCCAGGCAAATCCCGGTGCTCACCAAGGCCGTCGTCACCGAGGAGGTCCCCGCGGCGGAGCGCCGCAACGGGACCCGGTCGCGGCGACGCCGTACGAGCAGCTCACGCTCCGGTGCGTCCTCGGGCCGGCGTAGCTCGAGCAGCTCCCGGCGTACCTCGAGCAGTTCCGGCAACCGCTCGCGCGCGACCTCGTCGCGCTCCTCGAGCCGGCGGCGGACCGCTTCCTCGCGCAGCTAACGATCGACGGCGGAGCGGCCGTGCGAGGCGCGGGCCGCGGTCTCGCGCAGCTCGTCGCGAAAGTCCGGGTGGGCGATCTCCGCCAGCGCCAGACCGCGCTGGTGGACGGTGAGGCCCTGAAGCTCGGCCGCTCCGTACTCGGTCACGACCACGTCCACCTGGTGGCGTGGCGTCGTGATCACCGCGCCGGCGTCGAACCACGGGACGATGCGTGAGCGGCGCTCGCCGTCGACCGTCACGGTAGAGGGCAGGCAGATCAGCGAACGGTCCTCGAGCGAGAGGGCCGGGCCGGAGATGAAGTCCTCGTGGCCGCCGATCCCCGAGTACTGCGATCCGTCGATCGTGTCGGCGATCACCTGGGCGTGAACGTCGACGGCCATCGCGGCGTTGATCGTCACCATGGCCCGGTTGCGGGCGATCACGTCCGGGTTGTTCACGACCTCGACCGGCAGGAAGGCGACATCCGCGTTGCCGTCGAGCCACTCATACAGCGTCGCCGAACCGGCCGCGAACGTGGCCACCGAGGCGCCGTCGAACTGGCCCTTGCGGTTCGTCACCTTGCCGGACTCGTGGAGGCGCATGAGGCCGTCGGTGAACATCTCCGAGTGGACCCCGTAGTCGCCGCCGTCGCCGTCCGCGAGGCGGCCGACGATCGCCGACGGGATCGCACCGATCCCGCTCTGAAGCGTCGTCCCGTCGGCGATGAAGGCACGGCAGTTGTCGGCGATCGCCTCCTCGACCCCGCCCGGCTCGGGATCGGGCAGCGTGAACGGCTCCGCCTCGGAGGGGACGAGCAGGTCGATCTCCTCGACGTGAAGCGCGTGCCGGTGCTCGGGCGGCAGGCCCGCGGTGCGCGGGAATCGCGGCGAGGTCTCGACGATCAGCACCCGCGCCGGGTCGGCGGCGGCCCTGCCGAGCTCGCGAAGCGTCCCACCTGCGTGCAGCGAGAGGCTGCACCACCCCTCGTCGTCCGGCGGGGTCGCGACGGTCGTCATCACACGCGGCGCCTGTTGCTCGAGGAGCGGCTCGAAGCGGCGAAAGTCGGCGGGCGCGAAGCCGATGTTCGCGCCCTGGTCGCGAAGCGCCCGCTCCACCGGGCCGAAGAACCCGGACAGATAGTGGACGCCCGGGTGCTTGAACGCCTCCGACCAGGCCAGCAGGAGCCCCCCATAGATGCGGAGCCCGTCCCAGTCGTCGCGCTCACCGAGGGCCGCGAGGAACGCCGGCGGCTGGCCCGTGCCGAGCGGGATGCCGAGCTCGTCGCCGGGGCGCAGGCGGGCGGCGGCGTCGGCTGGATTCAGCGTCTCGGCCATGCGGCCGGACGCTATCCGCTCCTCAGGTCTAGGCGCGCAGGCCGCCGAGCATGATCTCGAGGTAGCGCTCCCAGCTCATCGCCGGGGCAACGCGGTCGCCGGCGTGGACCGCGTGCCCGACGCCGCTGACCAGGCTCGGGATGTCCTCGGGGCCGATGTCGCGGCGGAGCTGCCCGCTCGCGTGGGCGCGCTCGACGAGCTCTTCGACGAGTTCGAAGAGCCCGGCACGCACCGCGGCCTCGCCGCACAGACCTGGGAGCTGACCCATGGCCTCCGAAAGCGCCAGGTCCTCGGCGGTGATCCGCGTCGCGCGCTGCATGAAGTGAACGAAGCCCGCCCACGGATCGTCGAACTCGAGCGCCTCGCGGGCCGCGTCGGCCTTGGCGCCGAAGCGCCGGTCGGCGAGTGCCTCGAGCAGCGCCTCCTTGGTCGGGAAGTGCCGGTAGACGGTGCCGACGCCGACTCCCGCGTGCCGCGCAATCTCCTCCATCTGCGCGTCGAGGCCACGCTCGGCGAACTGCCGGCTGGCGGCGTCGAGCACCTTGGCGCGGTTGCGCCGCGCGTCGGCGCGCTGGGCGCGGACACCGGAGGAGGACGCGATGGCCGTCGTCTCGGTCACTGTCTAATTCGGGGTGGCTCGTTCGTCTCTATGGGTGATGGAAGCCGGAGACGCAACCGGAATCGAGATTCCGTATAGTTCCGGAATTGTGATTCCGATTATGCCCTAAACCGGTATCGAAGCAACGCACAGGAGATAGACCGATGACCGAAGCCCAGGATTACGCCCGCCGCAGATGGATCGCGCTCGCGCTTCTCTGCGTGGCGCAGTTCGTCGTCGTCCTCGACGCGTCGATCGTCAACGTCGCGCTGCCCACGATTGGCGAGTCGCTCAGCTTCTCCCAGGACAACCTCTCCTGGGTCGTGAACGCCTACGTCCTCACCTTCGGCGGCTTCCTGCTGCTCGGCGGGCGGATGGCGGACCTGCTCGGGCGCAGGCGCGTGTTCATGGGCGGCCTCGTGCTGTTCGCGCTCGCGTCGCTCGCCGGCGGGCTCGCCGAGTCCGACGCCGCGCTGATCGCGGCGCGCGCCGTGCAGGGGCTCGGCGCGGCGATCCTCTCGCCTGCGGCACTCTCGATCATCACCACGACCTTCAGCGACGGCGCGGAGCGAAACAAGGCGCTCGGCGCCTGGGGCGCGGTTGCGGGTTCCGGTGGCGCCGCGGGCGTCCTCCTCGGCGGCATCCTCACCGAGTACGCGGGCTGGGAGTGGGTCCTCTGGGTGAACGTCCCGATCGGGATCATCGCCGCCCTGCTCGCACCGCGGCTGATCGCCGAGAGCCGCTCTGACTCAGAGACGCGCTCCTTCGACGCGGCGGGCGCCGTGAGCATCACCGCGGCGCTCGCGATCCTCGTCTACGCGCTGGTCGAGGCACCGGACGCCGGCTGGGGCTCAGCGCAGACGATCGGACTGCTCGCCGGCGCGGTCGTCCTCGCCGGCGCCTTCGTCGCGATCGAGCGCCGAGCCAAGGCGCCGCTCGTGCCGTTCTCGATCTTCCGGCTGCGGACGCTCACGGGCGCGAACGTGGTCGGGATCCTCACCGGCGCGTCGCTGTTCTCGATGTTCTTCTTCATCTCGCTCTACATGCAGAACGTGCTCGGCTACAGCGCGATCAAGGCCGGCCTGTCGTACCTGCCGCTGGCCGGCTCGATCATCATCGCCGCGGGGATCGCTTCGCAGCTCGTCACCAAGATCGGGTTCAAGCCGGTGCTGGCGGCCGGGATGGCGTTGATCGCGGCTGGGCTCGTCTGGTTCGGGCAGATCTCAGCTGACGGCAGCTTCGTCGGCGACATCCTCGGCCCGTCGCTGCTCGCCGCGGTCGGGCTCGGGTTCGCGTTCGTCCCACAGACGATCGCGGCGGTGTCGGGCGTCGGCGACCGCGAGGCCGGGCTCGCAAGCGGGCTGATCAACACCTCGCAGCAGATCGGCGGCGCGCTGGGCCTGGCCGTGCTGTCGACCGTCGCCTTCCCGCAGATCGACGACGCGGCGGCGGCCGCCGGCGGCGTGCCAAGCCCCGCCGTGCTGACCGATGGGTACGCGGACGCGTTCATGGTCGGCGCGGGGATCGCGGTGCTCGGCGTCCTGGCGACGCTGTTCTTGATCCGGGGTCGCGACAGCCGCGAGCACGTGGAGCTCGGGACGCCTGAGGCCGTGGAGGCGAGCGCGTAGACGCCGATCGGCCGCCACCTAAGCTACGCTCCGGCGACGGTTAAACGTGCGTAGCAGTTCGCAGGCGTCCCTTTCAGGGTTCCTGGTACCGCAAGCACCTGAGTTCCCTGGGAGGAACAATGGCAACTGGAACAGTCAAGTGGTTCAACCACGAGAAGGGCTTTGGCTTCATCACTCCGGACGAGGCCGGCCGTGACCTCTTCGTGCATCAGAGCCAGGTAGACGGCGGCGGCGCGCTCGCCGACGGCGCCAAGGTCGAGTACGAGTCCGAGGAGAGCGATAAGGGCCCGCGCGCGGTCAACGTGCGCACGGTCTAGCCCGAACCGGCTTCAGGACCTTTTCGAGGGCGGTGCCGACCGGCACCGCCCCTCTTGCGTTCTGGGCCAGGAAAGCCGCCCGAGCCGCCGAACTAGGAAGGCTGTGATGGCGGTGATGACACCGCGCGACCCGTTCGGGCGCGCGGCGCTGCGGGCGGTGGTGATCGTGCTCACCGTCGCGCTCGCGCTCTACCTCATCGTCCTCCTGCGCAAGCCGATCACGTGGCTCGTGATTGCTGCCTTCATTGCCGTGGCGATGTCCGGTCCGGTCAACCTTCTTGCACGGCGGATGAAGCGCGGTCTCGCGATCGCGCTCGCCTACCTGGCCATGGTGATGATCCCGATCGGACTCGGCGCGGCTCTCATCCCCTCGATCGTCAACCAGGTCGAGGACCTGTCGAGCAACGTCCCGCAATACGCGGACGACGTCACCGAGTACGTGAACGAGAACGACACGCTCCGCGGGTTGAACGAGAAGTACGACTTCACGACCGAGATCCAGAAGTTCGCCGACGACCTGCCGAGCCGGATCGGCGACGCCGCGGGGCTCCTGCGCGACATCGGGGTGGGCGTCGTGAACTCGGTGTTCGCCGCGGTGACGATCCTGATCCTGAGCATCTTCATGGTCGGCGGCGGCCCCAGATGGGCGGAGGCGTTCGTGCGGGCGCAACCACCCGATAGGGCGCAGAGGATCGAGCGTGCGCTGCGCGAGGTCGCCAACGCGATCGGCAACTACGTCGGCGGCGCGCTTGTGCAGGCGACGATCGCGGGCGTCAGCGCCTTCATCGTGATGAAGATCCTCGGAGCGCCGTTCGCAGGACCGCTCGCCCTCGTCGTCGCCTTCTTCGACCTGATCCCCGTGGTCGGCGCGACGATCGGCGCCGTCCTGATCGGGATCGTGATGCTCTTCGTGAACTTCCCGATCGCGGTGATCATCTGGGGCGCGTTCGCGATCTTCTACCAGCAGTTCGAGAACTACGTGATCCAGCCTCAGATCCAGCGGCGCGCGGTCGCGGTCGAGCCGTTCGTCGTTCTGGTCTCGGTGCTCTTCGGGTCGACCCTGTTCGGGATCCTCGGCGCCGTGCTCGCGATTCCGACGGCCGCAACGCTGCAGATCGTCTGGCGCGAGTACCGCGACTACCGGCGCGAGACGCTCGCGCAGCCGATCGACGGGCCTGGGCGCCTCGAGGCCCCCGCGTAGCGCGCGAAGCGCGGGGGTAGCCTCTTGTCGATGGCGGTTCCGTCGGCAAGCGCGCAGCGCATCGGCGTCGGCGAGATCGAGCGAGCGGCGCGGACGATCTCAGGCGCGGTCCGGACGACGCCGGTGCTCCACGCGGGTGAGGTGTCCCGCCGGTTCGGTGGCACCGTGAGCCTCAAGGCGGAGAACCTCCAGCGGACGGGCTCGTTCAAGGTCCGCGGCGCGAACAACCTGCTTGCGGCGCTCGCGCCGGAGGAGCTCGCGCGTGGGGTGGTCGCGGCGAGTGCCGGCAACCACGCCCAGGCGATCTCCCTCGCCGCCCGCGAGCGCGGGGCGCACGCGGTGATCTACATGCCCGACGACGCCCCGCTCGCGAAGATCGACGCCGTTCGCCGCTACGGGGGCGAGGTCCGGCTCGTCGAGGGCCTGGTCGAGCGCGCGTTCGACGAGGCGCATGCGTGCGCCGAGCGCGAGGGGGTGATCTTCGCCCACGCCTTCGACGACCCGGTGGTTATCGCCGGGCAGGGCACGATCGGCCTCGAGATCGCCGAGCAGGCACCGGCCGCAAAGCTCGTCGTGGTCGCGATCGGCGGCGGCGCGCTCGCCACCGGGATCGCGATCGCCGTCAAGGACCGCCTGCCGGGAGCGCGAGTGGTGGGAGTGCAGTCCGATCGCTGCGCTCCCTACGCCCGCGGGGAGCGCCGGCTGCCGACGATCTGCGACGGGATCGCCGTCAAGCGGCCCGGGCGGATCACGCGGCCGCTCGTGGACGAGTGGATCGACGAGGTGGTGACGGTCTCCGATGACGACGTCGCGCAGGCGATGGTGCTCCTGCTCGAGCGCTCGAAGCTCGTGGTCGAGGGAGCGGGCGCTGCCTCGGTCGCGGCGCTCCTCGCTGGGCGGATCGAGCCGCCGGACGACGGGGAGACCGTCGCGGTCCTCTCCGGCGGCAACGTCGACGCCTCGCGGCTCGTCGAGTGCATCCGGCTCGGCGAGAACGCTTCCGGGCGACGGCTCGTCTTCTCGACGGTCGTACCCGACCGTCCCGGCGCGCTCGCGAGCCTCGTCGCGGCGGTGGCCGAGGAGCGCGCGAACGTCCTCGACGTCGCCCACATCCGCGAAGGGATCGACCTGCACGTGCGGGAGACGGAGATCAGGCTCGTGCTTCAGACCGACGGCCCCGAGCACGGCGAGCGCATCCTCGCGGCGGTGCGGGACGCGGGCTTCTCGGCGCATCGCGAGGGTGCTCCTTGATCGTTCGCGCTGCGGGCGGCGTGGTCGTCCGCTCGCGCGACGGCCGCCGCGAGGTCGCGGTCGTCCACCGGCCCAAGTACGACGACTGGTCGCTGCCGAAGGGAAAGCTCGACGAGGGCGAGGACTGGCCGGATGCCGCGCTTCGCGAGGTCGAGGAGGAGACCGGGCTTCGTTGCGCGCTCGGCGAGGAGCTCGAGCCCGGACGCTATCCGGACCGCAAGGGCACCGAGAAGCTCGTCCGGTGGTGGGCGATGACGCCGATCGAGGGCACCTTCGCGCCCAACGACGAGGTCGACGACCTGCGGTGGATCGAGCTCGAGAGCGCGCACGAGGTGCTCGACTACCCGCACGACCGCGAGCTCGTGCGCTCGCTCACCGCCGCCTCGGCATCGAACGAACGTCCAGGCCCCTAGCGCCCCGCGAGTGGACGGCGGCCGCGGAAGCCGGATTCGAGCTCGTGCCAGAAAGCGACGTCGCCTTCGTCGAGCTCCCAGCACAGGTAGACCTCGCGCCCGTCGCGGATGGCCGGGAAGTCGATCAGGCCGCGATCGATGTCGCGGACGACGATCCCAAGGCCCTGGAGCTCCGCGAGCAGCGCACGCACTTCGAGAAATGCCTGACCGACCTCCCGACCCGGCTCGCCGCCGCCGTTGGCCGGCGCCGCCTCCGAGAGCGCCTCATGGAGCGCCGCATCGGTGAGCCGGTCGCGCGCCTCGCGCAGCGACCGCAGCGCCGGCTCGACCCTGCCGAGGAGGCCGTTCGCCTCCTCGACCGTGAAGTGGCGTTCGTGGATCACCCGGCGGCGGCCGCCGACACCGCGGCCGCGGCCCCGATCCGACCGGCGAGCAGGCGTCCGTCGGCGTCGGAGATCCCGCGGAGCTGCCCCTGAAACGCGAGGTGCCAGTGCTCGGCCGGCCAGCGACGCACGTGCTCGAGGTCCTCGACGAGCGACTCCGCAGGCACGAACCGATCCTCGTCCAGCACCCTGACCGGCTCGGCCTCGACGCGCCACGGATAGTCCTCCTGGTGCTTCCTTTCGCCCTGCGGCCAGATCGGGGTCCGGTCCTCGAACATCTCCGACCGCACCCTCACGATCCCGCCGAAGGCCTGCACGCCGGTGACGTAGAAGAGGATCTCGTCGCCTTGAGGATCCAGGTGGCCATCGGGTGGCGCGATTCTATGGGCGCGGGTTGCCGCTCGTGGCCTTGCTGGGCTGGGTGGGGACGCGGTGTCGCCAACGCCACGCGCTTACCCGCGCCGAATCGGCCCTGTGGCGTTAACGACAAATAGCGTCGTCAACACCGCACGCTTGGGCGCCGGGGACGGGCTAGGCGGCCTCGGGCTCGCGGGTCGCCGGTGCGAGCTTCTGCGCTTGGCGCTCGGGAGCGATCCGGACCACGTTCCACGCGAGGCCGAGCTTCTGCATGCCGCGGATCACGAGCCCGGTCGGGTCGAGCTCCCACCAGCGCAGGCCATGGAAAGCGGAGCGAGGGAATGCGTGGTGGTTGTGGTGCCAGGCCTCGCCGAGCGAGACCGGCGCGAGCCACCAGACGTTTCGGGACTCGTCCTCGGTGGCGAAGCGGCGCGCGCCGTGGAAGTGGCAGATCGAGTTGATGCTCCAGGTGATGTGGTGGACGAAGAAGACGCGCACGAGGCCGCCCCAGAGGAGCCCGGTGAGCCCGCCGACGAGCGTCCCCGTGAGCGCGAGGCCGAGCGCGAACGGGATCGCGAGCGAGAGCGTCACCCAGGTGAGGAAGCGGCGGTTGATCCAGCGCATGCCCGCGTCGTCCATGAGATCCGGCGCGTACTTGGAGCGGTCCGCTTGGCCGTTGGCGTCGAAGAGCCAGCCGACGTGGGCGTGCCAGAGCCCGGCGAGCCCGCTGCCGTGCCCGACGTGCGGCGAGTGCGGGTCGCCCTCGACGTCGGTGTGCGCGTGGTGCTTGCGGTGGTCGGCGACCCAGTCGATCACGGGCCCCTGGACCGCCATCGAGCCTGCGGCGGCGAGCGCGTACTCGACCGGCTTATGTGTTTGGAAGGCGCGGTGCGTGAGGAGGCGATGGAAGCCGACGGTGACGCCGAGCGCCGAGACGAAGTACATCGCGCCCATGATCGCGAGGTCGGTCCAGCCGATGGCGCGGTTCCACAGCAGGATCAGGGACGCAATGAAGGCGGCGAAGGGGAGGACGACGGCGGCGAAGTTGGTGTAGCGCTGTGCACGACTCATGATTTGTAACGGTAGGCGGAGGGGACGGGCGTTTCTTCGCCGCGGCCCAAGTCATTGCCGTAAGTTCTTGTTATGAACGCACAAATTCCCGCGCTCGAGGAGCCCTGGAAGGCGCTGCCACTCCGGATCGGCTCGCTGATCCGCCCGCACGTGCCGGCGCTGAGCGACGAGGTGATCGCCGCGATCCGCGAGCGCGTGCCCGCCTACCGGCGGCCGCTCGCGGGCAGATTCGGCGCGGGGATCCGGCTCGGCGTCGAGGAGGCGCTCGCGCAGTTCGCCGACCTCGTCTTCGATCCCGAGCTCGACCGCTCGGGCCGCGACGCGGTCTACCGGGGCCTCGGCCGCGGGGAGTTCCGCGAGCGCCGCTCGCTCGACTCGCTGCTCGCGGCCTACAGGCTCGGCGCCCGCGTCTCCTGGCGGCGGCTCGCCTCGGTGGCGATCGAGGCCGGAGTCGATCGCCGCACCTTGGCGCTGCTCGCGGAGGCGGTGTTCGCATACATCGACGAGCTCTCGGCGCTCTCGGTGGAGGGCTACGCGCAGGAGCAGTCGCGGGCGGCCGGCGAGCGAGACCGGATGCGGCGGCGCGTGGTCGAGCTTCTGCTCGATCCCGCCGTCGATGAGGCGGCGGCGCGCGCGGCCGCCGCCGAGGCGGGCTGGCCGGCGCCGGAGACGGCCGCGGCGCTCGTCTGGCGCGGCGCCCGGCCGCGGCTGCGTGCGCGGCTTCCGGCCGGCACCCCGGTCCTCGAGGGAGCCGAGGAGGAGGAGACGACGGTCGCGATCGTCGCCGATCCGGAGGCGCCCGAGCTGGCCGAGCGGCTCGCGAGGGCGGCCGGCGGGGAGCCGCTCGTGCTCGGCCCGACGGTCGAGCTGATGGCGGTGGGGGACAGCGCCGCGCGGGCGCGGCGCGTGCTGGGCCTGATCGGCGGCGGCGCGATCGAGGCGACCGGGCTCGTACGCGCGGCCGAGCACCTCGGCGCTCTCGTCGCGCACGGCGACGAGGAGGCCCTCGCCGAGCTCGCCCGCGCCCGGCTCGCGCCGCTCGAGGCCGAGACCCCGGCGTCGCGGCGCCGCCTCGTCTCGACGCTGCGCGCCTGGCTCGACGCCCAGGCCGAGGTTGCGGCGGTCGCCGCGCGGCTGCACGTCCATCCGCAGACGGTGCGCTATCGGATGGCGCGGCTGCGTGAGTTGTTCGGCGAGGCCCTCGCCGATCCCGACGCGCGGCTCGAGCTCGCGCTCGCGCTGCGCAGCCCCGTTTCGGCAACATGTAGGCGGGAACGAGCCTGGAGACAATCAAGGAGGCAAGCGTGAGCGATACGGCGACCACGAGCGGCGACATCATGGCCCCGGAGAGCGCGGACCGCCGGGAGCACGTGATCGAGCTCCTCAAGAGGGCCTACTGGATGGAGGTCGAGACGGTGATGAGCTACATCGCCAACTCCGTCAACCCCGATGGCGTCCGCGCGCAGGAGATCAAGGAGTCGCTCGAGCAGGACATCCAGGAGGAGCTCGGCCATGCGCAGCAGTTCGCGGCGCGGATCAAGGAGCTCTACGGCGTCGTCCCCGGCTCGAGCGAATTCTCAGCGGAGCAGACCTACCTGCAGCCGCCGGATGAGCAGGTGGACATCGTGCACGTGATCAAGGGCGTGATCGAGGCCGAGAAGGGCGCGATCGAGCACTACAGCCGGATCATCGAGGAGACCGATCAGATCGACCCGGTGACTCAGGACATGGTGATCGACATCCTCCACGACGAGCAGGGGCACCTGCGGCTGTTCGAGGGGTTCCTGCGCGAGTACGAGGCCCTCGGCCTGGCCTGAGCGGCCGCGGCGATCAGCTCGAGCTGATCGTGGCGAGCGTCGTGCAGCGCTGCGCGTCGACCGGCCGCCCGAGTTCCTCCCAGGCTCGCGCGGCTTCGGCGAGCTGCCGCGCGCGCTCCTGCGGATCGGCGGCGGCCGCGCCGGCCGCCTCGAGGCTCGCCGCCCGGCCGACCGGATAGCGCAGCCGCTCCGCGAGGCCCGTGGCCTCCGCAGCGAGCTCGCGGGCCGGCTCGACCCGGCCCCAGAGGACGAGGTTCACCGCCCGCGCCGCCGTCGCCTCGATCGACTGGGCGACCAATCCGGCGCGCTCGCAGAGGTCGAGCGCGTGGGCGAGCGTCGCATCCGCGTCGGCGTGGTCGCCGTGGTCGCGCTGCGCCGCCGCCAGCCAGCGCAGCGAGTCGAACGCGACCTCGGAGCGCCCGACCTGCTCGGCGATCTCGCGGGAGCGCTCAAGCACGCCGATCGCGGCGTCCAGGTCGCGCTCGTGCCAGAGGATCGCGCCGCGTACGGCGTATGGGAAGCAGAGCTTGCCCGCCAGGCCCTCGCGTTCGACGAGCTCCTCAGACGCATTCGCGCAGCCGGCGGCCGTCTCCCAGTCGCCGGCGTAAACGCTGAGCTGGCCGAGGGCAGCGTGCACTTCGACCTGGGACGGCAGGTCTCCGATCTCGGTGGCGAGCTCGAGCGCCCGCCGGTACGCCTCCCGTGCGGCGCCATAGTCGGCCTCCGAGATCTCGTGGTGGTAACCGAGCGCGAACAGGGCTCGTACCGCCTCGGCGGGATCCGTCTCGCGGGCCAGCTCGACCGAGCGCTCGAGGTTCTCGCGGGCGCGCTCGGAGTCGCCGAT
>Ga0126307_10000437_pt1 | contig 26720 bp, 24 predicted proteins | sample Plot28_FD_89955 | JGI IMG/M metagenome (GOLD analysis project Ga0126307, IMG submission 89955) | Serpentine soil microbial communities from UC McLaughlin Reserve, CA, USA - Plot28 | ecosystem: Environmental > Terrestrial > Soil > Grasslands | place: USA: UC McLaughlin Reserve, Lake County... | reverse complement strand
GCCCGCCTTCAGCGTCGGATCCCTTGCCGGCGGTTGCGAACGTGTCCGTCTCGCGCGACATACACACGCAGGAGGTCGAAGGACGCGGCCGCCGAGGCCGCGCCCTTCACACCGAACGGAGAGCTGACGTTACGCGGCCAGCGGTGCCGACAGGACGATCGTGCCGCCCGCGACGTGCAGGTTCACGACATACGCCGTCGGGTTCTGCGAGATCGACCGGAGCAGGTCCCGGTCGACGCCGGTAACACAGCCGCTCGTCTGACCCGACGCTGTAAGCGGGACGACGATCGCGCCGGTCGACGCGAGGTGGATGTGCGACTGCACGAAGGTGAAGCCAGCCGGCAGGTTCGAGAACGCGAAGCAGACGGTCCGCTGCCCGACGCTCAGGTGAAGCGTGACGATTCCAGTGCCCGCAGTTCCGGTCAAGTTGCCGGAAAGGACGTTGCCGCCCCGCCGCGGCGTGATCGTCTGTGCGTTGCAAAACGTCTGCGCGGTCTGGCGATTGGTCGAGTTCGCTGCCGGCACCGCGAGATCGCCGTGACGCATGTGGCCTCGCATCGCGGCGCGGCTACTCACGCGAATTGCGACGTACTTGTTGTCGCCGGCGCGATGGCAGACGAACATCTTCGTCTGCGCCTGCGTGGCTTGCGTTCCCTTCAGGTGGCCAGGCTTGTGGTGCGCAGCAGCACCAGCCGCAAGAACTCCCGCTGCCACCACGATCATCACAAAGCTTCCAATTCCGTACTTCACTAGATCCCCCTTGAGGTTCGAATGGTCCCCCACCCTGGTGCAACGCCGTCGGAGCCCGTCGAGTTGCGGCGGCAGTTGTAAAGATCCTGCTAATCGGCCGAGATGCGGGGGAGCCGATGACACGCCAGCACCTCTTCGTCGTCAGGCCGTCGTGCTTTCGGCGCGCGTCGAGGTGCCCTGGAGCGGACCTCGGCGCGGGTGCACGAGGCGCCGCCCCCTTTTGCGCGCCTGCCGTACGCCATACGCCCGCGACACCGCTTCGGTCTTGAAAACCTGACGAAAGGACCGGGCATGGGTGACAAGACCGATCTCCTGACCGGAAAGGCGAAAGACACCGCCGGACGTGCACAGGCAATGAGCGGGGTGGCGCGCCGATATCAGCGCGGATGCTGGACCGACGGGGCATGAGTCGCGCGTGCGCGGCGGACGTTCGCTGCGGCTGCGTAGATGGCTCTGTGCGCTTGGCAGGTCGCGCGTAGCGGCGATGACCGGCCTTCGTCAGGGAAAGGCTATTTGGGGCACGAGCGGGTTGCCGGCTGGCAATCAATCAAAGCTCGCACGCGGCGAAGATACGGACCGTATTTCCCCCGAAAGGGGGACAACTCCGACTCGGGCTCGGGGTCGAAACAGCCGACGATTTGCGTTAGCATGACGCGAGCATCAGCCGCGCGAAGCGTCGCCGCTGTCTTGGCTGTCACTCCTACCGCAGAAGGAGAACAAATTGAAGCACCTTCATAATGCCGCAGTCGCTCTCGTGGTCGTCATCGGAGCAGCGACATTCGCCCTCTCAGCCGCCGCCGCAGGCGGAAACAACCCGACGGCGGACATCCAGGCCGGAAACGGTGCCTGTGGGGCGGATCTCACGGCGCTACCGGTGGTTGGCTTCACCAACTATCACCGCACGGGCAACTCCGTCAGCGTCCAGTACCACCTGAAGAACGCCCTTCCGAACGCGACGTACATCGTCCAGCTCTGGGGCGACGCCTGCTCGTACTTCGGAACGGTAACGACGATCACGACGAACAGCAACGGTGTCGCAAACGGCACCGGGAGTCTGACCGTCCCAGCAACCTCAACACGGTTCTTCGCGACCGCCTGGGGACCCAACGGCTGGAACGACACTCCCGCAGTCACGCTCGCTCCCTAAGACGGCGCAACGTTCGCGCGGCGAATACAAACGCTCGATCATCTGACAGGCCGGGGACGTAACTGTCCCCGGCCGCTCACCAGCCTTCGCTGAGTGGCAACACCGAAAGGCGGCTCACGTCAGGCGAACTTCGACACGCGGCGGCCGACGAGATCGCGCTCCTCGCGAAGCGCCACGCGCGGTTCTTCACTGTGATCCACCCGCGGTCACCCGCGCGGGAGCGCGAGTGGCGCCGCTTCGCCACGATCCCCTCAGCCCATGCGAAGGATCGCCGAGAACAGCGCCGCCCCGTCGTTGAAGACGCGAGATGATCTAAGCGAAACACGCTTGTCATGATCGGGCTCAACGTCTTGCAGCGGCGTTCCTAAATCAAAACCCCGGTGGCGATCGGCGTCGCATGTCTACGAAAGGTAAAGGCGGGAACGAGCTCTGGATCGCGACCGACAGCCGGTTAACCGGTTGTTGTCGTGGAGGACATAGATGCCCTCGCTGGACACGGAATTCACAGATCTGGCCTCGGCCCCGATTACCCAGCCTCCACGCATCCGAGCATTCGAACGCGATCCCGACTCTCGCCTTCCAGGAACCGGTGATTTCGTCGGCACTCTCAAAAGGCGTCACACGCATCGTCATGCTGCCGCTCCGGTCGGAGCAGGTGTAGGAGCGAATCACCGCATTCGATCCTTTGAATTCGGTGTCCTCGACCGTTGCCGAGGCGCAGAACGGAGCCGAGCCGGCAAACGCACCGACGTGCATCACTCCGGACAGGGTAGGAATCGTGGCCGGAACGTGACGACCGTCGAAGACGAGCTCGAACGCGCTCGTCGGCGCGCCGGCAACCATGGTCACGCCGGCGAAGAGAACGCAGCCGATCACGGGCAGAAGAACGAGTAGTCGGCGTGCAAGCCGGGAGGTGCCCATGGCGGCCGGTCCTTTCGCTCGTTAGCGGACCAGGCGTTCCCACGAATGAGCGCTGCCGCGTCTAGGAGAACCCGACAACGCGGTCCGAGTCCGACGGCGCGTCTATCTTGGCGATCTCGGCCGCACGCTCGGACGCGAGCGCAGCGCGACCACCGATACGTAAGACCGTCCGCCGAGCTGACACTCATTTGGGGTGCGCGAGGAACGCGAGGAACTCTCGGACCCACTCACCAACGTCCTTGGCGACCTGGCGCCCGCGGATCGTGATCATGCACTGACTCTTCTGCGCGCCTGCAAGGCCATCGAGCTCGAGCCTGGCGTGCCGTGCTTCCCGAACGCCTTTCCGGCGGACGCGCTGCTCCTCGTCGACGACGGCTTCGTCGTCCTGCGCGCGAGCGTGGGCGGTGCGGTGCGCTCGGCGGTGACAGGTGAAGCCGGGCCCGGGAACGTGCTGTTGGCTCCGGCACGGACTGAGGTGCTGATCGGGCTAGGCAGGTCGCGCGTAAAGGTGATCGATGCGACGGCGCGTGCCGAGCTCCTGACGGTCCCGGCCCTGGCTGACGCGCTCGTCCAACAGTTGGCGCTGGCCCTCCGGCAGAAGCAGGAGGCGCTTGCGAACTTCGCTCCGGCGCACCACGTCGACCGCGTCCGCGGGAAACTGCTGCAGTTGGCAGCGAGCTATGGCCATGTCGTGCGGGACGGGGTACGCATCGACTTCCCCGTAAGCCACGCACTGCTTGCGGAAATGATCGGCTCTTCAAGGGAGACGGTGACGAGAGCCGTCGCCCAACTCGAGCGCGCCAGCTTCATCGACCGGCGCGGCTCGACCTACCGGCTGCTCGTGTCGCCCCAATCCGTTCGTGTATAGGGCGGCGGCGCTGCAGACCGCGAGAGGCGGCGTGATCACCGTCACGAGACGTGACAGGAATCACCTGGTGATGCGCGCAGCCGTCTTACGCTCGGCGTTGCGGCGGTGGCGCTTCCAACAGACCGTCCGAGGAGGCAAGGAATGACCGAATCGACTTTGTACGAGCGGCTCGGTGGCGCGTTCGCGATCGCAGCAGTTGTCGACTACTTCAGCGAGGCGATCGTGCGCAACTCGATTGTCGGCCAGACGTCGCAGAACGCCGCGCTCCGGAAGTGGCACACCGACAATCTCGGGAGGCTTCCGGGCCTGAAGTTCATGCGCACGCTCTGGGTCTGCGACATCGCCGGCGGACCGCAGCAGTACGCAGCCACGAAGCCGGGCAGTACCCCCCTTGGCCTCGAAGAAGCCCATCGCGAGTTGAAGATCTCCTCCGCGGAGTTCGACGAAGTCGCTGCCGAACTTGAGCGAGCACTCGACTTCTTCAAGGTGCCTGCGCAGGAGAAGGAGGAGGTGCTGGCTGCATTCGCCGCGCATAAGGGCGAGGTGACCGCGGGCTACTCCCAGTAGGCGGTCGCTGAGGGCTGCGATCGGGCCGATTACCCTTCGTCACGCCCACGGCGATGGCAAGGACGCTGGCAGAGATGGAGCATGAACATCAGCGGCGGCCGACGCTCATTCGCTGCTAGGTAGTGCCCGACGAGACTCGGCGCTGCGGCAGGACCCGCGCGGCGACGGCGCTCAGGCTGCTTCGTCGAGGGCTCGGTCCACGGCGTCGGGCGACAGCACGTGCTCGATCACCATCGTCGCGGCGCCGATCACGCCGGCTCGATCGGCTAGTCGCGACGGGACGATTCGGAGGTCGCGCGTCGCGAGCGGGAGCGAGCGGCTGAAGATCCCTTCGCGCACGCCGGCGAGGAGTTGTGCGTGCGCTTCGGCGATGTCGCCACCGATCACGATCACCGCCGGATTGAAGAAGTTGACCGTGCCGGCGAGCACCTCGCCGAGCGTGCGGCCGGCGTCGCGAACCATCCGGATCGACCCGGGATGGCCGCTGCGCACGAGTCGGACGACGTCGCGGCTGCGTGCGGCGTCGACGCCCTGTGCGGCGAGCCGATCCGCGAGCGCCTGGCCGCCGGCGACCGCCTCCAGGCAGCCGAGGTTTCCGCACCGGCAGACGACGTCCTCGCTGGTCGTCACTCGGACATGGCCGATGTCGCCCGCTGCGCCCTGCGCGCCGCGGTGGATGTGGCCGTCGGCGACGATGCCGCAGCCGATCCCGGTGCCGACCTTGATCAGGAGCAGGTGCTCCGTTTCGCGCCAGTGCATCCGGTGCTCGCCGCGGGCCATGATGTTGACGTCGTTGTCGACGAGCACGGGGGCCCGGTAGCGGCCGCCGAACCAATGCGGGACCGGGTAGTCGCCCCAGCCGGGCATGATCGGCGGGTTGACGGGCCGCCCGCTGGCGAACTCGACGGGCCCGGGGACGCCGACGCCGATGCCGCGTACGTCGTCCGCTGATCGCCGGACCTCGTCGAGCAGCTCTGCGAACCGTTCGTTCACCCACTCGAGGACGGGCTCGGGCCCGAGCGCGATGTCGCGATCGGCGGCACGCTCGGCCAGCGGGGTCCCGGCAAGGTCGCTCACCGCGATGCGTGCGTGGGTTGCACCGAGGTCGGCGACGAGCACGACGCCGGCGTCGCGGTTGAAGGTCAGGACGTTCGGCGGACGGCCGCCTGTGGAGACGCCGCCGGTGTCGTAGACGAGCCCCTTCGCCAGGAGGGCGTCGACGCGCTGCGCGACCGTCGAGCGGGCGAGCCCCGTCACGCGCGCCAGGTCGGCCCGCGTCACTGCCACTTCCTCGCGGATCAGGTGGAGAAGGGCGCCGGCGCTGGTCGGCGAGACGCTGAGCAGCGGCTTTGTCACGATCCCGACGAAAGTACAGCACAGGCTGGACGGAAGAAAGCCACCGCAGCGGTGATCCGGAGATCTTTTGGTTGACAATCGGACGAAGTTCCGTTTACCGTCTCGCCTCGTGGCGCTCAAGGCCGCGATTGCGGGCACAGGGTTCATTGGGAAGGTCCATGCACGGTCGCTTCGCCTCGCCGGCGTCGAGCTCGCCGCGGTCGCCGCCTCGTCGCCCGCATCCGCGGCCGCAGCCGCAAGAACGCTTGGGGCGGAGCGCGCGTACGAGTCCGCCGAGGAGATGGTGCGCGACCCCCAAGTCGACGTCGTCCACGTCTGCACGCCGAACCGCCTCCACCTGCCGCTCGCCGAGGCGGCGCTCGAGGCCGGCAAGCACGTCGTCTGCGAGAAGCCGCTCGCCGCCGATCTCGACGGGGCGAAGCGCCTCGCGCAGCTCGCCGCCGGCTCGGGGCGTCACGCCGGAGTCCCGTTCGTTTACCGCTTCTACCCGACCGTTCGCGAGGCGCGCGAGCGAATCCGCAACGGCCGGCTCGGCACGCTCCACCTCCTGCACGGCACGTACCTCCAGGACTGGCTCCTGCGCCCGGACGACACGAACTGGCGCGTCGACGACGAGCTCGGCGGCGCCTCGCGCGCGTTCGCCGACATCGGCTCCCACTGGTGCGACCTCGCCGAGTTCGTCTGCGGTCAGCGGATTACCCGGCTCTCGGCCCGCCTGCTCACGACAGTGCCAGAGCGCCCGCGCGAGCCTGGCCGGCATGCGTTCGGCACCGGCGCGGCGACCGGCGACGCCCGCTCCGTCACAACGGAGGACGCGGCGGTCGTCCAGTTCGAGACCGACGCGGGCGCGCTCGGCTCGGTCGTCGTGAGCCAGGTCTCCGCGGGCCGCAAGAACCGGCTCTGGCTCGAGGTCGACGGAAGCGACGAGGCCGTCGCCTTCGACCAGGAGCAGCCGGAGGAGCTGTGGTGCGGAAGCCGCGAATCGCTGACCATCCTCCGGCGGGACCCCGCCGCGCTGTCAACTGCGGCCGCTCGGTACGCGACGCTTCCAGGCGGCCATCCCCAGGGCTACGCGGACTGCTTCGACTCGTTCGTGGCCGACTTCTACGAGGCGGTGCGCGGCGGCGCGCTGCCGGACGGAACCCCGACGTTCGCCGACGGGCTTCGTGCCGCGGTGATCACCGACGCGGTGTTGGCCTCCTCGACACGGGACGGAAAGTGGCTCGACGTCGACTCGGCGACGCCGGCCGTCGTGGGCTCGGAGGCGGTCGCGTCGTGAAGCTCGGCTTCCTCACGTCGTGCATGCCGGAACGAAGCCTCGAAGACATCGCGGCCTGGGCCGGCGACAACGGCTACGAGGCGCTCGAGATCGCGGCGTGGCCGCAGCTCGGCGACCGCCCGTTCACGGCGAGCCACATCAAGGCGGAAGCCTTCGACGAGGCCGAGCACGAGCGCATCCGAACCGCGCTCGACCCGCACGGGCTCGTCGTGTCCGCGCTCGCGTACTACGACAACAACCTCAGCCCCGATCCCGAGGAGCGCGAGCAGTACCACGAGCACCTCCGGAGGTGCATCGACGCCGCGGCTGCGCTCGGCGGTGTCCCGGTCGGGACGTTCGTGGGACGTGACCCCGGGCGCACCGTCGCGGAGAACATGCGCGAGGCCGAGCGGATGTTCCCGCCGCTCGTCGAGTACGCCGGCGACCGCGGCGTCCGCCTGATGATCGAGAACTGCGTCATGGAGGGCTGGCATCCCGACGGGTACCCCGGCAACCTCGCGTACTCGCCCGAGCTGTGGGAGTGGATGTTCTCGCTCGGGCTCTACCTCAACTTCGACCCGTCGCACCTCCTCTGGCTCGGAATCGATCCTGTCGAGGCCCTGCGCCCTCACGTGGATCGTGTCGCGAACGCGCACGCAAAGGACGCCGAGACATTCGAGCGCGAGCGGGACCGCTACGGGTTCTTTGGCCGCGTGTCGACACGCGAGCAGGACCCGTGGGGCATGGGCTGGTGGCGTTACCGGATCCCGGGGCTCGGCCAGGTCGACTTCCCGCGCTACGTCGACACGCTCTACGAGGGCGGCTTCGATGGTGTGCTCGCGGTCGAGCACGAGGACCCCGTCTGGGGCGGAACGCCGGAGCTGGTCGAGGCCGGGCTCCGGATCGCGCACAACACCCTCCGCCCGCTGGTGATCAAGTGACGACGGTCCTCGAGGTCCGGAACCTCGTGAAGGAGTTCCCGGGCGTCCGCGCGCTCGACGGCGTCGACCTCGACGTGCTCGAGGCCGAGGTGCACTGCCTGCTCGGCCCGAACGGCGCCGGGAAATCGACCTTGATCAAGTGCGTCTCCGGCGCGATCGAGCCGACGAGCGGCGAGATCCTGTTTCAGGGCGAGCCGCTGCCACCGGGCGATCCCGCGGGCTCGCTCAAGCGCGGCGTCGCGACGATCTACCAGGAGCTCGACCTGGTCCCGGATCTCAGCGTCGCGGAGAGCATCTTCCTCGCACACGAGCCCCGGCGCGGCCCGCTCCTGGATCTCGACAGGATGGACCGCGAATCGGCGGCGCTGCTCGCGCGGCTCGGTCACGACTCGATCCCTACGCGCGCGAAGGTCGGAAAGCTGCGGCCGGCCGCGCAGCAGATCGTCTCGATCGCACGCGCCCTGTCCGGCGACGTGCGGCTCCTGATCATGGACGAGCCGTCCGCGATCCTCGACGACGGCGAGATCGACACGCTCTTCGACGTCGTCCGCCGGCTCACCGCCGAAGGCGTCGGCGTCGTCTACATCTCGCATCGCCTCGACGAGATCCGACGCATCGGCGACCGGGTGACGGTCCTCGCCGACGGGCGCACCGCGGCGACGGGGCTCCCGGCGACGACGCCGACCGACCAGCTGGTCGAGCACATGGTGGGCCGCAAGGTGGAGCAGCTCTATCCCGATCGGCCCGCCGGCACCGACCGCGTCTTGCTCGAGGTTCGCGGAGCGAAGCGGCTCCCGTTCGTGCGCGGCGTCAGCCTCGAAGTCAAGGCCGGCGAGGTCGTCGGCCTCGGTGGGCTGGTCGGTTCGGGGCGGACCGAGCTCCTCCGGCTCATCTACGGGCTCGACGAGCTCGAGGAGGGCGAGGTTGTCTTCGAGGGCAAGCGCCTCAGATCCGGCCATCCACGCAATGCGATCGCGCGGGGGCTCGGGCTCGCGCCCGAGGACCGGAAGTCGCAGGCGCTCGTGCTCGACTGGAGCCAGACGAAGAACGTGACCGTATCCGATCTCCGTCGCTTCTCGCGCATCCTGCTCGACGTCGGCAAAGAGCGCGAGACTGCACGCGCGCAGCTGAGGGCCCTGAAGACCGTGCCGGACGATCCGGACCGCGCAGTCCGGCTGCTCTCGGGCGGGAACCAGCAGAAGGTCGTGCTCGCGCGCTGGCTGCTCCACGAGTGCCGCGTGCTGCTGCTCGACGAGCCGACGCGCGGGGTCGACATCGCGACGAAGGCCGAGATCTACCGGATCGTCGCCGAGCTCGCGGGCACGGGGCTGGGCGTGCTCGTCGTCTCGTCGGAGCTCGAGGAGCTCGCGCATATCTGCACTCGCGTGCTCGTCATGCGCGAGGGCGAGATCGTCGCCGAGCTCGCCGGCGAGGACGCGACCGAGCTCGCGCTGCTCCGCCACGCCGTCGCGCCCATCGAAAAGCCCGATCTCGTCGAGGAGGTCGTATGAGCGGTCGTACCGAAGCTTCCGGGACGTCGCGCGGCGGCGCGCTCGCCCAACGGGCAAAAGGACTCGAGTTCCAGGAGTACGCCCTCGCGATCGTCGTCGTGCTCCTCTTCGTCGCCGGCTCGATCCTGAAGCCGGAGACCTTCCCGACCTGGGACAACGTCCGGAACATGCTGACGCAGGCAAGCGTCGTCGGCGTTCTCGCGATCGGCATGACCTTCGTGATCGCCACCGCCGGCATCGACCTCTCCGTCGGGTCGATGGTCGCGGCCGCCGGCGTCTTCGGCGGCATCCTGATCGGCGACGACGGCACGAGCAGCCTCGTCTTCATCCTCGGCGCGATCCTGTTCGCCACGTTCCTCGGCAGCGTCAACGCGACGTCAATCGCATACGGGCGCGTCGTCCCGTTCATCGCGACGCTCGCGATGTTCTCGGTTGGCAGGGGCCTCGCGCTGCTTCTGAACGACAAGTTGCCCGTGAGCCTCCTCGACCTGAACGGCGGCTCCTTCGGGGACCCGCAGCCGTTCTCGCTGCTCTGGTTCGGAACCGGCCGGATCTTCGGGATCCCGGTGTCGGTCTTCGTGCTCCTCGCGGTCACGATCCTCGGCTGGATCGTCCTCAACCGGACGCGTTATGGGCGCTACGTCATCGCCGTGGGCGGGAACCGCGAAGCGGCACGCATCGCCGGTGTTCCCGTGCGGCGGATCATCTTCAGCGTCTACGTGCTGTCGGGGTTCCTTGCGGGGATCTCGACGGTCCTCCTCTGCGCGCGGCTCGGAAGCGCGTCGCCGGTGAGCGGCAACCTCTACGAGCTCGATGCGATCGGCGCCGTCGTGATCGGGGGCACGAGCCTCGCCGGCGGGCGGGCGACGATCGTCGGCACGTTCCTCGGCGTCCTCACCTTCGCGCTCATCTTCAGCCTGATGACCCAGCTCAATCTGTCGACCGAGATCCAGCAGGTGACGAAGGGCTTGATCGTCCTCGGTGCCGTCCTGCTGCAGCGTCCTGAGGCGCGGTACTGATGCCCGAACGGCCGGGCGACCCCGTCAACAACACGAGGAGGTACGGAATGTCGCGGAAGCGACTGTTCATCTGCGTCGCCGCAGGCCTGGTGCTCGCGATCGGCGGCGCCGGTTGCAGCATCGGCGGCGACAAGGAGACGGTCACGACGACGGTCACGGTCGGCGAGACGACCCCGACCGGCGGGACGGGCGGGACGGGCAAGACCGTCAAGATCGTCGCGAGCGTGCCGCCGACCGACCACGGCTGGCTCGGCGCGATCTCGAAGGACGCCAAGGCCGCGGCAGAGCAGTTCGACGACGTCGAGTTCGAGCTGCTCGAGGCCGCCGATGCGGACTCGCAGGCTCAGCAGATCGAGCAGGCGATCGCGGACAAGCCCGACGTTCTCGTCGTTCTGCCCCAGGACGGCGCCGCGCTCACGCCGGTCGCGCAGAAGGCGGAGAAGGCAGGTATTCCCGTCGTGAACATCGACAGGCTCTTCACGGCGCCCGACGCGGCAACCGCGACGATCCTCGGCGACAACTACCAGATCGGCGTGCTCGCGGCCGAGTACATCGCCGATCAGCTGAACTGCCAGGGGAACGTCGTCGAGATCCAGGGCCTCGCCGGCATCTCGGTCACGACCGACCGGACGAAGGGCTTCACCGACACCCTCAAGAAGGCGTGCCCGGGCGGTGGGATCAAGATCGTCGCCTCGCAGCCCGGTGACTTCAACCCGGACAAGGGCCTGACTGTGATGGAGAACATCCTGCAGGCGCAGACGGACATCGACGCGGTCTACACGCACGACGACGACATGGCGCAGGGAGTCGTGCAGGCGATCCGCAACGCCGGCCGCGACGACGAGATGTTCCTCACGGGCGTCGGCGGCTCGCAGGACGCGATGCAGCAGATCGAGGAGGGCGGCCTCTACCGTGCCACTTTTCTCTACAACCCGAACATGGCCGCTTCGGCAGTGAACATGGCCCGCCTGATCGGCCTCGGCCAGGGCTTCTCGGAGCTCGTCCCGCCCGAGGTTCCGCGCATGCTCGTCGTTCCCGCCGCCGTCGTCACGAAGGACAACGTCAGCGAGTACGAGCAGTACGCATTCGACTAACGCTCCACGTCGTGGGGTGCGGCTCGCCGGATGCTCGGCGCGCCGCACTCTGCAACCCCTCTACCCGGAACCCGCGTCGTCAGCGAGGCGGGGCAGTCGACTCGCGGACGACGACTCGCGTCGCGAGCTCGACACGGAGCGTCGGCTTCGAGTTCCGCCTCGCGAGGTCACGATCGGCTGCGCGACCACGTCGAGCGACCGGTCCGCGCACCGCTCGATTCGGCACATCGAGAAGACCTGTCAGGCGCGAGGCGGGCCGGTCGACTCGCGAACGACGAGTCGCGTCGCGAGCTCGAGATGGAGCGTCTCGAAGCGCTGCCGATCGAGCAGCCGGTTCAGGAGGCTGACTGCGGTGCGTCCCATTTCGGCAAGCGGCTGCCGCACCGTCGTCAGCGCGGGAGTCACGATCGTCGCATACTCGACGTCGTCGAAGCCGACGATCGACAGGTCCTCGGGGACGCGAAGCCCGCGCGCTCGCGCAGCCTGGATCGCGCCGATGGCGATGTTGTCGTTGAACGCGAAGATCGCCGTCGGGGGCCGCGGGAGGTCGAGGAGTTTTTCGGCCGCTTCGCGGCCGGGCACGATCTCGGGCTCGGCGCCGACTTCGAGTGCCGGATCGGGCAGGATCCCGGCGGCCGCGAGCGCGGCGCGGTAGCCGCGCCGGCGATCCTCGGTGGCGACCCAGCCACGGGGGCCGGTGATCTGCGCGATCCGCCGGTGCCCGAGCTCCAGCAGGTGTCGCATCGCCTGATCTGCACCCGACGCGTGCGCGGCCGAAACAGACGGGATCCGCTCGTCGAGCGGCATCAGCGGGTCGAGGACGACGAAGCGATAGCCGCGGTCGAGGAGCCGCGCGAGCTCCTCGCTCGATTCCTCGGGCAGGATGATCAGCGCGCCGTCCGTGAGGCTGCGCAGCCGGTCGAGCACCGACACCTCGCGATCGTGCTCGTGGCCGGTAGGCGAGAGCACGATCTGCAGGTTCCGCTCTGAAAGCGCCTCGGCCGCCCCCGCGAGGATCGCGGAGAAGTACGCCGGATACACGAGCGGGACGAGGACGCCGACAAGCCCGGTGCTGCCCGCCGAGAGCCCCCGCGCGCTGCGGTTCGCCGTGTAGCCGTTCTCCCGAATGACGTGGCTGACGAGCTCGCGCGTCTCGTCGGAGACGTCGCCGCGGCCGTTGAGGACCCTGGAGACGGTCGCGATCGAGACGCCCGCGAGATCGGCGATCTGGCGAATCGTGAGACGGGACTGGGCGACCTCTGCCACGGGGACATTGAATCATGTTCCGGAACGTTACGGAAGCAGGGCGATGGATTTTGCGCGCATTTTGCGGATAAGTGCGCTTGACGTCCGCTCTTCCAGCCTGGTAACTGTTCCGGAAACGTTTTCGGCGCAACCGCCAGATCGACGGATATTCCGCCCCGAGCGGGCGAGAAAGGACAGCCGATGCGACGCCCCATCCCCACCCGCGCGCTCGCCGCCGCCGTACTGACAGGCGGCGCTCTCGCGCTCTTCGCGAGCAGCGGTTCCGCGCCCGCGGCAACCGACGGAGCAGGGACCGTCAACGCGCACGCCTGCCTCGTGATGACCGGGTCAGGCGATCCGGCCTTCACGAGGAACTTCAACCCCTACGCCGGCGGCGGCCTGCCGAGCAACTCGATCGTCCAGGGCGCCTTCTACGAGCCGCTGATCGTCGTGGCGGCAGGTGGTCGCAAGGCCGTTCCGTGGCTCGCGCGTAGCTGGAAGTGGAGCAACCGCAACAGGACGCTCACGCTCAACCTCGCGAAGAACGCGAAGTGGTCGGACGGCAGGGCGCTCACGTCGGCCGACGTCGTCTACAGCCTCACGGCGGGCCGTCAGGACAAGACGATGGACCGGATCGGCCTCGTCGGTGCGGACAACAACGTCCGCTCGATCAGGGCAAAGGGCCGGTACGGCGTTGCGATCACGCTGAAGAGCGCCGACTCGCAGTTCATCGGCGCGATCCTGAACCGGCAGTTCGTCGTTCCGAAGCACATCTGGTCGAAAGTGAAGGACCCGGCGACGTTCACCAACCCGAGGCCGGTCGCTTCGGGGCCGTTCAACGTCGTCGCGCGCTTCACGACTCAGGACTACGTCCTGAACAAGAACCCGCGCTACTGGCAGGCCGGCAAGCCGAAGATCAAGTGCCTCGAGTACGTCCAGGCGGCCTCGAACGACTCGGCTCTGGCGCTGATCCAGAACGGCTCGGTCGACTGGACGCACAACTTCGTCCCGAATGTCGACAAGGCGTACAGCGCGAAGGATCCGCGGCACTTCCACGCGTTCTACTCGAACGCCGACTACGCCATCTCACTCGTCTTCGACGACACGAAGTATCCGTACAGCCTCGTTTCCTTCCGGAAGGCACTCAGCCTCGCGATCGATCGCAAGACCGTGTCCGTCCTCGGTGAATACGGGTACGAGCCGCCGTCCGACGCGCTCGGGTTGAGCGGCCTCTTCCCGCAATGGGTCACCGATCCGGCCGTCAAGAAGCTGGCGAAGCAGATGGCGACGTACAGCCCGGCCGCGGCCAAGAGGATGCTCACGTCCAATGGCTTCACCTACAGGGGCAACACCCTCGTCGACCCGAGGGGGAACACGGTCAAACTCGACATCCACGTGATCTCGGGTTGGTCCGACTGGGTCGCCTCGAACCAGATCATCACGCGGAACCTGCGTGAGATCGGAATCGACTCGCAGGTGCAGCTCGAGCCGACGTGGGGCGACTGGTTCCCGAACGCGTTCTCGACCAAGAACCCGACGCTCCTCTGGCAGGGCGCCTCACGCGGCTCGCCGTACGGGTTCTTCTACGCGAACCTGTCGCAGAACGCGTTCATCCCGTCGGGGACGGACGCGAGCCCGACCGGAAACTGGCAGCACTTCGCGCACGGGAAGGCGACCACGCTCCTCAACCAGTGGAAGGTCTCGCTCGTCCCGAAGAAGCAGCATCAGCTCGCGACGCAGCTCGAGAAGATCTTCCTCCAGAACCTGCCGATCGTGCCCGTGATGATCGGAGCGCGATGGTCGACCTACAGCACGAGATACTTCCACTGCTTCTCCTCGAAGCGGAACTTCTACGCCGACCCGATCTTCACGACCTACCCCGACAACATCCTCCAGTTCACCCGCGTCTGCCCCGGCGCGCAGAACGGGGCATGAAGAACGCGTAGTCGTCGCGACGGCGGGCGGGGCTCCGGTCCCCGCCCGCCGGCCGTACGCTCGCGGAGCCGATCATGCGCTGGTTCGCCCGTCGACTCGCCTTCTACGCCCTCGCGATCTGGGTGGCGCTGACCGTCAACTTCCTGCTCCCCCGGCTGATGCCGGGCGATCCGATCGCCGGGCTGCTGCAGCATCTGAGCCCTGCACAGCTCGCCGCGAACCCAGGGCTCATCCAGACCTACCAGGCGCTTCTCGGAGGGGGAGACAAGTCGATCTGGGAGGACTACGTCGTCTACCTGCACCGGATCGTCAACTTCGACTTCGGCTTGTCGACGTCGAATTACCCGACGCCGGTGTCGGAGGTGATCGGCCGGACGCTGCCGTACTCGATCTTCCTCGTCGGCGTTGCGTTCGTGCTCGCGTTCATCGTCGGGACAGCGGTCGGGATGGTGGCCGCATGGCGCCGCGGCGGCGCCGTCGACAACGTCGTCGTCCCCGCGTTCATGGCCGTGGGGGCATTTCCAGCGTTCTTCACCGCGCTGCTCGGTCTCTACTTCCTCGGGCTGAAGGCCCAGTGGTTCCCGATCCAGCACGCGTACGACAACGGCCTGACCCCGGGTTTCAACTGGGCGTTTCTCTCCAGTGCGATGCGCCACTCCCAGCTGCCGATCCTCGTCGTCGTTGCCGCGTACGCCGGCGCCTGGGTGTTGAACATGCGGACAGTGATGATCAACACGATCGGCGAGGACTACGTGACGCTTGCTCATGCGAAGGGCATTCCCGACCGCCGGGTGATGACGCGGTACGCGGGAAGAAACGCGATTCTGCCCCCGCTCAACGGATTCGCGCCGCTGTTCGCGAGCGCCGTCGGCGGGCTCGTCTTCGTCGAGTACATCTTCAGCTACCCGGGTGCGGGCTACACGCTCCAGCAGGCGGTGCTCGGCAACGACTACCCGCTCGCGCAGGCGCTCCTCGTCGTGCTCTCCGTCTGCGTGATCCTCGCGAACCTCGTCATGGACGTGCTCAACTTCGTCCTCGACCCGCGGTTGAGGACAAGCTGATGTCGCAGCTCGACCCGACCCTGCTCGATCCACGCGCCCTCGACCTGCCGGCCGCGGCGCGCGCCCGTCGAGGCGCTAGCCGGCTTCGCGTCCCCGGCTGGCTCGTCCTTCTGGTCCGCAATCCGAAATCGTGCACGGGACTCGTAATGGTCGCGCTGGTCGTCGTCGTCGCGCTGATCGCGCCGCTGATCTCCGTCGCTCACCCGAACGACTTCAACATCCTCGCGACGCGTCAGGCGCCGTCGTGGAACCACCTCTTCGGGACCACCGACCAGGGCAGCGACATCTTCTCGCAGGTCGTGGTCGGCGCCCGCCGGTCGCTCCTGCTCGGTGTCGCGGCGGCGGCGCTCGCGACCGCACTCGCCGCGATCCTCGGGATCACCGGCGCCTATATGGGCGGGATCGTCGACGACATCGTCAACTTCCTGACGAACGTGTTCCTCACGATTCCCGCGATCCCGCTGCTCATCGTCGTCTCCGGCTATCTGCCGAGCCGCGGGATGGGGACGATGGCCCTCGTCCTCGCGTTGGTGCTCTGGGCGTTCGAGGCGCGGATCCTCCGCGGACAGGCGCTTTCGTTGATCAACCGCGACTTCATCCAGGCGGCGAAGGCGGCCGGCGAGCCGACATGGCGGATCGTCTTCGGCGAGCTGATCCCGAACATGATCAGCCGAATCGCCGCCGCATTCGTGCTCGTCTTCTACATCGCGCTCCTGACGGACGCCGGCCTCGAGTTCCTGGGGCTTGGCGACCAGTCCGCGACCAGCTGGGGAGTGACGCTGTACTGGGCTCAGGTCAACTCGACAGTGCTGCAAGGCGAGTGGTGGCCGTTCTTCTTCCCGGGTGCGGCGCTTGCGTTCACGGTGCTGGGGCTCGTCCTGGTGCTGGCCGGAATCGACGAGGTGAGCAACCCGCGCCTGCGGACCGAGCGCACCCCGCGCCGGCGCCTGCTCCGGATGTTCGTCGGGGGCCGCCCGATCGCGCGCACGGAGACGCCGGCATGACGAGCAGCGTCGAGGAGCCGGTCCTGCAGAGCACCAGCGACGCGAAGCTGCTCGAGTTGCGTCACCTCACCGTCGAGTACGGCAGCGGCGCAAAGCGGGCGCGTGCGGTCGACGGCGTCGACCTTACGATTCACGAGAGCGAGATCGTCGGCCTGGCGGGCGAGTCCGGCTGCGGCAAGAGCACGATCGCGAACGCGGTGATGCACATCCTGCGTCCGCCCGCGCGGATCGCGGGCGGGAGCATCGTGTTCAACGGCGAGGATCTCGTCGGGAAGAGCGCGGAGGAGCTGCGCCGCTTCCGCTGGCGCAACGTCTCGATCGTCCTGCAGAGCGCGATGAACGCGCTGAATCCGGTGATGCGCGTGGGCGATCAGTTCATCGACGCGATGCGGGCGCACGAGCGCATCGACAGGCGGCGCGCGATCGCGCGCACCGGCGAGTTGCTCGAGCTCGTCGGGATCGATCGCCGCCGTGCGAGGGCGTACCCGCACGAGCTTTCCGGCGGGATGCGACAGCGCGTGATCATCGCGATGGCGCTTGCGCTCCGGCCGGAGCTGATCGTCATGGACGAGCCGACGACCGCGCTCGACGTCGTGGTGCAGCGCGAGATCCTGCAGCAGATCGAAGCCCTCAAACGGGAATTCGGCTTCGCGGTGCTCTTCATCACGCACGACATCTCGCTGCTGCTCGAGTTCGCGGACCGGATCGCGATCATGTACGCGGGCGAGATCGTCGAAGCCGCGCCCGCGGCGCGGCTCGCGTCCAATGCACAGCACCCGTACACGCAAGGGCTGCTGCGATCGTTCCCGCCGCTCACGGGCCCGATCACGCGGCTGACCGGAATTCCCGGGTCGCCGCCGGACCTTCGCGACCCCCCGAGCGGCTGCCGCTTCCATCCCCGCTGCCCGCACTGCCTGCCGGAGCAGGCAGCGCTCTCCATCCGTCAGACGACCGAGCGTCCGGTGCTGCGACCGGTCCAACCGGGCCACGAGGTCGCCTGCCATCTCGTCGCGGAAGCCTCGCAATGACGACTGCCGCCGCCCCGCTCGAGGTCCGCAACTTGACCAAGCACTTCGCCGTCGGCGGCGGCGTCCGCCGCGCGCACCTGCACGCCGTCGACGACGTGTCGTTCGAGCTCCGCCCGGGGAAGATCACTGCGCTCGTCGGCGAGAGCGGGAGCGGGAAGAGCACCGTCGCGCGCCTGCTCGCACGCCTGTACGACCCGAGCACGGGCGCGGTCCTGTTCGAGGGCGGCGACGTCTCCACGGTGCGGCGACGGCGCGACGTCCTTCGCTACCGCTCGCAGGTCCAGATGATCTTTCAAGACCCCTTCGGCTCGCTCAACCCGGTGAAGACGGTCCGGCACCACATCGAGCGGCCCCTCCGGGTGCACCACGTCGTCCCCCGCGGACAGATCGAGGGGCGCGTACACGAGCTGCTGTCGACGGTCGGGCTCGTCCCGCCCGAGGACATCGCGGCGAAGTATCCGCACGAGCTTTCGGGCGGACAGCGACAGCGCGTCGCGATCGCGCGAGCGCTGGCGGTCGAGCCGAAGGTGGTCCTCGCCGACGAGCCGATCAGCATGCTGGACGTCTCGATCCGGATCGGGATCCTGAACCTCATGGCGCGACTCAAGGAGGAGCGCGGGATCGCGTTCCTCTACGTGACTCACGATCTCGGGAGCGCCCGCTATCTCGCCGACGACATCCTCGTCATGTACGCGGGCCAGATCGTCGAGCACGGGCCGATCGAGCAGGTGCTGTCCTCGCCGTTGCACCCGTACACGCGTCTGCTGCTCGCGGCCGTGCCCGATCCTGCGACGAAGTTGCACGCGCAGCGGATCGAGATGCGGAAGGGTCGCGCGTCGGCCGCCGTCGATCCACCCGAGGGCTGCCGCTTCGTCACGCGCTGTCCGCTCGCGATCGAGGTGTGCTCGCGCGTGACGCCGCCGCTCGTCGAAGAACGGCCGCCACAGGCCGCCCGCTGCCACGTCACCGCCCCCGCGAGCTGAACGAGAGGACCGACGATGCCCGCCGATATGAGCTCCTTCCCACCCGACTTCGTCTGGGGCGCCGCCACCGCCTCGTACCAGATCGAGGGCGCCGCGCGCGCGGACGGACGCGGCGAGAGCGTCTGGGACCGGTTCTGCGCGACGCCCGGGAACGTCCGAAACGGCGACTCCGGGGAGGTCGCGTGCGACTTCTACAACCGGTACCCGACGGATGTCGCGTTGATGCACGACCTCGGCCTCGATGCGTTCCGCTTCTCGATCGCGTGGCCGCGCGTGCTACCGGACGGCCGCGGTGCGATCAACAACGCGGGGCTCGACTTCTACGACCGCCTCGTCGACGAGGTGCTCGCGCATGACATCGAGCCATTCGCGACGCTCTTCCACTGGGACACGCCGCAGGCGCTCGAGGACGCCGGCGGCTGGCCCGCACGCGCGACAGCGGAGGCGTTCGTCGAGTACGTGGACGTCGTCGTTGGCCGGCTCGGCGACCGCATCCGGCACTGGATCACGCACAACGAGCCCTGGGTCCACGCCTGGATCGGGCATTCGTGGGGGGAACATGCGCCGGGCCGGACGAGCGAGTCCGACGCGGTCGCGGCTGCCCACCACCTGCTGCTGTCGCACGGTTGGGCGGTCGAGGCGATTCGTCGGGGCGTTCCCGACGCGCAGGTCGGGATCACCCTCAACCTCGCGCACGCGTATCCCGCTTCGGACACACCGGAGGACGAAGCGGCGGCCTGGGAAGTCGACGGCGAAGGAAACCGCTGGTTTCTCGATCCGATCTTCCGAGGCGCGTATCCGGCGGATCTGCTCGACCGCAACGAGCTCGCCCAGCCGGTCGTCCAGCCTGGGGATCTCGAGGCGATCTCCGCGCCGGTCGATTTCCTCGGTGTCAACAACTACTTCCGCTTCGTGGTGAGCGCGGGCGTGGACGGCCCGAGGATCGGGCGGAACCCCGACTCGCAGCACACGGACATGGGGTGGGAGGTCTTTCCCGACGGTCTCCACCGTCTGCTCGTTCGGATCGCCCGCGACTATGCCCCGGCGGCGATCTATGTCACGGAGAACGGCGCCGCGTTCGGCGACGTCCGCGTCCATGACGGCCGCGTCCGTGATCCCGAGCGGACGGCGTACCTCGAGTCGTATATCGCGGCGGTTTCGCGTGCAATCGCCGACGGCGCGCCGGTCAAGGGCTACTTCGTCTGGAGCTTCCTCGACAACTTCGAGTGGGCGCACGGCTACTCGAAACGGTTCGGGATCGTCTACGTCGACTACCCGACCCTGGCTCGAGTACCGAAGGACAGCTTCTACTGGTATCGCGACTTCATCGCCAGCCGTCAGCGGACACCGCGTCCCTCTCCGATCGCCGCTGGCTGACGGCCCCCCGCCGGTCGCGACCCAACGCCGCCGGTAACGGCGAGGTCGGGCACACGTTCTTCGCGAACCCGAACCCGCCGCCGCCGAACCCGGTGCCGACGCCGATCGAGTGGGTCGTCAGCCTCAACGGCGTCCCGTAGTACGAGACCGGCTGCGTGCTCGTCTTCTCGGGCTGAGAGGCGTCATCCGTCCGGCGGCCGGTCTCGGCCGCCGGACCTGACGGGCCGCGGCTGCGGCGCGTCGTGCCGCGGGGTCGCGAAGCCGTAGCCGCGAAGCACCGGAGTGCGCTCGATCCGCTCCTCGATCTCGCGCACGAGCGCGCCCGGCCAGGCGACACGTCGGCGCGTGTAAGTAGGCGATTCAAACACGACCGCGGCACAATTTTCGACGTAGCCGGCGTAGCGCTCGAGGCCGAGGAACCCGCAGACCTCCGCGAGCACATGCTCGGGCCGGCGGATCAGCTGTTCGTGACGGACGGTCAGGACCTCGCTCGGCTCGCAGAGGGAGGCGAGCCTCGCCGTCGTGTCGCAGTGGCGAAAGTAGTAGTCGGCGGCCGCCTCGACGGGCAACTCGTGCCAGATCGAGATCGCGGCGATGTTGTCGAAGGGGTTGCGCACGACATGGAGGAGTCGCAGCGGCACCTCGACCAGCGAACGCACCCGATCGAGGAAGTCAGGACGCTCCGCGATGCAGCGCGTAACGGCGCCGCCGCGCTTGTCGCCGATCACGCGCAACGTCTCGAAGCGTCCTTGCCATTCGCCCGCGACGGAATACGCGTAGTTGGTCCGATTCCCGCGCAGGTTGAACCACGACGCTCTCGCGAGAATGCGCGAATAGAGCACGTCGCGGCTGCAGCCTTCGACGACGAGCCGCTGCGCGCCGAGCTCGTGCGAGACGACGGCGTCTCGATGCGCGTTCACGCAGGCGCCGACGATGCTGTGACCGCTGCGCGGGTATCCGATAAAGAGCAAGAACGCTTCGACGTCGGCGAACGCCTCTCGCCGGCGCCGGCGCAGCACGGCGCTCGACGCGCGCTGTTGGAGCTCGTAGGCGGCGCCACGAACCGGCCCGAGCGTGTGCGCGAATCGTGTTCCTCCAGCCATTGCTCTACGCTCGTCCCCGAGTGAACGGGCGGGGCGTCGTCGTAGTTGGAGGCTATGTCAACGCTCTCGGCGTCGTTCGCGCGCTCGCCGCGCGCGGAATTCCGACCGCAGTCGTAACGAACCAGCCGTTCGACATCGCCCACCTCTCGCGGTGGGTCTGCGCGCACGAGCGGATCGACGGCATCGGTGAACGGCCCGAGCTGCTCGTCGAGCTGCTCGAACGGCGCGCGGTCGACTGGGACGGCTGGGCGATGCTCCCTACGAACGACGAGTCCCTCGCTGCGCTGGCGGCCAATCACGACCGGCTCTCGTCGCGGTACCGGCTCATTGCGCCGCCTCTGGACGTCGCCCGCCATCTCCTCGACAAGACGCTGATGCTGGAAGCGGCGTCCGCGGCCGGTGCCGATAGGCCGATCAACTATGGGCCTGCGACCGAAGAGACCGCCGCCAGAAGCGATCTTGAATTTCCGCTCGTCATCAAGCCGCTCGTGGGCTATCGCTTCGCCGCGCGCTTCGGTGCGAAGCTCTTCGTCGCGCAGCATCGCGACGAGCTACGGCGGTACATCGCGCTCGTGGCCGCGGCGCAGATCGACGCGCAAGTGATCGAGCTCGTGCCAGGCCCCGACAGCGCGATCTACCAGTACACGACGTACGTCGACGCGCGCGGCGAGCCTTGGGGAGGGCTCACGGCGAGAAAGCTGCGGCAGGGGCCGCCCGGCTTCGGCGTCGCGCGGGTCGCCGAGATCGTCCCCGATCCCGACGGGGTGGAGGAGATGACCGTCGCGCTCGCGCGGCGCATCGGCCTGCGCGGAATCGCGAGCGCGGAGTACAAGCGAGACGCCCGCGACGGCCGGCTTCGGTTTCTCGAGCTCAACGGCCGCTCGGTGGTCTACAACGCGCTGCTCCGTCGCGCCGGCCTCGACCTCGCGTGGCTCGCGTGGTCGGATCACGTTGCGGGGCGGCCGGAGCACGCACGGCCGAGCGGCTGGCCGGGCGTCTGGATCAACCTGCACGCCGACGTCCTCTACTCGGCGCTCTTCCGCAACTCCGCACGGCCGGGTCTTGCCGAGTTCCTCGGGCCGTACCGGCGACCGAAGCTCGAGGCCGTCTGGTCGACGAGGGACCCGCGCCCGTTCGTGGCGCAGTGGACGCGGACTGCGCGCGCCGGACTCGGCGCGATCGCCAAGCGCGAGCCGGGCGGCCTCGTCGCCGATCGTTCCCGGCCGCGGTCCTAGAGCAGCGACGCGACTGCTCTGAACTTCCCGCCACGCCGCGCCTCCATGTCGCTCCGCCGCGTCGCGTCGATCACGGCGCCGCTGCCGAGCAGACGCTCGAGCTCCGGCAGCGCGCGGGCGAGCGACCGCTGAAAATCCTGCTCATCGAGCGTCGTCAGCGTGAGCTCGAAGCGGGTCGGCCCGTGCTGCGTGAGCTGGTACTGCAGGACGCCGCGATCGCTCTTGAAGACCTGCCACACGGCGCGGGGGTGGACGAACCTCCCGTCGGCGAGCGGCAGGACGTCCTCCTCGCGCCCCTCGAGCTCGGACAGCAGCTTCGGCGTTCGGCCGCACGGGCACGCGTCGGGCGACATGCATGCGAGATCGCCGATCGGATAGTTGAGCAACACCGTTGCGCGGTTCACCAGGTTCGAGATCACGACCCGACCCTGCTCGCCCGGCGCCGCCGTCCGCCCGTCGGGCCGAACGACTCGGACGTGACAGATGTCCTCGTGCAGATGGAAACCCGTCCGCCGCTCGCAGTAGAAGCCGATCTTGAACGACTCGACGGCGTTGTATCGCGACAGGACCGGGATGCCGAGCTCGGTCTCGACGAACCCGCGCGTGCCCGGCGGCAGCGCCTCCCCCATGTACATCACGAGCTTCGGCGGATGAAGGTCGATGGAGCGGGCCGCGACCGTCCGGAAGAAGACGTCGATCCAGCCCCCGTAACCGGACAGCACGTCCGGGCGCTCCGCGTTCACGATCTTTGCGACCGCTTCCGGCGACTCGAGCACCGACACGATCCGCCGGCGCGGGCGTACCGGCAGAAGCGTGCTCTCCGCGTAGAACGCCATGACCTTCTTGAATGTCGAAGTCTCGTAGCCCACGTAGAGCTCGCGCGGTCGAAACGACCCGCCGCACATCGCGATCACAGGCGCGCGTTCGCGCTCTCCGAACGGGATGTTGAGGAACAGCGAGCGCCGGTCGTGGTAGATCTCGAGCGGCGTGCCCGTGGAGCCGCTGGTGAGGAACGAGAGCGGTCTCCGGCGCAGCTCGCGCTCCGCGACGAACCGCAGCGGGTCGCTGCGGACGAGCTCCCGGTCGAGCACGGGCAGTCGTTCGAGGTCGGCGGCGCCTCCGATCTCGCCTGCGTCGATCCCGGCGCGCGCGAACCACTCGCGGTAGTACGGAACCTCCTTCGCCGCGTGCCGGACCGTCCGCCTGACGTTTGCGTCGCGCGCGGCCTCGAGCTCGTCTCTGGCCAGGAACGGAACGCGGCGCTGCCGGCGCACGTTCGCCGAGATCAGCGCGCTCGCGTGGAGCCTTCGATGGATGCTGTCCGTCAGTGCCGGGTGTCGAGGACGAAGGGCACGCCCGCGCCCGACGCGAGCGCGCGGAGATCGTCGACGACGCGTCGAGTGAGCGGGACGCCCGACCGCTCCCGCTCGGACTCCGCCGCGTACTCGGGATCCCCGGCCACCAGCACCGGCTCCGCTGCGTCGATCGGCTCGGTCGCGCGCAGCGAGTCCAGCATCGTGTCGAGATCGCCCGCGAAGTCGTCGTCTCCCCGGAAGCGTCGAGGGTCGAGCGCCAGGAAGAAATGCCCGACGGGTCGCTGCGGGTAGGCAGACTCACCCCAGGTGCCCATTCCGGTCAGGATCGACGACAGCGTCTCGGCCATCACCGCCAGGCCGTAGCCCTTGTGGCTCCCGAGCTCGGGGCTCCCGCCGAGCGGCGTCAGCAGGCGGTCCGCATACGCGCGGCGGGCGCCGGTGACCGGAGCACCGGTCGGGTCGACGGCCCAGCCCGATGGGATCGACCGGCCTCGTCGCCAGGCGTCGACGATCTTCCCGAGCGACACCGTGCTCGTCGCCATGTCGAGCAACAACGGGCGGTTTCGCTTGGCCGGAGCCGCGAACGCGAGCGGGTTCGTCCCGAGCATCGCCTTCTTGCCGCGTGTTGGGACGACGGCCGGGAGGTCGGCGCTGCTCGTCGCGAAGCCGAGGCAGCCTGCTGCCGTGGCCATGGCGGCGTACGCCCCGGCGGCGCCGAAATGCCCGGAGTTGCGGACTCCGACCGCGCCGAGGCCGGTCGCGCGGGACTTCGTCACGGCGAGCGTCATCGCCGTCTGTCCCGGAACGTGTCCGAGGCCTCCGCCGCCGTCGACCAGCGCCGCCGAGTCGCTCTCGCGAACGACGTCGATCGAAGGCGTGACGGTCAGCCGGCCGGCGAGCAGCGCTCGGTGGTAATGCACGAGCATCGCGCAGCCGTGCGAGTCGATGCCCCGCCGGTCCGCGTACACGACCAGCTCGGCGGTGATCGACGCATGCTCCTCGGACATGCCCCAGCCGCGGAGAATCGCTTCGACCTGCGCGGCGAGCGACTCCAGGGAGACGGTCGTCCCCGGCGGTCGCCGCGCCGCGAACTGCGGCGCGGCGCGCTCGATTGCGAGCGCGGCCGTACGGCGCGCGCCTGCCGCACGGACCGCACGGACCGTGCTGAGGATGCGCCGGCCGGAGCGAAGCACTGGCCGTTTCTATAGGAAGCGGCGCGAGCGCGGATCACCAATTCGCCGGCAGACCTCCGACGTTCGGGGGCAGGGGCACGTTCGCCGGGTGGATGACGTAGGCGATGCCGCCGCTACGCGATGTCGGCAGCCACACGTCGGCGAACTGCTGGCGTTCGAAGACGTTCTCGACCGCCGAGTTGCTGGGGATCAGCCGCGACGCCGGGTCGTTGACAATGACGTCACCCGTCGGCGTGAAGCCACGGATCACCAGCAGGTGCCCATTGGTGCCGTAGCCGGCGTTGTCGAGCTCGTTCTTCTTGAACGCGACGGAGACGACGAGCGGGATTCCTGCCTTGATGAACTGCTCCGCCTCGGTCAGCGATCGCAACTGGACGACCTCGCCCTCGAGGCCGAGTGCTCCGGCGTACGCGGTGTTGAACGGCCAATTCCCCGCGCCGCTGTAGTGCCAGTCGAAGGTGTGCATCGCGGCGTAATCGACGGTCGGGTCGGCGTAGGGGATACCGGCCAGCTCGCTTGCGGGCGGCTTGCCGCCCCAGTATTCGACCACCATCTCCGTCGACGTGGGGCTGCACCACGCTTCGCCTCCGCCGTCGAACTCCGGGTACTCGCCCTGGTGGACCTCCTGTGAGTACTGCGGCACGTCGAGCGTGATTCCCTCGGCGCCGCCGAGCGGCCCGGCGGCGACGGATCGATCGTCCGGCAGCGCCGACGCGACGGCACCGATGGAGCGGACGACCGGCGCCGCGGTCGTGCCCTGCTTGCGGTAGAGCGTGAGCCGAAGCCGGTAGCTCGTGAGCGCGACGCCTTTGGCGGCGAAGAAGGTGTCGATCGCGATCGTGCCCGTTGTGTCGCCCTGACCGCCGAGCGACGTGCGGTGGATGTCGCCCGCGGCCGCGGACGGGATCTGCGACGTCCAGCGGCCCATGACGTACCACTTCGTCGCGGTGCCCGCGGTCGTCGTCCCGCTCATCTCGACCTGGATCCACGTGCCCGAAGGCGTGTCCGCCGTCCAACTCGCTACGAGCTCCGTCAGGCCGAAGCCCGGTGAGTACGTCGGCGAGGTCCACGTCGCGTAGTCGTAGGCCGTGTTGTCGGTCGACCCGTCGAAGGGATCGTCGTACTGAACTGTTCCGGCCGGAGCGCCGATTGTGATCGCGCCGTCGCCCGCGGTGGCGGTCTGGCCGCCCTGGAACGTCCCGGACGCGAAATCGGCGGCGGTCGTCCAGCCGCGGTAGCTGACCTGATCGTGGTTCGCCGGCTGCTTCGCCGGCGCTCCGGTCGCGGTGATCGATGCGGCCAACGCGCAGGCCAGGATCGCGGCTCGTACGACGCTTCGGTGCATGACGCCCTCCCCCCTCGGACGGTGGAAACACTCTCGCGACGGCCGATGGTAGGGCCGCCCTTGCCGTCGTGTCAACGTGCCGGCCGGCTATGACTCCCGCTCCGCGATCAATGGCCAAGCCTGCCGTCGGCGACCGATCGTCGTACGGGCCCCAGCGTCAGACGGGCGGGTGGCCCGAGGGCCGCGCCAACGCGCGAGGTACGCTCCCGCGCGTGGATACCGAACGTGCGAAAGAGCTGTTGGCGCGTGAGCGCAGCAGGATCGAGCGACGGCTCGGGGTGCCCCGTTCGGACGGGAGCGACGAGCTGACGACGATCGATCAGCACCTCGGGGATCAGGCGTCAGACTTGCTCGAGGCCGAGCTGGACGAGGGGCGCGCAGACGACCTTCGCGCCGAGCTGGCTGCCGTCGAGCGGGCCGAGCGGCGACTCGAGGAAGGGACGTACGGGCTCTCGGTCGAGAG
>Ga0126307_10000436_pt1 | contig 26732 bp, 32 predicted proteins | sample Plot28_FD_89955 | JGI IMG/M metagenome (GOLD analysis project Ga0126307, IMG submission 89955) | Serpentine soil microbial communities from UC McLaughlin Reserve, CA, USA - Plot28 | ecosystem: Environmental > Terrestrial > Soil > Grasslands | place: USA: UC McLaughlin Reserve, Lake County... | reverse complement strand
TCGGCCACGGGCGGCCCGCCTTCGGCCTCGAAGCGATAGCCGATACCGAAGTGTGTGTGGATGTATGCCCACTCCGGCGACACCGCCTCGAGCTTCTGGCGTACCTTGCGCACGAACACGTCGACCGAGCGGTCACCGTAGGCCATCTGGTAGCCCCAGACCACCTGGTAGATCTCCTCCCGCTGAAGCACCCGCCCGCGGGCGCCGGCGAGCAGCTGCAGCACCTCGAACTCGCGCCGGGTCAGCTCGGCGCTCTTGCCGCCGGCGAAGGCCTGGTACTGGTCGGCCCGCACCTCCAGGTCACCCGCGCTGACCGGGCTGACCTCGGCCGCGGGGGCCGAGCGCTTGCGCCTACGCACGACCGCCTCCACGCGGGCGAGCACCTCCTCGGGGTGGGCCGGCTTGGTGATCCAGTCGTCGGCGCCTGCGCGCAGGCCGCGGACTCGCTGGCCCACGCTGGAACGCCCCGTGCAGACGATCAGGCCCATGGTGGGCACGGCCGCCGCCACACGGTCGAGGTAGTCCCAGGCCTTTGGCCCGAGCAGGGCGAGATCGACCACGAGGGCGTTGGCGCGCATGGCCACGAACTCCTCGACCCGCGGGGGTGCCCCGAGCCGGCGGTGCTTGATCCCGAGCCTCTCGGCCCGGTTTACGAGGACGCGGATGAAGCCCGAGTCGGAGTCGAGGATCGCGATGCGGAGGTTTCCCTGGTCGGACGCGTTCACGATCCTCGTCTGTGGCGAGTGTAACCGCGCTCGTCGGGCAAACCCGTGTTTTACAGGTTCTTCACAGGCGAAGAACACGCACGTAACGGGATAACCGGGGCGGATTGGCACTCTCGCGCCGCATGCTGCAAGCCGGGGACGTCGAGGTCAGGCCCGAGGAGTTCGTCGCGTTGGCGGACGGCCGCCCCCTCTCCTTGACGGTCCGCGAGCTGTCGCTGCTCACTGCCCTCGTGGAGCGCCAAGGCAAGATCGTCGCACGCGAGGAGCTGTATCGCGTGGTCTGGAACGAGCCCTACCGCAAATCCGATCGCTCCGTGGACGTCTACGTGGCCAAGCTGCGCCACAAGCTGGGCGTGGCGCTGCCCGATCGGCAGCTCATCCACACCCATTTCGGGTTCGGCTACCGGCTCGACCCCGGCGCCTGACGGGCTTTCACGTCTTTTTCACAGGTTCGCGACAGGTCGATAACAGACTTGTCGAGAGCGCGCTGACAGCCTCGCCGCCACCACGTGAACGAACAAGGAGCACATTTCATGACCAGGTGGCTCACGATTGCCATCTGCTCCCTGCTTGCCCTCGGCGCCGCGGCCTGCGGCGACGACGACAACAAGGACAGCGGAGGCAGCAACAGCGGCGGCGGAGACCTCAAGGGAACTATCGCCATCGACGGATCCAGCACCGTGCAGCCGTTCTCGCAGGCGGCACTCGAGCTCTTTCAGGAGGAGAACCCCGACGTCCGCATCACCGTCGGAGGCGCCGGCACCGGCGACGGCTTCGAGAAGTTCTGCCGTGGCGAGCTGGACGTCGCCGACGCATCGCGGCCGATCGAGGACGAGGAGAAGGCGGCCTGCAAGAAGGCGGGCGTGAGCTACGGCGAAGTGCAGGTGGCCAACGACGGCATAGCGATCGTCTCCAGCAAGTCGCTGCCGATCAGGTGCCTCAAGACCGCTCAGCTGGAGAAGCTGTTCGCTCCGAAGTCCGCGGTCAAGACCTACTCGGAGCTCGGCTCGGGCCTGCCCAACAAGCCGGTGTCGCTGTTCACACCGGGCACGGAGTCGGGGACCTTCGACTTCTTCACCTCCAAGGTGCTCGACACCGACAAGGAGCAACGGGAGAACAACGTCCAGACGTCGCCCGACGACAACGTGCTCCTCACCGGCGTCTCCGGCGAGAACAACGCGCTGGGTTACTTCGGGTACTCCTACTACGAGCAGAACCAGGACAAGGTCGACAACGTGGCCGTCGACGGCGGTAGCGGGTGCAAGAAGCCCACGACCGCGGACATCCAGGACGGCAGCTACAAGCCACTGGCCCGGCCGCTGTTCATGTACCCGTCGGAGAAGTCGATCAGGGAGCCGCAGGTGAAGGCGTTCCTGGACTTCGTGATCAAGAACCAGGACAAGATCGCGAAGGCGGCCAAGATCGTCCCGATGACCTCGCAGCAGGCGAGCCGGTCCCAGCAGGACCTGACCAAGGCCGAGCAGGGCTAGAGGCAGGGGCGCGAGCGAGATGGAGGCCACCTCGGCAGGAGCGATGGGCGCCCCTCGTCCGGACCTGTACCGGAAGAGGACCCGTCGCTCCACCGGGGAGGCCGCTATTCGCTACGCGCTGCTGGCAGCGGCTCTGATCTCGATCCTCACCACCACGGGGATCGTCATCTCGCTCCTCGAGGAAACGGTGAAGTTCTTCGGGCACGTGGGGATCGGGGACTACCTCTTCGGGACGAAGTGGACTCCCCTGTCGGGCGGGCGATCACAGTCCTTCGGGGTCGTCCCACTCGTCTTCGACACGCTCTACCTCACCGGCATCGGACTGCTGGTGGCCGTTCCGTTCGGAGTCGGCTCGGCGATCTACCTGTCGGAGTACGCCTCCCCGCGGGTCCGCAAGACGCTCAAGCCGATCCTCGAGGTCCTCTCGGGCGTCCCCACGATCGTCTTCGGCTACTTCGCACTGACCTTCGTGACCCCCACGATTCTCAAGGGTCTCGGCCTCGAGGTCGGCTCCTTCAACGCCCTCTCGGCGGGCCTCGTGCTCGGCGTGCTGGTGCTCCCGACCATCGCGACGGTGGCCGACGACGCGCTGGGAGCCGTGCCCGGTTCCCTGCGAGAGGGCGCCTTCGGCCTGGGCGCATCTCGCATGCAGGTGTCGCTGCGCGTCGTGTTCCCGGCCGCCCTGTCCGGCGTGGTGGCCGCGCTGGTCCTCGGAGCCTCGCGAGCCATCGGCGAGACGGTCATCATCCTCGTGGCCGGCGGACAGACGACCAACCTCACGCTCGACCCGGCTCAGGCGATGCAGAACATGGCGGCCTTCATCGCCGCCGCTTCGCGGGCGGACATCCCAACCTCCGGACCCGAGTACGGCGCGATCTTCGCCGTCGGCACGACGCTCTTCCTCATGACGCTCCTGCTGAACGCGATCTCCATCCGCTTCGTCCGCAAGTACCGGCAGGTCTACGAATGAACACCGTCGCCGAGGCAAGCCTGTCCCGGAAGGTCGTCGAACGGGCCTCGACCGGGCAGCGCACCAGGGACCTGATGTTCCGCCTCGCCCTGCTGGCCAGCCTCAGCATGGGCTTCGTCGTGCTAGCTGCGCTGGTGATCGACGTCGTCTCCGACGGCGCCTCGAAGCTCTCGCTGGATTTCCTCACCAGCTTTCCCTCGCGCATCTCGCCCGAGAACACGGGCGTCGAGTCGGCGCTCATCGGCACCGTCTACCTGATGATCCTGTGCGCGCTGTTCATCGTGCCGGTGGGGGTAGCCACCGCGGTCTACCTCGAGGAGTACGCCAACCGCGAGAGTCGCCTCAGCCGATTGATCGAGGTCAACATCCAGAATCTCGCCGCCGTGCCCTCGGTGGTCTACGGGATCCTCGGCCTGGCCTTCATCGTCCGCGGCCCACTCGGCCTCGGGCCCGTCCTGCTCGCGGGCGCGCTGACGCTCGGCCTGCTGGTCCTGCCCGTTGTGATCATCGTCTCCAGGGAGGCGATCCGCGCGGTCCCCTCCTCCATCCGCGAAGGCTCCTTGGCTCTCGGCGCGACCCAGTGGCAGACGATCTGGAAGCATGTCCTGCCCGGCGCCCTGCCCGGTGTGGCCACGGGTGTGATCCTCGCGCTCTCGCGCGCCATCGGTGAGACAGCCCCGCTGCTGGTGATCGGAGCCGCCACCTTCGCGCGTTTTAACCCCGAGGGCATCACCGACCGCTTCACGGCGATGCCGTTGGCGATCTTCGAGTTCATCAGCGACGCCGACACCGACTTCCGCGCGGCGGGTGCGGCGGCGATCCTCGTGCTGCTCGCCCTCCTCGTGGTGATGAACGCCGGGGCGATCTTCCTTCGCAATCGATACGAGCGGAAGTGGTGATCTACAGTTGGCCGAACGAGTGAGTGAAGAACGCGCTGAGCGCGCCACCGAGCCGGAGGGCGCCACGCCCGAGGTCGTGGGCGCTCCCGTCATCCAGACCGAGGCCAAGGGCCAGCGCCCCGAAGCCGGCCGCCGCAATACCATCTACGAGCTCGACGACGTCGGCGTCTCCTACGGGGGAGTTCCGGCCGTCCGCGAGGTCGACTTCCCGATCTACGAGAACGAGATCACGGCGCTCATCGGGCCCTCCGGTTGCGGCAAGAGCACCCTGATCCGCTGCCTGAACCGGATGAACGACCTCATCCCCACCGCGGAGGTCACGGGCAAGGTCGTCTACCACGGGCAGAACCTCTACGACGACTCGATCGACCCGGTTCAGGTGCGCAAGCGCATCGGGATGGTCTTTCAGAAGCCCAACCCGTTCCCCAAGTCGATCTACGACAACATCGCCTTCGGCCCCCGCGTCCTTGGCACGAAGGGCGACATGGACGAGATCGTGGAGAACGCGCTGCGCCGCGGCGCGCTCTGGGACGAGGTAAAGGACCGGCTGAAGGCCAACGCCTTCGGCATGTCGGGCGGCCAGCAGCAGCGCCTGTGCATCGCCCGCGCCCTGGCCACCAACCCCGACGTGGTCCTCATGGACGAGCCCTGCTCGGCCCTTGACCCGATCTCCACCGGGCGGATCGAGGACCTGATGTTCGAGCTGAAAGAGGACTACTCGATCGTCATCGTCACACACAACATGCAGCAGGCCGCGCGGGTGTCGAACATGACCGCCTTCTTCACCGTCGAGCTGGACGCCGACGAGAAGCACAGGACCGGCCGGGTCATCGAGTACGACGACACCGAGAAGGTCTTCACCAACCCGTCCGACGAGCGCACCGAGGCGTACGTCACCGGCAAGGTGGGCTGAGCGCGTGCCCGACCACGGGCGCATCCACTTCCAAGACGAGCTTGCGAAGCTCGAGGAGGCGGCGCTCGGCGGGCTGGATCTCGTGGTGGGCGCGGTGGACCGCGCGCTCGAGACGGTCCGCCACCAGGACGTCGAGCTGGCGAGCATGGTCATCGCCGACGACGACCGCATCGACGGCCGCTACCTGGAGGTGCACCAGGGAATCCTGTCGCTGCTGGCGCTCCAGGCGCCCGTGGCCGGAGACCTGCGACTGGTCGCCGCCCTGCTGCACCTCATCAAGCACGTGGAGCGCATGGGCGACCAGTGCGTGAACATCGCCAAGCTTGTGCCGCTGGCCGGCCACGACCCGCCGCGGGATCCCGAGCTTCTTGACGAGCTCGTGGAGATGGGTAGCCTGGCCCGCTCGCTGGTGGTGCAGTGCAAGCAGGCCTTCGCTACTCGCGACGTGGGCCTGGCCGAGGACCTAGTCCGCCAGGACGACCGCATCGACCGGCTGAACCGCGATATCTTCGCCCGCGCTCTGGATTTCGGGACCGATCCCGACAGACGCGAGTGGTCGATGCACATGATGCTGATCGGCCGCGCGATCGAGCGCATCGGCGACAACGCCGTCGACGTGGGGGAGCAGACGGCCTTCGTGGTGACGGGGCTCTTCCGGGAGTTCGAGGACGCCTCGCACCCCGGCGTGTCGCTCGGGAAGCAGTGAGCCGACCATCCCACGGCGGTACACCCTCACGGTGGCCGTACTATGGGAGGATCCCTTCGCGGCGCACCTGCTCGAGGGCATCGTCCTGAAGGAGACCTGAGCGCCTCGGCCACCCTGGGCTGCATAGACATAGGCAGCAACACGACGCGTCTGCTCGTGGCCCAGTGCGAGCAGGGAGCGCTCCGCGAGCTGGCGACCCAGCGCGCCTTCACGTGTATCGGGAAGAGCTTGAAGAAGGACGGCCGGATCCCGAAGAAGAAGATCGAGGAGATAGCCGCGGTCGTGGACGCCCAGTCGCGCGTCGCGCGCGAGAGCGGGGCCGAGCAGCTGGTCACCGTCGCGACCGCGGTGATCCGCGATGCGCCGAACGGGGACGCGCTCGCCGAGGCGGTGCGCAGGAGCGGCGGTGGCGACCTTCGCGTCGTATCGGGCGAGGAGGAGGCGCGGCTGGCCTTCGTCGGCGCCGCGCGGACGCTGGCGACGCGGGCCGACGGCACGCTGGGCGTGGTCGACGTCGGAGGGGGGTCCACCGAGATCGCCGTGGGAGAGGGCGACGGGCGAGTCAGCTGGTCGGCCTCCTTTCGAATCGGCTCGGGCTTCCTCGCCGACTCCTACCTGCGCTCGGACCCGCCGGCCGTGTCGGAGCTCGAGGCCGTGCGCCGGCACGTCGAGGGGTGCTTCGAGGGACTCGAGCCGCCCCGACCCCAGCAGGCGGTGGCGGTGGGCGGCACGGCCGCCTCGCTGCGACGGCTGCTCGGGGCCGAGCTCGAGCACGAGACACTCGAGCGCGGCATTCGCGTCCTGTCGTCCACCACCATTGCCGACATCGCGGCCCGTTTCGAGCTCGACCCCGTGCGCGTGCGACTGCTTCCCGCGGGGATCCTTGTCCTGGAGGCGCTCTCCGACGTGCTGGACATGCCGCTCCGCATCGCGTGCGGCGGTCTTCGCGAGGGCGTGATCCTCGAGCTGGTCGAGGGACGCCTCCCGGCACTGGCGGTCTCTGGCTAGTGCTGGGCGAGCAGCTCGAGCTCGATGGGCCGCAGCATGAGCTTGAGCTCGCCGCGGTCGACGGCCGCGAGACCACCCTTGTCGATGCGCACCTGCGCGCCGGTCGCGCTGTGGACGGCCATCGAGAAGTCCGGGTCGTGGCCGACGAGGAGGACCTCCTCCCCGTGCCCGAGCGCGACTTCCGCGGGATCGAAGGGCCCGCCGGCGAGCTGGCTCTCGACCTCCGGCTCGACGCCCAGCGCCTCGCAGGCGAGCCGCGCGGTCTCGGCGGCCCTCACCTTGGGGCTCGTCAGGCACGCCTCGAGGGACACCCCCAGCGCGGCCAGAGCCGCGCCCGCCGCCCGGGCCTGTTCCTCACCGCGCCTGGTGAGCGGCCGTTCTGCGTCGGGCGAGCCGTCGGCCGCCTCTCCGTGGCGCAACAGCCAGATCACCGGTCGCCAACATACCTACCCTCTGGAAAAGGAAGAACCCGGTATCAGGATGGAAACAACCACAGCCCACCAGCCCGCAGTCGATCTCGAGGCTCCAGAGCTGTACGAGAACCGCGAGCTGTCCTGGCTGGACTTCAACGACCGCGTGCTCCAGCTGGCCGAGGACGAGCGTGTACCGCTGCTAGAGCGCGTCAAGTTCCTGGCGATCTGGACGTCCAACCTCGACGAGTTCTTCATGGTGAGGGTGGCGGGCCTGCACGACCAGGTCGACGCCGGCATCGACGCCCGCGGACCAGACGGCCTCTCGCCCTCGCAGACCATCGAGCGCATCGGCGAGGCGGTCGCCGGACAGGCCGCGCGCCAGAGCGCGGAGTTCGAGCACCAGATCCGGCCGGCGCTAGCGGCCGCCGGGATCCGGATCGTCGACGGCGAGGACTGCACCGGCGCCGAGGCCGAGACGATCGCCGCCATCTTCCGCGAGCAGGTCTTTCCGGTCCTGACGCCGCTGGCGGTCGGCCCGGGGCGCCCCTTCCCGTACATCTCGAACCTGTCGCTCAGCCTGGCCGTCTGGCTGCGCGACCCGGTCTCCGACCAGGAGACCTTCGCGCGGGTGAAGGTCCCCAAGGAGGTGCTGCCGCGTTTCGTGCCGATCGGCAACGACGCGTTCGTGCCGCTCGAGTCGGTGATCGCGCAGAACCTCGAGGACCTGTTCCCGGGGATGGAGATCCTTCGCCACAGCATCTTCCGCGTCACCCGCGATGCGGATTTCACGGTCTCCGACGAGGCCGATGACCTGCTGCGAGCGGTCGAGCACGAGCTGCGCCAACGTCGCTTCGGCGAGGTCATCCGGCTCGAAGTCGGCGCGGACATGGACCCCGGCCTGCGCGACTTGCTGGTGGAGTCCCTGCATCTCGAGGATGAAGAGATCGTCGACGTGGACGGTCTGCTCGACCTCACCGACCTCTGGGAGATCCACGGCCTCGAGGGCCACCGCGAGCTGCGCGACGAGCCCTGGACCCCGGTGACCGCACCTGCCTTCCGCGACCCCGACCACGAGAAGGCGGACGTGTTCGCGGCCATGCGCCAGGCCGATGTGCTGGTCCACCACCCCTACGAGTCGTTCGCCACCAGCGTGGAGCGCTTCGTCGAGCAGGCGGTCGAGGATCCCGACGTGCTCGCGATCAAGATGACCGTGTACCGGACGTCCGACGACTCCGCCTTGGTGCCGAGGCTGATCCAGGCGGCCGAGCAGGGCAAGCAGGCCGTCTGCCTCGTCGAGCTCAAGGCGCGCTTCGACGAGCGGCGCAACATCGGCTGGGCGCGGGCGCTGGAGGAGGCGGGCGTGCACGTGGTGCTCGGCCTGCCGGGCCTGAAGACCCACGCCAAGGGGCTGATGGTCGTCCGCCGCGAGGGCAGCGGCGTGCGCCACTACGCGCACGTGGGCACGGGCAACTACCACGCCAAGACCGCGCGGCTGTACGAGGACTTCGGGCTGTTCACCACCGACCCGGAGATCACCGCGGACCTGGCGGAGCTGTTCAACGCGCTGACCGGGGTGGCCCGCGCCGCCTCCTACCGCCAGGCGCTCGTCGCACCGGAGTTCCTGCGCCCCAAGATCGTCGGCGAGATAGCCGAGACCGTCGTGGCGCACGAGCGCGGCGAACCGGCCCGGATCGTGCTCAAGCTGAACTCGCTCGTCGATCCGCAGTGCATCCGGGCGCTCTACCGCGCCTCTCAGGCCGGGGTGCGAGTGGACCTCAACGTGCGCGGCATCTGCTGCCTGCGGGCCGGCATCCCGGGTGTGAGCGAGAACATCCGCGTGGTCTCGGTCGTGGGCAGCTTCCTCGAGCACTCGCGCATCTGCGGCTTCCAATGCGGCGACCAGCGGCGGTACTACATCGGCTCGGCCGACCTGATGCCCCGCAACCTCGACACGCGCGTCGAGCTCCTGGCCCCCGTGCTCGACGAGCGCAACAAGGCGGAGCTCGAAGACACGCTGGAGCGCTGCCTCGCCGACGACACCAACGGCTGGGAGCTGGAGCCAGACGGCAGCTGGAAGCGCCGCACCGGCCGCGAGCGCAGCGTGCACGGGGAGCTGCGCGAGCGTGCCGCTGAGCGCGCCGTCGCGGCCGAGCGCTCGACCTAGCGGGGAACCCGCAGGCCGAGCAGGCGCTTGAGCGCGATCACGCGCGCCGCGCTCTCGCGCACCCGCCGGCGAAAGGCGGCCGAGCGCCGCGCCGCCCGCAGCAGCCGCGGGTAGACCAGCTTCGGGCTGCCCGAGCCGGTCATGAGGATCAGGTCGCAGCCCGCCCCCACGGAGCGCTCGGCCCCGGCCTCGACCGCCTGGCGACCGATCACGGCCTCGGCCTCGATGCTGTCGGTGATGACCACGCCGTCGAACCCAAGCCGCCCGCGCAGCAGGCGCCGCAGGATGGCCGGCGACTGCGAGGCGATGCGCTCGCCGTCGATGCGCGGGTAGTCGGCGTGGGAGGCCATGATCAGCGGCACGCCGCCGCGAATGGCGGCCCGGAAGGGCGCGAGGTCGGGCTTGCCCGGGATCGTTACCGCCGCATCGTCGGTGTTCTGGTCCGCGCCGCCCAGTCCGGGGAAGTGCTTGGCGGTGGCCGCCACCCCGCTGCCGCGATAGCCGGCGACGGCCTCGCTGGTGCCTCGCACGGGATCGCGAAATGCGCGGCCGGCGAAGTCCGTGTCCGCGACCGGGGTCAGCGTGACGTTGACGCCGAGCGCCCGCAGCCCGCGGCCTGCCTCGCGGGCGGCCGCGCGCGGGTCGGCCTGGCTCGCCTGCCCCTGCTCGGGCCCTGCGAAGGGCACGTTGCGGACCGGGCCGCCCTCCTGATCGACGGCCACGAGGGCCGACCCGCGCGCCGCGCGCTGCAGCGAGCGGGTGAGCCGGGTGAGGCCGTCGCGGGTGGCGGTGTTCTCTCCGAAGAGGACGACCCCCGCCCCCTCCGCGTCGCGCAGTCGCCGGCGCACGTAGTCGGGCGCCGTGGCGCCGGGAAAGCTCGTGAGGAGCAGCTGTCCCACCTGCTGGCGCAGCGAGAGGCGGTCGACGCCGGCCGGCGGCCGCGCGGCCTGATCGCGCCGGTCGGGCGGATTCCTCGGCTCCCGCTGCTCGCGGATCCCGGCGCCGGCCACGATGCCGGCTATGAGCGCGACCGTCGCGACGGCCGCGAGGGCGGCGCGCCTACCGCGCGCCTCTGGGCTGATCAGTTGTTCTCGCGGCGCTCGTCGAGGGTCTCGCGGATACGCTGCGCGACTTCGGGCGCGGCTTTGTCGAGGCGCTTGAGGTCCCAGCCGGACATGGTGATCGCCCGCAGGTCCGAGGTCGCGATGACCGACGCGTTGCGGCGGTCCTTCTCCATCAGACCCATCTCCCCGAAGAAGTCGCCCGGGCCGAGGTCGGCGAGCTTCTCGCCTCCGCGGAGCACCTCGGCGGTGCCCTCCTCGATCGCCATGAACTGGTACGAGTAGTCGCCCTCGTTGACCAGGCGGTAGCCCTCCGACACTGAGATCTCGTCCACGAACGGAGCGATGTGTGACAGCTCCTCGCTGGAAACGTCCTGGAACAGCGGCAGGCTCTTCAGGCGACCTGGGTCCACTAGGTCCTCTCCTCGGGTGCGCGGGGCAATCTATCCCAGCACGGCGGTCGGCGCACTCTGAGAAGCAGCGTCGGCGCGTCGAATCCCGCGCGGCGCCCCGCCCGTAATCTCACCAGGTGCCCGCCGTCGACTACTTCAGGCGCGGGAGCGGCGAGCCGCTCCTGCTCGTGCACGGGCTGGGCGGGGACCGGAGCAACTGGACGCCGGTCATCGACTCTCTGGCCGCGGAGTACGACGTGGTCGCGCCCGACCTCCCCGGCTTCGGCGCCTCACCGCCCCTCCCTGCCGGGGAAACGCCCACGCCGCGGGCCCTGGCCGAGGCACTGGCGCGCCTGCTGGACGATCTGGACATCGGCACCGCGCACATCGCGGGCAATTCGCTCGGAGGCTGGGTCGCGCTCGAGCTGGCCCTGCTCGGCCGTGCGCGCACCGTGACGACGCTCTGTGCGGCGGGGATGTGGTCGCGTCCCCTCGGGCCGCGGCCCGAGCTGCCGGTGCGCCGGCTGGGCCGCCTGCCCTCGCCTCTGCTCGGCGCCGTCATGGCGCCGTCGGCGGTGCGGCGGCGGCTGCTGGCCGCTTTCGTGGCCCACCCCGAGCGCGTGCCCAGAAAGGACGCGGCGCGCATGGCTGCTGCCTACATCGCGGCGCCCGGGTACGTGGCCACGAACCGCGAGATGCGCTCCGATCACTTCCGCGGGGCGGCCGACATCGACGTGCCGGTGACCCTCGCCTGGGGCGAATGCGACAGGCTGATCAGGCCCCGCGACCCGGGCATCCGGGGCGCCGAGATGGTGGTCCTCAAGGGCTGCGGCCACCTGCCCACCTGGGACGACCCAGAGCTCGTCACGCAGGTGATCCTGCATACCGTGAGCTCCTCACTGCTACGTTCGTGACAGCGAGCGAGCGTTTCGCCCGCGAGGTTCTGAGTCTCCTGAGCGCAGTAGCGATCCGGGTCAGCTGAATCTCCCCCGATCGTGTGCGGCCCCGAAGGCCGCCCAGTCAGGAGCAACATGTCTTCGCAGTCCTTCGCCGATCTCGGCGTATCGCCGGTGGTTGCGCGGGCGCTCTCGCAGCGCAACCGCCACAAGCCCTTCGCCGTGCAGAGCACCGTCATCCCCGACGTGCTGGCCGGCCGCGACGTGCTGGTCCAGGCCCCGACCGGCTCCGGCAAGACGCTCGCCTTCGGCGTGCCGCTGGCCGACCGTCTCGAGGCCTCCGACCAGCGCGCCACCTCCCTCGTCCTGGCTCCCACCCGGGAGCTGGCCGGCCAGATCGTCACCGAGCTCCAGCCGCTCTTCGCGGCCCGCTCGCTGTCGGTGGCGGCGGTGTATGGCGGCGCGGGCATCGAGCCCCAGGCCAAGCGCGCGCGCCGCGCACACGTGGTGGTCGCCACGCCTGGCCGCCTCGAGGACCTCATTGCCCGCGGCGACGTCCGCCTGGACCGCATCCGCGTGCTGGTGCTCGACGAGGCCGACCGGATGCTCGATATGGGCTTTCGGCCGGCGGTCGACCGCATCGTCGCCCAGACCCCGCCCAATCGCCAGACCCTCTTCTTCTCGGCGACGCTCGAGGGGGCGGCCGGCAAGGTCGCGACGCGTTACACGCGTGATGCCGCCCGGCATCGGCACAGCCCCCCGGTCCGGGCAGAGGCCAAGGTCGAACACCGCTTCGTGTCCGTCTCCCACGAGGCGAAGCTCGGTTCGCTCCTCGGCGAGCTCAACGCCGCCGAGCGCGGCCGCACGCTGGTCTTCGTGCGCACCAAGCGCGGCGCCAGCCGGCTGGTCAAGCGGCTCGGCAGCCACGGCGTCACCGCCGTCGAGATGCACGGCAACCGCTCGCAGCCACAGCGCGAGAAGGCGCTGGCTCGCTTCGCGGACGGTTCGGTCGACTGCCTGGTGGCCACCGACGTCGCGGCACGCGGCATCGACGTGGACGACGTAACGCACGTGATCAACTTCGACGCTCCCGAGGACCCGGATGCGTACGTGCACCGCGTGGGACGTACCGGACGGGCGGGGCGGACGGGCGTCGGGGTCACATTCGTCGTCGGCGACCAGGCCCGCGACGTCGGCCGCATCGCCGGCGACCTCAGCCTCCAGTCCCAGTTCGCCGCCAGCGGCCTGGCCGAACGCCCGCCGCGCTCGCGTCGCAGCTCCTACCGTCGGTAGCGCCGAAGCGCCAGGCCGGGTAGGGTCCGGCGCGTCAGCAGGCCACGACGAGGGAGAAGATAGAGCCGATGGCGCAGAGGACCAAGGCGGACCGTTCGGCGGCCGCCAAGAAGGCAGCCGCCACCCGCAAGCGCAACCAGCAGAAGACGTCGTCAGCGTCGAGGGGCAAGAAGGCCGCGTCGACCCGTCAGCGCAACGAGGCCGCCGGCAAGGCGGGACAGGCCCGTTCTGCCGCGGGCTCGGCGGTCAGCGGAGCGGCGACGGCGGCCAAGTCCGCCGGCAGCGCGGCCAAGAAGGCGGGCAAGGCGGCGGCCACCCGCGCGGGCGCGAGCCCGAGCAAGACGAAGTCCAAGGCGAAGTCCAAGTCCAGCAGCTCGCGCAAGAAGTAGCCGGACTTTCGGCGGGGCGGCCCGGCGCTACGCTGGCCGCCCCGTCATGAACTTCGAGCCGTCAGACCGCTCCCGGGAGTTCTCCGAGCGGCTGCAGTCGTTCATGGACGCGCGGGTGCTGCCCGCCGAGCCCGTCTGGCAGGAACAGGTGCGCGCCTCGGCCGCTCGGGGCGAGCCTCACTGCCACTCGCCGGTCATGGAGGAGCTCAAGGAGGAGGCCCGCTCGCGGGGCCTGTGGAACCTCTTCCTGCCCGACCCCGACCACGGTCCGGGCCTCAGCAACCTGGACTACGCGCCGCTTGCGGAGATCATGGGCCGCACACGGATCGCGGCCGAGGCCTGCAATTGCTCGGCCCCCGACACCGGCAACATGGAGGTGCTTCACCAGTTCGGCTCGCCCGAGCAGAAGGAAACGTGGCTGGAGCCCCTGCTGGCCGGCGAGATCCGCTCGGGCTTCGCCATGACCGAGCCCGGCCAGGCCAGCTCGGACGCCACCAACATCTCGATGCGCATCGAGCGCGACGGCGACGAGTTCGTGCTCAACGGGCGCAAGTGGTGGACCACCGGCGCGCTGCATCCCAACGCCCGCATCCTGATCGTGATGGGCAAGACCGACCCCGATGCCCACGTCTACCAGCAGCAGTCCATGGTCCTGGTGCCGCTCGACACGCCGGGCCTGACCATCCTCCGGAGCCTTCCGGTCTTCGGCTACCACGATCCCGAGGGGCACGGCGAGATCCTGTTCGAGGATGTTCGCGTGCCGGCCTCCAACCTCATCGCGGGCGAGGGCCAAGGCTTCCTGATCGGGCAGGCCCGCCTGGGCCCGGGCCGCATCCACCACTGCATGCGCTCGGTCGGCGCGGCCGAGCGCGCCCTCGAGCTGCTGTGCGACCGCGCCGACGAGCGCGAAACCTTCGGCGAGCCGCTGTCTCGGCGGGCGAACATCCGGGAGTGGATCGCCGAGAGCCGCATCGACCTCGAGATGGCTCGCCTGCTGGTGCTCAAGACGGCCTGGCTAATGGACACCGTCGGCAACCAGCACTCGCGCACGGAGATCGCGGCCATCAAGGTCGCCGTGCCGCAGATGGCGCTGAAGATCGTGGACCGCGCCATCCAGGTGCACGGCGGCGGCGGAGTGAGCGACGACTTCCCGCTGGCCTACATGTACGCGGGCCTGCGCTCGCTGCGCCTGGCCGACGGCCCCGACGAGGTCCACAAGCTCTCGGTCGCCCGGCAGGAGCTGCGCCGACAGCGCGAGAGACGCGAGTCGTGAGCGTCGACCCCACGGGCGCCGATCTCAAGCGCTTCCTCGAGCAGGACCCGGGCGGGCCGGTGGTGATGCTCAACCTGCTGCGCTTCGCCGCCGACGGGCGCGCCAGCTACGACGAGTACACCCGCCGCATTCTCCCCTTTCTCGATCGGGTGAAGGCCGAGGTCCTGTTCTTCGGCGACTGCTCCACGGTGCTGGTCGCGCCCGACAACCACCGCTGGGATGCCGTGCTGGTGGTGCGTTACCCCAGCCGCGAGGCCTTCAGCCGCATGGTCGCCGATCCCGAGTACCAGCAGATCACGCACCTGCGCACCGAGGGGCTCGAGGAGGCCGTGCTGCAGGCCACGGTGCCGCGGGCCTAGGGTTGCCGTGGTGAGCGTCAGCGCGCAGACCGCCAATCGCCGCAAGGTGAAGGTGCTGGCCGCCGGCGGGACGATCTCCATGACCGGCGCCGAGGGCGCCACCCCCGGCTTGGACGGCGGAGCGCTGGTCGAGGCGGTCCCCGAGCTCGCCCAGCACCACGGTCTGGAAGCCGAGACGATCGTGAATCTGCCGAGCGCTCACCTGAGCCTCGGCGACCAACTCGACATCTGCCGTGCGGCGCGCGACGTCGCGCGCCGAGGCAGCGGCGTGGTAGTGACCCACGGCACCGACACGCTCGAGGAGACGGCGATGCTGTGCGACGTCCTGCACGACGCCGAGGCGCCGATCGTCTTCACCGGCGCGATCCGCGTGTCTTCCGCATCGGGCGCCGACGGCCCGGCCAACCTCAGCGACGCCGTGAGCGTCGCCGCCAGCGACGCCGCTGCCGGGATCGGCGTCCTGGTCTGCTTCGGCGGCGAGATCCACCACGCGCGCACGGTGCGCAAGACCGACACGACGTCGCTGGTCGCGTTCAGCTCGCCCCAGACCGGTCCGCTCGGGCGCGTCACCGAGGCCCGTGCGGCGATCTGGTCGCGCGTGCCGCGCAACCCGCCCCTCGACCCGCCCGACCTCGAGCCTCGCGTGCTGATCGTGCCCACCACGGCGGGCGATGACGGCACGCTCGCCCACGCGGCGCTCGACACCGACCCCGACGGGGCGGTGATCGGCACGCTCGGCGCGGGGCATCTGGCCCCGCCGCTGCTCGACCTGTGGCGGGAGGTGGCCGAGCGCATCCCGGTCGTGGCCTACTGCCGCGCCGAGCGCGGCGTGATCCTCAACGGGACCTACGGCTACCCGGCCTCCGAGCGCGACCTGCGCGGCAGCGGGATCATCCCCGCCGGCTTCCTCTCCCCCCAGGCCGCCCGCATGAAGCTGCTGGCCTGCCTGGCCTCCGGCCTGTCCATCGACGAAGTGCGCTGGCTGTTCCGCCAAGACGATGGCTGACCGGCTCGACCTCGCCCGCGCCAGCTACGCGGCCTACGAGTCAGGTGACCCCAGCGCGCTGGAGGGGCTGCTGGCCGACGACTTCACCTTCTTCAGCCCCCCGGATCCCGGGATCGATCGCACCACCTACTTCGAGCGCTGCTGGCCGAACGCGCAGAACATCGCGAGCTTCAGTTTCGAGCGGCTGTTCGAGCGCGGCGACGAGGTCGTGGTGACCTACGAGGCCACGAGGAACGACGGCTCGCGCTTCCGCAACACCGAGGTGCTCACCTTCCGCGGCGACCAGCTCGCCAAGGTGGAGGTCTACTTCGGCTGGGACCTCTGAGGAGGAGCTCAGCTCTTCTTGCCGTCGACCGCCTTCTGGAGCTGACCCTTGGTCATGTTCGAGCGGCCCTCGATGTTCATCTTCTTGGCCTCGTTGTAGAGCTGGTCGCGCGTGCGGCCCTTCGGTCCGCTCTTGCCCGAGCGCTCCCCGCCCCGCTGTCCGGAAGACTTGTCGCGGGTCGAGGTCCGTGACGCCTGACGGGATTCGCCGCTGCGCGCCTTCTCCTTGTTGACTGTCCGTGCCGCGATCTCCTCGGCGCGATCCTCGGACGCACCCTGGTCCTTCTGGCTCTCCTTGACGTGCTCGTACTGGCGGGCCCGCTTGCTGCCCTTCTTCACTCCCCGTGGTGGCATTGCTTCACGCTCCCTTCCCGAATTACGACGTGCTGTCTGCTCTGGTGACTACCCCTCAATCGTCGTTCGGAACACGGGCCCTGACGGCTTCGTCAGACTGCTCCGGCTCGTGACCGCCTACGCACCTCAGGTGGCCTTCATCCTGTCCTGGGTCTTCGCCCTGATCGGGTGGGACGCTCCGGGCACGGACGCCGCGACCCCCTTCGATGAGCAGGCGCTGCGGTGGCTGCTCTACGTCGCGCTCGGCTGGACCGCGGCTGTGGGCTCGCTGATGCACACCGTCTTCGCACGCAGCACCGCTGCGTCGATCGGCTGGAAGACCAGCGGCTTTCAGTACGAGGTCGGGTTCGCGAACCTCGCGGTGGGCTTGGCGGGTATCTACGCCGGCTCGGTCGACAGTCCGCCGGCCTGGATCGCCGCCTCGATCGCCGGCGGCACCTTCCTTGCCCTCGCCGGCTGCTACCACATCGTCGAGATCGTCCGGGACAGGAACTACGCGCCAGGCAATACCGCGATCCTGATCAGCGACCTCGGGCTCCCGATTTCGCTGTTCGCTCTCCTCATCGCGACGGACGCCATCTTCTGAGCCGGGCGCCCGAAGGGCGCAACGCGGCGGACCCTCGCGAAAAACGCTCAGGCGCCTCACGGATCCCTATAGGGCGACCGCGTTGCGCTGGCGGTGCCCGCCGCCACCACCGTTGTCTCGGTTCAGTGCGCCACGCTCAGCGAGCCGACCTTCGTTTCTATGCACTCCAGGAGCTCCTGCAACGAGTCACAGAATGCCTCGACTCCCTCACGCTCGAGCTGTTCGGTGATCGCGTCCAGGTCGACGCCCTCCCTCGCCGCGGCCTCGAGGACAGCGTCTGGTGTTTCCACCTCGGGACCGTGACCGCGGTCTATCTCGCCGTGATCGGCAAAGGCGCGGAGCGTGTCCTCGGGCATGGTGTTGATGACGTCCCGCGCGATGAGCCGCTCAACGTAGCGAACATCCGAGTAGTTGGGGTCCTTGGTGCCAGTGCTGGCCCACAGCGGGCGCTGGGCCGTCGCCCCCGCGGCCGCCAAGGCCTCCCAGCGCTCTCCCGAAAAGCGGGCCTCGTAGCGCCTGTAGGCCATGTGCGCGTTGGCGATCGCCACACGTCCGCGTAGCGACGAACCCTCGGCGAGCGCAGCATCGGCCTTGGCGTCGACCCGCGAGACGAAGAAGGACGCCACCGAGCGAATCCCATCGATCGGCTCGCCCTGGGCAAGCCGTCGCTCGAGGCCGCGTAAGTAGGCCTCGATCACCTCTTCGTAGCGCTGCACCGAGAACAGCAGGGTGACGTTCACGTTGACCCCGGCGGCGGTGAGCTCCTCGATGGCCCTGACGCCGGCTGGTGTGGCCGGCACCTTGATGAGCACGTTCGCCGAGTCGAGGCCCCGCCAGAGCGCCAACGCCTGAGCCACTGTGGCCTCGGCGTCATCTGCGAGGTCCGGAGTGCACTCGAAGGAGATGAAGCCGTCCCTCCCCCCGGAGCGCTCGTGAATTGGCTCCAGCATCTGGGCCGCCTGGCGGACGTCCTGTAGCGCGAGTTCGAAGAACAACTTCTGCGGGTCAGCATCCCCGCCGGCCGAGATCAGCCCGCGCAGTTGCTCGTCGTAGCGGCTCGATCCACTGATCGCCTTGGCGAAGATCGTCGGGTTGGAGGTCGCTCCACTGACCCCGAACTCGTCGATCAGCTCGCGGAACTTGCCGCTCTCGAGCAGGTCGCGAGACAAGCTGTCGAGCCAGATCGAGACCCCGGCATCGTGCAGTTGCTCCAAGCGCCTCATGTGACACTCCCTGTCCCCTGGGGGATGAGCTCCTCGAGCGCGACCTCGGGGTTGGCGAGCTTCCGCTCATCCACCGCGACCCTTTCTGCGATCAGGCGCTGGATGGGAGCAGTGACGTCCCAGACGTTCACGTTCATGCCGGCTACGACGTGGTCGCCCACGAGCCAGAAGGCGACGAATTCGCGGCTTGCGGGGTCGCCGCGGAAGACGACATGGTCCCAGGTACGCGCGTAGCCCGAATACTCCATCCCGACCTCGTACTGGTCGGAGAAGAAGTACGGCAGGCGGTCGTAGGCGACGCCACGGCCGAGCATGCTACGGGCCGCCGCCGGCCCCTGGTTGAGCGCGTTGGCCCAGTGCTCGACCCGGACGTGCTCACGGTAGAAGGGGTGGAAGGCATTGGCGACGTCCCCGGCAGCGAAGACGTCCGGCGCGCTGGTGGCCAGCTGGTCGTCGACCAGGATGCCGTTGTCGACGCTCAGGCCAGCCTGGATCGCGAGCTCGGTTCTCGGCTCGACGCCGACGCCGACCACCACGAAGTCGCTTTCGATCGTGCGGCCATCGGTCGTACGGACTCTTTCGACGCCTCCACTTCCCTCGATGGCCTCGATGCCGGTGCCCAGCAGCAGCCGAGTCCCGTGGTCGGCGTGGATGTGGCGGTAGATCGAGCCCACCTCGGCGCCCAACACTCGCTCAAGAGGTACGGATGCGGGGTCCACAACCGTGACCTCGAGCCCGCGCTGGCGAGCCGAGGCGGCGACCTCGGCGCCGATCCATCCTGCGCCGACCACCACCACCCGCCCACCGTGGACCAGTCGCTCGCGCAACGCCTCCGAGCCGTCGAGGGTCCGCAGGTAGAAGACGCCGTCGAGATCCCCGCCCGGCACCGCGAGCCTTCTCGGGCGTGCCCCGGTCGCCAGGAGGAGCCGGTCATAGCGAAGGCGTGTGCCGTCATCCAGCTCTACCTCAGCGCTCTGCGTCCGCACGCTCACCACGCGACGCCCCAGATGCAGCTCTATCCCTTGCTCGGCGTAGAAGCCCTCCTCGTGGACGTAGGTCGTCTCTCGTTCGGTCTCCCCACGCAGGTAGTCCTTGGAGAGCGGCGGTCGCTCGTAGGGAAGCTCGTCCTCGGCGCCTATCAGAAGCAAGCGGCCGTCGAAGCCTTCGGAGCGCAGCGTCTCGGCGGCCTTGGCGCCGGCCAGGCTGGCGCCGACGATGATGTGGGTCTGGTCACTGCTCATGGGTGCTCCTTGTCGTGAGGGCCAGAAATTCCTGGCGCGTGCGGGCGTCGTCGCGAACCAGGCCATGGAGGGCGGAGGTCACGGTCTTGGTGCCGAGCTTCTGGAGACCACGTAGAGACATGCACAGGTGCTCGGCCTCGAGGACCACGCCGACGCCCCTGGGCTCCAGTTCTTCCTGCAGCCAGTCGGCGATCTGCGTGGTCATGCGCTCCTGGATCTGCAGATCGCGGGCGAAGCGCTCCACCACCCGCCCGAGCTTGCTGAGGCCGATGATCCGCTCGCCCGGGAGATATCCGATGTGGGCCACGCCCTGAAACGGCAGGACGTGATGCATGCACAGCGAGTGGAACGGGATCGCACCGACCACGATCAGCTCGTCATAGCCGTCGTCGTTCGGGAAGGTCGTGGGTTGGAAGGCCTGCGCGGCCAATAGCTCGGAGTAGGCCGCGACCATGCGTCGCGGGGTGTCGCGCAGACCTTCCTCGCTCAGGTCGGCTCCGAGCGCAGCCAGCAGCTTCGTCGCGGCCTGCTCGGCAGCAACTACGTCGATCTGCCGGTCGTGGTCATCTGGAGCAGGCGGGGCGACGAGCGTCATGGGGCCGGTGCCGTTGGTTGAGCGCATGACCCGTTTGCGTCGCCGGCCATCCGCGTCTTACCTCGAGGGGGCATCCCCGCATTTCCCTACGGCACGTAAGAAACCCCTCCCCGGCGTCGCAGAGAAGCCATGCGGCCGATTAAACGAGAACCGATCGCGATGCCCGACGCGGCACCAGAGGCGGATCCGGTCGTGATCTGGCGCACGCAGCGGCTGCGCGAGGCCGGCTTCAGTCCTCGGCTGGCCGACGAAGTGGCCCGAAGGAATGTCTACGACCTGCACGCCCTGTTGGAGCTGACAGATCGCGGCTGTCCCGCCGAGCTGGCGGTGCGCATCCTGGCTCCCATCACCGACGGGTATCCATCGTGCTGAATCCTCCGTCGCCGTCGCACGCGCGGCCTCAAGTCGAGGCGGCCCCGTCCGGTAGCGTCCTCGACACGGTCGTGTCCCTCTCTCGCGCCGCCTCCATCAGGACTCCGTCGCTGGACCCCGACTCGGCGGCGTGGATCGAGCGGCTCAGGCCCGATAATCCTGAGCGCGAGGCAGCGATCGAGAGCTTGCACCGTCTGCTGGTGAAGGCAGCTCGCTACGAGGTCGCGCGTCGCGCCGCGCGGTTCCCACAGCTGCGCGGAAACGACCAGGAGGACCTCGCTCAGCAAAGCGCCGACGACTCCCTGGTGGCGGTGCTCGACAAGCTCGAGACGTTCCGGGGAGACAGCCGCTTCACTACCTGGGCATACAAGTTCGCGCTACTCGAAGCGGGGGTCAAGGTCCGTCGCCGGGCTTGGCAGGGTCGAGAGGTTCCCGTCGAGTCCGAGAGCTGGGATCTGATCGCCGACAGTGACGTGACACCGCAGCAAGAGCTCGAAACGACTGAGCTGCTCGGCGCCGTCAAGGACGCGATCGAGGCCGACCTCAGTCCACATCAGCGGGAGGTGCTTGTGGCCGTGACGCTCAATGGCGTGCCGATCGACGTTCTGGCAGAGCGGCTCGCCACGACGCGCGGGGCCCTGTACAAGACCATCCACGACGCGCGGGCGAAGCTGCGGACCGCACTACGCGAGCGTGGCTTGAGCGTTGAGGGACAAACGGGAGGCGCATCCTCATGACCCGAACAGATCCAACCGACCGCGATCGTCTGCTCGCGGGCCTCCTCGGGCCCGACGGTCCGGAGCTCACCTGCGAGGAATGCTTCGAGCAGCTCGACCGTTATGTCGAACTCGAACTCGCGGACGCTCCAGCCGACCAGGAGGTCCCCGGGATGCGGGCGCACCTCGAGGGCTGCCCGGCCTGCGACGAGGACCACGCGAGCCTGCTCGCCTTCGTCGCGGGCCGACACGGCAGTACCCGGTGACGCCTTTTGTTCATTGCCGAGGCAGTTGGAAGGACTTGATCGCGGCTATCAAGTGCTCCTGGCGGGTGGGCTCAGCTCCGACCGCGGCCGGTCCGCGAGGTAGCGCAGCAGGGCGGGGTCGTCCGAGCGGAGCTCGTCGACCGGCTCTCCATGACAGGTACACAGTTCGACGATCGCGGTCGTGTCCGTGATCGCCCGCGCGCGCCAGGTCGCGCCGTGCTCCTCCCAGCGCATCAGGGTCTCGAGCGGCGGCTCCGGCACCGGCATCCACCTGGATTGTGCCAGTCCCGGCGGGTGTGGCCCCGGATAGCATCCGCGTCGTGGCAACCCGGCAGACAGAAGGTGACTGGGTGCGCTTGGCCAACGAGCAACTCTCTCGGGCGGGCTATAACCACGGCGGCGCGCGACAGGCGATCGTCGACCTGCTCGGCCAACAGCCGTGTGCGCTCTCGGCCCCTGAGATCGAGGATGCCTTGCGATCATCAGACCGGGAAGTCGCACGCGCCAGCGTCTACCGCGTCCTCGACGAGCTGGACCGCCTCGGCCTTGTCGGGCGAGTCGGCGTCGGGCGCGGCCTCACCCGCTACGAGCCCGTCCAGGGCGGGGCAGACCACCATGATCACCTGGTTTGCGACAGCTGCGGAGAGGTAATCCCCTTCCGCGACAACGAGGTCGAACGCGCCCTTCACCGAGCCTCCGAGCGTGTGTCGTTCGAGGTCGATGGCCACGAGCTGCTGCTGCGCGGGCACTGCGCCAGCTGTCGTAGTTAGGAGGTCCCCTCCGCCAGGCTTCGCGTCGGGCGCTGGTTGATCCCCCACGCCAGCAGCCCCGTGAGCACGTACGCGGCGACGAGCACGGCGGCGATCGACGCTCCGCTGGCGATCTTGGCGTAGTAGGACAGGTAGAGGCCTGCGATCCCTCCTCCCACCGCGATCGCTGCGGCGACCGCGAGCATCACGGGGATGCGACCAGCCACGAGTTTGGCCGTGGCCGGGGGCGCGATCAGCAGGGCGACGACGAGCAGGTTGCCGAGCCCCTGTACCGCGGCGACCAGGACCAAGGCGAGCAGCACGAGAACTGCGCCATCGACCGCCGCCGGCGACACTCCCAGCGCGGGCGCGCCGGAGCGGTCGAAGCCCACCAGGGCCAGACGTGCATTGAGGACGACGAGCGCCGCCACCACCGCCACGAGAACCACCCCTGAGACCAGGAGGTCGCCGTCCGTCACGCCGAGCACGTCGCCGAACAGCAGGCCCTGCAGACCGGCGGGCGTGTCAGGCGAGAGCGCCAACAGCACGCCGAGGCCGAGCAGCGTCGTGACCACGACGGCGACCGAGGTATCGCGGCCGATGGCGGGGACCCGCGCCGCCACTGCGATGCACAACGCGGCGACCAGCATCCCGACGGCGCCTCCGATGATCAGCGGCACCCCGCTCAGCGCGGCGATGACCAGGCCCGGGAGCAGCGAGTGCGCCAGCGATTCGGCGCTGTAGGAGAGGTTGTAGAACAACACCCAACAACCGAGCATCCCGCCGGCCACACCCACGAGCACGACTTCGGCGAAGGCCCGGCGGAGGATCGGCTCCTGCCAGGGGTCAGCGATGGCCTGCCAGACGGTGGCGAGCATCAGCCCGGGTCGTGGTGGTGATGGGCGCTGAGAATCCCGCGCCCGCCATCGCCGGGCAGCATCACCACCTCCGCCCCGTAGGTGGCTTCCAGTACATCCGGGGTCAGTTGCTCGGCGGGCTCGCCGAAGGCGACCTGGCGCCCGTTGACGCACAACACGCGGTCCCAGCGCTGGGCCTGCTCGACGTCGTGGGTGGCGATCATCAGCCCGCGTCCTTCGGCTGCCAGGCGATCGAGCAGCGAGTTCAGGCGCTGCGAGCTGGCTTCGTCCAAGCCGCCGAAGGGCTCGTCGAGCAGCATCACCGCCGCGTCCTGGACCAGCGCGCGCGCAACGAGCACTCGCTGCCGCTGGCCCCCGGAGAGGTCGCCGAAACTGTCGCGGGCGCGCTCGGCCAAGCCGACCTGATCGAGCGCCGCACGGGCCGTGCCCCGCTCGCGTCGTCCCGGACGGCGCCACCACGGCAGCCGCGAGATCGATCCCATGGCCGCGACGTCGAGCGCGCTGACCGGGAAGTCGAGCCGCGAGCGCTCGGTCTGAGGCACGACCGCGCTGCGGGGCGGACGCTCGAGAGTTCCCCCCCGGGGCGCCAGCTCGCCGGTGAGGACGCGGAACAGCGTGGTCTTGCCGCCGCCGTTGGGCCCCAAGACCGCGATGCGCTCGCCCGCGTGCAGCGCGAAGCTCACAGCGCTGAGCACGGTCTGCGGCCCGTAGCCTGCGCTCACGTCCTCAGCGAACGCCAGCCGAGTCACAGGCCCCGCCCGGCGCACCCCCGCCGGCCCCCGCTGAAGCCTCTGACCATCGCGTCCGCGTTGGCCCGCTCCATGTCGATGTAGGTCGCTCCCGGCGAGCCCTCTGCCCCCAGCGTGTCCCCGTAGAGGGTGTAGTTGGCCGAAGCCCCGCTCTGGCGCCCGAGGGCGCGGGCGAGCCTCGGGTTGATCGAGCTCTCGGGGAAAACAGCCCGGACGCGCTCGCGCCTGATGAGAGCGCTGAGCTTGGAGAGCTCGCCGGCGCTCGGCTGCGCCTGGGTGGACTGTGAGGGGATCACTGCGCCGATCACCTCGATGCCGTAACGCTTCGCGAAGTAGCCGAACGTGTCGTGGTCAGTCACCAGCTTGCGCTGGGCCGCGGGGATGCTCGCAAAGCAGCGCCGGATCCCGCGGTCGAGCCTGCCCAGCCTGGATAGGTAGCTTGCGGCGTTCTTTTCGTATGCCGCCTTGGCCGCCGGGTTTGTCGCCGTCAGGGCGTCGCGGACGGCGAGCACTGCGGCCCGGGCGTTGCGAGGGTCGTGCCACCAGTGCGGGTCATACCTCGAGGCCTCGGGACCGGTCGTCTCTCCCGCCACCCGCTGCGGGACCCTGTTGCCCACGACCACCACGGTCGGCTTGCCCCCGGACTGCTCGACGACCTTTCCCATCCAGGCGTCGAGGTCGTTCCCGTTCTCGAAGACCAGCTTCGCGCCGGCCGTGGAGCTCACGTCGCGCGGACGCGGCTCGTAGTCGTGGGGGTCAGTGTTGGGGCGCAGGATCTGGGTCACCTCCACGTCCCGTCCACCCACCTCGCGCACGAAGTCGCCGAGCTGGGTGGTGGTGGCCACCACCGGCACTGCGCCCGGCGAGGCTTGGCCCGTCTGGTTGCCGCTGTCGGCACACCCGGCGAGGAGCACGGCCGTCGCCGCAGCCGGAGCCACGAGCCGCGCGCTACGGCCCGAGGCCAGGAGCCGGGCGATCCCGAACACCGCGAACATTGCGCCGCTGAGCAGCGCGATCGCCGCCCCCGGCGGAGCGTTGAGCTTGACCGAAAGCCACAGGCCCGCGGTCCCCTCCAGCGCCGCCAGCACGACCGCCAGCGCCTGCCAGGTGGACATCCGCGAGCAGACGAGCCGGGCCGTGGCAGCAGGCACGACCAGCAGTGCGCCCGCCAGCAGCGCACCCGCTGCCGACAGCGCGGCCACGGATACCAAGCTCACGAGCGCCAGCAGCACCGCGTCGGGAATCGCGGGCCGCACGCCCAGCGCCCGTGCCGTCGAGGCGTCGAAGCCGGTGGCAAGCCAGCGGTGGCCGAGCAGCAAGCTCCCGGCCGCCACCGCCGCGGCCGCCGCCGCCGCCCAAGCGATGTCGCCAGCGTCGACTACCAACAGGCTTCCGAAGAGAAGCGTCTCGATGTTCGCTCCGGAGCGAAAGACGTCGGATGCGAGCACCACCCCCAGCACGAGCGCACCCACCAAGATCAAGGCGGTCGAGCTGTCGTAACGGTCGCGGTAGACGTCGCGCCGCGACAGCCAGCCCACCCCGATCGCGACGGCAGCAGCCGTGGCCCCGGCGCCGAGGTGCGCTGCGAAGCCCAGCCCGTCGGCGAGCACGAGCCCCGGGAAAGCCGCCGTCCCGACGGCATGGGAGTAGAAGGCCAGGCCACGCAGGACGATCCACGTGCCGGCGAGGCCGCCGGCGAGCGCGAGGAAGGCGACGACGACGAGCCCGCGCTGGACGAAGGGGAGCGTGAACGGCTCGAGCATGAGCGTGGCCACAGTACAAGACTGAGACTGATTCCCATTTTTGGTTTCAAGGCCCGACTGCTCGACCCACCGAAGTCCGGCTCGGTCGGGGCGACGCGACGACAGATCCCGTCGGGCTAACCGTCCGCGCTCAAGTAGCCCGCCGCTTCCAGACGGCGGATCACCTCTTGCTCGCGCTGCGCGAAGCGACGCAGGTCGTCCCCGGCGGCCGTCTCGCGCCGCCGGCTCTCACGCTCCAGTCGCCGGAGCGCCTGGAGGCTTCGATTCGCCTCGTCGGCGATGAGGGCGCTCCTCTTCAACCGAGAGGGGCCCCAGTCCGGCGCTCCCTGGTAGGTCGGCTGCACCCGCGCGGCCGTGGGTAGCCCGCGCGGGTGCCAGCCCAGCTGGGGCTTGACTCGATGGTCTCGCCGGGCGATGAGCCGTGACAGCCGCGGGCCCGTCAGTCGCCCGGGGGGCCACCACAGACAGGAGGTCGGCGGCGGCTCATCCATGCGGCCGGCGAGGGCCTCGAACTCGGGCGAGGATTCGAGGAGAAAGCCGTGCACGACGGGGTCCCAGGGCTCCGGCTCGAGCTCGGCACCTGCAGCGGCGGCGATCGACTCTGCCGCGGCGGCCGCTTGGGCGGCGCCCACGACGCTGTGTCTCAGCAGCACAGATGTCGCGTCACCAGCGGCCCACACGTTCTTGGTCCCGCGCACGAGCGCGTGCTCGTCCACCGGGAGGAAGCCGTGGCGATCGTGCGGCAGGCCGGGCACGAAGGGCCCCTGGACCCCGGGCAGGGCCACCAGACGCTCCTGCCCGAGCCGACGGGTGCCGGCAGGGCTGTGCAGGACAGGAACTCGCCGGCGCCTGTTCTTTCGAGTTCGGGCGAATAAAACCGAGAAGGCGTCAGCGCCGCCCTCACTCTGCGGCGGAGGCGGATTCTCGACCCGGGCGCCCGCCAGAACCTCCACCGCCGC
>Ga0126307_10000435_pt1 | contig 26934 bp, 29 predicted proteins | sample Plot28_FD_89955 | JGI IMG/M metagenome (GOLD analysis project Ga0126307, IMG submission 89955) | Serpentine soil microbial communities from UC McLaughlin Reserve, CA, USA - Plot28 | ecosystem: Environmental > Terrestrial > Soil > Grasslands | place: USA: UC McLaughlin Reserve, Lake County... | reverse complement strand
TCGGGTGGGATGAAGACGGGTCTCATCGGGCCGGACGAGGTCCGCCGCATCGCCGACGGGGCCCTGAACCTGCCGCGCGCGGACGGTGTGGAGGTCCTGTTCATGCACGAGTGGGGAGGGCTCACGCGGTTCGCCTCGAGCTCGATCCATCAGAGCACGCATCGCGAGGACACGGGGATCCGCGTCCGCGTCGTGTCCGAGGGGCGCATCGGCGTCACGTCCACGAACGACTTCTCGCCCGAAGGGGCGCTGCGGGCCTCCGAGAGCGCGCTCGAGATGGCGAACGTGGTCGCGCCCGACCCGCTCTTCCCGGGGCTCGCGCCGCCCGCGCCGACCCCTGAGCCGCAGGCGTTCGACGAGCCCACGGCCGAGACCACGCCCTCCGAACGGGCCGAGGCCGTCGCCGAGCTCGTCGCGAGATGCCCCGAGGGGTTCACGGCCGCCGGCGCGTACGAGACGCTCGCCAGCGAGGTCTCGGTCGCGAACACCGAGGGCCAGTTCTGCTGGGCGCCGTCGTCGCAGGCCTCTGTGACGACGGTCGTGACCGGCCCGGACGGCGGGAGCGGCTTCGCGGAGGTGTTCGCGGCCGGACGGAACGAGCTCGACCCCGCGGCGGTGGGAAAGCGGGCCGCGGACAAGGCGGTCGCCTCGCGGTCGCCCCTCGACCTCGAACCCGGCCGCTACACCGTGATCCTGGAGCCCGCCGCCGTCTCGACGCTCGTCGGCTTCCTCGCGTGGATCGGCTTCGGCGGACGGTCGCTGTTCGAGGGGCGATCGTGCCTCTCCGGCAAACAGGGGAAGCAGGTGGCGGCGCCCATCGTGCAGATCTACGACGACGCCTTGTCGGATGGGACCCTCGGCCTGCCGTTCGACTTCGAGGGCGTGCCGCGGTCGCGCGTCGACCTGATCGAGGACGGGGTGTTTCGCTCCGGCGTCTACGACCTCCGCACGGCCAAGCAGGCGGGCACCGCGACGACCGGCCACGCCCTCCCTCCGCCGAACCCCGAGGGCCCGTTCCCGCTGAACCTGTTCATGACTCCGGGCGAGGCCGACGTCGACCAGATGATCGCCTCGACCGAACACGGCCTGCTCGTGACGCGGTTCCACTACACGAACGTGGTCCACCCGGTCGAGTCGACGATCACCGGGATGACGCGCGACGGGACGTTCCTGATCCGGGACGGCCGTATCGCCCACCCGGTCAAGAACCTCCGGTTCACACAGTCGATCCTGGAGGCGCTGACCGAAACCGAGCTGATCGGGCGCGAGACCGAGCTCGCGAGCGAGTTCTTCTTCTCCGCCAGCCGCGTCCCCGCGCTCAAGGTCAGGTCGTTCAATTTCAGCGGGCGTTCGGACCACTGAGGCCGGCGCCCGCGCCGTTCGGGTGGCGCTGGCCGCTCTGAACGGGCAGGGGGTAGGCTGTCTCCCCCGACCGGAGGTAGCCGCGATGCAGGTCCGCGACATCATGCACACCGACGTGAAGACCACCTCGCCCTCGGATACGTTCGAGCAGGTGGCGACCGTGCTGCGCGAGCACGGGATCTCCTCGGTCATCGTCATGGACGGCGACGCCCTCGCCGGCATCGTGACCGAACGCGACCTCGTCAACCTGGTCGCCGAGGGGGGCGACCCGAAGTCGACGAGGGTGTCCGATCGCATGTCGACCGACCTGGACACGGTCGACCCGAAGACCGACATCGCCGAGGCGGCCGACCACATGGCTCGGCTGAAGATCCGTCACCTGCCCGTCGTGCAGGGCGGCGAGCTCGCGGGGATCATCTCGATCCGCGATCTGACCAACTGGGCCGTGCACGAGCTAACCTCGGGTCACGAGCTTCCCGACCTCGAACGGAGCCACTCGGCCCTCTCGGCCGCCGCCGAGGTCAATCGCCAGGGTCCGTAGGCCGCGCCCCGGCGGCGCGCTTGAACGGCTCGCGTGGGTGCTCCAACGAGCCGAGCTGGGCGAGATCGCGGGGGAACAGGAGCGCGACCGTCCAGTCGGCCGCGATCTTGACCTTCCTGCCGAGCGTCGGCATCGCGTACAGGTGGTACGAGCGGTGGGCGAACCACGCCGGGAACCCGCGGAGCCGAACGCCCCGGATCGTCGCCACGCCCTTGTACCGGCCGAGCGAGACGACGGCGCCGATACCCCGGTAGCCGAACCGTTCGGGGGGGCGCCCCTCCACCACCGCCGCGACGTTGCTCCCGAGCCGCTTTCCCTGCCGCATCCCGTGCTGCGCGGTGGGCGGCATCACCCCCCCACCCAGGAGATCGGGCACCGCGGCCGAGTCGCCGGCCGCCCACGCGTCCTCGACGCCCTCGACGCGCAGGAACGTGTCGGTCCGGATCCGGCCCGTCTCGTCGACCGGGAAGCCGGACTCGGCCGCGAGCGGTGACGGCTTGACGCCGGCGGTCCACACGAGCGTCTGGGCCTGGAACGACTGCCCGTCGGACAGGCGGAGCACCCCGTCCTCCGCGGAGTCGAGCCGCGTGTTCAGCAGGACCTCGATCCCCCGCTCCCGCAGGCGCTCGATCGCGTAGTCGGCGAGGCCCCGACCGATCTCGGGCAGGATCGAGCCGGTGGCCTCGACCAGGACCCACCGCATCTGGTCGGGTCGCAGGCTCGGGTAGCTGCCGATCGCGTCGCGGGTCAGGTCCTCGAGCTCGCCGAGCGCCTCGACCCCCGCGTACCCCCCGCCGACGAACACGAACGTGAGCGCGTCCCGCCGGCGTAGCGCGTCGTCGCTCGCCGCGGCGAGGTCGAGCCGCGAGAGCACGTGGTTGCGCAGCCAGATCGCCTCCTGGACCGTCTTGAACCCGACCCCGTGCGCGGCCAGCCCGGGGATGGGGAGCACGCGCGCCCACGAGCCGGGCGCGAGCACCACCACGTCGTAGCCGAGCGTCACCTGCCGGCCGTCGGCGAGTCGGACATGCGCAGCCCGATCGCCATGGTCGACGCGTTCCACCTCGCCGATCACGACCTCGCAGTGACGGAGCACGCGCCGGAGCGGGACGACCACCGCCCGCGGATCGATCGTGCCCGACGCGACCTCGGGCAGGAACGGGTGGTACTGCATGAAGTTCTCGGGGTTGACGACCGTCACCCTGTGACCAAGGTCGACGGCTCGGCGCAGATGCAGAGCCGCGTAGAGCCCGGCGAACCCGGCGCCCACGACGAGGATCCGCTTGCCGGCCATCGTTGCTACGGGGTGGGCCCCGTCGGCGAGCCGCGGAACGCCGCGGCGCGCAGCGCGACGAACGCGTCCGGATCGCAGAGCGAGCTCCCCAGCCGGACGGGGTCGTACCGCGTCCCGTGGCAGTCCGAGCCGCCGATCGCGATCAGGCCGAGCCGGTCGGCCAGCGCGCGGTAACGTTCGCGAGCCTCGGAGGTGTGGTCGGGGTGGTCGACCTCGAGACCCCGCATGCCGGCCACCGCCATGCGCTCGATCAGCTCGTCCGGCACCGAGCTCTGATCGCCCCACATCCCCGGGTGCGCCAGCGCGCACACCCCGCCCGCCCCCTCGATGAGGGCCACGGCGTCGACCGGGTCGAGCGCGTGCTTGGCGACGTGCGCCGGCCCGCCGTCACCGATGTAGCGCTCGAATGCCTCCTTCTCGGTCTCGACGATGCCCGCCTCGACCATCGCCTGCGCGATGTGCGGGCGGACGATCGCGGCGTCCCCGGCGATCTCGCGGACGCGTTCGAACGCGATCGGCAACCCGAGCGCGCGGAGCTCGCCGACCATCAGCTCGCCTCGCCGGAGGCGGTCCTCCCGCAGCCGCCGGAGCTCGAGCTGCAGCGCGGTGTCGGCGGCGTCCATCCAGTAGCAGAGCATGTGCACGCTCGTCCGCAGGTACTCGGCGGAGAATTCGACGCCGGGCACGACCTCGACGCCGACCTCGAGCCCGGCGGCGAGCGCCTCGGGCAGGCCGTCCGTCGTGTCGTGGTCGGTCAGCGCGACCACGTCCAGGTTGCGCTTGGCGCCGAGGCGGATCACCTCGGCGGGCTGGAACGTCCCGTCGGAGTGGCTCGAATGCGTGTGCAGGTCGATGCGGGTCATTCGGACGCCATGCTGGCAGACGACCTCGAACCCCGTCACGCGCGCTCGACGTACCTCTCAGAGATGTCCGCGACCGAACGCGTGCCGGCAAGGACCATCGTGTTCTCGAGCTCGGCCCGCAGGATGCGGAGGACGTCGACCACGCCGTCCTCCCCCGCAGCCGCGAGGCCCCAGCACGTGGGACGCCCGACCAGCACGGCGTCGGCGCCGAGCGCGAGCGCCTTGAAGACGTCCGTCCCGCGTCGGAATCCGCCGTCGACCAGGACCGGCACGCGACCCTCGACGGCCTCCACGATCTCGGGGAGCACGGCGATCGGCGCGTGGACCGAGTCGAGCTGACGGCCGCCGTGGTTCGATACGACGATCGCGTCGGCGCCGGCCTCGACGGCGATCCGCGCATCCTCGCCCGTCATGATGCCCTTCACGAGCAACGGCAGCGGGGCGGCGCCGCGGATCCAGGAGAGGTCGTCCCACGTGAGATCGGGCGCGAACACGAGGTCGTCGGCCGGCAGGCCGATCGGCATGTCGAACCCGCTCCGCGTATCGCGATGGCGCAGACCACTGGCGGGGAAGTCGACGGTGAGGCACACGGCGGCGAACCCCCCGGCTTGCGCCCGGTGCAGCATCTCGACCGTCGCACCACGATCGGTGAACACGTAGAGCTGCCACCACTTCGGGGCGTCCGAAGCGGCCGCGATCTCCTCGAGGTAATCGACGGTGGTGGTCGAGACCACCATGATCGTGCCGGTCCGAGCGGCCGCGCGGGCGGTCGCGAGCTCGCCGTCGGCGTGCGCCCGCCGCTGGTAGGCCCAGGGCGCGACGAGCACGGGGAACGCGATGTCGGTCCCGAGGATCCGGATGGAGGGATCGACCGGCCAGGCACCGGTCAGCATCCGGGGCCGGATCACCCAGCGCTCGAACGCGCGGCGGTTCTCGGCCAGGGTCCACTCGTCCCCCGCGCCGCCGGCGAAGTAGTCGAAGACGTCGCCCGGCAGGACCTGTCTCGCGAGCGACTCGTAGTCGTCGACCGTGAGGATCGTCGGCGTGCCCATGCAGTGCAGCCTAGTCAGTCACAGCTACGACGGGAGGCGCGGTGACCACAACCGTCTCCGGATCCGCGACCCCGAAGCACGGATCAGGGACGAGATCGCCCGCTCGGCCCCTCGGCCGTTCGCCGGGAGGCGCGCTGCTACGATGCCGCCGAAGCCGTGACCACGACCGCCGACCTCCGCGCCGCAGCGTTCCTCAAGGTCGTGACGTGGGCTCGGGTGGCGCTCGTCCCGGTGATCCTCGCGCTGATCCTCGCCGGACCGGAGAACGAGACGGCGTTCACCATCGCCGCGGTGCTGTTCGCGGTCGCCGCGCTCACCGACTTCTTTGACGGCCTGCTGGCCCGCCGCTGGGCTCAGACGAGCGTGTTCGGCAACTTCCTCGACACGACGGCGGACAAGATGCTGGTCGCGGGAGCGCTGGTCGGCCTGCTCGTGGTCGGACGGGTGTCGCCGTGGATCGCCGTGATCATCATCGGCCGCGAGATCCTGATCATCGGGCTGAAGGGCGCGGTCGCGTCGACCGGCGACCTCGTCCGGCCGTCGGTCTGGGGCAAGGCGAAGGCCAACGTGCAGTTCCTGGCGATCTTCCTCGCGATCCTGCGCCCCGGCGAACCGATCGGCCCGCTGTACCTGGATCAGTGGGCGATGATCGCCGCGGCCGTCATCACCGTGCTCTCCGGCCTCGAGTACGTCGTGCGGTTCCGCGGCTCGATCACCTCGGGCCGCGATCCGGCCGCGTGACCCAACCGGTCCTGGTCACCGGTGGGACCGGTGTCGTCGGGCGGGCCCTCCTGCGTCGCCTCGTCGCCGACGGTCGAAGCGTCCGCGCACTGGCGCGGTCCAACGCCTCCGAGGACGCCGTCGCCGCGCTCGGTGCCCAGGCGGTCCGGGGCGACGTGCTGGATCTCGGACCACTGACCGAGGCGATGCGGGGTTGCTCGACCGTCTTCCACGTCGCGGGCGTCAATGCGACGTGCCTGCGGGATCCGACCGACATGGTCCGCACCAACGTCGAGGGCTCGGCGACGGTGGTCCGCGCCGCCGCCGCCGCCGGCGTCGGACGCGTCGTGCACACATCGTCCTCGTCGGCGATCGGCGAGCCCCGGCACACGGTAGGTCGAGAGGACTCGCCGCATCGAGGCTCGTACCTTTCCACCTACGAGCGTTCCAAGCGCGTGGCCGAACGACGCGTCTTTGCGCTCGCGGGGTCACTCGACGTCCAGGTTGTGGCGGTGAACCCCTCCTCCGTGCAGGGTCCCGGTCGAGCGACCGGCTCGGCGCGTCTCCTGCTCGAGGTCGTGAACGGGCGGCTCCCCGTGCTCGTCGACACGACGATCTCGCTCGTCGACATCGAGGACTGCGCGAGGGGCCACGTACTGGCCGAGACGCGCGGGACGCCCGGCGAGCGGTACCTGTTGTCGGGGGCGAGCCTGACGACGCGCGAGGCGGTCGACCTGCTCGACCGGATCTGGGGGCTCCCCCGCAAAGTGCGGTTCGCGCCGGGCTGGGTCGCGGCGGTGGGCGGCGAGATCGCCTGGCTGGGTGCGAGGGCCCTCCGTCGCGACGCGACCCTGTGCCCCGAGGCCGTTCGGACGTTACTCCACGGCCACCGGTACGACGGCTCGAGGGCCGCGCGCGAGCTCGGCCTGCGCTACACACCGGTCGAAACGACGCTGCGACGCACGCTCGAATGGTGCGAGGAACGACTCCTCGTTCCGCCCGCGCGCGAGCGGCGGGCGCGCACGTAGGATGGCTCGACAGCCCCAGCGAGAGACGAACGGGAAAGGCCGCTCGACCGGGAGGATCGCGCGATGGAGGACCGTCCGGACCGCAACATCGCACTGGAGCTCGTCCGGGTCACCGAGGCCGCGGCGCTCGCCGCAGGCAGATGGGTGGGCCGTGGCGACAAGGTCGCGGCCGATCAGGCCGCGGTCGACGCGATGCGCCTGATGATCGACTCGGTCTCGATGGACGGCGTCGTGGTGATCGGGGAGGGCGAGAAGGATGAGGCCCCGATGCTCTACAACGGCGAGTCGGTCGGGACCGGCGAGGGGCCGGCGTGCGACGTCGCCGTCGACCCGATCGACGGGACGCGCCTGACCGCCGTTGGACAGCCGAACGCGCTCTCGGTGATCGCGCTCGCCGAACGCGGTTCGATGTTCTTCCCCGGCGCGGCGGTCTACATGGAGAAGGTCGCGACCGGCCCGGAGGCGGCCGACGCGATCGACGTCGCCGCCTCGCCCGAGGAGAACGTTCGCCTGGTCGCCAAGGCCAAGGGGATCCGTCCCGAAGAGATCGGCGTCGTGATCTTGGACCGCGAACGCCACGCCGAGATGATCGCCCGCGTCCGCGAGGTCGGCGCGCGCGTCCACCTGATCACCGACGGCGACGTGGCCGGCGCGATCGCGGCCGCCACGACCCGCACCTCGGGACTCGATCTCCTGCTCGGGATCGGCGGAACGCCCGAGGGCGTCGTCGCCGCCGCGGCGTTGAAGTGCCTCGGTGGAGCGATACAGGGGCGACTGTTCCCGCGCGACGACGACGAGCGGCGACGGCTGCTCGACACGGGGTACGACATCGAACGCGTCCTCACGACCGACGACCTCGTCGCCGGGCAGGACGTGTTCTTCGCGGCCACCGGGATCACCGACGGGTCGCTGCTGCGCGGCGTCAAGTACTGGCCCGACGGCGCGACCACGTTCTCGATGGTGATGCGCAACCGGTCGGGCACCGTCCGGATGATCGAGGCGGAGCACCGGTTCGAGAAGCTCGAACGATTCTCCAGGATCGCCTACCGACGCTGATCGGTCTTCATCTCGACCTGCGCGAGCGCCGCGACCAGCTCCCGGGACCGCGAGCGTCAGCTCATCGGTCGGGAACGACCGCCGCGTAGACGCCCGTGCCCTGCTTCTCGAGCACGCCCGATAGTACGCCGTCGGCGAGCGCCGCGAGCAGCGTCTTTCGGACGTCGGAGATCTCGAACGGGTCGAGGTACCCGCGACGCAGCGCCAGGTCCTGGATCTTCGTCCAGTGCAGGGGCTGCCCCTCCTCCCGCAGCACCTCGGTCGCCGCCTCGAGCGCGTCCATCACAGCTCCTTGGCCGCCGGGAGCACGCGGTCGGCCAGCAGGTCGAGCATCGAGGGATCCGGCAGCGCGAACCAGACCGGCGCGGGACCCACGACGAGCTCGCCCACGCCGAGCGCGGCGAACCGCTCGAGGCGTTCGAGCACGTCGGCGGGGGTGCCGACCAGCCCGTCACGTCGCAAACCCTCGAGCGGCACCGCGTCGACGACGCCCAGCGGTAGCCGTTCTCGCATCAACTCGTATCGACGGGCGAGGTCCGCCTCGTCCTCGCCGACGACCGTGAACAGGCCGAGTGACAGCCGGAGCGTCGCTGGATCGCGGTCCTCGCGCTCGCACGCTTGGCGCGCGGCGGCCACCCGCTCCCCGTACGCCTCGGGCGTCCACCGCCAGACCGTGTTCCAGCCGTCGGCGAACCGCGCGGCGAGCCGCAGCATCCGCGGACCACCCTTGCCGCCGACGAGCAGCGGCGGCCGCGGTTCCTGCACCGGCCTGGGGTGGTTGTACGCGCCGTGGAGCGCGAACCGCTTCCCCTCGAACGACGCCGGCTCGTCGCCGAACAGCGCATCGAGATAGCCCACGGCCTCCTCGAGCACCGCGAACCGCTCACCGACCGATCCGAACCCGTACCCGAACGACGTGTACTCGTCGGCGAACCATCCGGCTCCCATCCCCAGCTCGACGCGCCCGCCCGAGAGGCGATCGATCGCCGTGACCGTCTTCGCGACGATCGCAGGGTGACGGAACCCCGCCGACAGCACCAGCGTTCCCAGCCGCACCCGTTCGGTCAGCGGCGCGAGCGCCGCCAGCGTCGAGAGCGGCTCGAGCGACCCGTACCGCTCGTCCCCACCGCCGTAGCGACGCAGCGACGCGAACAGGTGATCCGACATCCACACGCTGTCGAACCCGAGCCGCTCGGCCCGGACGGCAACCTCCGCGAGCGCCTCGAACCGGATGGGCGATACCCCCGGGATCGAGAAGTCGTAGTGCGGGAGCGCCAGGCCGATCCGCATCCGTCAGCCCCGCATCGCTAGAGGTGACGGAGCACGTCCGCGGGTCCCGCGATCTCGGTGCCCGCGGGGACGCTGACCCCGAACGGCAGCTTCAGCCGCGGGTACACCGAGACCTCGTCCGCCAGATGCACGCCGGGGTAGACCACCACCTCGTCCCCGAGCGCCACGAAGCGCTCGATCGAGGTGGGGTTGAAGGGCTCGGACCTGACCTCGGACATCGAGCCGACCACCGCCTCGAACAGGCGCGCCGATGGGCCGATGACCGCACCGTCGCGGATCTGCGAACGCTCGATCGAGGCGTCGCGCTGGACCTCGACGTCGTCGTCGAGGTTGGAATGGGAGATGCGGACGCCGGGGTGGATCTCGCAGAACCTGCCGATCCTGGCCGCCGGCCCGATCCGCACCGCCCCGTCCGCGATCTTCTCGGCCAGCGTCCTCCCGCTCGTCGAGTCGCGCATCGCGAGCGACTCGGGGGAGATCCAGACGTTGCGCTCGGCGTCGAACGGAGGCCCGAGCAGCCGGTCCACCGACTCGAAATCTCCCCGCAGCGCGTCGATCATCGTCTCCAGGTAGTCACGGACGTTGCCGAGATCGCCGATCCGGCGCACCGGGAACACGTGCACCGGGAACCCGTTGCCCACGAGCCACGGCAGGAGATCTTTGCCGAAGTCCAGGCGGCTCGAGCGGATACGCTCGACCTCCGGATGGGCCGCGATCTCCCGGATCCCGGCCGTGTCGATCAGGTAGAAGCCCGCGTTCGTCATGAGCGGCAGGCGGCGGAACTCCTCCTCGTTCGAGGCGTGGAAGTACTCGCGCAGCTCATCCAGACTCGGCTTCTCGACGAAGACCTCGACGCGATCCTCATCGTCGGCGACGAGGACGCCGTACTTCTCCGCGACCTCGTCGGGTTCGCGCACCATGGCGGCGATCGTCGCGATCGCGCCCGTCCGTCGGTGAGCCTCGAGCATCGGCTCGAGGTCGAAGTCGATGATCGTATCGGTCGGGAACACCAGCGCGGTCTGGGAGATGTCCCAGTACTCGAGCATCCGCAGCGCCGAGTCGGCGCTGCCCGTCGACAGGGCGTCGTACTTGACCGGGGAGTAGGTGACGTCGACGCCGAAGCCCTCGCCGTACCCGATCATCACCTTGATCTGGTAGCGGTTCTCCTTGCCGTGTGCGATGACGTAGTAGTCCTTGATGCCTTCGCTCGACAAGATGTGCAGCACCCAGCGGATCAGCCGGCGACCGAGGAACGACATCGCCGCCTTCGAACGCAGGTAGCCGGGCGCCTTGAGCGTCAGCGGGCGGGCACGCATCCCCCGACCACCCGCGAGGCCGATCCCGACGACGTCGGACACCTCGGGCATGTCCGGCCATGATAAGAGGGTTCGGTTGCCCACACACCCGACACGAAGGAGGCCACCGTGCAACCGTGGAGCCGCGAATTCAACGGCAGGATCGACGAGCTCGAGATCGAGAGCGAGGTCTTGCGCGGCAACGCGCTCGGGGACCCCAACGTTCGACCGCTCTGGGTCTACGTCCCGCCGGGATACGACGATGACCCCGAGCGCCGGTTCCCCTGCGTCTACGTGATCCAGGGCCTGACGGGTCAGCTCGACATGTGGCGCAACCGCGAGGCGTTCAGGCCCAGCTACCCCGAGAATATCGACGCACTGTTCGGCTCGGGCGAGGCGCCGCCGACGCTGGTCGCCTTCGTCGACTGCTGGACGTCGATCGGCGGCAGCCAGTTCCTCAACTCGCCGGCGACCGGCCGGTACCAGGACTTCCTGTGCGACGAGGTCGTGGCGTTCGTCGACGACCGCTATCGGACGATCCGCGACCGCGACCACCGCGGCATCCAGGGCAAGTCGAGCGGCGGCTACGGCGCGCTGGTGACGCCGATGCTGCGGCCCGACGTGTTCTCGGCGCTCGCGTCGCACGCGGGGGACGCCCTGTTCGAGGCCTGCTACCTCCCGGAGTTCGCGAAGACCGTTCGCGCGCTCCGGGACAAGTACGGGGGTTCGTACGATCGCTTCTGGGAGGACTTCCGCGCGCGCCCCGCGTTCTCGAAGGAGGAGGACCAGGTGCTCCTGAACGACTGGTGCATGGCCGCCTGCTACTCGGCCGACGACGACGGGACGGTCCGCCTCCCGTTCGACGTGGCCACGGGCAGGCTGATCGACGACGTGTGGCAACGATGGCTGGACAAGGACCCGGTCAGGATGGTTCCGAGGTTCGCGGACCAGCTGCGTTCGATGCGCGCGATCTGGCTCGACGGCGGCACCAGGGACGAGTGGTTCCTGGACAACGGCGCGGTTGCGGTCTCCAAGGAGCTCGAGGCGATCGGCGTCGAACACACGTTGGAGCTCTTCGACGCCGGGCACATGGCGATCGGCTACCGCTACCCTCGATCGCTCATGTTCCTCGCGCAGGCGCTCGGGAAGTAGCGCGGTTCCGATGTGGGAGAATGGGGGCCCCAGCCGTGCAGGAGGGATCCCCCGATGAGCCAGATCTCGACCCCGCAGGTCCCGATGCCCGCTCCGCCGCCCACGCCCGAGCCGGAGGGGCCCACGCGGCGCCGAGGCACCATCGCCCTCGCGGTCGCGGTGGTGCTGGTCGTCGTTGCCGGCCTGGTCGCGTTCGCGATCACGCGGAGCGACACCGCCGATGCGCAGCCGCTCGCGTTGTCCTTCGCGCAGGGCCAGGAGCGGACCTACGACGTCCACCAGACGATGGACGCGAACATGTCGTCAGAGCTGTTCGGCGACGAGCCCCTGTCGATGGATGTCACGCAGGTGATCGGCTGGAAGGTGGTCTCGGTCGACGACGCCGGGACGGCCACGATCGAGGTCACGGTCTCGGACACGAGCGGGACGGTGAACGGGACCGAGGTGCCGTCGACGTCTGCATCCCCGATCGAGATCCGGATCGCGGCGGACGGCCGGATCCTGTCCGCGAGCGGGCTCTCGCTCGGCGGCGCCGGCCAGACGCAGGGGTTCGGGTTCCCCGGGATGGGACAGCTCACCCCGCTCCTGCCCGACGACGGCGGCGCCGTGTCGGTGGGCGATACCTGGGACAAGGAGTTCTCCCAGGACTTCCCGTTCGGCGAGGGGACGATCGACTTCTCGGCGACGAGCACCTACGTGCGCAACGAGACCGTGAACGGTCGGGAGGCCGCCGTGATCGAGACCCAGATGACGGTCCCGATCGACGCGACGCTGGATCTTGCCGCGCTGGTCGACGTCCTGGGCCCCGAGATCGCCGGCGCGACCCGCGCGACCGGACTGGAGCAGCTGGATGAAGGTTCGATCGCCTATGTCGGTGGGGGCACGTTCACCCAGACCAGCTTCGTCGACCTCGATGCTTGGGAGCTGCTGAAGACGCAGAGCCGCGGGCGGTTCGACATGTCGATGACCCTCGAGGGGATCCCGGGCCTCCCGGAAGGATCCGTGGAGATGAGCTTCGCGGGCTCGTTCACGCAGGAGCTCGAGCTCCGCTGATCGCGGAACGCTAGGCCGACTGGTCGACCGTGCCGGTCAGGACCAGACGGCCGCCCGAGTCCACGACGTTCACGGTGGTGAAGCCGCCGAGGCCCTGCGTCCTGAACTGGTGATAGACCTCGGCGCCACCGTCCTCGTCCAGCGCGTCGATGCGCCCGGCGCGCAGGACCCGACCTCGGTCGTTCACGAGCTGCACGCGCATCGGAAGCGCGGACGGGTCGTCGAGCCCGTTCACTCTCACCATCACGAAGTCGAGGATCTGCGGCGAGACGAGCTGGAGGGCGAACCCGCCTCCCGTCCCCGACGCCGCGACCGGCGCGAGCTGACCGATGTGCGTCTCGTTGTCCGACGGGGCTCCGCCGGGGATCACGTTTCCGAGCACCTGCTGGAAGTGCTCGATCGCGATCGCCTGCTCGCGTTGGGCCTGCGCCGCGCGGTCGGCGAACCGTTCGGCGCGACCGGCCATCACGGCGCCCCAGCCGAGGCTCGCGAACACGATCGCCGCGGCGAGCAGCCCGGCCGTCGCCGTCCGGGCTCGGCGCCGGGTACGGGGGGCGCCCGCAGCGCGTCGCACCTGGGCGACGACCCGCTCGCCGACGCCCTCGGGCACCCGGGCCGGCGGGAGCGCGAACGCGAGCGTGGACGCCGCCTGCCCCAGGTCTCCCGCCTCCTTGCGGCACCCGGCGCAGGTCATGAGGTGACGCTGGATGCGCGCGCGCTCGGGCTCGCCCAGCACGCCGATCGCGTGTTCCGGCAGGAGCTCGCGCACCTCGAGGCAGGTCACGGCCGTTCCTTGTCCTGGTTCGCCCGCCGGACCTTGATGAGCGCGGTGCGAAGACGCGTCTTGACGGTGCCGAGCGGGATGCCGTCGGCCTCGGCGATCTCACGCGCCGTGAGCCCGCCGAAATACGCGCGCGCGAGGAGCCGCTTCTCGGCGTCCGAGAGCGACTCGAGGGCGCGGATCGCCGCGTCGCGTTCGATCAGCGGCTCCTCCTCGTCCACCCACTCGAGCTCGGGCACCTCGTCGACCAGGACGAGGTGCGGGCGCGTGACGCCGGTCTCTCGGCGGAGCCGGTCCACGGCCAGGTTGTGCGCGATCGTCATGAGCCACGTGGACAGGCGGCCGCGAGCCGGGTCGAACCGTGCCGCCTTGCGCCACGCCGCGAGGAAGACGTCCTGCGTCAACTCCTCGGCCGCCTCCGCGCTCCCCAGCAGCCGCAGGCCGAGCGTGAAGATCGGACGGCCGTACCGGGCGTAGAGCGCACGCACCGCGTCCTCGTTCCCCCCAAGGAGTCCCTCCACGAGTTGTTGCTCCTCGCGGGCGAGGAGCGGACCGTCGGGCCGAGTGGTCACCCGAGCTCCTTCCAGGTATACGCCCGCCGCACCGCTCCGAGCTTGACGGTGGGTCTTCGTCATCATGCCATGCGGTCGGACATTTCGACGTCGCGCGCCGGTCGGCTCCGGGATCGAACCGGACGAGCGGTCAGCGCCCGTTCGCCGAGAAATGCTGGTCATCCTTGGCCGAGGTCCAGCGCCCGCCCACCCCAACCGATCCGGCAGAAGGCCCGGACGAGGACGTCGCCACGGACGATCACCCCCGCCGGTCGTCCGTTCGGTCGGGTACCGGGTACGCGCCATCCGATCGCCGGTGCGATGATGGAGTCGGTGACGTGATGACCCACCGACGCGCAGCGGTGCTCGCTTCCCTGGCGACGGCCTGCGTGGTGTTGGGGGCCGGCGGCGCCGTTGCGCAGTCCGGTTCTCCCGTCGTCGTCGAGCTGCGGATCGACGGCGTCGTGGACCCCTTCGTCGCCGACCACGTGGAGGGCGGCATCGCCGAGGCCGCCGACGACGGCGCCGCCGCCGTGCTCCTCACGCTCGATACGCCGGGTGGGCTCGACTCGTCGATGCGGCAGATCACCCAGGCGATCCTGAACGCCGAGGTCCCGGTGATCGGCTACGTCTCGCCCGAGGGCGCCCGGGCGGCCTCAGCCGGGACGTTCATCCTGCTGTCGACGAACGTGGCTGCGATGGCGCCGGCCACCAACGTGGGCGCGGCGCAACCGGTGGGTCTGTCCGGCGCGGTGGCGTCCGACAAGGCCGTGAACGACGCCGCGAAGTACATCGTGAGCATCGCGGAGGCCCGGGATCGGAACGCTGAGTGGGCCGAATCGGCGGTCCGGGCCGCCGAGAGCGCCTCGGCCGAGGAGGCGTTGCGGCTCGAGGTGATCGACCTCATCGCGCCCGATGTGCCCACGCTCCTCGCGGACGTGAGCGGCATGACGGTCGAGGTCTCCGGCGAGCCCGTCACGCTCGAGCTGACGGGCGCCACGGTGACCGAGGACCCGATGGGGTTCCTCGCCGGCTTCTTCCACTCCCTGCTGGACCCGAACCTGGCCTTCGTCTTCTTCTGGCTCGGGCTCGCCTTCATCGTGGCGGAGTTCTTCATCCCGGGCGGGATCGTCGGGACCCTCGGCGTCCTGATGTTCGTCGCCTCGTTGGTCGCGCTCGGGATGTTGCCGGTCCAGCTGATCGGGGTGGTGCTCCTCGTGGCGTCGCTCGTGTTCTTCGTGCTCGAGCTGCTCCACCCGGGCGTCGGGCTGCCCGCGATCGCCGGCGTGATCTGCCTCGTCCTCGGCGGCCTGTTCCTGTTCGACACCTCGGTGCCGGGCGTCTCGGTCTCCCCGCTCGTGATCGTGCCCGTGGCGATCTTCGCCGCGGTCTTCTTCCTGATCGTCGTCCGGGCGGCGATTCGGCTGCGACACCGCACGTCCACCACCAGGGACGAGCAACTGATCGGGCTGGAGGGCATCGTCCTGCAAGACCTCCATCCCACCGGGGTCGTCCAGGTCGCATCGGAGCACTGGACGGCGGAGGCCGTCCGCGGCACCCCCCGCAAGGGCGACCGCGTCCGGGTCGTCCAGATGGAAGGATTGAAGCTCAAGGTCGAACCCACGGAGGCGCCGGCAGCGGCGACCATCGAAGGGCAACCGGGAGGGAGACGAGCGTGATCCCGTTGGCGATCGGTATCGGCGTCGTGGTCCTGCTGCTCATCCTGATCGTCCCGCTGGCGGTCAAGATCGTCCGTGAGTACCAGCGGCTCATGGTGTTCCGCCTCGGCCGCGCGATCGGCGCCAAGGGGCCCGGGCTGGTCCTGCTGATCCCGTTCGTGGACAGGGGCGTCTGGGTCGACCTGCGCGAGCTGTATCTGGAGATCCCCCACCAGGCCGCGATCACCGAGGACAACGCGACGATCTCGATCGACTTCATCGTGTTCTACCGGGTGGTGGACGCCCGGATGTCGGTGGTCGAGGTCGGCAACTTCGCCGGCGCGGCCCAGAACATCGCCGCGACGACCTTGCGTTCGGTCGTCGGCGACATGTCGCTGGACGACGTGCTGGCCAAGCGCGAAGCGATGAACGAGATCCTCCGCGTCAAACTCGACGAGGTGACCGAACGCTGGGGCGTGAAGGTCACCAACGTCGAGATCCGCGAGATCATCCCGCCCCCACAGGTCCAGGACGCGATGACACGACAGATGTCGGCCGAGCGCACGCGCCGGGCGGTCGTGACCGAGGCAGAGGGGGCGAAGCAGGCCGCGATCACCGTTGCCGAGGGCAACAAGCAGTCCGCGATCCTGAACGCCGAGGGTGACCGGCAGGCGGCGATCCTGCGGGCGGAGGGGTTCGCGCTCGCCCTCACGAAGATCTTCGAGTCGGCCCAGGGCGTCGACGCGAAGACGATGAGCCTGCAGTACCTGGAGGCGCTCAAGCAGATCGGCCAGTCGCCCTCCACGAAGTTCGTGATCCCGATGGAGTTCACGAACCTGCTCTCCGGGATCACCGAGTTCGCGGAGCAGACGTTCGGCAACGGGAAGGCCGGTAGGTAGCCACAGGGCCCGCCGAACCGGCGGCGTCCGCCCGGTGTAGAGCGGATGACCGACCGAGTGGGGGGCCGTCCACTGGAGGACGTCGAGCTCGCCCGGCTCGCGAGCGACGGCGACGTTCATGCCTACGGCGAGCTCGTGGAGCGGTACCGGGAGATGGCGTTCCGCACCGCATGGCTGATCACGCGAAGCTCCGCCGAGGCAGAGGACGCCGCCCAGGAGGCGTTCGTGAAGGCGTTCTACGCGCTGGGCCGTTTCCGGGCCGGCGAGGCGTTCCGGCCGTGGGTCCTTCGCATCGTGTCGAACGAGGCTAAGAACCGGCGACGGTCGGTGGGCCGGCGCGAGCGACTGACGGTTCGGCTCGCGCGGGACCGCGGCCCGGGGGACGCGGCCCCGTCCCCCGAGGCCGCGGCCCTGGGGCGCGAGGAACGGGAGGCGCTGCTCGGGGCGATCGACCGTCTCTCGGAGCCGGAGCGGCTGGTCGTCACGTATCGCTACCTGCTCGAGCTCTCGGAGGCCGAGACCGCCCGAGCGTTGGCGATCCGGCCGGGGACCGTGAAGTCGCGACTCTCGCGCGCCTTGAGCGAGCTCCGGCGGCAACTGGAGGGGTCGACGGATGGGTGACCGACCGATGACGAACGAGCAGGTGGCGGGCGCGGTTCTCGCGCTGGGCCGCGAGCTCGCGTACCCCGCGACCCCGTCAATGCGGAGCGCGGTCACCGCTCGGCTGGAGAACGAGCGCGCGGCCGGGGCCGGGCCCGCGTTCCCGGGGCGCGCGCTCTGGAGCCGTCGACGGGTGCTCGTGCTCGCGACGATCGGCCTGCTGGCCGCGCTCGCGCTCGCCGCCGCCGCTCGGTTCGCGATCGGGGCGATCGAGATCCGCGTCCAGCCCGGCGTCACGCCCTCGGCCTCCCTTCCTCCGGTGGAACCCGACGCGCTGGGCTATCCGATGCCCGTCCGGGAGGCCTTCGCGCGCGCGGGGTTCGAGCCATCGTTGCCGGCCGGACCCGCTCCCGACGGGGCCTACGTGGTCGACACCCTGTTCGGCGACCCGGGGCTGCTCATGGCGTGGCGTCCGAGCACGACCTACCCCGGGCTGCCCGGCACGGAGTGGGGCCTCGTGCTGATGGCGTTCCAGGGCGACGACGAGACGGTGGTCAAGACGGTGCAGGCATTCGAGGACGTGCACGAGGCCTCGGTGAACGGCGTCTCCGCCTCGTGGATCCCGGTTCCACACATGCTCGTGATCGAGACCGAACGCGGCTCGCGCACGTTCTCCGTTCGGGGCAACGTCCTGATCTGGCGGGTGGACGGCATCACCTACCGGCTCGAGACGTCCCTCGACCGGGCGTCGGCGCTCGAGATCGCCCGCTCGATCGCCTGACGAGCGTGAGAACCGGACCGGCGCCTGCGGTGTAGAGGGTTCGGAGACCCTGCGTGAAAGGAGACGTCCAATGGCTCGCCGCGGCGCGATCGTGATCACCGCAGCGTTCGTGATGGTGCTGATCGTCCCCGCGATCCCCGCCGTAGCCGGTGGCGGCTGCCACACCGGCGTCACCCAGGACACGGGGGATACCGTGGAGCTGGTGGACGCCTGCTTCACACCGACCACGCTGCAGATCCAGCCCGGGGACACGGTGACCTTCGTGAACAAGGACCCGTTCGTCCACAACGTGGGCGGCAACCTCTGGGGCCACTTCGACGACCTGAACTCCGGCGACACGTTCACGGCGACCTTCGACGAGCAGGGGATCTACCCGTACGCGTGCAGCTACCACCCGGGCATGACCGGGGCGATCGTCGTGGGCGACGGGCTCGGCATCGGCAACGGCGCCGCCGTCGACACCTCCTCGCTCTCGTCGCCGGAGCCCTCTCCGCTGGTCGAGGTCCGCACGGTGACTCGACGGGCGAGCGCCGCCCCCGCGGTGGTGGGATGGGTGGTCGGACCCCTGCTCGGGATCGGGATCGGGCTCGGCATCGCGGCGCTGGTCCGCCGGCGGCCGCGCTCGGCGGCCTGACCGTCAGGTCGGCAGCGCGATCCTCGCCTGCTGGAGCTGGAGCGTGGAGTCGTGGGGGTTCGACGAGGCGGCGAGCGCCGCCTCGACCGCTTCTCGTCCCTGACGAGCTGGAGCAGGCTCTGGTCGTCCGGATCACGCTCGGAGTTCCCTGACCTCGACCCGGCAGATCGCCCGCTCGGTGAGCGGCGTGAACGCCTCGAGGGACAGGGGCGGCTCCAGCGCGCCGAGCATGCCCTCGACGAGCCCGCGGTGGATCGAGCAGACGAGGTCGCGGTGGTCGTCGAGCAGCTCCCGGAAGGGGCAGTCGCGCAGGGTGACCTCGACGATCCCGTCGCTCGCCCTGCGGAAGCGCGGGTCGAACCCGGCGGAGGCCATGGCCTCCTGCAGCACCGCCAGGTTGTGCCGGGCGGCAGCGCGGGTGCCCGGTTTGGGGACGCCGCGCGCGGCGAGGTACCTGCCCCACTCGCGTGCGCGCTCGGTGGCACGGGTCCGGGCCCGCACGCCCGAGACCATACCGGCCAGGATCTCGGCGAGGAGGCGGAAGTCGCGGTTTTCGCGTTCGAGCTGCTGGACCGCCACGTACATCGTCTGCGGGCGCCCGACCGTCGTGCCCTTGCGGACCTCGCGCCGGACCAGTCCGGCCTCCTCCAGCCGCCGCAGGTGCGGGCGCAGCGTGTTCGGGTGCAGGGACAGGCGCGTCGAGAGCTCGCGGACCGAGACCGGACGGCCCGACAGCCCGAGGTAGCGATACAGGCGGAACCGCGTGTCGTCGGCGAGCGCCTTGTGGATCTCGAGCGGGGTCGGCTCACGGGCGGGCACGGGCGACTCCTGGCGATCGGGACGGGCGAGCGTCGACGCCCGCGAGCGCCGGACGTACCATGGGAGAAAGCACGGTTCGCACCGTGCCAATCAGGATAATCCGAGCCCACCGATCCGAACCGGGATCCGGGGGTCCTGGCCCTGATCATCGGGTACGAGGAGGTCGCTTGGTCACCCAGGAGCAGGTCCGAGCAGCGCTGCGAACGGTCAACGACCCCGAGATCGGCCGGCCGATCGAGGACATCGGCATGCTCCGCGACATCGAGGTCCTCGACGGCGGTCTCGTTCGCGTCCACGTCCTGATCACGATCGAGGGCTGCCCACTCAAGGACCGGATCACCAGCGACGTGACCGAGGCGCTCGCACCGGTCGAGGGCGTCGAACGCGTCGAGGTCTCCCTCTCCCCGATGAGCGAGGACCAGCGCGCCTCGCTGGTCTCGAGCCTGCGCGGCGGAGCGGCCCCCCAGCAGCAGCCCACCTTCTTCGCCGGCTCCGACACCACGGTGATCGCCGTCGCCTCGGGCAAGGGCGGCGTCGGCAAGTCCAGCGTCACGGTGAACCTCGCGTGCGCCCTCGCGGCAGAGGGGCACCGAGTCGGGATCCTCGACGCCGACGTCTGGGGGTTCAGCGTCCCCCGCATGATGGGTGTGACCGGCAAGCCCGTCGGGTTCAACGACATGATCCTGCCGATGGAGTCCCACGGCGTGAAGGTGATCTCGATGGGCTTCTTCGTGCCCGAGGAGACGCCGGTGATCTGGCGCGGCCCGATGCTGCACAAGGCGATCGAGCAGTTCCTGGGCGACGTGTACTGGGGCGATCTCGACTTCCTCCTGTGCGACCTGCCGCCGGGGACCGGCGACGTGTCGATCAGCCTCGCGTCGTTCCTGCCCGGCGCGTCCATGCTCGTCGTCACCACGCCGCAGGAGGCGGCGCGCAAGGTCGCGGAGCGGGCGGGGAAGATGGCGGAGCGGACCAATCTTCGTCCGATCGGCGTCATCGAGAACATGTCCTGGTTCGTCTGCCCGCATTGCGGCGAGCCCACGCCGATCTTCGGTCAGGGCGGCGGAAACGAGGCCGCCGAGACCCTGGGCGTGCCGCTGTTCGCGCAGGTGCCGCTCGAGCCCGCGCTGCGCGAGGGCGGCGACGACGGCTCCCCGATCGTCGTGACCGACCCGGATTCACCCGCGGGTGAAGCCCTCCGGCGCGCCGCGCGAGAGCTCGCGCACACGACCCGATCGAAGGTCGGCAGGCCCCTCCCGCTCATGGCCCGCCCCGGCGCTCCCGTGACCGCCGGGGACCATCACGGCCACGCCCACTAGTTCAGGGAACGCTGCGATCGGCCCGATCCGAGTCCCCGGACGGCGCGCGATCCTCCTCCCTCGGTGACGAACGCGCACCTACCGCCCACGCGATCAGCGTGATGATGCAGACGATCGAGACCGTGAGCCCGGTCCACTGGCTGCCGGTCAGGCCGAACACCCGCTTGTCGACACGCAGGAAGTCCTCGAGGACTCGCGTCGCCCCGTAGACCGCGCCGAAAACGAGCGTGAGCACCCCGAGGCGCCGTGGCGCCCTCGACAGCGCGTACAGCACCAGGAACAGGCACGTCGCGAAGAACATGTCGTACAACGCGGTCTGGTGAACCCCGACGCCCTCCGAGAGGAGTCCGCCCGCGGGTGAGGTGAGCCGAGCCACCTGGTGGGTGATCGTGAGCACCTGACCGCCCTCGAGCGTCGCCCGGCAGCTGCCCTGCGCGCACGTGAAGCCCGCAAGGTTGCCGCCCTCGTACTGGAACGCGAGCAGCCAGCTCGTCGGCTTGCCGAGGTGATCGCCAATGATCAGGTCGCCGATCCTGCCGAACGCGATCCCGAACGCGAGGCCGATCACGGCGCCATCCATCACCTGGAAGAACGAGTAGTGATACCTGCGGAACAGGGGGATGTTGATCAGGATCGCGCCGGCGATCCCGCCGAGCAGCGTGAGCCCACCGTTCCAGAGCGCGAGCATGTCGGCCACGCCGTCGAACTCGGAGAAGTGACCGATCACGAAGAACAGACGGGCGCCGATGATCGTGCCGATCAGCGCCCAAAACACCATCGTGTTGATGTGCTCGACGCTCACCCCGCGCTTGGGTCCCTCGTACTGCAGGATCCATGCGCCGAACAAGAACCCAACGGCGATCCCGATGCCGTGCGGGCTGATCGCGAAGTCGCCGAACAAGTGGATCCGATCGAGCACCGGCCAGCCGATCGAGGCGAGCACGGGGCGAGTCTATCGGCGGTCGCCGCCGAACGCGGCGGCCACGGCCTTGCCGAGCAGGATGCCGCCGGCCACGTCGGAGGGGAAGTGCACGCCCACGTACACGCGTGACATCCCGATCGCGGCCGCCAGGCCGTCCAGCGCTGCCCGTGCGACCGGTCCCGCCCCCAGGTCCCCCGACGCCACCGTGAGAAACGACTGCAGGACAGCCGGATGGCTGCTCGGCCACGAGGTGCCGTTCGGGCGCCCGACGCGCAGGCGCATCCCGTCGAGGCCGGCGTCGTAGGGGCGAGGACGGCCGAACACGCGCTTGAGCCCCTGACCCGCCACCCACGTGACCCCCGCCGCGGACAGGCCTCGGGCGGCCGCCCGGCGGTGACCCGCCGCGGCCAGCACGGCGGCCGCCCCCACCGATGCCCAGATCGACCCGAGCTCGGTCACCCCGAGGAGCAAGCGGTCGGCGACGGGACCCCGGTCGCGATTCCCGTCGCGGAACGCCCGAAGATCACGCTCGCGGCCCGGACCCGCCGAGCTCCACGCCCCGACGGCCAACGCGGCGCCGCCCAGGGCCGCCGCTCGAAGGACCGCACGTGCTCGCACGGCGAGGATGATGCGAGAATCCGGCATCGGCGTCACGGAGGATGGCGATGCGACGAGACGACGACGACTCCGGTTCTGGCCGAGATCCGGGCCAAGATCAAGGCAGGGATCCGGGTGGCGGCCGCGGCGAGCCCACCCCGCCGCCGCGGTCGGGGGTCTCGTTCCGCCAGGTGCTCATCGCGATCGTCGCGGTCATCCTGGTCGCCTTCGGGATCGCGAACTTCGACACGGTGCAGGTCAACTTCCTCCTGTTCGACTCGGAGGCGCGGCTCGTCACCGTGATCGTCGTCGCCGCCGGGCTCGGGTTCGTGATCGGCTACTTCGTGGGGCGGCCGGGACGCCTGCAGCGCAAGTACCTGAAGCAACGCGAAGAGGATCGCGACTAGTCGGCGTCCTCCGTCCGTTCCGCCCCGTAGCGCGCCTCGATGTCGCGCTTCTGCGCGAGCGTCCCGTGCCGAAGCGCCAGGTGCGCACCGCCCATCCGCGCGAGGCTCCGCGCCACGATCTCACCGAGCGGACCGCCTCGGAGCCGGTAATCGACGATCTGTTCGAGCAGGCTCCGATCGCCCGCGAGCGGCTCGATCGTCGAGGTGACCGTGGCCTCGAGCAATCCGGTGAGCCGGATCGTGGAGCGTTTCGGCGGCTCCCATTCGAGGACCTCGCCGTCGATCGTGCTGCGGAGAGCGAAGAAGCGCATCTCCGTCGTGTAACGCATGCCCTCGCGGAGGCCCCCGGCCGGAACCCCCTCGACACGCACGATGTGTCGGTCCCAGTGGGGCAGCCTCCGCGGATCCGAGATCACGTCCCAGACGGCCTCGGGCGGCGCGTCGACGACCACGTCGAACTCGACCCTGGTCACCTGGGGCTCACGGTCCCGGAGGACCAACCCCGCCACCACACGACGGTCGCGGGACGGATCCCGACCAACGCGGCATCCGCGGGTTCGACGCCCGCGAGCCTCGCGATACGGGTAGCCGATCCAGCGCCCGAGGCGACCTCGGACACGACGCCGACCTGCCCATGGCCCCGGATCATGGCCCCCATCATCGCCCGGGCGCGCCACGACGACGGCAGGTCGACCTGCAAGGCGACGGCGGGAGCACGCGACGGCGCCGCGAGGGCGAGCGTCTCCGACGGCGCTGCGGCGTACACACCCCCACCGTCGATCGCCCACCGCACCGGGAGCACGACGGGCCCCTCGCCCGCGCCGAGCGCGAGGGCGCCCTCCCCGCTCTCGCCGAGGCCGTCCCGGATCCCCTCGGGCACGCTCGCCAGCGGCGACGCGCGGGCCCGAGCGGCCCGGAAGCGATCGACAGCCTCGAGCGTGTCGCCCCAGTCTCCCCAGGCGCTCGCAACGCGGCCGGACTCAAGGAGCGCCGTGCGCTCGAGCCGGATCTCCGCGAAGATGCGTCCCGGCGGCGTCCAGGCGAGCGGGACGCGGTGCGCGTCCATCGCGTAGCCCGCGAAGAACCTGGAGTTCTTCTGCGTGAAGCGGAGCCCCGCGAGCGCGAGCACGGGTCCCTGGGCGACGGACCGCCCCCACGTGCCCGTATCGAGCAGGTCGTAGGTCGTCACGGTCCCCGTGAACACTGCGGCCCGGTCCCCCGAGCGGACCAGCCCCGCCACCGCCGGGTCGCGTCGCCACGCCCGCGCCTTGACCGATCCCCTCGACGTGGTCACCCACACTCGCTCGACGGCCGAGGCGAACACCATCGGCGTCACGTGCGGACCCTTCGGCGTGAGCGACGCGACGTGGCAGAACACACCCTCCTCGAGGATCCGACGGATCGGCCTGGGGACGAACCCGCTCACGTGGTCGTTTCGGCGGGGACGCGCAGGACCGGGAAGGCGACCATCATGCCCGTCCACACGATGTGGCAGGCCAGGCTCGCGAGCACGCCGCCCGTCCACCACGCGAGGGCGACCCAGACCGCGCCGCCCACCACGGCGCCGGCAGCGATCGCGAGGTTCGCGCTCGGGAGGTTCGCCAGCACGAACCCGATCCAGGCCAGCACCGCCGCGAGCGCGGTCCGACCCTCGAGCGACGACGCGAGCTGCCCCTGGAAGAACCCGCGCCAGAACAGCTCCTCGCCCGGCACGGACAGCGCGATCGAGAGCAGGAGCGCGGCTCCGAGCGAGAGCCCGCCTTGCTTGCGGTACATCTCGAGCGCGTGCCGCCGGAACGTGCCCCACCGCGCCATGATCACCATCGCGACGCGCGTCGCCACGTACAGCAGCATGCCGAACCCGAGCCCCACCACCAGCGAGACGCCGGGGGCCACCTCGGGCGACCAGGCGATCGGACCCACGACCAGCGCGACCACGCCCATCGCGGCGAGCACCGGCGTCATCGTGGTCCACACATTCCGCCCGCGGGCGACCAGCGACCAGGCGATGACCTCCGCGACGAACCCGAGGACCATCACGACGGTGTCCATGGCTCAGGGGAGGAACGTTACCTTCGCGGCGAATTCCGCGGTGAGCGCGGTGATCACGGCGAGGTAGAAGAAGCCGGTCGCGGACTGCACGGCGGAGGACCTCGTGCCCTTCAGCGTCGCGCGGATCATCACGGCGATGAGCCCGGTCGCCACGACCATCCCGAGCGCGATCCACGACGCCAGGCCCGCCGACGTGAGGAGCGGGTTGAACTCCGAGGAGGCCTCCGTCGGACCGAACCCGCCGATCAGCAGCGCCCCCGCCTCCAGCCCGACCCCGACGAACAGCAGGTTGGTCGTGCGGTTGATCGGCGTGCGCGTGAGCCCTCGGTCGGTCAGGTACCAATGCCCGAGCAGGAGCCCATCGATCACGGCGCCGAGGAACGCGGCGCCGGCCAGCAGTTGCAGGAAGGCCACGGCCCACGACCCCCCGGCCGTGACGGCCATCGCGGCGAGCATCGCGACGGCGACGAGGACCGAGACGATCCCGCCGACCCGCGCCGCCGCGTGACGCTTCGCGAACATCAGGCCGACCCAGACGAGGGTCACGAACGCGAGCGCGGCCGACAGCCCCACCGACCACGCACCGGCCTCGCTCCCCGGCACCGCCCCCGCGGCCGCGGCACCCCACGTCGCGAACGAGAGCACCAGCAGCACACCGCCGGTGAGGGTGAAGAAGCCCCGTCTGACCTCGGTCCACAGCGGCGTGAGGAACAGGAGCACGAGCCCGCCCGAGACGGTCTCGGCCAGGACGAGCGCGCTCACGCCCGCGGGCCCGGACACGGCGAGAGCGTACCCGGGGAGGCGACGGGCCTCCTTTGCCAGGGACCGTCCGGACGACGAGGTCCTCCGAACCGCGGGAACGCCGGTAGGCTGGCCGCTATGGACGACTGGCGGTCTTACGACAGCGTCGCGGAGACCTACGCGCGTATCCACGCGCCGCGCCTGGCCGAACCCGCGCGCGATCTCGTCGAGCTCACGGGGATCGGGGCCGGGTCGCGCGTGCTGGACGTCGGAACGGGGACCGGCGTGGCGGCCTTCGCCGCCGCCGCGAAGGGCGCGAACGTGGTGGGGATCGACGAGGCCCCCGGGATGCTGAGGGTCGCGAGGTCGCTCAACGGCTCCCTGCCGGTCGCGACCGCGCTCGCCATCGACCTCCCCTTCCCCGACGGCGCGTTCGATGCCCTGCTCGCCAACTTCGTGCTGGCGCACTTCACCAAGTACAAGACGGCGCTGTTCGACATGAAGCGGGTACTGCGACGTGACGGCCGCCTGGGGCTGACGGCATGGGCAGACGCCGAGGACGACCTGGCGAGGACGTGGCTCGAGCTCGTGGGGACGGTCGTGCCGCCCGAGGTCCTGCAGGCCGCGATGGACGAGCGGCTGCCGTGGCGCGAGCGCTTCCGCCAGCGCCTGCCGCTCGAGGAGGCGCTGATGGAGGCCGGGATCCGCCACGTCCGCACCGAGGTGCGTCGCTACCGGTTCCAGTACTCCCTCGACGACTACGTCGAAGGACTCTCCACGTGGGCAACCGGCCGATTCGTCCGTTCCATGCTGGGCGAGTCCGGGTTCGCGGACTTCCTCCGACGCGCACGCGTGGAGTTCGGCGAACACTTCGCCGACCCGGTGAACGACTTCCGCGAGGTCCTGTTCGCGACCGGGACCAAGCCGTAGGCCAAGCCCTCGGGAGGACCGGCGCCGAGGACCTCCAGCGCCGACCCGTCACGACCTGGCGCCGCCCGCCTTCGTCAGCACGTATCGCACGAGCGCGCGGACGGGGCTGCCGGTCGCGCCTCTGGGCCAGTAGTCGCCCTGGCGTTCGGCGAACGAGGGACCGGCGATGTCCAGGTGCACCCACGGCACGTCGCCGACGAACTCGCGCAGGAACATCGCCGCCGTGATCGCCCCGCCGTAGCGTTTGCCGATGTTCTTGATGTCCGCGATGTCCGAGTCGATCAGCTTGCGATAGGGGTCGTGCATCGGGAGCTCCCACCCGGGCTCTCCCGCGGCGTCACCCGCGGCGAGTACGTCGCGGATCAGGTCGCGGTCGTTGCCCATCGCGCCCCAGATGTCGGTCCCGAGGGCGATCATGCACGCGCCGGTGAGCGTCGCCGTGTCGATGATCACCCTCGGTTTCTTCTCGGCCAGGAAGGCGAGCGAGTCCGCCAGCACCAGCCGGCCCTCGGCGTCGGTGTTCAGGACCTCGGACGT
>Ga0126307_10000434_pt1 | contig 26976 bp, 25 predicted proteins | sample Plot28_FD_89955 | JGI IMG/M metagenome (GOLD analysis project Ga0126307, IMG submission 89955) | Serpentine soil microbial communities from UC McLaughlin Reserve, CA, USA - Plot28 | ecosystem: Environmental > Terrestrial > Soil > Grasslands | place: USA: UC McLaughlin Reserve, Lake County... | reverse complement strand
TGGCGAGTACGAGCAGGATGAGGGTTGAGCGCAGCAGCATCCGATGATAGTGCGTCGACGCATTAATCTAGCGCGCCGACGCACTAGCTGCAACTATCGCGCCAGTGCCCGACCGCCGTCTCTTCCTCGACGCCGCCGCGAGCGCCCCACGCGTCGGTCAGCTGCTCGACCGCCGCCTCGCGCCGCTGGGCCTGCCCGCGTACCTGCTCGGGGTGATCACGCACATCCGCGATCACGCGCCGGTGACGCCCTCCGGGATCTCGGACGCGTCGGGCGTCCCGCTGACGAGCCTTCGCGACAACATCCAGCGGCTCGTCGACCGCCGGCTCGTCCGGCGCGTGCCGAACCCGGCCGACGGCCGTTCGTACCTCGTCGAGCTCACCGCGCGCGGCGAGGCGATGCTGCAGGCGGCGGATCCGGCCGTGCTCGCCGCGTACCTCGCGGTCGAACGGCGGCTCCCGCGGCCGCTCGACTACTACCAGGCGGCGGTCGCCGAGCTCAATCAGGCCCTCGACGGCGCGCTGGCCGAGGCAACGGAGCCGTCGTCGGCCGCCGAAACCGGCTAGTTACGTTCAGCGGGTGCGCACGACGACGAGCTTGTCGGCGGCCGACTCGGCACCCCACACCTGACCCGGGCGTCCGTGCAGCTGGCGCACGGCCGCGTCCGGCGTCGGGAGCCGGAGGCGTGTGAAGCGCGCCGTCCGAGGGTCGAAGCGGACGATCGCGTTCGCGGCGAAGTCGCTCAGCCAGACCACGTCGCGGTCATCGACGTACACCGCGTACGGCATCGGGCGCGAGCCCGGAAGGCGCCACTCGCGCCAGCGCCGCCTGGCGGGCTCGTACATCCCCAGCCGGCCCGCGTTCCACTCGCTGATCCAGATCCTGCTGCGTGAGTCCGACCACGCTCGGCGTGCGCCTTGCCCGGCGGTCGGCGGCCTGAGCACCGTGGCGGTTCCCCGGGCCACGTCGATCCGGCCCACGTAGCTGCCTGCCAGCGATGCGTAGTAGACGGCGCCCGAGGGCGTCGTCGTGATCCCGTAGGGACCCGCGCCACGAGGCGCGCGGAAGACACGGACCTTGCCGCGCCGCGGATCGAGCCGGCCGTAGACGCCGGCCTGGCCCGTGAACCAGAGGACGCCGCGGCGGTCGAACGTGGCCGTGTTGAGGTTCGCGTAGCCGCTGGTTGCCGGCAATCGGTAGCGGCGGACTCGTCGCGTCCGCGGGTCGACGCGGACGATCGCGTTGAGGCCGCCGTCGGTGATCCACGGAGCGCCGTCCGGCCCCACGATCACGCCGTGCGGGGCCGAGCCGGCGCCGAGACGAACGTGACGCGTACGGCCGGTCTTCGGGTCGAGCCAGCCGAGCTCACCCGATCCCTGGGCCGTGTACCAGATGCCGCCGTCGCGCGCGGGCGCGACGTCGTGCGGGTGCTTGCCGCTCGGCAAGCGGTACTCCCGCATCGTCAGCTCGGTGGCGGCAGCGAGGGGGCGGAGGCTCGTCCACCGCCGGGCCATGACCTTCGCCACCACGCGGTAGCGGCTACGCCGGAGCGGCCGGAAGACGGCCGCCTCGCCCTCCTCGAGCGTGATGCCGTGGGCGGCCTCGATGTTGAACAGGTGGCCGACGAGGACGGTGTTGACGCCGCGCCTGGGCCGCGTGCCCAGGAGCCGCCGAAGCGCGGCGATGCGCCGATTTCGCTCTGCCTCCGTTGCCGCCGAAGGGAGGCTCGTCAGGTCGAGCGTCGTCCGCACGTGGCGGAAAGCGAGCCGCGCCGTCTCGCGCGTGCGGCAGTACCGGCTCGCGAGGACCGTGCCGACCGGGATGCGGAGCGAGCGGAATGCACGACCGATCGCGCGCGCGTCGGCCCGACCGGCAGCGGTCAGATTCCGCTGCGTCAGGCAGTTGCGCAGGTTCTGGGTGTCCGTGTCCTCCTGCGAGAAGTCGGTCGCGGCATGGCGGAAGAACACGACGTAGCCGCCCTTGCGAAGCGCGTCCGCGAGCGCGGGGCCGCGAAGCTGCGAGTCGGCTGGCGCGCCGGTGCCGGCGGCGATCGCGATCGCGATCAGGCCGGCTGCGAGGGCCGGGAGTGCCACGCGGCGAGAACGAAGCCACCCCATCCCGCTCGGGAGAGTTGTATCTTGCGGCCGGTCGTTAGGGATGCCTAAAATGGAGTTTAGGATGCTCGGCGAATCCACTGAGGACTACCTAAAGGCGATCTGGAAGCTCGAGCGGCGTGGGCGGGTCACCACGTCGGCGCTCGCCGCCGAGCTCGACGTCTCGCCGGCCTCCGCGACGGGAATGCTCAAGAAGCTCGCCAGCCTGAGGCTCGTGACGCACGAGCCGTATCGCGGTGCGGCGCTGACCCCCGCGGGCGAGCGGGTCGCTCTCGAGGTCATTCGCCATCACCGCCTGCTCGAGCTCTACCTCACCGAGGCGCTGGGCCTCGGCTGGGACGAGGTCCACGAGGAGGCCGAGCGGCTCGAGCATCACCTCTCGGACGGCCTCGAGGCGAAGATCGACGCCGCGCTCGGCCATCCGCGGCGGGACCCCCACGGCGATCCCATCCCGACCGCCGACCTCGAGCTGGTCGGCGACGAGACGCGCGCGTTGAGCGACGTCGAGGCGGGGACGGCGGCGCTCGTCGCGCGAGTCCCAGGCGAGGACCCGGGCCTGTTGCGCTACCTCGGCGAGCTCGGCCTTGCGCCCGACACCGAGATCGTCGTCGTCGACCGCGCGCCGTACGGCGGGCCGGTCACCGTCGAGGTCGCCGGACAGCGACATGCCATCGCCCAGGAGCTTGCGGCTCGCATCGAGGTCGGAGGCGGCGTTGGCTAGACGCGCAGTCACCCGCCGCCGGCTGCTCGCGGCGGGTGCGCCGCTGATCGCCGCAGGCCCGTTGGCGAGGATCGCCCTGGGCGACACGAACGACGCGGAGCATCTGGCGTCGCATCTCGCGCACGAGCGGCCTGCGCTCGGCCACGCGGCGATGGTCGGGGCGACCGTGCCGGCTCCGGGCCGCCCGGGTGAGCTCGACGCGCTGCTGCTGCCGCCCGCGGCCGAACCGCACGATCCAGGCCGCGTGCGCGAGTACGAGCTGGTGGCGCTCGACCGGGACGTCGAAGTCGCCCAGGGCGTGACCTTTGCCGCGTGGACGTACAACGGCAGCGTCCCCGGCCCGGTGATCCGTGCGACCGAGGACGATCTCCTCCGCGTTCGCCTCAGCAACGGCGGCTCCCACCCGCACACGATCCACTTCCACGGCATCCACCCGGCCCGCATGGACGGGGTCTTCGAGGTCGTCCAGCCGGGCGGGTCGTTCACGTACGAGTTCCCGGCGCGGCCGTACGGGATGCACCTGTACCACTGCCACGCCACCCCGCTGAAGAAGCACATCCACAAGGGCCTGTACGGCGCCTTCATCGTCGACCCGCCCGAGCCGCGGAAGCCGGCGCAGGAGCTGGTCATGGTGATGAACGGCTTCGACACCGACGGCGACGGCGAGAACAACTTCTACACCGTCAACGGCAAGGCCTTCTACTACGCGAAGTACCCGATCCGGGTCAGCCGCTCGCAGACGGTCCGGATCTACCTCGCGAACCTGACCGAGTTCGACCTGCTCAATTCGTTTCACCTGCACGGCGAGTTCTTCCGCTACTACCCGACCGGCTCGAGCGACCTCTTCGAGTACACCGACACGGTCATGCTCGCGCAGGGTCAGCGCGGGATCCTCGAGATCGACTTCCACCACACCGGCCGCTTCATGTTCCACGCGCACCAGTCCGAGTTCGCGGAGCTCGGCTGGATGGGGTTCTTCGAGGTGGTGGACTGATGGAGCTGCGTGCCCCGGCGGGCGCCGACGAGCGCGCCGGACGCTGGCGGCTCTGGGCGCTCGTCCCCGTGCTGCTCCTCGTCGGCGTCGTCTCGGCGTTCGCCGCGACCGGCGGCTCGCTGACCGGCCTGCTCGGGGGGAGCCCGCCGCAGCCCGACCAGTTCGACGTCCGCCGCGTCGAGTTCCACCCCGGGGAGATCCGCATCCGCGTCACCAACCCGCAGCGCGACGACCTCGCGATCGCGACGGTGACCGTCGACGACGCGATCGTGCCGTTCCGGCTCGACGGTCCCCGGACGCTCTCGCGCCTGCGCTCGAGCACCATCGTGGTGCCCTACCAGTGGGTCGAGGACGAGCCGATCTCCGTCGGCGTCACGAGCTCGAGCGGGATCCAGACCGTCGAGGCGATCGCGGCCGCCGTCGAGACGCCCGGACCGTCGGCCTCGAGCTTCGCGGGCTACGCGATCGTTGGCCTTCTCGTCGGCGTCATACCCGTCGCGCTCGGGCTGCTCTGGCTGCCGACGCTCAGGCGCGCGGCGCCCGAATGGCTCGCCGCGTTCATGGCGCTGACCGCCGGCCTGCTGTCGTTCCTCGCTGTCGAGGCGCTCGCGGAGGCGCTCGACCTCCAGGCGGCGCTGCCGGGCGGGCTGGGCGGTCCGGGGCTGGTGCTCCTCGGCGTCGCGCTCAGCTACCTGACGTTGACCGTCGTCTCGCGTCGCCTCGCGGGCGGTGACGGCAGCCCCGGCCGCGCAGTCGGCGGTCTCGCGCTCGCGACGCTCGTCGCAGTCGGCATCGGTCTGCACAACTTCGGCGAGGGCCTCGCGATCGGCTCGTCGTTCTCGCTGGGAGAGCTCGCGCTGGGGACGTTCCTGATCGTCGGCTTCATGATCCACAACGTCACCGAGGGCCTCGGCATCGCCACGCCGATCGCCGAGGGCCGGGCGCGGCCGCCGCTGTCGCGACTCGTGACGCTCGCGCTCGTCGCGGGAGCGCCGGCCATCCTCGGAGCCTGGCTGGGCGGCTTCGTGACGAGCGACCTGCTCGGCGTCGTGTTCTTCGCCGCCGCGGCCGGCGCCGCGCTCGAGGTCGTCGTGGAGGTCGCGCGCTACGTCGCCGCGCGCGCTCCCGGAGGCCTCACCTCCGGTTACGTCCTCGGCGGCTTCCTGACAGGTCTCGCCGTCATGTACGTGACCGGCGTGCTCGCGGCCTGACGCGTCAGGGGACATCCGGCGCCCCGGCGGACGTCGCCAGCGTCCTTCCCGGCGAGGCGCGCGTCCTCGAGGCCGCGCAGCGGTCGCTGCGCGGGGAGCGCCACGGCCTCCGCGGGCTGTGGCCGTTCCTCGGCCCGGCGTTCATCGCGGCGGTCGCGTACATCGATCCCGGGAACTTCGCCACCAACGTCGCCGCGGGATCGACGTACGGCTACCTACTGCTGTGGGTCATCCTCGCCTCGAACCTGATGGCGATGCTCATCCAGACGATGAGCGCCAAGCTCGGCATCGCCACCGGGCTCAACCTGCCCGAGGTCTGCCGCGAGCGCTTCCCGCGCAGGCTCACGCTCGGCCTCTGGGTGCAGGCCGAGGGCATCGCGATGGCCACCGACCTGGCCGAGTTCATCGGCGCCGCGCTCGGCCTCAATCTCCTGTTCGGCGTCGAGCTCTTCTGGGCCGGCGTCCTGACCGGGCTCGCCTCGTTCGCGATCCTGGCGCTACAGACCCGGCGCGGGTTTCGCCATCTCGAGGCCGTGATCACGGCGCTCGTCGGCGTCATCATCGTGGCCTTCGCGTTCCAGATACTCCACGCCGACGCCTCGCCCTCCGGCGTGCTCGAGGGACTCGTCCGGCCGCGCTTCGCCGACACGGAGAGCGTCCTGCTCGCGGCGGGAATCCTCGGCGCGACGGTGATGCCGCACGTCATCTACCTGCACTCGGCCCTCACGCAGCGGCGCGTCGTCGGCGCTAACGAGGAGGAGCGACGGAGGATCATGCGCTTCGAGCGGATCGACGTCGTGATCGCCATGTCGATCGCCGGGTTCGTGAACATGAGCATGCTGATCATGGCCGCCGGGGTCTTCCACTCGCGCGGCCTTACGAACGTCGAGGACCTCGACGAGGTCTTCGAGGGGCTGGGCCACTACGTCGGATCGGGCGCCGACGTCTTCTTCGGCGTCGCGCTGCTCGCCTCCGGCCTCTCGTCGTCCTCCGTGGGGACGATGGCAGGTCAGGTCGTGATGCAGGGCTTCATCCGTCGGCGCATCCCGCTGTTCGTCCGCCGCGCCGTGACGATGGCCCCCGCGCTCGTCGTGCTGGCGATCGGCGTGAACCCGTCGGAGGCGCTCGTCCTCAGCCAGGTGGTGCTGTCCTTCGGGATCCCGTTCGCGCTCATTCCGCTGGCGCTCTTCTGCCGTGACCGCCGGTTAATGGGGTCGCTCGTCAACGGTCGGCTGGCGAACGTCGCCCTGGCCGCGGTGACCGCGCTCATCGTCGCTCTCAACGTCTTTCTCCTGTCTCAGACCCTCTTCTGATGCGGTCGCCGGCTACGGAAAGAGGGAGTCCCACTGGTTAGCGACGGCGTTGAGCGCATGCAGGAGGGCCTCGTCCTCGGGTGAGCGCACGCGGAGGACGGCGTCGGGGATCCGGATCGCCTGCTGACTTCCGTCGCGCAGCCACACCGTGCGCTGTGCCGTCGAGAGGAAGATCTGGGCCTCGGCACGCGTCGGCTCGGCGTCGTCCTCGAGGTCGTGCACGAGCAGCTTGAAGCAGGGCGTGAACTCGCGGGAGAGGTCGACGAAGACCCACCCGAGCGACTTCTGCCCGTCGCCGATCACGATGCGACCGCCCCCGTCCTCGTCGGCGACGTCGAGCGGGATCTCCGCCTGCTCGGCCCACTCGTCGACGAGTGGAAGCACCAGGTCGTGCCAGACCTGCCGGATCGGCTGGAGCGCACCGTCGAGGACGAAGCGGATCTTCGAGATGCGCGCGTTCTCGAGCGCCGGCTGGAGGAAGCTCCGGAACCCCTCGGGATACGAGACGCCGCCGAGCGGGACACGGAACCAGTACATCGCGCCGGCTCCCTGGCGCGCGAAGTCGCGCCCGTCGCGCGCGACCGCCTCCCACGGCCGGATGACGGCGAGCCGCCCGCCCGCGCCGTCAGGCGAGCGTCGGCGCAGCGGCGCTCCGCGGACGTCCGCGACCTTCTGGCCCGCGAGCCGCCGCGTGGGCCGGGCGGCGCCGCTGCGGTACGGCTCGTAGATCTCGAGCGGAGGGTCGCCGCGCTTGAAGGCGTAGGAGCCGTGCGCCTTCCAGGCGATCCCTTCGTCGCCGATCCAGCTGGCGGCGTCGGTGTACACGGCTCGCGTGACGCAGATGTGACCGGCCGCTGCAAGCGACATCGCGCGCGCAGCCCAGTCGGCGTGACGTCCGAAGACGTCGATCGTGTGCCGGTCCATCGCCTCGAGGCGGACCTCGCCGACGTCGAGTCCGATGCGCACGCGGATGTGCGGATGCCCGCGCAGGCAATCCTGGATCTCGACGGCACGCTCGACCGCCGTCGAAGGCCGCTCGAATAGAGCGATCAGCCCGTCACCCGTCGACTTGATCACCTCGCCGGCCTCGTCCCGGGTGACGACCTCGGTCACGAGCCGGTCATGCTCCTTCCGGAGCTCCTGGAAAGCCTCCTCGCCGCCGCGGCCGGTCAGCCGCTCCTTGAGCGCGGTCGAGCCGCGCATGTCGTCGAAGAACACGACGCGGATGCGCGTGTCCTCGCTCCGTGCCGCCATGCCTCCGCAGCCTAGTTTGGGTTTTCCGTCGGCTCAACGGGGCCCAGCAGGCGCGTCTCGACCGACGTCAGGTGGCGCGCAGGGTCCGGGTCGAGCGACTGCCGCTCGGGCGAGGCGTAGTAGCGCGCGTCCGCGGCTGCGAAGCCGTCCGGGCGGTCGTACTCGAGCATCCAGACGAACGTGTTCGTCGCCCGGTCCGCCCAGGGCCCGAGCACACGGAAGCCGAACCGCTCGCGCAGCGGAGCCACGTGCTCTCGCCACTCGGCGATCCAGGCGTCGAACGCGCCGTCCGCGACCGTATAGACGCGAAGCTGCGTCTCCATCAGCGGAGGAGCGGCAGCAGACGTCGCCCCGCGAGCCGCAGACGTTCCCGCTCGACGGGGAGGTAGAAGCCGAGCGGCAAGAGCGCGAGTGGGTAGGCGGCCGCGAGCGCGAGGGCGATCACGAGCGGCACGTCGAGCAGCTTCCCCGCGATGGTCACGGCGACGGCGACTGCGGCGATCAGCGCGACGCGGCGCCACTGGTACGGGACGCGGTAGACCTTCTGCGCGCGCCAGGCCATCCCAACGAAGAGCGCGCCGTACGTGGCGACGGTCGCGATCGCCGCGCCCATACGGCCGTGAGACGGGATCAGCGTGAGGTTGAGCACGACGTTCAGGATCGCCGCCGCGCCGGTCACGAGCCAGTTCGAGCGTGTTCGGCGGGCACGGCCGATTCCGATCTGCACGACGACGTACGCGGCGAACGCGGCGCCGCCGAACGCGAGCGGCGCGACGACGTTCTCCGCGGCGTAGTACTGCGGCGTCGTGATCAGCCGGAGCAGCCACGGTGCGAGCAGCGACAGCGCGAGGGCGAGCCAGCAGGTCACGTAGACGACGTAGGTCAGCACGAAGCCATAGGTGCGGCGCGCCTCAGCATCGTCCTCGATCGCGTAGGCGAACGCGGGCCAGGCGGTACGGAACGCCGTGACGACGAGCGTGATCGCCGACGCGAGCCGCACGCCGATCGAGTAGAGGCCCACCTCGGCTGCGTCCGCCAGCTTCACGAGGAAGAAGCGGTCGCTGAAGTTCATGAGCCAGAGCGCGACCGCGGAGGGCATCAGCGGCATGCCGAAGCGGTTCATCTCGCGGAAGAGCGCGCGGTCGAACTGCAGACCGAGCTGATAGCGGCGATACGCCAGGAGCACGGCGTAGACGACCAGCGTTCCCGCGACGTTGCCGACCAGGACACCCATCGCGCCCTTTTCGAAGACGACGACCAGCACGACCGTCGCGGCGATCGTGATGGCGACATTGGCGAGCGTGGCGGTGACGAAGCCGATCGGGCGCTGCTCGACCCGGAACAGCGATCCCATCTGCTCGTAGTTCATCGCGGCCCACAGGCCGACGAAGGATGCGCGGACGAGGTTCGCGTAGTCGTCGCTCGCGAAGAGCAGGTTGGAGACTTCGCCGGCGAAGGCGAGCCCGGCCAGGAGCACGGCCGTCGAGCTCACCATCGTGTACCAGAAGGCGGTGCGGACGACGAGGACGCGGTGCGCGGGGTCCGGCGTGTCGAAGTAGAAGCGGAAGAACGCGCTCTTCATTCCCGCCTGCACGAACGCGGTCAGGACCGCGGACAGCGCGATCAGGACCTCGATGTGCCCGTAGTCGGCGCGATCGAGGTAGCGCGTGTAGAGCGGGAGGAGGAGGACGGCGAGGACGCGCGCGACGAGGCTGCCGAGGCCGTACACGAACGAGTGGCCCAGCAGCTGCCTGATCCGCTCGTACACGTCCTAAGTATCGCGGCGCGGTCAGCCGGGTTCGCCAGGCGCGAGGCGCGGCCCGAGGACGTGCGCCGAACCGCCATGCCCCAGGGACAGTCCCTGGAACATGCCGCAGCAGCCATGCCCGAGGGACAGTCCCTCAGACGTGGTCGTGCTAGGCGCGCCTGGACCGGACGCCGCCGTGAGGCGCTACAGGCCCTCGTAGATCTCGATCAGGCGCTCTGCGACCTTGTCGATGTCGTGGACGCGCTCGACGTACGCGCGGCCCGCCTCGCCTCGCCGCTTGCGCTCCTCGAAGGACTCGACAAGGGGACGCAGCGCGTCGACGAGCGTCTCCGGCGTCGCGCGGACGATCGGCACCTCGACGTCGAACGCCTCCTCGGTGAGCCGGACCGCCTCCGGGTCGACGTGCGTGACGACCGGCTTCCCGTACGCCATCGCCTCGATCGCGAAGACCCCGTGCCACAGGTAGTGCATCTGGTCGACGACGATGTCCGCGCTGCGGTAGCGCTCCCTCGCCTCGGCGTTCGGGACGCCGTGCACCACGTCGAGGTCGACGGGCAGCTGGCTGCACGCCTCGACCACGAACTTCGTCCCCTTCTTCTCGGGATTCGACGGTGCGTGGACGACCAGCGGGCGCTCGCGCTCGACCGGCGCGACGGGCCGGTACTCGTCGAGGTCGAGCCCGGGCGGGACGACGACCGCCTCGGGGACCCAGCGCGTCGCCGCGTAGGACCCGACGATCTGCGCGTCGAACCGCCTCCCGTAGGCGAGCTCGTCGGGCGTCTTCCCGCGGATGTCGTCGCCGAGGAAATGCATCACCGACTTCTTCAGCGTCGCGCGCATGACGGGCACCATCGCGGCCCTCGGCACGAGCGTCTGCCCGAAGTAGAAGTGGAAGACGTCCGTGCGCGGGAGCCAGCGGGCGAGGGCGCGCCACTGGGCCGTTTGGCGCCGGAGCAGGCCGGCGTCGCGCGGGATGTCGAGGCTGACGTCCTGCTCGTGCGGACGCCAGCGCTGTGGCCGGAAGACGAGCAGCGTCGCGTCGACGCCGTGCCGCCGCAGCGCGCGCACGTTCGACCAGCCAGTACCGGCGAGGTTGACGGGCAGATGCAGGACGCGGAGAGCCATCGCGGGGCGCGATTCTAGAATCGCGCCCCGTGCCCACCCTGCCGGCGACGGTTGAGCGGCGCGCGCGCTGGGTGCTCGACACGCTGGGCGCACACGACGTCGCGACAGATGCACTCGCGCTGCGCGGGGACGCCTGGGCGCAGGTCGACCGCGGCGAGCTCCCCGAGGGGGACGAGATCGCGGCCGCCTTCTTCCACCTCGCGCGGGTCGAGGAGCTCCACGGCGCGCGCGACGCCCACGGTCGGTTCCCCTCTGCGGCCTCCGCGCTCGACCCGCTCGACCCGCCGCTCGAGCGCCTGCGGCGCGAGCTCGGCGTCGAGCCGCCGCGCTGGAACGGCGCCCGCTTCGCCGTCGCGCTGACGCACGACGTCGACTCGCCGTGGCGGTGGACGCGTGTCGGGATCCGCGGCGCGGCGGCGCGGCTGAAGGCGCACGTTCGGGCGCGGAACGCGTCAGGCGCGTGGCACGAGACGCGAGCGCTCGCGGCCGTCCCGCGCCACAAGCTCCGCGGCACCGACCCCAACTGGCGGTTCGACGTAATCGCAGCCGGTGAGCGCGAGCGGGGTGCGTCCTCGACCTTCTTCGTGCTCGCCGCGCACCGTGACCGTCATGACGGGGCCGCGCCGGAGACGTACGCGCGCCTGCGCCCGCGCCTCGTCGAGACACTGCTCGCGGCCGGCGGTGAGGTCGGCCTGCATGGGAGCTACCTCGCGGCCGGGGACGAGCGGTTGCTGGCCGACGAGCTCCGGACGCTGCGCGAGCTCGCCGGCGACGTCGTCGGCCACCGCTTCCATTACCTCCGGGTCGGCCCGCACCGCAACCTCCGCGCGCTCGCTCGGCTCGGCTTTCGCTACGACACGACGCTCGGGTTCGCCGACGCGCCGGGCTTCCGCGCCGGCATCGCCCATCCCTTCCGCCCGTGGGACCTCACCGCCGACGAGCCGCTCGACCTGGTCGAGATCCCGCTCGCGGCGATGGACGCGACGCTGGCCGAGGCGCGCTACCTCGGGCTCAGCGCTCGGGCGGCGGAGCCGCGGCTGCTCTCGTTGCTCGACTGGGCCGCGGAGCACGGCGGCGGCTTCTCGCTGCTCTGGCACCCCGACCGGTACGACCGCGCCACCGCCCGCGGCTGGGACCGGCTCTACTTCCGTGTGCTCGACGGCATCCGCGAGCGCGGCGGAACCTGCCTCTCGGCCGGCCAGCTCGCCGCCGCCTACTCGTCCCACTCGACCTGGTCGAAGTAGCGCAGCGCCCGCCGCGTCGGCCGGGCACGCGCTGCGAGTGCGCGCAGCTCGTCGGCTCCGACCTCCCCGAGCGCGTGCTTGACGCCGAGGTACGGGAGGTTCAGGTCCTCCTGGTAGACGACGGTCGAGATGCGCGGATTGACCTCGATCACGTGCTCGCCGACGAGCTGGATGTTGAAGAAGTGGTCGAGCGCCAGCGCTTCGACGACTCTGGAGGCCGTCTCCATCAGCTGCTCGTCGTCGAGCGTGCGAAAGAACATCGCCAGCCCCGCCCGCATCGCCTCGCGCGTCTTCGGGTGGCCGAGCAGGATGCGGCCGCCTTCGGCGATCCCGTCGATCGTGCGCTCGGGGCCCGTGGCCAGCTCCATCACGAGCAGCTCCGTCTCGTCGTCGCCGAGCAGCTCGACGAGATCCTCGAGGCGCAGCGCCTCTGCGACGCTCGGCCGGTTCGTCAGGAGCTGCTCCCGCCGATCGGCCGACGCCGAGAGGACGCGGAAGCCGCGCGAGCCGGAGCTGAAGACCGGCTTGAGCGCGACATCGGCTCCCGGATAGCCCAGGTCGCGGGCGGCCGCCGCGACGGCTTCGCCGCCCCGGACGCGACGCCAGGCCGGCGCCCGCACCCCGATGTGCTCGAGCAGCGCATAGGTCTCCGCCTTGTCGTTCGCACGGCGGACGGCGTCCGGCGAGGCGACGAGCGCGCGGATCCCGGCCTCCTCGAACCGAGGCCGCGCGGCTGCGAGCCCGGCCAGGTCGAACGAGGACTGCGGCAGGACGGCGTCGACGCCTTCCGTCCGGCAGACGTCGAGCAGCGCGTCGGCGAACGCGGGGTCGCCCCCGGGCGGCACGACGTGGAACGCGTCCGCGAGGAACCGGCCGACCGCGCGCTCGGACATGTCCGTGCCGACGAGCCGGACCGCCCGCTCGCCGTTGTGGCGCAATGCCCGCAGGAGCGCGGCGGTGCCGGGCGCCCCGGATGCCGACACGAGGACGGTGAGCGCTCTCACGTCGCCACCGTGGCCGCACGCTCGACGGCCTCGAGGTTCGTCGTCGCCGTGATGACGACGTGGCCCTCGCCGCGCTCTGCGACGGCTGCGCCGTCCACGCGGCCGATCCGGAGTGCCGCCGCTTGGTGGAAGCGCGGTCGGCGCATGAGCTCGGGAACGTCCACGCCGAGCGCCGTCCGGATCGCGAGCTCGAGCACGTCGACGCCGACGGCGTGCCGGCAGAGTGCGTCGAGGGGGTCCTCGGGCGTCCAGGGCGATACGTCGAGGACCTCGACGGCGCGCGCTCGCGCGAGGAGTCGCGCGACCGCAACGCCGCTCGCGATGCCCGCCGCGTGGACGGCATGACTCGTCGCTCGTGTCGCAGCGGTGAGGCGGTCGGCGAAGAGAAGCGAGGGATACGCGCGGGTCTCGGCGGTTGCCCGGTCGACGACGGCGATGGGCGTGACGTGGAGGTCAGCGACGAACGAGATCGCCTCGAGCTCGGCGCCGTCTCCCGCGCCCTCGATGATCGCCTCGCCGTTCGGCGAGGCTGCGAGGGTCCGGTAGAGCACGCCCTCGAGGTCGCCCGGAGCGACGAGCTCGAACCGCCCGGCGTCGATCCATGGCTCGGCCGGCCGGACGACCGCGGGCAGGCCGACGCGCGCGAGCGCGGATGAACCCTCACGGAACGTTCGGACCGCGGCGAAATGGGGCTGCGGCACGCCCGTGTCCGCCAGCCGCCGGCGGAGGGCGATCCGGCTGGTGGCCGCGTCGACCGCGTCACGGCCGGGGCCGGGAAGGCCGAGGGCAGCTGCGGCCTCGATCACGGCCGACGCGGCTCGTCGCGACGCGGCGAGGATCCCCCCGGCGCCTTCGCGCGCCGCGAGCTCGGCCAGCGCGTCGGCGCTGGCGAGGTCGGCGGTCTCCGCCGCGTCCGCGGCCATCGAGAGGTCGGCGCCGACTGGCAGCACGACCACGGTGCGAACACCGACCTCGGCCGCGCGTCTCGCCACGCGCTCGGCCGGGCTGGGCTCACCGGCGACGACGAGGGTCCGGGGCACGGGCGGCGATCCTAGCCCCGGGGAGCGATCGGCACGCTTTCGGCACGACCCCTTCACCCATCCGTCACGGTTTCGCCGTTACCGTGTCATCCGTGGGGTGGAGGTCGGCGGCCCGGGAGTCAGCGCCGGCGCTTCGATCCAACCGAGCAGTGTTCGCTTCAGCCCGCCGCAGGCCGCGGCGGCGGCGTCGCCCCCGCCGCGGCTATGCGCGCGGGAGCCGGTGCGGGCGCGATCCGCAGCGTCGGCGACGGCCGCAGGGAGTGCGGCGTTCCGCCGGATCGCGTCTGGGCGCGCGCGAGCTTGGAGGAGTACAGCCGCTGGTCGGCGCGGCGGAAGATCTCGATTGCCGTCTCCGCGTCTGCCGGATAGACCGCCCAGCCGAAGCTGAGCCACAGGCCGCGCCGCTCCAGGCGCCGCTCGAGCTTCCGTGCGGCCGACTCGGCCTCGTTGGGAGAAGCCACTCCCGGAAGCAGCACCGCGAACTCGTCGCCGCCGACTCGCGCCGCGGGGTCGGCCTCCCGTAGCTCCTCGAGCAGGGCAGCCGCGACGTCGCGCAACAGCAGGTTGCCCGCGTGGTGTCCCTCGCGATCGTTCACGGCCTTCAGCCCGTCGAGGTCGGCGAGGAGCAGCGCAAAGGGCTGCCGTAACGCGCACCCTGCATTCAGGCGGTCTTCGAAGGCGCGGAGATTCAGCAGCCCCGTGAGGAAGTCCCGTTGCGCCAGCTCGTGCAGCTGCGCGACGAGCCGCCGCTTGCTGTCGGCGATCCAGCCGATGAGAGCGCCGAAGAACGCGACCGACGTCAGCGCGATCACCGCGGTCGAGACGCTGAGCAGCCTGACGTCGCCGAGCCGCGGACTGAGCACGCTCAGGCCGAGGTAGCCCAGCGTCGCCAATGCCCCGGCCGCCGCACCGACCCGCGCGTTCGTCGCTAGCGCCATGAACGCGACGGGGAAGTAGATGAGATGCGCGATGCCGAGGCCCGGGACCTCGAGCACGAACAGGGCGACTCCCACCGTGACGAAGCACAGAATGGACGCCGCGATCAGCGCACGCGGATGACGATCTGCCGCCGCAGGCATCCCGTGAGACATCGCCCGGGAGCGCGCCTCGGCCGACACCCGACGGAGTGATTGAGGGCGGCGAGAAGGCGCCGCCAGTAATGCGCGCGACCCGGAACGCGCACAAGAGCGGACGCTCCTGCGCGCGGCTAGCGACGAATCAGTGCGTAGCCCTCGTCGAGGAACGGCACACGCTGAACCAGCGACGCGATCTCGTCGGGGCGGAACGTGCCCTCCTCGGTCACGACCTCCTCGACGTAGGTCGCGGGTGTCAGCTCGAACAGATCCGCGGCCTCCCCTTCGAGCTCCGGCGCCTCGGCTCCGTCGACGGGCGCGAGCTTGATCACCTCGGCGGCGACGACCGTCGCGATACGCGACTTGCTTGCGGCCTCGGCAAGCCGGCGCGTGCCGATCTTGTTCGCGAACGTGCCGTCCCGGAACACCGTGTCCGCGCCCAAGAGGAGAAGTGAGCAGCGCTCCAGGGCCGCGGGCGCCTCCTCGTCGCCGACGAGCTCGACCGAGAGCTCTGCCTCGCGGAGCTCGTCCGCGAACGCGCGACCTTCCTCGTTCGGAGCCGACACAGTGCAGACGACCTCGCGCGGCGCGGCGTAGAGCAGCGCCTCGCGGACGGTCGCGGACGCCGAGTGAGTGAGGACGACGCCGTCGGTCAGGCGGCGCCTGAGCTGGATCGCGATCGACGCGGCCGCGCGGTCGCGCGCCGCGATCAGCGCGCACGCCTCCTCCTCGACGAGACGGCGGAACTCACTCGCGTCGAGGTGGAGGTTGCGGCGGCCGGCCGCGAGCACGCGCCCGAGCGCTCCGGTGATCGCGCCGACCTCCGGCCGCGCCAAAGCGAGACCGCGGCCGCCCTCGAGCAGCTCCTCGTACAGCGCCTCCGTAGTGTCGGCCTCGGCCTCCTTCGCAACCTCGACCAGCGTCTCGACTGCCCGCCGCGCCATCCAGCTGGCACCGTGCCGGCGCTCGCTCCGGAGCTCGTACACCCGCTCGGCGACCGGATGGGCCACGGTCGGATTTTGTCACACGCGTCTCGATAGGGTGTCGAGCCTGCGTGTGCTGAAGCCCGATCCGGTCGCCGACGCTGCCTCCGCGCGGCCTGAGCCCGCGATCTCGGTCGTCGTCACCGTCCTCAACGAGCAGGACGTCCTCGAGGAGCTGGCGGGCCGCACGGTCGCGACGCTCGAGCGGCTCGGACGTCCCTTCGAGCTCATCTTCGTGGACGACGGCTCGAGCGACGACAGCTTTGCCGTGCTCTCGCGGTTGCATGCGGCCGACGCACGCGTGCGCGCGGTTCACCTGAGCCGCAACTTCGGTCAGCACCCAGCGATGCACGCCGGTCTCGCGCGCGCGAGAGGAGCGATCGTCGTGACGATGGACGGCGACCTCCAGAACGCGCCGGAGGACATCCCACGGCTCGTGGCGGCGGTGGACGGCGGGGCCGCCGTGGCGAGCGGCCGCCGGTCGCAGCGCAATGATTCATGGGGTCGGACGATGCCGTCGAGGCTGATCAACGCGATGCTGCGCCGGTTCACCGGCGTTCCGATCTCCGACTTCGGCTGCGCGTTCAACGCGTACCGGCGGGAGGCGATCGAGCCGATGCTCGGCGCGATCGGCAAGCAGAAGTTCACGAAGGCGCTCGTCGCGTCGGCCGGCGGCCGCGTCGTCGAGGTGGACGTCGACCACGCGGCGCGCCGCGGCCCCTCGCGCTACGGGCCCGTGCGGCTGGCCCGCCTCGCGCTGCACGTCCTCGCGGGGTTCTGGCCGCAGCCGATCCAGTGGATCGGCGTGCTGCTCGGCACGCTCTGCGGCCTCCTCGCCGCGGGCGTCGGAATCTGGGCCGTCGTCTACTGGCTGGCCGAGTCGGACTTCCCGGGGTTACTCTTCCTCGCCGGCCTCGTCCTCCTCGTCCTCGGCATCCAGGGCTTCATCCTCGCGCTCGTCGGCGAATACCTGGGGCGGATCCGGCGGGACGTGGAGGGATGGCCGCTGTACGTCGTCGACAAGGAGACCGAGCTACATGAATAGATCGCTACGCGTTCGCGCCGTCGCTCCGCGCGCGCTGTCAACTCGAGGTTGCCCGTGGCGCCGGTGAAGCGCGTTCTCGTCACGGGCGGTGCGGGTTTCATCCCGTCCAACTTCATCCGCCATCTGCTCGCCAACACGCCGTACGAGGTCGTCTCGCTGGACGCGCTCACCTACGCCGGCAACGTCGAGAACCTCGCGGACGTGATGTCGCACGAGCGGCTCTCCTTCGTCGAGGGCGACATCCGCGACGAGGCGCTGGTGAAGGACGTCGTCGCCCATGTCGACGTGATCGTCAACGCCGCCGCCGAATCCCACGTCGAGAAGTCGATCCTCGAGGGCGCGTCCGAGTTCGTCGCGACGAACGTGCAGGGGACACGCGTCCTGCTAGACGCGATCCGCGAGAAACCAGTCGACCGCTTCATCCTCATCTCGTCGAGCGAGGTCTACGGCACCGCCGAGTTCGCGCCGATGGACGAGGAGCACCCGCTGAACCCCCGCAGCCCGTACGCGGCGACGAAGGCCGGCGCCGACCGGCTCGCGTACTCTTACTGGGTCACGTACGACCTGCCGATCGTGGTCGTGCGGCCGTTCAACAACTACGGGCCGCGCCAGCACCCGGAGAAGGTCGTCCCGCGCTTCATCACGCAGGCGCTCCGCGACCTCCCGCTGACGATCCACGGCGACGGCCATGCGAGCCGTGACTGGCTCTACGTCGACGACGACGCCGAGGCGATCGAGGCCATCATCTCCGCGCCGGTCGACCGCGTTGCCGGCGAGGTCCTCAACGTCGCGACGGGCGTCGACATCGCCGTCGCCGACATCGCCGATCTCGTGCTCGACGCCGTCGGGAAGCCGAGCTCGCTGAAGGTGCACGAACGCGAGCGGCCCGGGCAGGTCGACCGGCACATCGGGTCGACGGAGAAGATGCAGCGGCTGACCGGCTGGACAGCGCGGACCTCCTTCACAGCAGGCCTCGAGCGCACGGTCGCGTGGTACCGCGAGAACCAGGCCTGGTGGGAAGCGCTCCTCCGCGACGAGAGCGGCGTCCTCTCTCGCTGAGAAGGCTCCGCAAGGCTCCGCGCTACCTCCGGACGCGGTCGGTCCGGGCGCTAAACCGTACGCTGGACGAGCTGGAGACGCGGGCGTCAGACGGGAGCGAGGCGCCGCTGCGCCATCCTCCTCTGCTCGTCGTCGGGGCGCCGCGCTCCGGCAGCACACTGCTGTACCAGGCGCTCGTGCAGGCCTTCGACGTCGGCTACCTGACGAACCTGCACTGCAGGCTCCACGGCGCGCCGTCACTCGTCGAGCGGATGTGGCGCCCGCAGCCGCCGGCCGCGTTCGAATCCCGCTTCGGGCGGACCTCGGGCCTCGCGGCGCCGAGCGAGTGCGGCGAGTTCTGGTACCGCTTCTTCCGCCGCCGCCCGCAGTACGTCCCGCTCGAGGCGGCGGATCCGCGCGGCCAGCGGCGGCTCCGCGCCGCGGTACGGGCCCTCGGCGACGCGGCCGGACGGACTGTCGTGTTCAAGAACCTGCTCTGCACGCTCCGGGTTGCCCCGATCGGAAGCGCCCTGCCCGAGGCGCGTTTCGTCGTCGTTCGCCGCGACCTGGTCGAGAATGCGGTCTCGCTGCTCGCTGCGCGCCGCTCCGTGAACGGCGACGAGCGCGCATGGTGGTCGGCGGAGCCCCCCGAGATCGACGAGCTGCGGGGCCTCTCGCCGCCGGCTCAGGTGGTCGAGCAGGTACGCCGCATCGAGGCGCTGGTCGAGCGCGACCGCGAGCTGCTCGGCGCGGAGCGCTTCCACGAGGTGCGGTACGAGCGGCTCTGCGAGGACGCAGAGGGAACGATGCGCGAGCTCGCCGCGTTCGGGGAGGGCGCCGGCCTTCGGCTCGAGCGCCGTCGTCCCATCCCGGCAAGCTTCGAGCGTCCCTCCGACATGCGCGTCGAGCAGGAGCTGCATGAGCAGATCGTCGACCACGTCAGCCGCACCTGAGTCCGCGCCGGCGCAGCCGGTCGAGTACGACGACGTCGTCGCGCGCTCGACGCAGGCGTCGATCTTCGCGAGCTCGTGGTGGCTCGACGCCGTCGCGCCCGGGGCATGGCGCGCACACGTCGCCGACGGCGCGGCGTGGCCGACCGTCGTGCGGCGCTCGCGCTTCGGCGACGTCCATGTCGGGGCGCCCATGACGCCCTACCTCGGGCCGCTGCTCACCCCCGGAACCGGCGTCGGGCGGCGGTCGCGCGAGATCGAGCAGCTGGAGGCGCTGCTCGATCGGATCGGATCGCATGCGCACCTGGAGGCGGCCTGCAGTCCCGCCTTCGACTACTGGGCGCCGCTGCACTGGCACGGATTCGGGCAGACCACCCACTACACGTGGCGGCTCCCGGACGTGGGCGACCCTGAGGCCGTGTTCGCGGGTGTGCGCGAGAACGTGCGCCGCGAGGTTCGCAAGGCCCGCAAGCGCGGAATCGTGGTCGAGGACGGGACCCTCGCTGACTACCTGGGCGTGCACGAGCAGACGGCAGCGCGGCAGGGGCGGCTCGAGAGCGCACGGTCGAACGTCGCCGCGCTCGAGCGCGTCGACGCCGCGGCGGCCGAGCGCGACGCGCGCACCGTGCTCGTCGCGCGCGACGGCGACGGGCGTATCCACGCCGGGGGCTACTTCGTCCACGACGAGCGCTGGACGTACTACCTCGCCGGCGGCAGCGATCCCGACGTACGCACGAGCGGCGCCGCGTCGCTCGTCCTCTGGGAGGGGATCGAGCGCGCCGGCAGGCGCGGCACGGGCTTCGACTTCGAGGGCTCGATGCTCCGGCACGTGGAGCGCTTCGTGCGGGCGTTCGGCGGCGTGCCGACCCCGTACTCGCTCGTCCGGCGGACGCCGTCGCGGCCGTTCGCCGCGGCGCGGGCGCTCAAGCGAGCGGCACTCGCCGCACGCCGGCGGGAGCGATGAAGCGCCTCCTCGTTCTGGGCGCCGGCCCCGCGCAGCTGGGGCTGCTCGCCGCGGCCCGGGAGCGCGAGCTGTTCGTGATCGCGGCCGACCGCAACCCCGCGGCGCCGGGTTTCCGGTACGCCGACCGGCGCGCGATCGTCTCGGCCGAGGACGAGGAGGCGATCGAGCGGCTCGCGTCGGCCGAAGCCGTCGACGGGATCATCGCTCCCGGGATCGACTGGCCGGTCGGGATCGCCGCCCGCGTCGCGCCGCGGCTCGGCGTGCCGCACCCGATCTCTCCCGAGGCCGCCGTCCTCGCGACGTCGAAGCGGCGGCAGCGCGAGCGCTTCGCCGACGCGGGCGTCCCGCAGCCGGCGTTCGCGGTCTGTCGGTCGGTGGAGGAGACGGCGGAGGCGGTCGCGACGATCGGCCTTCCGTGCGTGGTCAAGGCCCCGGACCGCCAGGGGCAGCGGGGACTCGCGCTCGTACGCTCCGCGGACGGCCTGCCGGAGGCGGCGGCGGCCGCGATCGAGGCCTCGCGGAGCGGGTCGTGCATCGTCGAGCAGTACGCCGCCGGCGGGGAGGTGACGGTGAACGGGTTCTCGCTGGGCGGACGGTTCCACCCGCTGACCGTGACCGACCGCCTTGTCGCGGAGCCACCCGCCTTCGGAGTCGCGCTGGCCCACGTCTGGCCGAGCGAGCATGCGCCGGAGCGGATCGGCGAGGCCGTCGAGGCGGCCGCCGCCGCCGCCGCAGCGGTCGGGATCGGCGAAGGCCCGAGCTACACGCAGGTACTCGTGGCCGAGGACGGCGTTCGCGTCGTCGAGCTCGCGGCCAGGCTCGGCGGGGGCCACGACGCCGAGCTCTGCCGCGCCGCGCTCGGGGTCGACCTGAACGGGCTGGCCCTCTCGGCCGCGCTCGGCGACGAGATCGACGAGACCGGCCTGGTTGCAGGTGAGCGCGCAGGCGGGGCGTGCGTCCGCTTTCTCGTCGCACGGCCGGGGCTGCTCGAGGCCGTCTCCGGCGTCGACGACGCGCAGGCGGTCGAAGGCATCCGGCTGGTGCTGGTCTACCGGCGGCCCGGGTTCGTGTTCGGCCCGCTTCGCCGCGGCACCGACCGCGCGGGAGCGGTGCTCGCGGTGGGCGAGAGCCGCGGCGAAGCGCTCGACCGAGCTGCCCGCGCGGCCGACGTCGTCCGCTTCGAGGTCGCCGCCGCGACAGCGCTTGCCTGAATCAGCGCTTGCGAAGGAGCAAGACGTTGTTCTCTGGCGTCGGGATCACTCGGCTGGTCTGGGTTCGCCGGCGGCGAACGATCTCGAGGCCGGCCGCGTCCGCGCACAAGCGCCAGCGCCGCAGCGACCGGATGCGCTTGTTGACGAGCGCGACGTCGGCGGCCGGCGAGCGGGCCTCGTCCCACGACGAGAACTCGTCGCGCCGGTGGAACTGGACGTTGCGCGTCGTGTGGCCGAACTGGCCGCTGATCACGGCGAGGCCCCCAGGCTCGAGGTGCCGCGCCAGGGTCGCGACCGCGCCCTCCCAGCGCCCGTCGTCGACGATGTGGAACATGACGCCGACGGCGTTGACGAGGCCGAACGTTCGTCCGACCGAGAAGCCCGGATCGCTGACGTCGCCCTCGGCGATCTCGACCTCGGGCTGATCCACGTACTTCACCCGCAGACCCTCGACGGCGAGCTCCGAGAGCTCGAGCCCGACCATCGACGAGGCGCCGAACAGGCGGCGGTAGAAGTCGATCCAGTGGCCGGCGCCGGAACCGACGTCGAGGACGCTGAGCGGCGTCGGCAGCGTCTCCGGGGCGAGGCAGTCCATGATCGTGTTCTCGACCGCGTTGTAGTGGTAGACGGTCCGCAGCGGGTCGGCGCCTGGGGCGATCGTCTCCGAGTCCTGGAGCGAGCCGCTCGCACGGTGCCACGACTCGAAGTAGCGCTTGGCGTCGAACGGGACCTGCGTCCCGCGGACGCGCAGCGGCTCGACGTAGTGCTTGATGAACCGGCGCCCTGCGAGGCGCGCGACACCGCGCTTGAGGGATCTCGTGAGCGTCGCCACCACGAGGCCAGGATTCCAGAAAGCTAGGCTTGCCGGCCGATGGCCTCGCGCGTCCGCACCGAGCCGCTCGGCTTCCAGCCGCCGGCGATCGGCGAGGAGGAGATCGCGGCGGTCGCCGAGACCCTGCGCTCCGGCTGGCTGACGACGGGCCCGCGCGCGGCCGAGCTCGAGCAGCGGATGCGTGAGTACCTCGAGGCCGAGCACGTGGTCGCCCTGTCGTCGGGCACCGCGGCGCTCCACCTCTCGCTCGTCGCTCTGGACGTCGGCCCCGGCGACGAGGTGATCACGACGCCGATCACTTGGCCGGCGACCGCGAACGTCATCGTGCACGCGGGCGCGACGCCGGTCTTCGCAGACGTGCGCGACGACGACCTCAACATCGACGCGGCGCGGGTCGCCGAGCTCGTCACCGAGCGGACGAAGGCCATCATCCCGGTCCACCTCGCCGGCCAGCCCTGCGATCTCGAGCCGCTGTGGAAGCTCGGGCTCCCCCTCGTCGAGGACGCCGCGCACGCCGCCGAGAGCCGCTATCGCGGCCGCAAGATCGGCGGCCTGTCGGCGGCGAGCTGCTTCTCGCTGTACGCGACGAAGAACATCGCCGCCGGGGAGGGTGGCCTCGTGGCGACGAACGACGACGAGATCGCTCGGGCGCTGCTCGACCTGCGCCTCATGCGCCGCGGCCACGGGTCGCTCTACGACATCGGCGTGCCGGGCTACAAGGCGAACCTGTCCGACGTCCTCGCCGCGATCGCGCTTTGCCAGCTGGACAAGGTCGAGCGGCACGCGGAGATCCGTCGCCACCAGTTCGAGCTCTACGACGAGGCCGTCGCGGCACTCGACGGCGTCGAGCCGCTGGCGCGCGATCCCCGCGACACGCACGCGTATCACCTCTACGTCGTTCGCGTCGACGCCGGCCGTGCCGGCGCGACGCGCGACGACTACCAGCGCGCGCTCGCCGACGAGGGCATCGCCACGAGCATCCACTTCCTGCCCGTGCACCGGCTGACGTGGTACCGCGAGCGCTTCCCCGAGCAGCAGCCGCTTCCGGTCGCCGAGCGCGCCGGCGCTCAGGTGCTGTCGCTTCCGCTCTCGCCCGCGCACTCGGACGAGGACATCGGCGACGCCGTCGCGGCGCTCTGCCGCGTGCACGCCCGATTCACCGGATGAGGGGGCTCGTCAGGCTGGTCGCGACGCTCGTCGTGACCGCGGTGGCGGCGGCGTACCTCGTCTGGAAGATCGACGTCGGCGAGACGGTGGAGGTGCTCCGGAACGCCAACCTCGCCTACGTCGCGGGAGCCCTCGCGATCATGCTCGGGACCGTCCTGCCGATGGCGTGGCGGTGGCAGCTGCTCCTCGCGGCGCGCAGCATCGCCGACGACGTGCGCTGGCTGTTCCGCGCGTACCTCGTCTCGTACGCAGCCGGTCAGGTGCTGCCGACCGCAGTCGGCGGCGACGCGGTGCGGATCGTCGAGACGTCGCGCCGGCACCCCGGCCGCGCCGGCGACATCGCCGGCTCCGTCGTGCTCGAGCGCGCGCTCGGAGGCGCCGCGACGCTCGGGCTCGCGGCGATCGGGTTCGCGCTCGCGGTCGGCCGCTACGACGTCGGCGCGTACCTCTGGATCGAGCTGCTCTTCGTCCTGGGGACGGTCGTCCTGGCCGTCGTCTTCTTCTCCCGCTCGGCCCGGCGGCCGCTTCGGCGGGTCGCTCCGGTGCTCCGGCGAGTCGCGGTCGAGCGCCCGCTGCGCGCGCTCTACGAGGGGATCCACGCGTACCGCGCGCACCCCCGACTGCTCGCGCTCGTCACCGCGATGACGTTCGCCATCCAGGCCGTCCGCGTGCTGGCGATCTGGCTCGTTGCCGAGGCCGCCGGCGTGGACCTCAGCCCGAGGGTCTACTACGTGATGGGACCACTCCTGTTCCTGGTGATGCTCGTCCCCTTCACCGTGAACGGCCTCGCCGTCCGCGAGGCGTTCTTCGTCAGCTTCCTCGGCAAGCTCGGCGTCGATGCGGACGAGGCGTTCGCCGCCGGCTTCCTGTTCTTTCTGGTCACGATCGGCATGGCCGTCCCCGGCGGCGTGATCCTCCTCGTCGAGAACCTGCGCGCGGCGAGGCTCGGCCGCCCAGGACTCAGGTAGCCTCCGGCCGCGATGCGGGTGCTCATCACGGGTGGCGCCGGGTTCATCGGCTCACACCTGGCCGACCGGCTGCTCGCCGAGGGCCACACGGTGCGCGTCCTGGACAGCCTCGATCCTCAGGTGCACGGCGAGGGCGGGCCGCCCGGCTACCTCGACCCGGAGGTGGAGCTCCAGGTCGACGACGTCCGCGACCACGCGGCGGTCGGCCGGGCGCTCGAGGGCGTGGACGCGGTCGTCCACTTCGCGGCCGCGGTCGGCGTCGGTCAGTCGATGTACGAGATCGAGCGCTACACGTCGATCAACACGCTCGGCGCGGCGGTCGTGCTCGAGGAGGTGGTCGCCCGCCGGGACACGATTCGGAAGCTGCTCGTCGCCTCGTCGATGTCGATCTACGGGGAGGGGCAGTGCCGCAACCCGCGGACGGGCGAGGGCGGGCTCGCGCCGTGGCTGCGGCCGGACGAGCAGCTCGCACGCCGCGAGTGGGACGTGCTCGCCGACGACGGGACGCCGCTCGAGCCCGAGCCGACCGCCGAGGGCAAGCCGCTGCGGCCGACGTCGATCTACGCCATCACGAAGCGCGACCACGAGGAGATGGCGCTCGTCACAGGCGCCGCTTACGGCATCCCCACCGTCGCACTGCGCTTCTTCAACGTCTACGGCGAGCGTCAAGCGCTCTCGAACCCGTACACGGGCGTCGTGGCGATCTTCGCGTCTCGGCTGCTGAACGGGCGGCCGCCGCTCGTCTTCGAAGACGGGCGTCAGCAACGCGACTTCGTCGACGTCCGCGACATCGCACGCGGCTGCGCTCTGGCGCTCGCGCGTGACGGCGCGGACGGCCAGACGGTGAACCTCGGCACAGGACGCCCGACCTCGGTGCTCGACGTGTCCGAGGCGCTGTCGTCCTCGCTCGGCGTCGACGTCGAGCCGGAGATCGTCAGCGAATACCGCGCGGGCGACGTCCGCCATTGCTACGCCGACACGCGGCGTGCCGGGGAGCTGCTCGGCTTCGGCGCGGAGATCGACTTCGATCGGGGCATGCGCGACCTGCTCGAGTGGCTGCAGGACCAGGAGGCGGTCGACGCCGTGGACGCCGCGCGTGAGGAGCTAGCCGCCCGCGGCCTGACGCGATGACGCTCGCGCCCCTGGCCGGCATCGCCTCCCGGGCGGCGGAGCCGCCCTCCGGCGATGCCTGACGCCGCTGGCGACAGGATGCGGCGCGCGAGTCGCTTGTCCGTACGCGGTTGTACTGTCCTGCGCGCCTCGCGCTTGCCTCTTTTGCCAGCGACGCCCAGGCGCCCGAGCGTGCCTGACGCCTGGCCGGCATCGCCTCCCGGGCAGCGGAGCCGCCCTCCGACGATGCCTGACGCCGCTGGCGGCAGGATGCGGCGCGCGAGTCGCTTGTCCGTACGCGGTTGTACCGTCCTGCGCGCCTCGCGCTTGCCTCCTTTGCCAGCGACGCCCCAGGCGGCCGAGCATTGAGCGTTCCCGACGTTACGGTCAGCATCGTCAACACGAACAACCGCGAGGTCCTGCTCGAGTGCCTCGCGTCGCTCGAGGCGGACCGTCCGCGCCGCCGGGCGACTGTCGAGGTGGTCGTGCTCGACAATGCCTCCGAGGACGGCTCCGTCGCCGCGATCCGCGAGCGCTTCCCCGGCGTCCGGGTGCTCGACCAGGATTTCCGTGCTGGGTTCGGGGCCAACCACAACACGGTGATTCGCGCCACGAGCGGCAGGCACGTCTACGTCCTCAACGACGACACGACGAGCGACGACTGGGGGTTCGACCGGATGGTCGCCCATCTCGATGCGAACGCGCAGGTCGGCGCGCTCGGGCCGCGGCTCGTCTACCCCGACGGACGCCTGCAGGCCTCGGCGTGGCGCTTCCCCACGCCCGCTGCCGCGGCGGTGGGCGCGCTCACGCTCGGCCGCGCCTGGATCGTCCAGTCCCACGGCGATCGCGTCCGCGCGGTCGACTGGGTCATGGGCGCGGCTCTACTCGTGCCACGGCGCGTCCTCGACGACGTCGGGCTCTTCGACGAGGAGTTCTTCATCTACTCGGAGGAGACCGATCTCTGCCGCCGCATCGCCGCCTCGGGCCGAGAGGTGCACTGGCTCCCGGACGTGACCGTCGTCCACCACGTCGGCCATACGACCGTGAAGGTGCCGGAGCGGCGGATCAACGAGATGTGGCGAAGCCGGCACCGGTACTGGCGCAAGCACCACTCCGCGCCCGCCGCGCGCAGCGCCGCGCTGCTGACCGGCTGGCAGTACGGCGTGCGGGCCGCCGTGGCGGCTGCGCTCCTCCGGCTCCCCGCTGGCCGTCGTCCCGTCCGCGTTCGGCCGACGGATCCGGCGGAGTTCGCGCTCAACGCCCGTGACGCCCTGCGGGTGCGTGGACCGGGGCTGCGCGAGCTCGCCGAGGAGTGGAATGGTCGCGTCGGCGCTGCAACGGGCTGAGCTCCGGCGCGTCCGGCCCCCCGGCGTCCCGGCGCTTCTCCTCGCGCTCCCCGCGCTGCCGCTCGCACGCCTGCTCCCGGCCGAGGGTCCCGGCCTCCTGCTGCGGCTGGGCGCGGCGACGGCCGTCGTGTTGCTGCCCGGCTTCCTCGTCGCCCGTGCGCTCGGCCGGCGGAGCGCGTCGGCGGGACTCGCACTCGCACTGGCGCTCATCTTCGGCGCGCTCGCTGCAGCTTTCGCACTCTCCGGCTCGCTGACGCTCGTCGCGGTGCTCCTCGCCGCTGCGGGCGCTTTGGCGCTCCCGTTCACGTTCCGGGTTCGTCTGCCGGCCGTCGACCGTCCGACCGTCGTCGTCCTCGCCCTCGGCGTCGCCTACGGAATCGCGCTCTGGCACGTCGCGCGCGAGCCCGGCGGGGACGCCCTCTTCCACCTCGCCCGCGTCCGCAAGCTGCTCGCGTTCGACGACCTCTCGCTCGCGGGCGTGGGCGAGTTCGCCGACGGCGG
>Ga0126307_10000433_pt1 | contig 27007 bp, 22 predicted proteins | sample Plot28_FD_89955 | JGI IMG/M metagenome (GOLD analysis project Ga0126307, IMG submission 89955) | Serpentine soil microbial communities from UC McLaughlin Reserve, CA, USA - Plot28 | ecosystem: Environmental > Terrestrial > Soil > Grasslands | place: USA: UC McLaughlin Reserve, Lake County... | reverse complement strand
TGCCGGAGGCAATTCCTGCTGGGCTACTTCGGCGAGCAGCTCGAGGAACCGTGCGGCAACTGCGACAACTGCTCGGCGGGCACGGCGCAGAAGAACCCGGGCCCGGACGAGCACGACACCCCGTTCCCGGTCGAGACGCCGGTGGAGCACAGCGAGTGGGGTCCCGGCGTGGTCATGCGGGTCGAGGACGACCGGCTCGTCGTCCTCTTCGACGAGGTCGGCTACAAGACCCTCGGCATCGCCGCGGTCACCGGCAACGGTCTGCTCCGGACGCGCCTGTGAGCGGCGGAACGGCTTCGAGCTGCGGGTTCTCCCGGCGGCCGTGAAGATCGGGACGACGGGCCGACACCTGGAACAGACGGGTCACGGCTGTCAGGACGAGGAGTTGCACGCGTGAAGGTGCTCGGCATCAATGCCCTCTACCACGACCCGGCGGCGGCGCTCGTCGTCGACGGGACGGTCGTGGCCGCCGCCGAGGAGGAACGCTTCAGCCGGCGCAAGCACGGCAAGCGACCGCTGCCGTGGAGCGCCTGGGAGCTGCCCGAGCTGTCCGCCGCGTGGGTGCTCGCCGAGGCCGGGCTGACCCCCGCCGACCTCGACGCCGTCGCCTACTCCTTCGACCCCCGGCTGATGCCGAGCCCGGAGGAGACGGGCCTGCACGACCAGGGCGACGTCATGCGGAAGATGTACGCCGAGCAGGCGCCGTCGTTCCTCGCCCACTACCTGCCCGGCCTGAGCGAGGACAAGGTCGTCTACGTCCCGCACCACGTGGCCCACGCCGCCTCTGCCGGGCTCGCCGCCCCCTACCCGACGAACTCGGTGCTGGTCCTCGACGGGCGCGGCGAGGCGGTGAGCCACCTCGCCGGCCGCTACACCGACGGCAAGCTGGAGGTGCTCGCCAGTCAGGCGCTCCCCCACTCCCTGGGCCTGCTCTACGAGGACCTCACGGAGCACCTGGGCTTCCTGCGCAGCTCCGACGAGTACAAGGTCATGGCCATGGCCTCCTACGGGAAGCCGCGGTTCGCCGCAGAGCTGGAGCAGGCGATCTGCGCCACCGGGGACGGCGGCTTCCGCACCGAGAAGATCGACTTCACCGAGTTCGCCCCACGCCTGGGCAAGGGCGACGAGTGGACCGAGGCGCACGCCGACCTCGCCGCCAGCGTCCAGCTCCGGCTGGAGGAGACCATGCTCGACCTGGTCCGCTGGTTGCACGGGCGCACCGGCGACTCCGCGGTGACGCTGGCCGGTGGGGTGGCCCTCAACTGCGTGGCGAACAGCCGGATCTTCGCCGAGGGACCCTTCGAGCAGGTCTGGGTGCAGCCGGCCGCCGGCGACTCCGGGACCGCGCTCGGCGGAGCCCTCTCGGTGGCCGCCGACCTGGGTGACGCGACCCCGCCGATGCCGGGCGCCGACCTGGGCCGGGGCTGGACCGACGACGAGATCGAGGCGTGGCTGACGACGGCGGCCATCGACTACGAGAAGCCGCACGACGTCGCCGACGCCGTCGCCGAGGTGCTGGCGAACAACGGCATCGTCGCCTGGTTCCAGGGCCGGTCGGAGTACGGCCCACGCGCGCTCGGGCACCGGTCGCTGCTGGCCCACCCGGGGTACGAGGCCAACCTGGAGCGGATGAACAACGTCAAGGGGCGCGAGCAGTTCCGCCCGGTCGCACCGATGGTGCTGGCCGAACGGGCGACGGAGATCTTCGGTCGCGGGCCGATCCCGTCGCCGTACATGCTCTTCGTCCACGACGTCGCGCCCGAGTGGCGGGACCGCATCCCGACCGTCACCCACGTCGACGGGACGGCGCGGATCCAGACCGTCGACCGCGCGGACGAGCCGCTCGTGGCACGGATGCTGGAGTGCTTCGAGCGCCGCACCGGCCTGCCGGTGGTCGTGAACACCAGCCTCAACACGGCCGGCCGCCCCATGGTCGACGACCCGCGTGACGCCCTGGAGTGCTTCGGCTCGGCGCCCGTGGACCTGCTGGCGATCGGCCCGTTGGTGGTCCGCCGGAGCCGCTCCACCCTCGCTCCGGCGGGCTCCTGAACCGATCGGGCGTCGCCTGCCGAACACCGGTAGCCGAGGCGTCTCCTCGCCCCGGCGCGGCCCTTCATAACGATTCGGTTGTGCGCCACTCAGATGAGTGACACACGTGTCCGGGTCGCCGTGGGGGGTATGCCGCTCCCGGACCGCCGACAGATGGCGGATGACGTATCGCTAGGAGATCACCATGTCCGCTCGTGCAGACAACACCGGTCGTGCAGACCACACCGGCGTTGGCCGGACCGTGCCCCAGACGCTCGCGCTCGCCTTCGGGGCGGTGTACCTGCTCGTCGGAATCGTCGGGTTCTTCGTCACCGGCTTCGACAACTTCTTCGGGCACACCGACGAGACGCTGATCGTGTTCGACATCAACCCGATGCACAACGTCGTGCACATCCTCATCGGTGTGGCCGGCCTGGTGCTCGCCCGCACCCTCGCGGGTGCTCGGACCTACGGATGGCTGCTGGCCGTCGGCTACGGCGCCGCGTTCATCTACGGCGTCCTCGCCGTCGGCAAGGACTGGGACTTCCTGAACCTGAACTGGGCCGACAACATCCTGCACCTGGTCACCGCGCTGGTCGGCCTGGTCATCGCCCTGATGCCGGTACGGAACGCGGTCCGCGGGGACGCGCGGCTCTGATCCGGTAGCACGGCCGAGAGCCGGGCACCGACTCCCTCATGGGGCCGGTGCCCGGCTCTCCGCGTTCCACGACCCGATCCCGCGGCACCCCGGTGCGACGCGCGTCACGCGCGCCGTTACCTTGCGGGCATGGACTTCGCGCTCTCCGCCAAAGCCGAGGACGTCTGCGGTCGGATGTGGGACTTCATGCGTGAGCACGTCTTCCCCGCCGAACCGGTCTACGAGGAGTGGCGGGCCGCCCGCGGTCACGACGACCACGGGCACCCGCCGGTGCTCGAGGACCTCAAGGCCGAGGCCCGCAAGCGCGACCTGTGGAACCTCTTCCACCACGAGCTCGCCGGGCTGTCCAACCTGGAGTACGCCTCGGTCGCCGAGATCACCGGCTGGTCGCCGGTGATCGCCCCCGAGGCGATCAACTGCGGCGCGCCCGACACCGGCAACATGGAGACGCTCATGTTGTTCGGCACCGACGAGCAGAAGCGGCGGTGGCTGGACCCGCTGCTCGAGGGCGAGATCCGGTCCGGGTTCGCGATGACCGAGCCGGACGTCGCGTCGTCGGACGCCCGCAACATCCAGACGTCGATCGTCCGCGACGGCGACGACTACGTGATCAACGGCCGCAAGTGGTGGATCTCGGGGACGGCCGACGAGCGCTGCCAGATCTTCATCGTCATGGGGAAGACCGACCCCGACGGGGCGCCGCACCGCCAGCAGTCGATGGTGCTCGTCCCCCGGGACACCCCCGGCTTCGAGATCGTCCGGCACCTGCCGGTGTTCGGGTACCAGGACCAGCACGGGCATTCCGAGCTGCGGTTCACCGACGTCCGCGTGCCGGCGTCCAACCTCCTGGCCGGTGAGGGCGACGGCTTCATGATCGCCCAGGCCCGCCTCGGCCCCGGTCGGATCCACCACTGCATGCGCGCCATCGGCATGGCCGAGCGGGCACTGGCCCTGATGGTCGAGCGCACCAAGGCCCGGGTCGCCTTCGGCCGACCGCTGGCCGAACAGGGCACGGTGCGCGAGGCGATCGCGCTGTCCCGCATCGAGATCGACCAGGCCCGGCTCTACGTCCTCAAGACGGCCGACCTGATCGACAAGTACGGCGCCAAGGGCGCCCGCACCGAGATCTCGGCGATCAAGGTCGCGGCCCCGAAGGTCGCCCTCGACGTCATCGACCGGGCGATCCAGGTGCACGGCGGCGCGGGCGTCAGCGACGAGACGCCGCTGGCCAGCTTCTGGGCGCACGCCCGCACCCTGCGCATCGTCGACGGCCCCGACGCGGTGCACATCCGCGGGGTCGCCAAGGAGGAACTGGCCCGGGAACGGCCCTACAGCGCCTGAGAGGTCCCTGCTCGCACCCGGGAGGGGGACTCAGGGCGCGACCGTGCCGCCCAGTCCGCCGCCGGCGAGCTTGTTCATCAGCTGCGTCCGGTCCAGGCCGATCGCCTCGAGCTGGTCGGCGTGCTCGTCGGTGTCGATCTCGTCCGGGAGCTGGCTCTCCACCTTGTCCGCGGTCTCGTTGTCGCCCTCCGTGCGCAGCACCCGCACGAACTCCTGCTTGTCGAGCTTCACGGCTCCTCCGTCCCCGGGCGTCCGCGTCGACGTCCCGGACGGGAGTCTGCGATGCCCTCCGACGGCGTGCAACGGCACGAGCGTGGCCCGGCCTCAGGTGCGCCGCGAGCGCCGGAGCAGCAGGACGGCGACGGCGGCCAGCAGCGCCGCGACGACGAGCTGGCCGATCCCCACCACCTGCTGGCCGGTGGAGAACCACGTCACCGACGACACGAGCAGGACGGCGGCCACACCGAGCAGCAGCAGGGCGAGGACCCGCTCTCGGCGGGTCTCGCGGGAGCCGGGCGCGGGATCGGACATGACCGCCACCATGCCAGCCGGTCAGAGCCGGTGGACCAGCAGGATTTCCTCGCGGTCGTCATCCGCGGCGACCCGGATCGCACCCGGCACGCGGCCCACCTCGGTGTAGCCCAGCCCCCGGTAGAAAGCGTCGACGCCCGTGCCGCCACGCGCGCCGAGGTGCAGGAACTCCAGGCCGCGGGCGCGGGCGATGTCGTGCACGCCGGTCATCAGCACGCGGCCGAGTCCCTGCCCCTGGCGGGAGGGGTGGACCTGCACCCTGAGGACGGTCGCCCAGTGCCTGCGCAGCGGGCTGGAGAAGCCGACGATCGAGGCGAACCCCGCGGTGGCGCCGTCGACCGTGAGCAGGGCGAGCACGTCCCGGCCGGAGGAGACGCCTTCCAGCAGCCGGTCCAGGGCGGGAGCGACGTCGTCCCGGGTGACCGGGGGGACGAAGCCGACGGCGCCACCGGCGTTGGTGACGTCGGTCCAGCAGATCAGCAGGTCGTGCCGGAGTGCGGCGTCGACGGCGGACACGGCGCGGACCTCGGCAGCGAGCACCTGCTCATCGTCGCGCGCCGCCGGATCGCCGCGTCCGGTGGCCCGGCGCGCACAGGGTCCTGGCGCACCGGAACCGCCCGGTCCTACCGTTCCGCCATGACGGACCTGGCCGGCGCCACCGCGGACGAGCTCGAGTCGCGTACCGGGTACGACCCGCTGTTCCTCGGGTCCGAGGCGGCCGTGCCGATGCCGCTCCTGGCCACCGGCGACCCCACGGTCCTGCTGCACTACCTCCACTACAGCGTGCTCTTCCGCCCCGACCGGAGGTTCGCCGCCCTGACCGCGCTGGCGATGGACGGCGCGCGGCTGCGCACCCTGGAGCGCTCCGACCGGTGGATGCTCGATCCGCGGCTGGCCGCGGAGCTCCAGGCCGGTCCGGCCGTTTACGCCCACAACGACCTGGACCGCGGACACCTGGTGATGCGTGCGTCCTCCACGTGGGGCGACACCGACGAGGAGGCGCAGCAGGCCGAGGTGGACACGTTCTACTTCACCAACGCCGCACCACAGGCGTCGACGTTCAACCAGGGCCGGGCGCTGTGGCTGGGCCTGGAGGAGTACCTCCAGGAGCACGGGGCCACCTTCGACCGGAAGCTGGCCGTGCTCGCCGGCCCGGTGCTCGACGCGACGGATCCGCCGTACCGGGGGATCCAGGTCCCGCTGCGCTTCTGGAAGGTCGTGGCGTTCGTGCAGGACGGCGCCCTGGCGGCCACCGGGTACCTGCTGGACCAGACGCCGCTCGTCGACGACCTCGAGGCGGTCTTCGGGGAGGCCGCGGCCGCCGGAGCGGTGCCGCCCCTGGGCGCCTTCCGCACCTTCCAGGTGCCGATCGCCGACATCGCCGCCCTGACCGGGGTGCTGCTCGACCAGCTCGTCCTCGTCGACCGCCTGGGCGCGCCGGTCACCGGCGAGGCTCCCCCGCCGCCCGGCCGGGCGTCGTCCGCCTGGGTGGAGCTGCAGTCGCTCGACGACCAGGTGCTGACCGGCTGATCCACTGGACAGGCAAGTGTCTGCTTGCCTATTGTCGACGTCGTGGGCGACGTGTTCAAGGCCCTCGCGGATCCGACCCGCCGCGCCCTCCTCGACGAGCTCCAGGAGCGGAACGGCCAGACGCTGTTCGAGCTGTGCACCCGGCTGATCAGCCGGCACGGGCTCAGTTCGTCGCGCCAGGCCGTCTCCCAGCACCTGGACGTCCTGGAGGACGCGGGCCTGGTGCGGACCCGCCGGGAGGGTCGCTACAAGTTCCACGACCTGGACACGTCGCCCCTGCGGACCATCACCGACCGGTGGCGGCTGTGACATCGAGGGGCGTATCCCTGAGGAGGGCGACCATGCGGATCAACCTGGCCAGTGTTCTCGTCGACGACCAGGAGCGGGCGCTGCGCTTCTACACCGACGTGCTCGGCTTCGTGAAGAAGACGGAGGTCCCGCTCGGCGAGCACCGGTGGCTGACCGTCGTCTCGCCCGAGGAGCCGGACGGCGTCGAGCTGGTGCTGGAGCCCGACGAGCACCCGGCGGCCAAGCCGTTCAAGGCGGCCCTGGTCGCCGACGGGATCCCGTTCACCTCATTCGCGGTGGCCGACGTGCAGGCCGAGTTCGACCGGCTCAAGGGCCTGGGCGTCACCTTCACGCAGGAGCCGGCGGCGATGGGGCCGGTGACCACTGCCGTCCTCGACGACACGTGCGGCAACCTCATCCAGATCGCCAGCATGTGATGTCCCCTACCGGTCAGCGGCTCTTGGTCGGCGGCTCGCCCTGGGCGAGTGCCTCTTCGGCCGCGGCCCGGTCGTAGGCGCAGGCGTCGCCGACATCGGTGACCGGGTCGGCCGCGGGCGCCTCGCCCGTCGTCGTCGGCTCCGCGGCCCCGGACGACGGCGGGGCCGGGGTGCTGGACGCGGGGGCGTCGTCGGCCGGCGGCGCGATCGCCGACTGCACGATCTGCCGCATCTGGTCGTAGTCGGGGTAGGCCGGGTCGATCAGGGCGGCGTCGAAGACGACGCTGCGCACGGACGCGTCCTTGACCAGGAAGCCGAGGTCGACGAAGTCGTCGAGGGCCGACCGCGGGATGTCGGTGCGGACGATGTCCTTCGTGGTGGCCGCGAGCTCCTGGTACTGGCGCAGCAGCGTCACCGGGTCCGCGGCGTCGATGATGGCGTCGATCGTGCAGCGCTGCCGGGCCATGCGGTCGTAGTCGGTGAGGCCGAAGCGGCCGCGGGCGAAGGCGAGGGCGGTGGGCCCGTCCATGTGCTGGTGGGGCCCGGGGGCGATGTACGCGTCCGGGAGGGCGCCGGTCGACGGCTCCCCGCCCACGGGCACGTAGTAGTTGACGTTGACGGTGATGCCGCCGAGGGCGTCGACCAGCCGGCTGAAGCCGTCCAGGTTGGCCAGCACGTAGTAGTCGAGCTGGAGGCCGAGCGCCTCCCCGACGCCGAGCTTGAGGAAGTCGGCGCCGGGGTTGTCGGTGGGTCCGAGGATGTCTGGGTACTGCGCCGGGCCGTTGCGGTAGACGGCGTTGAGCAGGCTCTCGCTCTCGTCGCCGGCGTCGAAGCCGTCCGGGTAGACCTCGGCCAGCGGGCTGTCGGGCGGGAAGGGCAGGTTCTCGAGGTTGCGGGGGAGGCTGAACAGGACCGTGTCGCCGGTGTCCGTGTCGATGCTGGCCACGATGACGGTGTCGGTGCGCACCCCCTCGCGGCCTTCGCCCCCGTCGCCGCCGAGGAGCAGCACGTTGACCCGCTCCTGGTCGCCGAACGGGTCCGCGGTCGCGTCGACGGTCGCCGATCGCCCGTCGTCGTCGAAGACTCCGGCGATGAGGTCGCGCTGGGTCAGGGCCAGCCGGGTCACCACCACAGCGGGTGCGGCGACGGCCAGCACGAGCAGGAGAACCACGAGTCCACCGAGCAGGTGCCGGCCGGCGGTCGTGCCGCGCGGCACCAGCATGCGGTAGCCCGCGACGACGACGACCGCCCAGAGCAGGGCCAGCAGGGCGACGCCGCCGACCACCCACAGCAGCTGGTCGGTGTCGACGGCGGTCCGCAGTGCCGACCGCCGTCCGCCCGTGGCCAGCCAGACGCCCCCCGCGACCAGGAGCAGGAAGACCAGCAGGACGACGGCGCCGAGCTTCCGGCGGCCGGCGGCGAGGAACGCCGTCCCGGGGACGACGGCGCCCAGGACGGTGAGCCCCAGGGCAGAGCCGAAACTGCGTGCCGGCGCCCGCCGGCCGGGCGGGTGCGCCGCGGCAGCTCCCCCGGCAGAGGGATCGGAGCCTGCGCTCACGCGTCGGCCGTCGGTCGGGGCTGCCTGGTCACCCGGCCATGATCGCATCGAAGGCCCAGCTCGGCGCTCCGTGCGCGGGAGGGAGGGCCTCGCCGGGTGCAGGAGGTCTCGGTGAGGAGGCGTGGCGGAGGCGGTTACGGGGAACTGTCGGCAGGAAGCCGACCGTTGGGTTACGCAGGCGTAGGTTACGTCGACGTAGGTCGAGCCGACCGGAGGTCCCCATGTCCCAGACGTCCCCTCACGCCGCCGTCCTGACCGAGCTCGAGCCGGTGGTCGCGCAGAACCTCGACCGGCACGACCGGATCGCGAAGGAATGGCACCCGCACGACTACATCCCGTGGGACGAGGGACGGAACTTCGCCTTCCTGGGGGGCGAGGACTGGTCGCCGGAGCAGTCCCGGCTCGACGAGACGGCCAAGGCGGCGATGTTCGTCAACCTGCTCACCGAGGACAACCTGCCGAGCTACCACCGGGAGATCGCCACCCGGTTCGGCCGCGACGGCGCCTGGGGCACGTGGGTCGGCCGGTGGACGGCGGAGGAGAACCGGCACGGCGTCGCGCTGCGCGACTACCTCGTCGTCACCCGCGGCGTCGACCCGGTCGAGCTGGAGCGGGCCCGCATGGAGTACATGACGCTCGGCTACGACTCCGGTGACAAGACCCCGCTGGAGGCCGTCGCCTACGTGTCGTTCCAGGAGCTGGCCACCCGGGTCTCGCACCGAAACACCGGCCGGGCCTGCATGGACCCGATCGCCGACCAGCTGCTGGCGCGCATCGCCACCGACGAGAACCTGCACATGGTCTTCTACCGGAACCTGGTGCAGGCGGCGTTCGACATCGACCCCGACGAGATGATGCGGGCGGTCGCCAAGGAGGTCATCACCTTCGAGATGCCCGGCGCCAACATGGCGAACTTCCGGAAGAACTCGACGATCATCGCCAAGGCCGGCATCTACGACCTCCGCCTCCACCACGACGAGGTGGTCGCGCCGATCCTCCGGTTCTGGAAGGTGTTCGAGCGCACCGACTTCGGCCCCGCCGGTGAGCAGGCGCGGGAGGAGCTCGCCCAGTTCCTCGCCGGGCTCGACGCCCAGGCGACCAAGTTCGTCGAGAGCCGGGAGCGGATGCGCGCCCGCGTCGCCGCCCGCGGCGAGGTCCCGATCCAGGTCTAGGGGGCGACGCTCCGTAAGCTCCCCGCGATGCGTCTCGCCACCTGGAACGTCAACTCCATCCGCTCCCGGGCCGACCGGGTGGCCGCCTTCCTGCAGCGCCAGGACATCGACGTGCTGGCCCTGCAGGAGACCAAGTGCCGGGACGACCAGTTCCCGCAGATGGTCTTCGACGCGATCGGCTACGAGTCGGCGCACGTGGGGTTCTCGCAGTGGAACGGCGTCGCGATCCTCTCGCGCGTCGGGATCGAGGAGATCGAGATCGGGTTCCCGGGGCAGCCGTGCTGGGCCGAGGACACCGAGACGGAGGCGCGGGCGCTGGGCGCCACCTGCGGGGGCGTGCGGGTCTGGAGCCTCTACGTGCCCAACGGGCGCACGCTGGCCGACCCGCACTACCGCTACAAGCTGGACTGGCTCGCCGCCCTGCGGGACACGGCCGCCGGCTGGCTGGCCGACGACCCCGCCGCCCAGATTGCCCTCACCGGTGACTGGAACATCGCCCCGGAGAACGACGACGTGTGGGACATGGCGGTGTTCTCCCACTCCACCCACGTCTCACCGCCGGAGCGGGCGGCGTTCCGGGCCGTCGTCGAGGCGGGGTACTCGGACCTCGTCCGCCCCTACGCGCCCGGACCGGGCGTCTACACCTACTGGGACTACACGCAGCTGCGCTTCCCCCGCCGCGAGGGCATGCGGATCGACTTCGTCCTCGGCTCCCCTGCCCTGGCCGCCCGCACCTGCGGGGCGCTCATCGACCGCGAGGAGCGCAAGGGCAAGGGTGCCAGCGACCACGCCCCGGTGATCGTCGAGCTGGCGGACTGAACGCCCCGCCCGCTTCCGGGGCGTTGTTCCCGCTTCCGGGGCGCTGCAGGACCCGGAAAGCGCGCATAACACCCGAGGAGCAGACGGTCCGGCCGGGATCCTCCACGTAGCCTGGCGTCCCGTGCTCGTCCTTCTTCCCCCGTCGGAGACCAAGCACCCCGGTGGGGACGGCGCCCCGCTGGACCTGGGCGCGCTGACCGCCCCCGAGCTGACCTCGGTCCGCACCGAGCTGGTCGAGGCGCTGGTCAAGCTGGCCGACGACCTTCCCGCCGCCCGCGCGACCCTGGGCCTCTCCCCCGCCCAGGACGACGAGATCGCGCGCAACGCCGCGCTGTGGACCAGCCCCACGCTTCCCGCCCCTGCAGCGCTATACCGGCGTCCTCTACGACGCCCTGGACGTGGGCTCGATGACGCGCGCGCAGCGGGCACGGGCCGGACGCCGGCTGGCGGTGGGCTCCGCACTGTTCGGGCTGCTCCGCGCCGAGGACCCGATCCCCGCGTACCGCCTGTCCGCCGGCTCGTCCCTCCCGGGGCTGCCGTCCCTGCGGGCGCTGTGGAGGCCGGCACTCTCCCGTGTGCTCGCCGGGCTCGACGACCTGGTCGTCGACCTGCGCAGCGGGTCGTACGCCGCCCTGGCGCCGGTTCCCGGGGCCGTGACGGTGACGGTGCTCAGCGAGCGACCCGACGGCACCCGGGCGGTGGTCAGCCACTTCAACAAGGCGCACAAGGGCCGGCTCGCGCGGCTGCTCGCCACGACGACCGCGGAGCCGGCCGACGTCGTGCGACTCCGGAGCCTGCTGAGGCGGGCGGGGTTGCACGTGGAACACGACGGCGGGACCGCCCTAACGCTCGTCGTCCCGGCTCCGTGAGCACCCGGACCAGAGCGGTGCCGTGATGTTCGCCCGGTTGGTTGCGCGCAACCTACACGCCGTGACATAACTGCCTGTACGACCGCGACGTCGAGAAACCCGGCGGGTCGGTCGCTGCATCCCCGGTCGCACACCGGGCAGAAGGGCTTCGGTGGACCTCTCCGCAGAACTGTCGACCACGGGTTGCTGCCCCGGGGAACGCGCAGCGGACCGGCTGACCGGTGATCCCGCCCGGCTCGACGAGGCCCGGCGCCTGCTGCCCGCGGACGGCGCGTCCTCCCCGCTCGACCGCCTGGCCGAGCTCGCCGCACGCCTCCTCGGAACCCCGTCCGGACACGTGTCGGTGCTGACCGACGTCGAGGTCGTCGTGGGCGGCCTGCCCGACGGAACGGCAGGCGGCGAGATCCCGCTCGCCGAGTCCCTCTGCTCGATCACGGCCACCGGCACCGGCGAGCTCGTCGCCCGCGACGCGCGCACCGACGACCGGGTCCGTGGGCTGCCCCCGGTCGCCTCCGGGCGGGTGGGCAGCTACCTGGGCGCTCCGCTGACGGGACGGGCCGGTCTGGTGATCGGCGCGCTGTGCGTCTTCGGCCCGGAGGCCCGGGACTGGTCGGACGACGACGTCGCGACGCTGCGCCGGCTGGCGGACTCGGCGGCCACCGAGCTGGAGCTGGCGGCGCTGGTCCGCGAGCACGAGCGGGACCGCGTCCGGTGGGGTCTGGCGATCGACGCCGGCGGCGTTGGCACCTTCGACTGGGACCTGGTGACCGGCACGCTGGCGTGGGACGACCAGCTGATCCGGATGTTCGGCTACGACGCGGCGACGTTCGATCAGACCATCGAGGCGTTCAACGCCCGCCTGCACCCCGACGACCTGCCGCGGGTCACCGACATGCTCGAGCACTGCATCGCCACCTGCGGTGACTACGACGCCGAGTACCGCGTGATCCGGCTCGACGGCGACACCCGCTGGGTGCACGCCCGCGGTCGCGCCCTCGCGGGCCCCGACGGGACGGCCGTCCGCCTGCTCGGAGCCGCCTACGACACCACCGGCGAGCGCGAGGGGGCCACCCGCGTCACCCGGGTGCTGGAGGCCATGCCCGCCGGCTTCTACAGCCTGGACCGCGAGTGGCGCTTCACCCACGTGAACGCCGAGGCCGAGCGCCTGCTCGGGCGCAGCCGCGACAGCCTCCTCGGCCGGGTGCTCTGGGACGACTGGCCGGCGGCGGTCAACAGCGTGTTCGAGGACAGCTACCGCAAGGCCGTCCGGACCGGCAAGCCCGTCTCGTTCGACGCGTACTACCCGGCCCCCCTCGACGGCTGGTACGAGCTGCGCGCCTGGCCCAGCCCGGACGGCCTGTCCGTCTACTTCACCGAGGTGACCGAACGCCGCCGGATGCAGGAGCAGGCCGAGCGCTCGTCCCGGCGGCTGGCGATCCTGGCCCAGGTGGCCGCCGAGATGGCCGGCACGATGGACGTCCAGGCCGCCGCGTCGCACCTGCCGCGCCTCGTCGTCCCGGCGCTGGCCGACTTCGCGATCGTCACGCTGGTCGACCCGGACGGCCGCCCCCGCGACGTCGGGTCGTGGCACAGCGACGCCGCGCACAGGCCGCTGCTCCGGACGTACGCCGACGTGCGCCTCGAAACCATGCCGGCCGTCTCGCCGGTGGCCCGGGCGCTCATCAGCGGCGAGGCCATCCGCGCGGACGCCCGCGTCGTCACCGAGATGCTGCCGCTCGGAGAGGCGCGGGACCTGCTCGAGCTGCTGGCACCGGAGACGGCGGCGGTCGTCCCCATGCGCGGCCGCGGCCGGACGCTGGGGCTGCTGACTCTCTACTACCGCGCCGGGACGGTCGTCGATGACGACGACGTCTCCACCGCGCAGGACGTGGCCGACCGCGCGGGCCTGGCGCTGGACAACGCCCGGCTCTACACCGCCCAGCAGCAGCTGGCCGAGGGTCTGCAGCGCAGCCTGCTCACCGAGCCGCCGCAGCCCGACCACGGCGAGATCGCCGTCCGGTACCAGCCCGCCGCCGAGGCGGCGCGGGTCGGCGGCGACTGGTACGACGCGTTCCTGCAGCCGGGCGGCTCGACGATGCTGGTGATCGGGGACGTCGTCGGGCACGACACGGCCGCGGCGGCGGCGATGGGCCAGCTGCGGGGCCTGCTGCGGGGGATCGCCACGTACAGCGACGCCGGCCCCGCGGAGGTGCTGCGCGGCCTGGACGCGTCGATGACCACCCTGCAGACGAGGACCCTGGCCACCGCCGCCGTCGCCCGGTTCGAGCAGACGCCCGACGAGCTCGGGCGCGGGATCACCCGCATGCGGTGGGCCAACGCCGGACACCTGCCGCCGCTGGTCATCAACCCCGACGGCAGCGTCGCCGAGCTGGCCGCCTGGAAGGGTGACCTGCTCCTCGGGGTCGACCCCGAGGCCGGCCGCCGCGAGTCGGTGGTCACCCTCGACCGCGGGGCCACGGTGCTGCTCTACACCGACGGGCTCATCGAGCGCCGCGATGCAGACCTGGACGCCGGGATGGTCCGGCTGCGCGAGGCCCTCATCGAGCTGGCCCACCTGCCGCTCGAGCAGCTGCTCGACGAGGTGCTGACGCGGCTCGTCGACGGCCACCCGGAGGACGACGTCGCGCTGGTCGCCGTCCGCCTGCACCCCCAGGATCGCACCCGCCCCGCCGAGGCCGGTCCGCAGGACGTGCCACCCGACGTGCCGGGCGACCCGGCGGGCGACTGACCGTCAGCTCTTGTCGCGGCGGACCTGCGCCTTCCTGCCCTTGATCATCGTCGCCTTCAGCGCGCGGATCACCTCGTCGGCCGCGGGCTCCGGCACCTCCACCAGCGCGAACCGCTGGTGGATCTCGATCGCGCCGATGTCCCGGCCGGTCAGCCCGGTCTCGCCGGTGATGGCGCCGACCAGGTCGCCCGGGCGGATGCCGGCATCGCGGCCGGCGCCGACGAACAGCCGGGCCGCCGGCCCACCCGCGGACCGCCGTGCGGGCCGCTCGGTGCGGCCGGCGCCGGGCGCCTTCCGGCCGCCGTCGCGCTCGGGCCGGAAGCCGACCTGGGGGATCTCCTCGTCGTCGTCGACCGCTCCCCCGGCCTCGTGCGCCAGCTTCACCGCCGCCAGCGCGACCTCCATCAGGTCGAACTCGTCGCTCAGCGTCTCGACGACGACGCGGAACCCGTCGAGATCGCCACCGAGCAGCGTCTCCCGCAGCGCTCCCCGGGTCAGGTCGAGCCGCCGAGCTCGCAGGTCGGCGACCGTGGGCACCTGCTGGACGGCGATCGGCGCCCCGGCCACCCGCTCGATCGTCTTGAGCATCCGATGCTCGCGCGGCTCGGCCAGCGTGATCGCGACGCCCTCGCGCCCGGCTCGCCCCACCCGGCCGATGCGGTGCACGTACGACTCGGGCGCCGACGGGACGTCGTAGTTGACGACGTGGGTCAGCTGGTCGATGTCCAGCCCGCGCGCCGCGACGTCGGTGGCGACCAGCAGCTCCGCCGTCCCCCCGCGCAGCCGGCCCATCACCCGGTCGCGCTGCTCCTGGCTCATGCCGCCGTGCAGCGCCTCGGCCCGGTAGCCCCGGCCGTTGAGGGTCTCGGTGAGGGAGTCGACCTCCTCCCGGGTGCGGCAGAAGACGATCGCGGCCGTGGGCGCCTCGACGTCCAGGATGCGACCGAGGGCCGCCGGCTTGGCCGCCCGGGGGACGACGTAGGCGGTCTGCCGGACGCGGGGCGCCTCTCCCGGCTCCGCCTTCTCCCGGCCGATCGTGATGCGCACCGGCTCGCGCAGGTGCCGGCGGGCGAGGGAGTCCAGCCGGCGCGGCATCGTGGCCGAGAAGAGGACCGTCTGCCGTTCCTCCGGCGTCGCGTCCAGGATCGCCTCGAGGTCCTCGGCGAAGCCCATGTCGAGCATCTCGTCGGCCTCGTCGAGGACGACGGTGGTCACCTCGCCGAGCCGGAGGCTGCCGCGGTTGAGCAGGTCCAGGGCGCGGCCCGGGGTGGCGACGACGACGTCGACGCCCGACTCCAGCGACCGCAGCTGCCGGACGATCGGGGCGCCACCGTAGACGGGGAGGACGCGGGCACCGAGGTCGCGGCCGTAGCGGTGCAGCGCCTCCGACACCTGGACGGCGAGCTCGCGGGTGGGCACCAGGACGAGCGCGACCGGCGCCTTGTCGCGGCGGTGCGGTTCGAGGCGCTGGAGCACCGGCAGGGCGAACGCGGCGGTCTTGCCGGTTCCGGTCGCGGCCTGGCCGAGAAGGTCGCTGCCCTCGACCAGCGGCGGGATCGCCTCCTGCTGGATCGGTGTCGGCTCCTCGTAGCCGAGCGCGGAGAGAGCGCCGAGCAGCTCGGGCCGGAGCCCCAGCTGCTCGAAGGTGGCACCGACCTGGTCCTCGTTCATCGGCGCCCATCGTTCCCTCGACGTCGTTACCCTGCGCGACCGGGTCCGTGACAGGCTCGGGGTGTGACCGACGACCTGTGCTTCCGGCCGGCGACGGAGCTCGCCGCCATGCTGCGCGCCCGCGAGGTGTCGGCGCGGGAACTGCTCGACGCGCACCTCGAGCGGATCGACCGGCTGAACCCCGCGGTCAACGCGATCGTCACCCTCGACACGGACGGTGCGCGGACGGCGGCCGACGCCGCCGACGCGGCGCTCGCCGCGGGCGAGGACGTGGGCCCCCTGCACGGGCTGCCGGTCGCGCACAAGGACACCCACGCCACCGGCGGCATGCGGACGACGTGGGGCTCGCCGCTGCACGCCGACACCGTGCCGCTGCGCGACGAGCTGATCGTGGCCCGGTACGCCGAGGCCGGTGCCGTGCGGGTCGGGAAGACCAACGTGCCCGAGTTCGCGGCCGGGTCGCACACCTTCAACACCCTCTTCGGCGCCTCCCACAACCCGTACCGGCACGGCCTCTCCGTCGGTGGGTCGTCGGGAGGGGCGGCGGCGGCGCTGGCGGCGGGGTTCGTGCCGCTGGCCGACGGCAGCGACATGGGCGGCTCGCTGCGCAACCCGGCCGGCTTCTGCAACGTCGTGGGGATGCGGTCGACGCCGGGCCGGGTGCCCACCTGGCCGGCCGCGCTGGGCTGGTCGCAGCTGTCGGTGCAGGGGCCGATGGGGCGCACCGTCGCCGACGTCGCGCTCCAGCTGTCGGTCGTGGCCGGACCCGACCCGCGGGTGCCGATCGCGCTGGCCGACTACGACCCCGCGGGATTCGCCGCGGCCCTGCCCGACCGCCTCGACGGGCTGCGGGTGGCATGGGCGCCGGACCTCGGCGGGCGGGTGACCGTCGACCCGGCGATCACCGACGTCCTGTCGTCGTCCGCCGGGGTCTTCGCCGACCTGGGCGCGTCGGTGGACGAGGACTGCCCCGACCTCTCCGGTGCCGACGAGGTGTTCGGCACCCTGCGCGCCTGGATCTTCGACGCGACCTACAGCGACCTGGCCCGCCGCGAGCCGGACAGGCTCAGGGAGTCGATCCGCTGGAACGCGGAGATGGGCGCGAAGCTCTCCGGCACCGACCTCGCCCGGGCGGAGCAGCTGCACACGAAGCTGTACGAGCGGATGGTCGCCTTCTTCGAGCGCTACGACGTGCTGCTGGCGCCCACCACGCAGGTGCTCCCGTTCCCGGTGGAGCTCGAGTACCCGACCGAGATCGCCGGCGTGCACCAGGACAACTACCTGGAGTGGATGCGCTCCTGCACGGTCATCTCGGCGACCGGCTGCCCGGCGCTGTCGGTGCCCGGCGGATTCACGCCCGACGGGCTGCCGGTGGGCCTGCAGGTGATCGGCGCTCCGCGGGCCGACCGCCGGGTGCTCGAGGCCGGGCACGCCTTCGAGCAGGCCACCCGCTTCGGCGAGCGCCGTCCGCCCCTCTGAGCGGTTCTACGGTTCTCTAGGGAGACTGCTAGAGACCCCGAGATCCGGCGAGACGGGTCATCGTGGAGACGTAGCCACCGCCCGGCCACTGCCAGGCGCCCTCGTTGACCCGGCCGTCTTCGCTGAAGCGGCCGTCGAAGCGCGCCGGCGAATCCGTGCCGCCGAACCAGATGGTGAGCAGGTCGCCGTCGACCCGGTAGGTGTACTCGAGGATCTCGCCGCTCGCGGCGAAGAAGTGCGACCGCAATTCGCCGCTCGCCTCGTCGAAACCGATGTACTCCACCCCGCGGGTGGTCTCGCCGGGCTGGCGCAGGTCCACGTGCTGGACCAGGAAGCCGCCGCCTTCCATCCACTCGTACCGGACCTCGCCGGTCAGGCCGCCGGACCCTGAGACGGTCCACTCCCCGACCAGGACGTCGAGAGTGCGCAGCGCGGCGGCGCGGGCGGCGCCCGCGTCGGTCGCCCCGAGGGTGCTCGTGTCCGTGGTCATCGCCTGCTCCTCCCGGTCGCGGGGCCGTGCGCCGGTCGCGCGGCCTCGGAGGTAGGACGGAGGGTCACGCCCGCACTCATCGGTGGGCGACGAGAGGGAGGCCTACTCCTTGGGGCGCGGGACCCGGCGGGCAGTGCGGCGGCGGCGCAGGCCGCGCAGGGTGCGGACGGCGACCAGGAGCTCGGCCAGCTCGTGCCGGTCGCCGGAGGCGATGTCGGCCAGCTGGGCGGCGGCGCGTGCCTGGGTGGCGTCCCACGTCTGCGCCCAGGTCTCGACCAGCTTCTCGGGCGGGTCGGTGTCGGCGCTGCGCAGGCTGAGCACGTCCTCGGTCAGCGACGACTGCTCCATGGAGAGGTCGTCGCGCAGCGAGGCGCGGGCCATCGACGGCCAGCGGCGGTCACGGGGGAGCGCGAGCACCAGCTCGCGCAGCGGCACGAGCCCGAGACGGTCGGCGATGCACTGCATGACGCGGCCGGCGAGCGCGACCGGCGCCCCGGTCCGCTCGGTGACGACGGCGAGGTCGAGCGCGGCCGGCAGCAGCGGCGCGGCCGCGAGCTCGGCCGCCAGGTCGGCGGGCACCCCGGCCGAGGTCCACCGGGCCGCGCGCTCGGTGTAGGCCGCCGCCTCGGCGCCGAGCAGCCAGCTGGGCAGTCCGGCGCGCACCTCGGCGGCGGGCGGTGCGAACCGCTCCGTCACGACGGAGAGCGGGGGAGCCGGGTCGGCGACGAGCTCCTGCTGCCGGAGCAGCCACCGGGTGGTCCGCTCGGCCAGCCGGGTGGCCTCGGTGCGCAGCTCCACCTGGGTGGCGGCCGGCACCCGGTTGTCCAGCACCCCGGCGGCGTCCCACAACCGGTCGACGTCGAAGACCATGCGCGCGATGGCGTGCGCCCGGACCACCCGGTCCAACGGCACGCCGGTCTCCTGGCTGAGCCGGAAGAGCCCGGTGATCCCGCCGATGTTGACCGACCGGTTGGTCAGCGCCGTCGCGACGATCTCCCGGCGCAGCGGGTGGCCGGTGATCGCGTCGGGGAAGCGCTCCCGCAACCGGGTGGGGAAGTAGGAGGTCAGCAGATCCTCGAGCGCCGGGTCGTCGGGCAGGTCCGAGTGCAGGACGACGTCGCCGGTCTCGAGCTTGGCGTAGGCGAGCAGCACGGAGAGCTCGGGGCTGGTCAGCGCCTGGCCGTCCCGGCGGCGCTCGGCGAGCTGCCGGTCGTCGGGCAGGAACTCGACGCTGCGCACCAGCCGGCCCGACCGCTCCAGGGAGCGGAGGAAGCGCTCGTGGGCCTCCAGCAGGCTGCGGGCCGAGGACACCTCGACCGCGAGCGTGGCGTTCTGCGCGTGGTTGTCGGCGAGGACGGCGACAGCGACCTCGTCGGTCATCTCGCCGAGCAGCGCAGCCCGGCCGGCGGCGTCCAGCTCGCCGTCGTCGACCACCCGGTTGAGGGCGATCTTGATGTTGACCTCGTGGTCGGAGGTGTCGACGCCGGCGGAGTTGTCGATGGCGTCGGTGTTGACCCGCCCGCCAGCCAGCGCGTACTCGACCCGGCCGCGCTGGGTGAGCCCGAGGTTGCCGCCCTCGCCCACCACCCGGACGCGCAGCTGCTCGCCGTCGACCCGGACCGCGTCGTTGGCCTTGTCCCCCACGTCCAGCGCGCTCTCGGCCGACGCCTTCACGTAGGTGCCGATGCCGCCGTTGAACAGCAGGTCGACCGGCGCCAGCAGGATCGCGCGGATCAGCTCGACGGGGGAGAGCGCCTCGACGTCGTCGGCCAGCCCGAGCGCGGCCCGCATCGGCTCGGAGATCGGGATCGCCTTGGCCGTCCGCGGCCAGACACCGCCGCCGGCGCTGATCCGGGACCGGTTGTAGTCGGCCCACGAGGAACGCTGCAGGCCGAACAGCCGCTTGCGCTCGGCGAAGGACGCCGCCGCGTCGGGCGCGGGGTCGACGAACACGTGCCGGTGGTCGAAGGCGGCCACCAGCCGGATGTGCTTGGACAGCAGCATCCCGTTGCCGAAGACGTCGCCGGACATGTCGCCGATGCCGACGACGGTGAACTCCTGGCTCTGCACGTCGACGCCGAGCTCGCGGAAGTGCCGGGTGACCGACTCCCAGGCACCCCGCGCGGTGATGCCCATGGCCTTGTGGTCGTAGCCGACCGACCCACCGGAGGCGAACGCGTCGCCCAGCCAGAACCCGCGCTCGATCGCGACCGAGTTGGCCAGGTCGGAGAACGTCGCCGTCCCCTTGTCGGCGGCGACCACCAGGTAGGTGTCGTCGCCGTCGTGCCGGACCACGCGGTCGGGCGGCACGACCTTGCCCTCCACCAGGTTGTCCGTCAGCGACAGCAGCGCGCCGATGAACTCGCGGTAGCAGGCCTGCCCCTGGGCGAGGACGGCGTCGCGGGAGGCGCCGTCGGGGAGCGGGTGCTTGACGACGAAGCCGCCCTTGGCGCCGGTCGGCACGATGACGGTGTTCTTCACCATCTGCGCCTTGACCAGGCCCAGCACCTCGGTGCGCAGGTCCTCGCGGCGGTCGGACCACCGCAGCCCGCCGCGGGCGACGGCGCCGAAGCGCAGGTGGATGCCCATGACGCGCGGCGTGCTCACCCACACCTCACGCGCCGGCCGCGGCTCGGGCAGGTCGGGCACGCCGTGCGGGTCGAGCTTGAGCGCAAGGGCGGGCTGTCTGGGGGACATGGCGTAGTACGTCGTCCGCTGGGTGGCGGTGACGGCGGCGAGCAGCGAGGTGAGGACACGGTCGGCGTCGAGCGACTCGACCTCGCCGATGGCCTTGCGGAGCGACTCGACGAGGTCGGCCTGCCGCTCGGCCCGGCTGCCGTTGCGGCCCGGCGAGAAGCGGGTCTCGAACAGGGCGACCAGGCGGGCGACGACGTCGGGGTGCGCGGTGAGGGTCTGCTCGACGTAGCGCTGACCGAAGGGCAGGCCCGCCTGGCGCAGCCACTGCACGTACGCGCGGACGACGGTGACCTGCCGCCAGTTGAGCCCGGCGAGCATGACGAGGGCGCCCAGTCCGTCGTCGTCGGTGTCGCCCCGCCAGACGGCGCCGACGGCCTCGGTGAACCGCTCGGGCAGCGAGCGCAGCAGCGGCAGCTCGACGGCCGGGACGGTGACGCCGAAGTCGTAGATCCAGGTCGGCGGAGCGCCGATGCGGTCGATCTCGTAGGGCCGCTCGTCGACGACGTCGACACCCATGTTCTGCAGGACCGGCAGCACCTCGGAGAGCAGCAGCCGCTGTCCCACGCGGTAGACGGTCAGCCGCCGCTCGCCGGGCGCGGAGCCCGGCGGTGACCACAGCCGCAGCGAGAGCTGGCCCTCGGTGAGCCCGTCGAGCCGTTCGAGGTCGTCGACGGCCTGCTGGGCGGAGAAGTCCTCCTGGTAGCTCGCCGGGAACGCGTCGGCGACCCGTGCCAGCAGCCGCTCGGCCTCCGCGCCGTGGCGGGCGTGCAGGGCGTCGGAGAGGTCGTCGGTCCAGCTGCGCGCGGCGGCGGCCAGCTCGGCCTGCAGCGTCTCGACGTCCACCGACATCGTGGGCGACCCGCGCCGGCCGACCGGCACGCGCACCACGAAGTGCAGCCGGGCCAGGACCGACTCGGTGGAGCGTGCCGTGTACTCGATGCTGGTACCGCCGAGCCGTTCGAGCAGCAGCTGCTGCATCGCCAGCCGCACCTCGGTCGTGTACCGGTCGCGGGGCAGGTAGACCAGGGCCGACCAGAAGCGGCCCGTCGGGTCCTTGCGGAGGAACAGCCGGGTCTGGCGGCGCTCCTGCAGGTGCAGCACCGCGAGCGCGACGGGGAGCAGCTCGTCGGCCCCCACCTGGAGCAGCTCGTCGCGCGGATAGGTCTCCAGGACGTCGAGCAGTTCCTTGCCGGTGTGGCTGTCGGCCGGCACGCCGGAGCGGGCGACCACCTCGGCCACCTTGCGGCGCACCAGGGGGACGTCGAGCACGCTGCTCGTGTACGCGGCCGACGGGAAGAGGCCCACGAAGCGGAACTGCCGGGTGCCCGCGCCGTCGCCGCTCGGGAGGGTGACCGAGATCAGGTCGAGCCACGCGCGGCGGTGCACGGGCGAGCGGGCGTCGGCCTTGGTGACCGCGATCAGGTGCTGGGCCGAGGACCGTTTCGCCTCCGGCATCGCCATCACCGACTCGCTCATGTCGGTGTCGCTGCGCAGCACACCCAGGCCGGTGCCGGGGACGGCGCGGGCGGCGGACCTGCCGCGGCCGGGAACCAGGTCGACGTCCCGCGCGCCCAGGAAGACGAAGTTGCCGCCGGCGAGCCAGCGCAGCAGCGCGGCCGCCTCGGCGGGGTCGTCGGCCGGGTCGCCGTCGTGCCCGACGGGGGAGTCGCTGCGGGCGATGTCGTCCAGCCGCCCGGCGAGCTCGAGCACCCGTGCCCGGAGCCGCTCGGCGTCCTCGTCGACCGCGCGGACGTCGTCGAGGACGGTGCGCAGGCCGGTGACCAGGTCCGCGGCATCCTCGTCGTCCAGCGGCCCGTCGAGGACGACGGCCATCCACGACTCGGTCAGCGCGTCGGAGCCGCAGCCGACGGCGAGCGAGCTGTCGCAGAAGGCCTTGATCTTCCCGCGCAGGTCGCGGCGGACGACGACGACCGGGTGCACGATGTGCGCCAGCTCGAAGCCTTGCCGGATGACCTCGGCGGTGACCGAGTCGACGAGGTAGGGCATGTCGTCGGTGACGAGCCGGACCACGGCACGTCCGTCGAGCAGCCGCTGGGCGTCCACGGTCGCCGACCCGGGCGGGCGCACCTCCGCGAGCTGCAGGTGACCGAGGGCGAGGCCGGCGAGCTCCGCCGGGTCGTGCCCGAGCACCTCGGCGGCCGGCTCGCTCCAGTAGTAGCGCTGCAGCAGCGCGGGCAGGTCGTCGGCCGTGCACCCGAGGGGCAGCTTTCCCTTGCCGCCGAGCCCCTCGCGGGCCGCCTCCGCGGCGCGCTCGAGGAGCTGGCGCTTCTCGTCCCGTGCGGCTTCCAGGGCCGCGAGCTCGGTCAGGGAGCCCGCCCCGGGGCCGCTGTCCGGTTCGCGCACCGGGGTCTCCGGCGCGACACCGGTGGTGCTGGCCATGTCAGGCCACGCTACTGCGAAGTGAGGTGCCCGTCACGAAGACGCGGCGGGTGTTACCGAGCCGTGCCCGCGGCTCTCGCGGACTCTGCGGTCAGCGGTCGAGCAGCTGGTCGGCGAGCCAGCCGACGACCGCCAGGATGAGCCCGCCGAGCAGCGCGGTGACGAAGCCGTCGACGGTCAGGCGGTCGCTCAGCGCCGCGGTGAGCCCGAGCAGGGCGGCGTTGACGACCAGCAGGAACAGTCCGAGGGTGAGCACCACGAACGGCAGGGAGAGCAGCCGCAGGAGCGGGCCCACGATCGCGTTCACGACACCGAAGAGCAGGCCGATCCAGAGGTACGTGCCGTAGATGCCGAGGGCCCCCTCGGGGTTCTCGACCACGTTGAGCCCGGGCAGCACGTCGTACTTCGTCAGAACGAAGAAGGCCGCCGCGAGGATGACCACCTTGAGCGCGAACTTGATCACGCCGACGACGCTAGCGGTGCGCCCCGCCCCGAGGTGGGATCTGAGCGCGTCTGCGGATGTCTAGCGTCCCGCCTAGACATTGGCAGATGGCGATCGACGCTCGCACAATTCCGCTGTGACGACGACGGACGAGCCGCTGTCCATCCGGCCGCCCGGCTGGGCGCGGATGCTCGGTCCGGTGTTCCTCGTCCTCTGGCTCTCGGGATTCCTGTTCTGGCCCGAGCGCGACGAGTTCCTGGCGCCGGGGGCGGTCATCGCGCTCCTCGTGGCCGCCGTCGTCGCCCGGATGCTGGTCACGAGCGTCATCGGCACCGCGGCCGGGCGGCTCACGGTGCGCAACACCTGGTCCACCCGCACGTTCGTCCGGGACGAGATCGAGGGAGTGGAGATCGACCGGTCCGGCGGCCGGGGCTGGGCGGTGTGGTTGCGGCTGTCCGACGGCATGCGGCACCGGCTCGACGTGACCGAGGCGCCGTTCCTCGGCCCGTCGTCCGCGACGCTGGAGCGGCAGGCCGACGCGGTGCGGGCCTGGCTGGACGGCCTGCCGCCGCGCGTCCCGCTGACCGCCGGCGACACGCGCTAGGTGGTTCTACCGATCTCTACGGATCGGGCTAGAGAACGCCATACGGTGCTCGACATGGATCCCGTGCGGAACCCGTACGCACCCGGTGCCGGGCAGCGCCCGCCCGAGCTGGCCGGCCGCGACGGCGAGCTGTCGGCCTTCGACGTCGTCCTGGAACGCATCGCGCACGGTCGTCCCGAGCGGTCACTGGTGCTCACCGGGCTGCGCGGGGTCGGGAAGACGGTGCTGCTCAACCAGCTCCGCTCGGCGGCGATCTCGCGCGGCTGGGGGACCGGCAAGATCGAGGCGCGCCCCGAGCAGTCGCTGCGGCGGCCGGTCTCCTCGGCCCTGCACATGGCGCTGCGGGAACTGGGCCCGCGGCACCGGGACCAGGAGTCGATGGACGAGGTCCTCGGCGTGGTGAAGGCCTTCGCCCAGCGGATCCAACCGGCCGACACCAGGGTCCGCGACCGCTGGCAGCCGGGCATCGACGTCCCCGCCGCCACCGGCCGGGCCGACTCCGGCGACATGGAGATCGACCTCGTCGAGCTGCTCAGCGACGCCGCGGGCGTGGCCGCCGACATCGGCAGCGGCATCGCGCTGTTCATCGACGAGATGCAGGACGTGCAGCCCGACGACGTGTCGGCCATCTGCGCCGCCTGCCACGAGCTCTCCCAGCAGGGCGCGCCGCTGATCGTCGTCGGGGCCGGACTGCCGCACCTGCCCGCCGTCCTGAGCGCCTCCAAGAGCTACTCCGAGCGGCTCTTCCGCTACCTGCGGATCGACCGCCTCGACCGGGAGGCCGCCGACCGGGCGCTGCTGGCGCCCGCCGCGCGGGAGGAGGTGGACTTCGAGCCCGCCGCCCTGGACGCCCTCTACGAGGCCGCCGACGGGTACCCGTACTTCGTGCAGGCCTACGGCAAGGTCACCTGGGACGTCGCGGCCGCCTCCCCCATCACCGCGGACGACGTCGCCATGGCCGCGCCGGTCGCCGAGGCCGAGCTGGCGGTCGGTTTCTTCGGTTCCCGCTACGACCGGGCCACCCCCGCCGAGCGCGAGTACATGCACGCCATGGCCGACCTGGGCGGAGCGGCCGGCGCGGCCGTATCCACCTCGGAGGTGGCGGTCTCCCTCGGCCGCAAGCCGGCGTCCCTGTCGCCGGCCCGCGACTCGCTGATCAAGAAGGGTCTCGTGTACTCGGCCGAGCGGGGTCAGATCGCCTTCACCGTGCCGCACTTCGGCCGCTACCTGCTCCGCCACCCGGACTGAGCGTGCCCACCTGGCTGGAGGCGGGGCTCTGGGGGCTGCTCGGCGGCGGCGCCCTGGTCATCGGTGCCCTGATCGCCTGGTTCGTCCCGGTACCGCCGAAGGTCGTCGCGTCGGTGATGGCCTTCGGCTCGGGCGTGCTCATCTCCGCCGTGGCCTTCGACCTCATGGAGGAGGCCGTCACCACCGGCGGCCTCGCCGCGACGGCACTCGGTTTCCTCGTGGGCGCCGTCGTGTACCTGGCCGCGAACCTCGCCCTCGCCCGGCGCGGCGCGCGGCACCGCAAGCGGTCGGGGGACCTGCAGCCGTCCGAGCAGGAGAAGAGCGGCAGCGGATCGGCCATCGCGATCGGGGCACTGCTCGACGGCATCCCGGAGTCCGTCGTGCTGGGCCTCGGCCTGCTGACCGGCGGCACGGTGAGCCTGTCGATGCTGGCCGCCGTGTTCATCTCCAACGTCCCCGAGGGGCTGTCCAGCGCCGCAGGCATGAAGCGCAGCGGCCGTTCCGCCCGCTACGTCTTCGGCGTGTGGGGCGGGATCGCGCTGGTGAGCGGGCTGTCGTCGCTGCTCGGCTACGCCGCGCTCGGCGGCGCGTCCCCCGAGGTCGTCGCCACGATCACGGCCGTCGCCGCCGGGGCGATCCTCACGATGATCGCCGACACCATGATCCCGGAGGCCTACGCGAACACCCATGACTGGACCGGGCTGATCACCGCCATGGGCTTCCTGACCGCCTTCGCGATCAGCTTCGCCTGAGCGGGAGTCAGGCCGGGTGGGGGAGCGCCGGCGGAAGGATCTCCGGCCCGGCCTCCAGGGGGCGCTCGGCGTCCACCGGGTGAGCCCGGACGGCCAGGACGGCGACGTCGTCCTCGGCGTCGTCGCCCATCATCTCGGCCAGCAACCGGTCGCACAGCTCCTCGAGCGGCAGCCCGGAGCAGGCGGACAGGATCCGGCGTACCTGCGCCCGTCCCTCGTCGAGGGGGACGCCGCGCCGCTCGAAGAGGCCGTCGGTGAACAGCAGCAGCGTGCTGCCCTCGGGCATGGTGGCGATGCCGTCGACGCGGGGCCCCAGCCAGCCGATCCCCAGCGGCGGGCCGATCGGGGCCGCGAGGTCGGAGACGGTGCCGTCGGCGAGCAGGAGCATCGGCTCGGGGTGGCCGGCCGAGGCCCAGCGCAGCCGCCGGAGCCCGACGGCACGGTCGGCGGCGTCCTGTTCGACGCGGCAGACCAGGGCGGTCGCCAGCGTCGGCACGACCAGCCCGACCAGCGCGAGGTCGACGCGGCGGAGCACGCCGGCCGGTTCCTCGAGCCGGTCGAAGCCGATGCCGCGGACCAGCGTCTTCACCTGGCCCATGGCGGCGGCCGCCTCGATGTCGTGGCCCATGACGTCGCCGATCACCAGGACGGTGTCGCCGTCGGGCTGGAGGAACGCGTCGTACCAGTCCCCGCCGATCGACGCGCCGAGGGTGGCCGACCGGTAGCGAACCGCCAGCTCGAGGCGGTCGGGCTGCACCGGCGGGGAGAGCAGGCTCAGCTGCATCCGCTCGGCGACCTGCTGGTTGGCGGCGGCCAGCCGGGCGTTGTCCAGGGCCAGGGCCGCGCGGCGGGACGCGATCTCCGCCGTCCGCAGCTCCTGCTCCGTGTGCGCCCCGCGCTCGGGCTCGTTGACCAGGGTGAACCCGCCGATGACCTCACCGCGCGCGATGAGCGGGAAGCCGGCAGCGGCGGCGGGCCGGAGCGGGGCGAGCGCCGCGCGAGCCTCGTCGTCGGCCACCATCGACAGCACGATCTCCTCGGTGAGCTCCGGGAAGACGACGGGCCGGGGATCGCGGAGCATGCGGGGGACCGGGGCGGTCACGTTGTTCGACGCCACCCGCAGGTCGGCGTAGCGGTGCATCGCCTCCACGAGCGCGGGGTCGCGGTGCGCCCGCCCGACGTCGCGGCGGGTTCCGTCGGGGTCGATGACGGTGACCACGCACCAGTCGGCCAGCAGCGGCACG
>Ga0126307_10000432_pt1 | contig 27011 bp, 20 predicted proteins | sample Plot28_FD_89955 | JGI IMG/M metagenome (GOLD analysis project Ga0126307, IMG submission 89955) | Serpentine soil microbial communities from UC McLaughlin Reserve, CA, USA - Plot28 | ecosystem: Environmental > Terrestrial > Soil > Grasslands | place: USA: UC McLaughlin Reserve, Lake County... | reverse complement strand
GTCCCGCCCTCAGGGATATCCGCGTAGGCGACGGCCTGCCAGGAGGTAGGCAGCACGTCGGAGAGGTAGAGGAATCGCTCGTCCGGGGGTCCTTCTGGTACCTTGATGGGCCCGAAGTGGGCCTGGGGGACGCGCAGGTACTCGGCCTGCCCGCCGGGAACGGCGCCGTAGACGTGGGTGTAACCGAAGAGGCTCGCCCCCCTGCCGCGCCCCAGCAGGTTCACGGTCTGGGCGAGCTTGCCCGTATCGCGCGTGTTCTCGCACTGGGAGTAGAGTTCCTGGTCGCAGAAGTAGCAGTGGCCGCAAGAGATGTTGAAGGGGATCACGACGCGGTCGCCTGCCGCGATGTGCTCGACGTCGGCCCCTACCTCCTCGACAATGCCCATCGGTTCGTGCCCGATGATGTCTCCCCCGCGCATCAGCGGCGAGAGCTTGGCGTAGAGGTGTAGATCCGAGCCACAGATCGCAGTCGAGGTGATCCTGACTATGGCGTCCGTGGGCTCCTGGATGATCGGGTCTGGGACGTTGTCCACCCTGACGTCTTCCTTGCCGTGCCAGACTACGGCCTTCACGGCTCCCTCCCCCCTACTCCGGTGAGTATCTCGCGTATTCGAAAAGGTCCGCCCGTCCTGGGCGAGAGCGGCGGCGTGTCGAGCCCTGCCCCGGTCCGGAGGCCCTCAAGGAGGTCGAGAAGCGACTCGTCGGCGCTGTGCTCGGGCGTCCAGCCGAGCTCCCGGCGCGCCCTGCTGGTGTCCATCAAGGGCACGCTCATCGCCATGTCCAGCCACCCCTCGGGAGCGGGCTGGAGCCTTAGCTGCCAAGAGAGCCTCGCGCTAGCCCGCGCCACCTTCGCCGGGACCGGCACTGGCCGGGCGTCAAGTATCCTCCCCAGTTCCTCGGGGTCGAGGACCGGCTCGGTGGCCAGGTTGAAGGCGCCCCGTGCCCCGTCGTTGACGATGGCGAGCCTGAAGGCCTCTCCCACGTCGTAGGAGTGGATGATCTGGGACCGCAGGTTCGGTATGTCGGGGATGGCGTTTATGAGGGAGGTACGCACCAAGGGGCTCGGCAGAAAGGGTCCGACGAAGAGGCGTCGGATGCCCTCTGCCGCCTCCTTTTTGAAGACGAGCCCGGGCCGCATCCTGACGACCCGCACCTCGGGCGCCTCCTGCTCGAAGCGGTCGAGCCTCCGCTCCACCTCGGCCTTGTGACGCGCGTAGTATGAAGTCGGCGTGCCCCCCGTCGGCCAGCCTTCGTCCACGCGCCTATCCTTCGGCCCCGGCGAGTACGCACCGACCGACGAGGCGTAGATGAGCGCCGGCGCGCCGGCCTCCTTCGCGGCCCTTGCCACCCGCATGCTCCCCTCGACGTTCACCATCCACTGTTTGGTGAGGTCGCGGGAGGGCTGAATGATCCAGGCTAGCAACACCACCGCGTCGGCCCCTCTGAAGTGAGGGACCAGATCGTCATCCACCACATCCGCGACAGCCCATTCGACTTTCGGCATTGAAAGACCGGGTAGCCGGCGCGCCAGACCGAGGACGGATTCTACACCTTCTTCCTTCTCGAGCGACCGAAGCACGCTGGTCCCGATGTTGCCCGTCGCCCCTACCACGACTACTCTCATGCAGGGCCTTTACCCTACTCTCCGAGAGGTGAAACTCCGGAATGTTGTACCATCGGCCCAAAACGAGGCGAAACCGGGAGGATGGATGCGAGTACTGGTAACTGGTGCGCACGGCAAGGTCGGAAGGGCAACGGTGGCCGCGCTGCAGGAGGCCGGCCACGACTTAAGGGCGACGGATCTGACCCCGCCGGTCTTCGAGCGGCCCGAGGAGAGCGAGGCTGACTACTTCCAGGCCGACCTCACCGACGCCGGCGACGCCTTCGCCGTCGTGCGGGGCGCCGAGGCCGTCGTGCACACAGCGGCGATCCCCGAGCCGACGAGGAACCCGCCGCACGTCGTGTTCCAGAACAACCTCATGGCAACCTTCAATACTCTGGAGGCGGCGATCCGGTTCGAGGTGCCCCGTTTCGTGAACATCTCGAGCGAGACGGTGCCGGGGTTCTTCTTCCCCGAGCGACCTTTCCTCCCTGACTACGTGCCCGTAGACGAGGAGCACCCGATCCGTCCCCAGGACCCATACGCTACCGCCAAGTATTTCGGCGAGCTCCTGATGGATGGCGCCATCCGGCGCTCGGATATCAGGTGCATCTCGATCCGCCCTTCCTGGGTGCAGCACGAGGGCAACTACGAGCGTAACCTCGGCCTGATGTTACGCGACAGCTCGGAGCTAAGCCCGGGCATCTGGAGCTACATAGACGTCTACGACCTGGCCGACGCCATCGTGCTCGCCACGGAGAGCGAGCTGCAGGGCCACGAGGTCTTCTACATCGCCTCACCGGACAACGTGGGCCGCAGGCCGCTCGAGGCGGCCGTGCGCGAACACTACGGGGACCGGATCGAGATTAAGAAGCCCCTCCCCCGCGAGGACTCTTCGGGCATCTCCATCGAGAAAGCCAGGAGCATGCTCGGCTACGATCCCAAACGCTCCTGGCGCGATTACCTCAACGACGATGGACACCTGAAAGCGGGCGTAAAGGGCCTGTTCGCCGGAAAGAGCGGTGCTCAAAGAGATTGAATCTCTTTGAGCACCGCGGCTTCAGGTATCAGGCAACAGCAGAGCAGGCGTCTTTAGCAAGAGGCACCGTGCCGTGCAAATCCTGGTACCTGATGCCCGGCAATCAGAGGGCGCAGGCCTCCTGCTTGCCACTTCAGCCCCAGAGCTGCTCTGCGGTCTCGACTACGGTGCGGAGCTTGTACTCTTCGTCTTCGACGCTTATGGCGTTTCCTATGATGGAGGTTGCGAAGCCACACTGCGGGCTCAGGGCAAGCCGCTCCAGCGGGATGAACCTTGAGGCCTCACGGAGACGGGCCTCCAGTCCTTCCCGCGTCTCGCGCCGGGGCGTCTTGGTTGTGACGAGGCCGAGGACGGCGACCTTGTCCTCTGGTACGTGCGAGAGCGGCCCGAAGTCCCCCGAGCGTTCGTCGTCGTACTCGAGCATCAACCTTTGTGCGTTTATGCTGCCGAAGATGCGGCGCGCCAGCGGCTCGTAGGAGCCGGAGACCAGCCAGCGGCTAGCCTGGTTGCCCCGGCAAAGGTGGAAGGAGAACGTCACGTCTTGGTGGTCCCCGATCACGTAGTTGTCGAGCTCGATCCCTCGACCCAACCAGCGGTCGCGATCCCAGCCCAGCCGCTCGTAGAACGCGCGGGTCTTGGGGTCCAGCAGTAGCGGGTAATGCGGCGCGTCAAGCTGGATGTACTCGGCCCCGAGCCGTGCCAGCTCCTCGACCTCCTCGCGCAAGATCTGGGCCACGTCCTCCAAGAAGAGATCAAGCGTAGGGTAGATCTCGACCGAAAGCTCGGGAGACCAGAGGTTCGCGTACATGCTCGGGCTTGGCAGCGTAACCTTTACGACCCTCTCCGTGCGGCCCCGCGCATACACGAACTCCTCGACCGAGAGGTGGCGTCTGCGCCGCAGCTTCCCGACCACACCCAGGGTACTTGGGCGCACCGTCGTCTTCTCTTCCGCCGTCTCGTCGCCGTGCCACTCGCCCCACAGCCAGGCGTCCATGTCGTGCTCCCCGAAGCCCTCGACGGCCTCTACCATCTGGCTCTGGAACGACTCCCGACGCATCTCACCATCCGTGACGACGGGAAGGCCTGCCCGTTCTTGCAGCCCGATAGCCCAGTCTACGGCCCGATCCTCGATACGCTTGAACTCGGCCGCGGAGAGCCCGCCTGCGGCGTAGCGTTCGCGCGCCTCGAGCAACTCCCGAGGTCTCAGGAGGCTGCCGACTATGTCTGCGCGGGCGGTAAGGACGTGCTTCACACAGGCCAGTCTAGCACCAGCATGTGTTCGGGGAAGCCTAGGCTGCCATCCCGGCTTCGCCTCCTTGCGGGACGTCCCGCACAAAGAAAGTATCCGGGTCGAGGGGGAACACCACGTTCAAGGCGCAACCAGGGTTCTGTTCCCCTGCCACCTCCAGCGCCCGCAGGATGCTCTCGGCACTAACGGACAACGTCGTGGGGCGGTCCGTGCCACGATCCACTTCGATACAAACACTTATCATCTGGGCCTCCACCTGCCAGCTACGCGCTCTGATCCCCTTTTACATCACTTCTGTTACATATCGGTAACAGCAGCGCAAAATATAGGCAACAAGAGGTACGTGCCGAGAGCGGGTCCGGATCAGACGCCTCAGGAGCCCCTGGCGCTAGTGTACGCAATCTCCATCGCTACACACTTGTGGACCGCGGTGTGTGGTGTAATGCGGGAACCCGATCGAGCGGAGGACGGCGTGAAACTGGCAAGACGGATGGAGCGACTGGGGACGGAGACGGCTTTTTCGGTCCTGGCGAAGGCGAAGGCACTGGAGGCGGAGGGACGTGGGATCGTCCATCTCGAGATCGGCGAACCCGATTTCGATACACCGGACCACATCATCGAGGCCGGATGCAAGGCATTGCGCGAAGGACATACCCATTACACCCCAACCGCCGGTATTCCAGAACTGCGCAAAGCTATCGCGGACGACGTGGCTCGTAGCCGGGGTATCGATGTCGGTCCCGAACAAGTAGTCGTCACGCCCGGGGGGAAGCCGATCATGTTCTTCACCATCCTCGCGCTCGTCGACGAGGGTGATGAGGTGCTGCTACCCAATCCCGCGTTCCCGATCTACGAGTCGATGGTGAACTTCGTCGGTGGAAGACCCGTCTTCGTACCGCTGCGCCAGGAGAACGGGTTCCGCTTCGACCTCGAAGAGTTTCGTGCAGGCCTCAGCGAACGCACCAGGCTGGTAATCCTCAACTCCCCGGCCAACCCGACCGGCGGCGTCCTCACGGCCGATGACATAGCCGGGCTCGCCGACATCCTGCGCGAGCGCCCCGACGTCTACGTCTTGAGCGATGAGATCTACTCCCGGCTGCTCTACACGGGCGACTTCGCCAGCATCGCCTCGGAGCCCGGGCTCGGTCCTGACGGCCGGACGATCATACTCGACGGTTTCTCGAAGACCTACGCGATGACGGGCTGGCGGCTCGGCTACGGCGTGATGCCCATAGCTCTCGCAGAGGACATCGCCAAACTACAGGTCAACTCCAACTCGTGCACCAGCGCGGCCACGCAGCACGCCGGGCTCGCGGCCCTCGGAGGTCCGCAGGACGCCGTAGAGAGCATGCTCGCCGAGTTCAGGGCGCGCAGGGACCTGATCGTAGCCGGTCTCAACGAGCTACCAGGCATCGAGTGCGTAATGCCCCGAGGTGCCTTCTACGCCTTCCCACGCATCACACAGACAGGCCGCAACACGGACGACCTGGCGAATATACTACTTGACGAGGCCGGCGTAGCCTGTCTCTCGGGCACGGCGTTCGGCCGTCACGGGGAGGGCCACCTGCGCCTCTCCTACGCCAACTCCCGCGAGAACATCGGTCTGGCGCTCGAACGTATGGGCGAGGTCTTGTCGCGCGTTACGAGGTAGGCCGGACCAGAGTCTCCCGGCCCATCTCGATCAACCAGGATCTATTTACGAGCCTCCGTCGCAGTGTTGATTATCCGACCCTTCTCGAGATCGCCTCGTAGCCGCCGCCCCCAGGGTAGTGTCAGGCGCCCGCGAGGGTGTTCCCATCGCCGCTGAACTCGCCCCTGTAGTACGCGGGCGACCCCCTCTCCCCAAACCAGATCGTGAGGATGTCCTTCTCGAGCTCGTAGACGTAATCTAGCGTGTCGCCCGTGCTGGAATAGAAGCGGCTCCGTATGTCCGCGCTGGGCTCGGCTTCGTACCCTCGCTCGTGACCGATGACCTCCATGCCCGAGCCCTCCTGCCCAAGATCCACGCGTTGGATCAGGAAGAAGCCGCCCTCCATCCACTCGTAGGTTACCGTTCCCCCCACGTCCCCCGACAGCTCCCAGGTGCCGACCAGCCTGTCCAGCGCCATGAGATCCGGCGCCGGCTCTGCGGATTGTTGGTACCCTCGGACTTCGTTATTCTCTTCCGACATTAAGCTCTCACCTTTCGACCGTTTCCTGCGACGTTCCTTCACTAATGATACTTGGCACCCGATCGGCCCGTGGGCATCGCCACGAACCCCTCTCACCGCAGCGAGATCGCGACCTGCAGCAGGTTCCAGACATCGACCTGACGGCGAATGCGCGCATCGGCTTGCGGAAGCTATCGTCCGGGTCCAGGTGCGTGCCGAAGCCCCGGCACACACGGGGTGGCCAGCCGGGGCTTTATAGACCGACGTTTAGCTGGGATTCTACGGCGAACGACTCAGATGCTGCTTGGCGACGGAGGCCACCAGAGAATAAGTAGTGTCGACCATGTTACCCACGTACAGGCCCCCTGTTTGGGTGAGCAGCTGGTAGGCGTCCCAGCGATCATAACCGTATTCCTGCTCCAGCCACAGGATCAGCTCGGTATTCGCGATGCGGGCCGCGTCTTCCATGGGACGGGCGCTGCCGACTACCATGATGGTCTCGTCCGATTCGATACGTGGCCACTCTATTGCTTTGTCTTTGATCACCTCGAGCACCACGGTTACTTTGGAGGTGATCTCCATCGCAACACCACAGAGCTCCCCCTGTCCTTGCCTCGCGTGGCAGTCACCAGTGTAAACGAGCGCCCCGGAGTTCCATACGGGCAGGTACACTGTGTTCCCCGGCTTCACATCGGGCACGTCCATGTTTCCCTCGAAAGGGCCGGGAGCGAGGGCGGTGATCGCTTCAAGGTCGGGAGCCACGGCTAGAGTTCCCAGGAAGGGCTCCCAGGGCAGTTTCACACCGAGTTCCTCGTTGAGTAGGTTGTCGCCGCCGTCTACGAGATCCCAGATCCAAACCCTTTCCGGCAGCGACTCCTGAAGCGTACGGGTGAGGTTCGTCGAGGTGAGGCCGCCGAAGTAGGGGATCAGAACGCTTACGGCGAAGTCCCTTGTGGGCTCGATGCTCTCGATGTGAACGGCGAGGGTGTCACCCGGCTCCGCTCCCTCCACAAAGATCGGGCCCGTCTGGGGATTGAGGAACTTGGCCGTAGCAAGGGCGCGGCTCGGAAGATCTTCCTTCTTCGTTATCCGGCTCTCGAAGGCATCATCCGTATGTATGGTCACCCGTTCCCCTGGCCTTACCCTGCCTACGGGCTCCCGATACGGATTGAAGACGTAGCTGTAGTCTTCGGGGACGACCTCCACCGTGCGATCCTTATTGGTGTGCAATTCCAATCCTCCTTAGCATTAGTGCTCAAGGCCTAATGATCGCCCACACGCTCAATCGACACAGAATATCGCCGACTTGACCCTCACACCGCACCGGTCGCACCAGGTTTTAAAACGCGCTCTTAGTACGGTCTGATCAGTCCATCTTACGCCCATGCAATCAGCGTAGTGGAAGGGCCTCCTGCCGACAAGGCACCGGACGGCCAGATAGAGGCGCACTCCATGCGGCCACCTCGGTGGCCTCGACACAATGTGCCTCCTCGTGGAAGGAAGCAGCCTTCCACGAGGTTCGACAGATAGCGTAGGATGTGGGCAGGTTAGGTATGGCAATCTCCCGGATAACGTTCGTTTCATGGAGGTCGGGTGCTAAGACAAGAGGTCATGATCGAGAAGGTCCGTGATCTCTGCGAGCGCGACGACCGCCTGATCGGCGCGCTGATGTACGGCTCATTCGCCTTCGGCGAGGGCGACGAGTTCTCGGACGTAGAGTTCTACCTCTTTTTCCGGGACGACGCCCTCGACAGGGTGGATGAGGAGGGCTGGGTGTCGCGCATAGCGCCGCTCTCACTCTACTACGTCAACGAGTTCGGCAACGGCACGGCGATTTTCGAGGACCTGGTGCGGGGCGAGTTCCACTTCGAGGCGGTCTCGGACGTCGGCCTGGTCGAGGCCTGGGAGGTCGTGCGGTTCCCGTCGCTCGAGGCGGCGGTGCTGGTGGACAAGGACGGGGAGTTGTCCCGGAGTATGGGCAGGCTGGTGGGACCGCCGACCGACCCCGACACCCTAGAGCAGGTCCTCTTCCTTTGCAACGGCCTCGTCAACTGGACGCTGATGGGCTCGAACCTCCTCGAGAGGGGCGAGCTGGCCCGCGCCGAAGCGTTCTTGACCCTTCTCCATAGCCACCTGCTGAGGGCCGCGCGGCTGGTGGAAGGCGCGACGATCAACTGGCTGAGCCCGTCGCGCAGGCTCGAGGAGGACCTCTCGCCGGCCTCCTGCGAGCGCTTCAGGGCGTGCACGGCCGCGCTGGACGCCGGACAGCTGAGGAGGGCCTACCGCTCGGCCTGGTCGTGGGGCAGGGAGCTCATCGCGTGCCTCTCGGAAAGGCACACGTTCGAACTGCCGGAAGACCTGCTCGCGAAGATGGACCGACGCGTGGAGCGTGCTTCGCGAACCTGAAGCCTACAACCCCAGAAGGACACTGATGTCTCACCCGAATCGGTACCGCAGGGCTTCGGCTACGGCGCGGTAGCCGATCCGGCGATCGAGTTATGGCAACTGTCTCTTCACGCCGCAAGACCTGCTGCTTCAGAATACTTGCTTCGCCGCTGCATGCTCCTCGGGGATCATGGAGAAGACCAGCACGTTCCTTGGCTCCCCCTCGGCGCCGACCTCGGCGTTGCGCAGCTCGCCCTCGAGCCGGTACCCGGCGCGCTCCGCCACCGTCACGCTGCGCCTGTTGAGCGTGTCGCAGCGTATCTCGACGCGTCTTGCGCCCAAGCGCTCGAAGGCGAAGGTCGTGATGCCGCGCACCGCCTCGGTTATGTACCCGGACCCGACGAAGCGCGTCCGGCACCAGTAGCCGATCTCGAACCTCGGCACCGACCAGTCCATCCGGTGCAGCCCGCTGCCGCCGACCAGGGTGTTGGTCCCTTTCAGGAATAGCAGGAGCAGCAGGTCGGACCTCTCCAGGAAGCGTATCCTGTTTCGGCGTGTTTTCTCCTCCGAGTCCTCGACCGTTTTGTACTGCTCCGGCCAGTCCATCCAGGGGAGCAACTCATCGAGCGACTCGTTGACGGCGGCGTGCATCTCCAGCCCGTCGCCGGGGAGGGGACTGCGGATCAGGAGCCGCTCAGTCTCGAAGCTCTCCGGGAAGTCTCTGAGGATGGGTGGTCGCAAACTGCGCCCAGCGTACAACAATTGCTAACTTACTTCTGGGAATCTCCCCCTCCATCTTCCATGCCATCGGACGTACAGTCCTCATCTCAGACGCCACTCCACGACATCGGTGTGCCCCTCACCTCGAAGCCGATCCTCGGCGGTTCGACGTGGGTCACGCCCTGCAGGTGTTCCACCCGTAAGCGCTTCAGATCGTAGAAGCCCGGGTGCATCGCCCTGCCCTGCAGGCCGATCTGCGTAGGCTCCTGCAAGACGCATTCCGACGCCCCGGCGGGTACGTCGGTCAACTCCACCACCTCCCCCTGCCCGTTGGCGAAAGTGGCCACTACGCGGCGCACCCCCTGCGCGGGCGGCAGGTCGTAATCTAGGCACTCCTCGACGGTCTGTCCCACCGCGTAAGCCATACTGCGCACATTCTACGCCCCGGAGATCATCCGCGCACCTCGGGAAGCACACCCCGGCCGCTCTGGTTCCGCTTCCGCGCGGGCTTTATTCTCTTCTCGTAAGGTCTCATGAGAACGATATAATTCACTATCCATCTGCCGGCTGCTCGGGAATCTTGTGCGGAGGGGTATGCGAAAGGTCACGCTCGCCGACCGGCTGCGATACCGGTTCGACAATACGATCTCCAGGGGCACCATTGCGCTGATCGGCTGGCTCTTCCTGGTGCTTGTGGCGCTGGTCCTGACGAGCACCCTGTTCGTCTACCTGACTGGTCTCGCGCCGGCGAGCGGGGGCCAGAGGCCGGGCTTCTTCGAGACGCTCTGGCTCGACCTGATGCGGACCATCGACCCTGGCAACGTGGGCGGGGATCGGGGGAGCTGGCCATATTTGCTCTCGATGCTGGCCGTCACGGCGGGCGGCATCCTGGTCTTCAGCACCCTGATCGGGGTCATATTCGCGGGCATAGACGAGAAGCTGGCGGACCTACGCAAGGGCCGCTCGTTCGTCGTGGAGCGCGGGCACACGGTCATCTACGGCTGGTCGCCCGAGGTCTTCCCCGTCGTGGCCGAACTCGTCAAGGCCAACGAGAGCCAAGGTAGCGCGTGCATCGCCATCCTCGCCGAGCACGACAAGGTCGAGATGGAAGATGAGATCCGCAACAGGGTTGGCAAGACCGGGCGCACACGCGTGGTCTGCAGGACTGGAGATCCGATCAACATCGACGACGTCGAGATCGTCAACCCAAACGAGGCGCGTTCGATCATCGTGCTTCCCCCCGAGGGGCCCGAGGCCGACTCGAAGGTGATCAAGACCATCCTCGCCCTCACCAACAACCCGAACCGGCGCGAGGGGCCTTACCACATCGTATCGAGGATCAGCGATCCGGAGAACCTTGGGGTGGCGCGCATGGTAGGACGCGCCGAGTTGAGGCTGGTCGCCGTGGACGACCTCATCGCGCGCATCACGGCCCAGACGTGCCGCCAGTCGGGCCTCTCCGTCGTCTACACGGACCTCCTGGACTTCGGGAGGGATGAGATCTACTTCACCCACGAGCCCCGTCTCGCCGGCATGACCTTCGGCGAAGCCCTCACCGCCTACGATGGTTGCGCGGTGATCGGGCTCCGCAAAGAGGATGGCGGCATCTGGCTGAACCCGCAGGCTGACGCCGAGATCTCCGCGGACGACGAGATCATACTCATCGCCGAAGACGACAGCGCGATACGTTTCTCCGAACATCAGGCCCCCGAGATCGACGCCGGGGCCATACGAAAGCCCCCACCCCGTGAGCCGGTTCCCGAGCGTACCCTGATCCTCGGCTGGAACGGCCGGGCGCCCACTATAGTCGCCGAGCTCGACCACTACGTCCATCCCGGCTCGGAGGTGACGGTGGTGACCCCAGCTGATGACATCCCATCTTTCCGTTTCGACGAACTCAGAAACCAGAGGGTCACCTCCAGCGTGGGCGACACAACGGACCGCCGCACCCTGGATCGGCTCGAGGTCCCCTCCTACGATCACGTGATTGTTCTCGGCAACCCGGACGAGCCGGATCCCAACGCGGCCGACTCCAAGACCCTGGTCACGCTCCTGCACCTGAGAGAGATCGCCGAAAGCAGCGGGCACAGGTTCTCCGTAGTCACGGAGATGCTAGACGTCCGCAACCGCGAGCTCGCCGAGGTAACGGGCGCGGACGACTTCATAGTCAGCGATCACCTGGCGAGCCTCATGATGTGCCAGGTCTCGGAGAACAGCGAGCTCTTGAGGGTGTTCGAGAACCTGATCTCCCCCGAGGGCTCTGAACTGTACCTCAAACCCGTATCCGAGTACGTGGAACCCGGCGTGCCGCTGTGCTTCTATACGGTCCTGGAGACCGCCCGCCGGCGCGGCGAGGTGGCCCTGGGCTACCGCCTCGGGGTTGAGACCGGGGATCCCACAACATCTTACGGCGTGCACCTGAACCCCTTGAAATCTCAGCGCCTCACGTTCGCCGAGCACGACAGCCTGATCGTACTGGCTGAGTCCTGAACGTTCTTCACACCATTGCCGCTCTTCGGTATCTTGGTGAGAAGTAGCGAAGAGCGGGTTTCGACGAGCGCAACGTGAACGGGACGCCCGTTCCTGGATCGTAGTAGCGAAGTCTGCAAATAGGGGAGGCACTCAGGGTATGGCGAGAGGACGCAGGATGCAGGCGCAAGATGACCCAACGGCCGAGACGCAGACCTCTTTGCGCGCCGAGCGCGTGGAAGGGTGGCTGCGGGTACCTCTGATCGTCGCCGCGCTGCTGGCCATCCCGACCATCATCGTACAGGAGTCTGACCTCGGGGGAGCCTGGGAGGTACTCGCCGTGGTCCTGGACTGGTGCATATGGGCGATGTTCGCGGCCAACCTGGCCATCATGCTCTCTATCGTTCCGAATCGGCGGCGCTGGTTGGCAAACAACCCTATGGACGTGCTCATCGTGGTACTCACCCCACCCTTCCTCCCGGCGACGTTGAAGCTGGCGCGCGCTGCTGATCGTAAGGCTGATCTGGCTCGTGGCGGTTGCCCACCGCCTCCGCAAAGTCTTCTCGCTGGAGGGGTTGCGCTACGCGACGCTGATAATCTTCACCGTCTTGGCAGGCAGCGGCGTGCTCTTCGTCGCTGTCGAACCGGGACAGGATTTGAGCACCTGGGACGGACTCTGGTGGGCCGCTGAGACCGTCACGACCGTGGCCTACGGTGACATCTACCCAACGACGGCCCTGGGCCGCGTAGTCGCCACGGTAGTCATGATCGCCGGCATCGGCTTCGTCGCCCTGCTGACCGGCGCGCTGGCCCAACGCTTCCTGTACGGTGGGAGTGGAGGTGCAGCGCCAGAACCCGATCCAGACCAGACCGATGTGATGCGGAAACGCGACGAGTTGTCCCGCCAGATCGCAGAGCTCCAGAAGGCCCTGGGGGAACGACGCGGTTGACCGAGGCCATCGGCTTCTACATCATCTGACGTCCGGTTCCCCGCTCTCGGCCCCCCGCAAGGGCGGAGCGCAGGCACCGCCGCGATCGCACGGACACGAGCGTACGCTAAACCGGCCGTGGGCAGGACCCCAGTACGCTACCGGGGTCCATCGCCCGGGCGGACCGGTCGCCTTTATGCGGCCCTGAAGTACACGATGGCCGATGCGCCGGCCACCACCAAGACCAGAACCAGGATCAAGATGGCAGGGAGCAACACCACGAGGAGCGCCCTACCCGTGGTCGTCGAGTGCATCTCGCGGATCCCGACGGTGGCCAAATACAGCCGGTACAGGGAGAAGATCCACCCGACAAAGGGTATCCAGCCAAGGAGGCTCGTCGCCGAGGAGTAGGAGACTATCCGGAAGGTCGCCCCGAACCCGGAGTGCCCCTGTCCCACCACCAGGAGCACCAGCAGGTGCGTCACGAGCGCCGTAAGGAAAATCCCCACGGTCCCCGCGATGGGAGCGATCACCAGCCCCCCCAAGAATGCCAGGAAGCCCTGGTCGCCCCTGGCACCGAACAGCCAGGTGACGCCCCCGGGGACGTCTACGAAAGTCAGGAGGCCGACGAGGACGGCGGAGATTTCGATGCAGATCAGGGCGAAGACCAGAGGGCCAAGGAAGCTTCCCTGGCGAGGAAGGCTCGCGAAGAAAGGCGCAGGCTGGAGCAACACGCGCCTCACGATATCTACAAAACTGTCGACCGGATCGGAGAGGTTGTAGTCTCCTCCCGAGGTGGTTCTGGAAGCCATCGTCACGCTCCTTTACTGGTAGGGATATCCGAGATGGCGCTTCTCAACTCTAAACTCGTTCACCGGCAAACGCAACGAGTGCACCGCTCTCCGGGTCCGTTTATCGCACGCCGGGAGAGGCACTATTTTCATGCAACGAGTTCTGTAAGACCGGAGGCGGATTTTTCGAGCGGGTGTGCGCACGTGTCAGCGCGACGGGTCATCTCGCCTACCCATCACTGCGATTCGCGAAGTGTTCCTGGTTCTGCAGATGGTCCGCTAGTAAGGGCGGTGGGACTCGAACCCACACGACCTTGCGGCCTCCGGATTTTAAGTCCGAGAGGTGTAGGCCCGACGCGTCATGTTACGTCCTAATAGGTGGTTTAGGCAAGGCGAAAACTCGATGTTTCTGGGGCCTCGTCTACTTATGCGTTCGGGTGTGCCCTAGCGTCTATTGCTGCCGCATTGCTGCGATTACCGCCGCTGACTTATGTTCATAGAAAATCTTTGAATATCATCTCGAGCCGCCCCACCACAGTTACTCTCTCTAATCTAGGTCAGAGAATAGGTGTCGTAGTTACACTGGCGGCCTTCTCGAACGTCATCGCGAACGTACATCGCACGCTTACCCACTGCCCACGAGTAATAAGTTCACGGGCAGCTTAGAGCTTTGTGCGCGTTGTGACATCGCACATATGAGTGATTCTTGTTGTGTCAGCCTGTAAGAATCGGGCACCAAAACGTATTCATCGAAGTGTGCGAAAGGGGTCAGTCTGTTGAAAGACTCCATGGTGTTCACTTTCGCCTCAGATCAGGCACCAAGTGGCACCAAGCACACTGATTTAGAACATTTCGATTCAGGTTGACACTTTCAAGATTGCGGTTGTCAACCCGGATCCTACCTCTCCGGTAGAGTCCTGATCTTGTGCCTGCCTGCAGCGCTTGATGGTATGCGCCGTCTTAGCGTTCACCTGAGTGGGCATCGCCTTGGGTGCCAGATCGGTCCTCTCTAGCAAGATGACCGCCTGGATCGCAACCGGCTCTCCTTCCCGAGGGAGCTCGGTGTGAGCAACCTCGAAAGCCTTGCTCTTCAGCAGGGGTGATGGCAACTCAGCATAGCGGGGCTGATGTGGTCCAGCTATCAGTACGTAGTCGGAGCCCTCTCGTCGTACCTGTTCTAGCAGGTTGGACATGGACAGCGACATGAATTTGCATTCGCCCATCTTGCTCGTCATCTGCTGAACCCAGATTGCATCGGGCGGTATTCTGGAGATGCCGTTTTTTGAGGGATCGCACCTCATCTGGACGTTGGGCCTCGGCTCGCACAACCCCTGGTCTAGGCGCAGTTTCGTCCACTCGTGGCGCCTACCGTCCAGAAACATTACGTAAGCCTGCTCCTTGTTAATCAGGGGCTCGGCGACAATGAGGACGCGAGTTCCTTTTGGAACGTTCTCGGCCATCCAAGCGACCATGTTGGCTTCCTGGGGCGGCACCCTATTCTGCCTCGATAGCGAACCGATTGGATCTTCCGGGAGCAGCGATTGGGCACTTCCCACGCACGCCACTATCAGCACACTCGCCAGCACAGCGGCTACTAGCGCCCCAATAAGCCGGATGGGATAACCTCTCCCCCTCTCCAACGCCGCCTCGCCAGCTTCCACTACGAGCGCGGCCAAGGCGCACAACAGGAGCGTCTGGATAACGAGGAACTGGCGTGGGAGCCAGCGCTCAACCACTACCAGCAGGCACACTGGCACCTGAAAGAGCAGCGTTATAGCCAGGAGTTTCCACGCTACCGGTGCGTGACGCTCGAGCGCCTTCCAGCATACGTAGCCGAGCACCGCCAAGAGAGTAGGTAGGACCACTTCGACGGGGAAGAGCACAACATGGGCGAGGTAGACCCTTATGGCCTCGATGGTTACTGTGCCAAGCGCATGGGTTGCCGTGGCGAGCAGCATCCCAGACAGCGCCAGGCTCCACAAAATTATCACGAGCCATCCACTCCACCGGCGTCGGCGTTCGCCGGCCAGAAAGCGATTGATGAGCCCAGAGGCGTACGCTACTATCCCGAGGACCAAAAAGATCGCACTCGCCATAAGGACTGGTCCCTGAAGCGGGATGGGCAACCGGTCAACCAAGTAGACCTCTCTTGTGGATGCCCACGCCCACGCCCACCACGGAAGGCACACGAGGACAACACCCAGGTAGTGCCACAGTGCACCACGCAACTCCCAGCCGAGCAGCAGTACGGCGAGCAGGGCGAGAGGCGCGTTCGCGAGCGCCGTCTCTTTCGTGAGTATGGAAGCTCCGAGGAGCGCACCGGAGAGCAAGGCGAGCACGGAACTGTTTCTCTCGATGGCCGCCAGCAGGGCCAGTAGCGCTAAGAGGTAGAACGTAAGGAGGGTAGGATCGATATTGAGGGCAATCGAGCTCTTGGCATTATAGCCGAGGAGCGCAACAAGAGCCGCGGCCAACAGCCCGCCAGCTGGGCCCGAGAGTCGCTTGGCCAGAAGGTAGGCCAGCAAAGGATTTAGTAGCGCTGAGAGGCGCATTGCCCACACCAGCTCCACGGTGTCGCGCCCGAAGACGAGTATAAGGCCACCAATGAGGGCAGGAAACCAGGACCGTGGCCGCCGTTAAACCCCGAGATGCTGTTGAGGTCCTCCAGGGCTTGTCCCGAGATGAGTTGCGAGGCTGCTAGCAGATAGCGGGCGGAATCGTTGTCGAGTAATGTCCAGTGGTTTGCAAACCACAAGAGCGCCGGAATGGAGAGGATCACGGTGAGAGGGACGACTACTAGATCCGCCCAACCGAGCGCCGAAGCCGACCCGGCCGCCGAGGGAGGGGGCGAAGATCTCTTTCCCGTCGCGTCTATGCGAGCATTCCTCCTTCCTGGTGGTCCGACGCTCTAGGGGAGGGCGGCGACCGTCCCCTTCCGCGAAAGGAGCGGTTACACTCCCCGCGCGACGACAATGATGCACCATCGCCTGACGCAGCCGCAACCCGGCGTGGGGAAGCTCCGAACGGTCCCCATGCGCGCCGTTTTCGACGATTCGTCGCATGAGAAAGCGCACCTAATGTTCAAGTCTTCTGTCCTCCGGGTCGCCGGGGCCGGAAAAAAGCAACCGGAATCCTCCGACGATTCGCAAATCGCGCGGGGGAAGAGGGGGCGAGTTGAGTTTCACGAACCTCCAGAAAGTCCATAAGCTGGCCGAGGAACGCTACCAGATCCATGGGATTCCGAATGGGCGTGTTCAGGAAGATTCCCATATTGGAAGGCTGGCGGAGAATACTCCGATGGTGTAGAGTTTCGCGGTGCTTACCAAGTTCACACGGCGTCGGTTTCTCAAGGCTGCGGGCGCAGGTGCCACATACCTCGCGTTGGCAAACACAGTGGGCTGCGAACCAGCTGAACGTAGCTCAAAGGCCAGCCCCGCGAAGACCAGCCAGCCCGTTGGAGCGGTCGCCTACGGGCCTCAGCCCGCTCCGCAGCTCGGCGCGTGGACCTTCCGCTCGCGCCCCGACCTCAGCCCACCTGCCGTCGAGGTAACCACTCAGGCGCACAACACAGCCCCTGGCCACATCTTCGTTAGCCCGGAGAAGGGAGGCGCTGGGGAGGGCGGCTCGCTGATAGTCGACAATCGCGGGCAGGTGGTGTGGTTCCGTCCGCTGCAGGGCAGGCTCGGACGCGCGCACGACCTCAAAGTGCAGAGCTACCGCGGCAAGAGCGTGCTCACCTGGATGGATGGGGTAAACGAGTACGTGATCTTCGACCATTCCTACCGCGAGATAGCCCGCTTCAGCGCCGGCAACGACCGCAACGGGGACCATCACGAGTTCCTCATCAGCCCGCAGGACACCGCACTGATCACGGTCTACAGCCCCGTGCCCCGGGATCTCTCCTCGATCGGCGGCCTGAAGAACGACAAGCTGTGGCAGGGTATGGTCCAGGAGATAGACATCGAGAGCGGAGAGGTCATCTTTGAATGGCACAGCTTAGATCATGTGGATCTTGAGGAGACCTATGCCACGGTGTCGCAGGATGGTAGCTGGGGGTTCGACTACTTCCACATCAACTCCATAGATGTGGATCACGACAACAACCTGCTCGTCTCCTCCCGCGAAACCTTCGCCGTCTACAAGATAGACCGCAAGAGCGGCGAGATAATCTGGCGTCTTGGAGGCAAAAAGAGCGACTTCGAGATGGGTCCGGGCAGCCGATTTAGCTTCCAGCACGACGCCAGGCGCCTGCCCGACGGTACCATCTCCATCTTCGACAACGGCAACACGGTCTTTCACGGGCTCGTCCCAGAGGCTGTAGAAGGGTCCCGCGGCATTGTGCTGGATGTAGATGAAAAGAATATGAAGGCCTCGCTGGTGCGCGAGTACATCCACCCCAACAAGCAGTACGCCCACGCATCCGGAAACGTGCAGCTGCTGCCGAACGGTAATGTGTTTATAGGGTGGGGCAGGGCGCTGCACTTCTCGGAGTTCAGCCACGATGGCAAGAAGCTGCTCTTCGACGGCAAATTGCCCGAGGGTAACAGATCCTACCGGTACTTCCGCTATGAGTGGAGCGGGTATCCTACAGATCGGCCCGCCTGTGTGGCAGAGCGCACATCCAAGAACGAGGTCACCCTCTACGCCAGCTGGAACGGGGCCACGGAGGTAGAGAGCTGGCAGGTGCTCGCCGGGGCACACCCTAGCAAACTAGAGCCGGTGGGAACGGCGCCCCGAGACGGGTTCGAGACGGCCATGGTGGTTAGTACCTCAGACCCGTACATCGCCGTGCGGGCCAAAGACCGTTCGGGTAGCGTCCTCGGCGCCACCGAGCCCATCGATACGCACCGGCGCCGCTGATCGAAATGCCTCGGGGTGGTCGCGACCATCCGCGTTGGGGTGGCTCAGACACAGTAGGCAGGGCGTTTAGGATCCACGCTCTGCCAGAGACGCTCAAAGACAGGTAGAGTCGGTGAAGCGAACAGCGGCGGTGGCAGCAGCGGTGTTGGTAGGACTGCTGATCTCCGCGGGCTTAAGAATTGTCCTCGGCCAACAGGACGGCAGATCCGACCAAGGAACTGGTTCGAGGCCCAACATACTCTTCATACTCACTGACGACATGAGAGCCTCCGACCTGCAGTACATGCCCAACACGCAGAACCTCCTGGAGAAGCAGGGTGTGAAGTTCACCAACGCGTGGGTGACCCGGTCTTTGTGTTGCCCCTCCAGAGCGACCATCCTCCGTGGCCAGTACACCCACAACCACAAAGTATGGACCAACGTCTATCCGTCGGGAGGCTTCTGGAAATTCCATGACCAGGGGCTTGAGAACTCCACAATAGCCACCTGGCTCGACGACGCCGGATACGACACCGTTCTTGTCGGCAAGTACCTCAATCCGTACGGGTTGGACCGCGATGGTAATCTCTCCCCGACCACTTACGTGCCGCCAGGCTGGGACAGGTGGTACGCTTGGAGGGGAATTTACAGACATACGCCCATCAAATATGACATTATAGAGAATGGTCGGATAGTCACCTACAACCGCTCCGAGACTGACGACACAGACCTGTACGCCCAAACCGCAGAGCGCTTCATAAGGCAGACGGCGGGTGGTGCGCCGTTCTTTATGCACCTCTCTCCCAACGCGCCTCACGACCCCGCCTACTACGCCCCACGCCACGCAAACGAGTTCTCGGATACGCCGTTGCCCAAGCCTCCGTCGTTCAACGAGAAAGCTATCTCAGATAAACCTGCCTGGGTACGCAACAGGCCCTTGCTTACCTCCACCAACGTGCAACATCTCACGAATCTGTACAGGGACCGGCTACGCACTCTGCAATCGGTGGACGAGATGGTCGCTCGGCTGGTGGATGCGCTGAAGGACACAGGAGAGCTCTCCAATACCTACATATTCTTCACCTCCGACAACGGCATTTACCTCGGCGAGCACCGTCTGACGCACAAGGGTGCAGCTTACAACGCGTCTCCCCACGTCCCACTCCTGGTCAGAGGGCCGGACGTGCCTCAAGGAGTAACTCGTTCTGAGATAGTGCTAAACAACGACCTGGCTCCCTCCTTCGCCGGCCTGGGTGGCGTTCAGGTTCCCTCCTTCGTCGATGGGCGCTCGCTCGAACCGCTCCTCGCTAGGAGCTCGCCAGCACCCTCTTGGAGGACGTCGTTCCTCGTAGAGCATAGGCGTTCTGCGGAGGAGCAGGAGGACGTGGGAATCATACCTAATTACGATGCGCTGAGGACATCCCGCTACAACTACGTAGAGTACCCAACAACCGGCGAGAAGGAGCTCTACGATCTCAAAACCGACCCATACGAGCTGACGAATATCTACGAGAGCTCTCCTCCGACGCTTCTGAGCGACCTCCAGACCAGGTTAGATGCGCTCAAGAGTTGTGCGGGTGCGGAGTGCAAGAGGGCCGAGGATGGAAGATAGTCGCCTCTGTCTACCCCCGAGCTTAGCGGACAGGAAAAGGTAATGGTCTGTATGTTAACAGTCCCTACCATTCAAATTCCAGCACTTTCTTAAGTGGCGGGACCCGGATTCGAACCGGGGGCACCATGATTTCAAGTCCGAGAACCCGCGTCCGAGTACGTCCTACCGCATCCTATTATGTGGCTTAGGTAAGCCGAAAACTCGGCGTTCACAGCGTTGGGTATCCTTGTGTGTCCGTGCCTGTCCTAGCGTCTATTGCTGCCGCATTGCTGCCAAAGCCCCCGGCCTCGAAGCCGGGGGCTGTTTGCCATCAGTGAAAAAGTGCTCTTTTGCAGGAATTTTGATTCAGTAGGGGCGGTGGGACTCGAACCCACACGACCTTGCGGCCTCCGGATTTTAAGTCCGGTGCGTCTGCCGATTCCGCCACGCCCCCTGGGGTTCGGTCGGGAGTATAACAGCTAGTCATGTGGGTCCTCCGCACTGCAGCAGTGCCCTTCCGGGTAGGGATGCTCGAGGCGCAGGAGGGTCCATTCGGCTACGGGGTTAGGGATGGCGCCCGAGACGTGCAAGGCCGTGAAGGCGTGGAGGCACTTGACGCTGCCGCTGGCCGCGTCGCGTACGCCTGCGACGCGGGTACCGTAGCGGGAGCGGTGCGCGTTGTGGATATCCTCGACTACCGCCTCGCCCACCGCTTCTCGTGCCAGACTGACGCCGCCGGTCGATTCGACGCGCGAGATGGCTGCGACGAGGCTCGGGCAGGTGACCCAGAAGCTCGTCGGCATCTCACGCGTCCGCTCGTTCTCGATTACGCTCGGTAGGCCGAACGGGCAGCGGGCCGCGACGTGAAACGGGCGCGGTTCGCGCCCTAGCTGTCGTGCAACAGCGTCGTAGTCTCTTGAGGCTACAGGCATCAGCTTCTTGTCGGCGCCGCTTCCGCCGTAGGGCGATAGTCGGTCCTGACCGGTGGCGTTTTCGTCGAACAGCGTCGCCTCCCATGCGCTACCCTGACACCTGTAGCCTGATGCCTATTCCGAAGGAACGATATACACCTTCTCGCCGGGACGGATCATCCCGTAGCGTTCGCGGGCGGCCCGCTCGATGCCGGCGGGGGTCTTCAGCTCCTCTATGAGGCGTTCGTTCGCGGTGTTCTGCGTCCTCGTCTCCTGCAGCTTCTGTTCGAGGGCGGGGATCTCGGCCCGGTCGTGCAGTATGTCCTGGAGCGGTGGTACGTAAGAGGCGAGGAGGAGGCCTAGGAAGGCCGCGTAGATCACGACCACCAGCGGCCTCAGTCTCCTGGGTACGCTCACCCTTCTCTCACCATGCTCCTTCTACACGTCCTCGCCCACCGTGGATACCTCGACGACGTTCGTCGAACCCGGCACGGACCCTGCGGTCCCGCCCGTGATGATGACCTCGTCGCCTTCCTTGAGGTGTCCGGCCCGCCTGGCTGCCTCGATAGCCTCCTCGAAGCGGTCCTCCAGGGAGCCAGCCTGTTCACCGTGGATGGAGACCACACCCCACACGAGCGCGAGCATCCTGACCGTGTCCTCGACAGGGCTTATGGCCAGGATCTTGTTCGGCGGCCTGAAGCGGGCGACCCTTATGCAGGAGAGCCCCGTCTGGGTCGAGGTCAGGATGGCTTCGGCCCCGAGGTCTTCCGCCAGCTCGCAGGCCGCGTGGGTAACGGCGTCGTAGCGGTCGCCCCTCCCCCAGGAAGCCGAGGCCGGGATATCCCGCCCGTAGTTGATAGCACCTTCCGCGGCGCGACAGATCCGCTCCATCTCCTGCACGCTCTGCACCGGGTGGCGTCCGACGGCCGTCTCCCCCGAGAGCATTACGGCGTCGGCCCTGTCGAAGATGGCGTTCGCGACGTCGGAGACCTCAGCGCGCGTCGGACGGGGGTTCCGGATCATGGAGTCGAGCATCTGGGTGGCCACGATTATGGGCTTGCCGAGGCGCCTGCAACGCGCAACCATGCGCTTCTGCTCTATGGGAACCCTCTCGGCGGAGAGCTCGACCGCTAGGTCCCCGCGCGCGACCATGATGCCGTCAGAGGCCCCTATGATGTCATCGATGTTGTCGATGGCCTCGTGCTTCTCGATCTTGGAGATAACCGGCGCGTTACCGCCGAACTCTCTTATTCGCTCTTTGACCTCCATAACCTCGTCCGCCGTCCGCACGAAGGACATCGCCACCCAGTCCGGATGCAGCTCCTCCATCCCGAAACGCAGGTCCTCCACGTCCTTGGGCGTAAGGCCCCTTATGGAGAGGGTAGAGTCGGGGAAGTTGAGCCCCTTGTGGGATGAGACAGGGCCGCCCTCCAGGACCTCGCACACGACCTCGCCATCATCGACGCTCTCGACCCGCAACCCGATGAGGCCGTCGTCTATGAGCAGCCGGTGGCCGGGGCGCACGTCGTCGGCCAAATTATCGTACGAGGTCGAGAGCCGACTCGCGTCCCCCGTGAAGTCCCCGGGGACGAGCACCACCCTGCTGCCCTCAACGAGCTCCGTATCGCCCTCGACCTCGCCGGTCCGGATCTTGGGTCCCTGGATGTCCTGCAAGATGGCGACGTTGCGCCCCAACTCCCCGGCGACGCCGCGCACGATCCCGGCGTTGTCCAGGTGCATGCCGTGTTCGCCGTGGGAGAAGTTGAACCTCGTCACGTCGACCCCGGCGCGGACGAGCGACCCGATAGCCTCCTCAGAGGAGGTGGCCGGACCCAGCGTCGCTACTATCTTCGTCCTGCGCAACGTCAGACCCCTCTCCCCGGCTTCACCCTCGGGTTGAAAGCCGCCAGGCCAGGGTAGAAGGCAGAACCTCCGAGGGCCTCCTCTATGCGCAAGAGCTGGTTGTACTTGGCCACGCGCTCGCCGCGGGCTGGCGCGCCGGTTTTGATCTGGCCCGCGTTCACGGCCACGGCGAGGTCGGAGATGGTCGCGTCTTCGGTCTCCCCGCTGCGGTGGCTGATCATCGTCGTGTAACCCGACTTGTGGGCTAGCTCCATCGTCACGAAGGTCTCTGTGAGCGTGCCGATCTGGTTGACCTTGATGAGGATGGAGTTTCCGACGCCGTCGCCAATGCCGCGGGCAAGAATCCTCGGGTTGGTCACGAAAAGGTCGTCGCCGACGAGTTGGACCCTGTCTCCCAGCTTCTCGGTGATCATGGCCCACCCCTCCCAGTCGTCCTCGGCGAGGCCGTCCTCGATGCTCAGGATGGGGTATTCGTCGCAAAGCCCCACGTAGTAGTCGACCATCTCCTCCCTCGAGAGCTTTCTACCCTCGCCGGAGAGGTCGTACTCGTCGTTCCCGTAGAACTCGGAGGCGGCAGGGTCGAGCGCGAAGGCTATCTGATCCCCTAATGAGTATCCGCTTCTCTCGACGGCCTCGGAGATGAGCCCGAGCGCCGCCCCGTTGCTCTCCAGGTCTGGCGCGAAGCCACCCTCGTCGCCGATGCCGCTAAGGAGTCCCCGCTCGGCGAGGAGCTTCTTGAGCGCCTGGTAGACCTGCGCGACCGAGTGAAGCGCCTCGGAGTAGGTGTCGAAACCTACGGGCGCGATCATGAACTCCTGGAAATCCACGTTGTTGGCGGCGTGGGCGCCCCCGTTCAGGATGTTGGCGCAGGGGACAGGAAGAGTGTAAGCCCCGACCCCGCCGAGATAACGATACAGCGGGAGCGCGACGGCCTCCGCGGCGGCCTTCGCCGCCGCCAGAGATATGCCTAGGACCGCGTTGGCCCCGAGGCGCCCCTTGTTATCCGTGCCGTCGGCTTCGATCATGGCGAGATCGAGGGTCCTCTGGTCTGCGGCGTCGAGCCCGACCACTATCTGCGCAAGCTCGGTGTCAACGTTCTCGGCGGCGTTCAGTACGCCCTTGCCGCCGTAACGCTCCCCCTCCCCGTCCCGCAGTTCGACGGCCTCGTTCTGGCCGGTCGAGGCCCCCGAGGGGACCGAGGCCCGGCCAACGAAACCGCTCACTGTGGCAAGATCTACCTCGACCGTCGGATTCCCTCTCGAGTCAAGGATCTCACGCCCGTGGACAGCGACGATCTCCGTCATGTTCCTCCCCGATTTTAGGTTTCAGGTGACAGGCTTCAGCTGTCAGGTCTTGCCTTCGAGTACTGTGCCGGCGCTCGCAGATCTTTACCCGTCTTCACCGATTCTCATCGACGACACGCCTCTTGCCAACCATTCTGCGCGTAACTCTACGCGCTAACGACGCGCGGCGCCACCTAGGGAGCGGGTTTCCTGGCCCTTGCTCCTCCCACGGGCAGTTTACGTGAAGCCTGTAGCCTGACGCCTACCCCTGATCTGGCGGCTCGTAGCCCTTGAGGTACTTGACGTCGCGCTTCTTCTTCTGCTCCTCCACCCACTTGTTGAACACCTCGGACTGCTTCTCGGTAGCGAGCTGGGAACTTATCTGCGACTCGACCTCCTGAAGAGAGCGGGTCTGCTCGGGCTTTACGTCGGTAACCTTGAGGATATGGTAGCCGAACTCGGTCTTGATGGGGCCGACGATCTCGCCCTGCTCCGCGCCGAAGGCCGCCTGCTCGAACTCGGGTACGGTCTCGCCCTTGCCGAGGCAGCCGAGGTCCCCGCCCTTCGCGGCGCTACCAGGGTCCTGGGAGTTCTCCTTGGCGAGCTTCGCAAAGTCCCCACCGTCCTCTAGCTCTTTCTTTACCTCCTCGGCCTTCTCTTTCTGGTCCTTGTTGAAGAGGATGTGCCTGACGCAGCGCTGCTCGGGGGTCGTGAACTGGGCCTCTTTGTTCTTCTCGTAGTAGTTCTGGATCTCTTCGTCAGAGGGCTCCGCGTCGCCGGCCACCCTCTCCTGTACCTTCTGGACCGGAAGGTTCTCGCGGATGTCATCGCGGAGTTGATCCTCCGTGATGTTGTTCTGCTTCAAGGCCTGCTCGTAGGCCTCCTGGTCGCTCAAGTCCTGCCCGGAAGAGCGGGCCTGGTCGCCTATTTGCTCTTTGATCTTCGCGATCTCCTGGTCGACCTCTTTGTCGGAGACCGTTATGTTGTGCTCCTGGGCGTAGGCCTTGGCTATCTCGATGCCGACGAGCTGGGGCATGATCTGTTGTATGGCGGTCTGGTACTGGGGATCGTCCTCGGGCAGGTCGCCGAAACCGCTCTGCTCGGCGAACTCGTCCAACTCCCCCTGCGTGACGGCGCCGCCCTCGAAGGTCACGATCTTTTTGGCCTGGGACTCGACGTTGGCGACCGGCTCGGCCGCATCACAACCCACCAAAACGAGCATAGCGATACCAACTAGCAAGGCGGCGTACAACATCCTGTTTTCGAAGAGTCTGCTCAAGACGACGAAGAACCTCGCTGTATAGATGCCAGAGACCGCCGGGGATTATAGCACGCAGGTTGAGAGGCTCGGCCTTTCAGCCCGACCGAACGAGCGCGCGAAGCGACGCTTCTGCCAGGGCGAGGGGGCCCAGGTCGGGGGCGCGCACCGATGTCCTGCCGGTCCTCGTCGTGACGGTACCCCCCGTGGCCTTCCTTATAAGGGCAGGTGCCGCGGGGCCAGCCGTGGGCCCTGTGACGGTGAGGTTGTCCGAACGGTAGGTGACCGAGCTCGCCCCGACCTCCCGCGCGAGCAGCTTGACCCGCGAGAGGCCGAGCAGGTTTCTGGCTGGCTCGGGGAGCTCCCCGAAGCGGTCGACGAGCTCCTCGGCCAGGTCTTCGACCTCGGCGAGGGAGCCGAGGCCCGAAGCCCTGCGGTAGAGGTCTACGCGTTCGATCTCGTCCATGACGTACCCTGGCGGCAGATACGCATCCAGCGTGAGCTCCACGATAACGGGCCGCTCCTCGCGCCGCTCTTGCGGCTCGCCCCTTGCGGCTGCGACGGCCTCTTCCAGGAGGTTCAGGTACATCTCGAAGCCGACGGCCGCAATGTGACCCGACTGCTCGGCACCGAGCAGGTTGCCCGCGCCCCGGATCTCCAGATCCCGCATCGCAATGGCGAACCCGCTCCCCAGTTCGGTAAAGTCCATCAATGCTTCTAAGCGCTTCTGCGACTCGACGGTCGCCCCCAACGGGGCAAACAGATAAGCGTAAGCCTGCTCTGTGGAGCGTCCGATCCTGCCCCGAAGCTGGTAGAGCTGGGCTAGCCCCATGGCGTCCGAGCGGTCGACGATCAGGGTGTTCGCAGTGGCCACGTCGAGCCCGCTCTCGACGATCGTGGTCGTGACCAGGACGTCAGCCTGCCCGTCGAGGAAGTGCTGCATCACTCCCTCGAGGGCCCGCTCCGGCATCTGCCCGTGCGCAGTAACGAAGCGCACGCCGGGCAGAAGGTTGCGCAGCCTCTCGGCGACCTCGTCTATGCTCTCGACGCGGTTGTGGACGAAGAAGGTCTGCCCGCCGCGGGCGACCTCCCGCTCGATGGCATGCTTTACGAGGTCCTCCTCGTAAGGGCCGACGTGCGTGAGGATGCTGCGGCGTCCCGCCGGGGGTGTCTCGATCACGCTTATGTCGCGCAGGGAGGCGAGGCCCATCTGCATGGTGCGCGGGATCGGGGTCGCCGTCAGCGTGAGGACGTCCACGGAGGTCATGTACTCCTTGATGCGCTCTTTGTGCCTCACGCCGAAGCGCTGCTCCTCGTCGACGACGACGAGCCCGAGGTCTTTCGGCCTGACCTCGGAACCGAGCAGCGCGTGCGTCCCCACGAGCACGTCGACCTCCCCTGCCTCGAAGTCGGCCAGGACACTGCGCCGATCGGCCGGCAAGGTGAAGCGGGAGAGGCTCTCGACTCTGACGGCGTAGGAGCCGAGCCTCTCCCGGAACGTCCGCTCGTGCTGCTGAACGAGGATGGTCGTAGGGGCGAGCATCATGGTCTGCTTGCCGGCGAGCACGGCCTTGAAGGCGGCCCTTACGGACACCTCCGTCTTTCCGAAGCCGACGTCCCCACAGACCAGACGGTCCATCGGGTTCGGCCTCTGCATGTCCGCCTTGACGGCGGTGATGGCCGCTTCCTGATCGGGCGTCTCCTGGTAGGGGAAACCCTCCTCGAGCTCCCTCTCCCACTCCCCGTCTTCGGGGAAAGCGAAACCGGGGGCCGAGGTCCTCGCCGCGTGAAGCCGCAGGAGCTCGCCGGCGAGCGCCTTGACCCTCTTGCGGACCCTGTCCGTAACCTGCGCCCACGTCGCGCCGCCGAGCTTGTCGAGGCGCGCACCGTCGCCGCCCACGTACTTGTGCAACAGCTCCATCTGCTCGTAGGGC